>ENA-UOVY01000103-UOVY01000103.1-plant-metagenome-genome-assembly--contig:-NODE-103-length-52849-cov-604.481892_pt1 | contig 52849 bp, 37 predicted proteins | sample MGYA00249840_ERZ761561 | MGnify/ENA primary metagenome ERZ761561 (study PRJEB28882, sample SAMN05720143) | plant metagenome | isolation source: Guanajuato, Mexico | place: Mexico:Guanajuato, Mexico...
AATTGCTGCAAACGCACCAAAAGGGATCCTCCGGACGCCTCAAACAATTCAAAAGTTCCAAGTTGTTCCAACTGTTGCTGGACAAACATCGCCATTGTTACAATACTTTGGTATTCTGTTAGATCAGGGACAATTGAATAAGTTTGAGTCTCTAGAGCTTTGCAGGCCTGTGATGCAGCAGGGTCGTAAGCAGCTGCTGGAGAAATGGCTCAAGGATGATAAACTTGAGTGTAGCGAGGAACTTGGTGACTTAGTCAAGCCATTAGATCCAACCTTAGCCCTTTCGGTCTACCTGCGTGCCAACGTTCCTAGCAAAGTCATCCAGTGCTTTGCCGAAACAGGTCAATTTCAAAAGATCGTCTTGTATGCTAAGAAGGCTGGATACACTCCCGACTACGTGAACCTACTCCGCCAAGTCATGAGGTCAAACCCCGAGAAGGGTGCTCAGTTTGCACAGATGCTTGTCGCTGAGGATGAGCATATGGCTGACATAAATCACATTGTCGATGTCTTCATGGAGCAAAACCTGGTCCAGCCGTGTACATCTTTCTTACTGGACGCTCTCAAGAGGAATCTTCCAGAGGATGGCCCGCTCCAAACCAGATGTCTTGAGATGAACTTGGCTGCCGCTCCACAGGTTGCTGATGCAATTTTAGGTAATCAAATGTTCACTCACTACGATCGTCCCCACATCGCGCAACTTTGTGAAAAAGCCGGTCTACTTCAACGTGCTCTCGAGCACTACAGTGATCTATATGACATCAAGCGCGCAGTCGTTCATACAAACTTGTTGAATCCCGAGTGGTTAGTAGCCTTCTTCGGGAAACTGTCCGTCGAAGACTCGCTCGAGTGCTTGAAGGCTATGCTAACATCAAACATTCGTCAGAACTTACAAATTTGTGTGCAAATTGCGACCAAGTATCACGAGCAGCTATCTACCGACGCCCTAATTGACTTATTCGAGTCATTCAAATCTTACGAGGGTCTGTTCTATTTTCTAGGTTCAATTGTCAATTTTAGTGAGGACAAAGAAGTTCACTTTAAATACATTCAAGCGGCTTGCAAAACTGGGCAACTCAAGGAAGTGGAGCGCATCTGTCGCGAAAGTAACCACTATGATCCAGAACGCGTAAAAAACTTCCTCAAAGAGGCGAAGCTCTCCGACCAACTTCCTTTGATCATAGTTTGCGATCGGTTCAATTTAGTTCACGATTTAGTTCTATACTTATCTCGCAACAATCTCGCAAAATATATTGAGATCTATGTTCAGAAGGTTAACCCGTCGAGGCTTCCCGTTGTAGTTGGTGGCCTACTTGATGTTGACTGCGCAGAGGATGCCATAAAGCAGCTAATTAACGTCGTGAGAGGGCAATTTAAAACTGAGGAGTTGGTCGAGGAAGTTGAAAAGAGGAATCGATTGAAGCTCTTGCAACCTTGGTTAGAGGCAAGGGCCGCTGAAGGTAATACAGAGGCGGCGACGCATAACGCTCTGGCTAAAATCTACATAGACTCCAACCACAATCCAGAAAAATTCCTTCGTGAGAATCAACATTACAGCAGTGAAGTGGTGGGCAAATATTGCGAGAAACGCGACCCTCATTTAGCTTGTGTTGCTTATGAACGCGGACAATGTGACATCGAACTTATTAATGTATGCAATGACAATTCACTATTCAAGAGCGAGGCACGCTATCTTGTAAAAAGGCGAGATCCAGAGCTTTGGGCTCAAGTTCTACAAGATACCAATCCATTCCGACGACAATTGATAGACCAAGTCGTCCAGACAGCCTTGTCAGAAACACAAGATCCCGAAGACGTCTCAGTCGCTGTCAAAGCATTCATGAGCGCTGAGTTACCCAATGAGCTCATTGAACTTCTAGAGAAAATAGTTTTAGACAACTCAATATTCGCAGACCATCGCAACCTCCAGAACCTATTAATCTTGACAGCAATCAAAGCAGATCGTACAAGAGTTATGGACTATATCAACAGATTGGAAAACTACGACGCCCCTGACATAGCAGGTATTGCAATCAATTCAGAGTTATACGAGGAGGCTTTTGCTATCTACAAGAAATTTGATGTCAATACATCCGCCATTCAGGTGCTCATTGAGAACATCAAGAACTTAGATCGAGCATACGAGTTCGCTGAAAAATGTAACGAACCAGCAGTCTGGAGTCTACTAGCTAAGGCGCAACTCGCCCAAGGGCTCGTCAAAGAGGCAATCGACTCATTTATCAAAGCTGGCGAGCCAAATGACTACATGGACGTTGTATCCGCTGCCCATAAGCACAACAGCTGGGAGGATTTAGTCAAGTATCTGCAAATGGCCAGAAAAAAGTCAAGAGAATCGTCTATTGAATCTGAACTGATCTACGCATATGCCAAAACCGGTCGCCTGGCTGATCTCGAGGAGTTCATTTCTGGACCTAACAATGCCGACATATCTCGAATTGGTGATAGATGTTTCGATGACGGTCTTTACGAGGCTGCTAAACTTCTATATAACAACATTTCGAACTTCAGTAGACTTGCCGTCACATTAGTGTATCTAAAGGAGTTTCAAGGAGCTGTTGATGCTGCTCGAAAGGCAAACTCCACCAAAACTTGGAAAGAGGTTTGTTTCGCCTGCGTAGACAACAAAGAATTTAGACTCGCCCCTATGTGTGGTCTTCATATTGTTGTACATGCTGACGAATTGGAGGAACTGATCAATTATTACCAAGAACGTGGTTATTGCGAGGAATTAATTAGTCTATTAGAGTCAGCCTTAGGTCTCGAAAGAGCCCACATGGGAATGTTCACGGAGTTGGCCATTCTTTATTCAAAATATAAGCCAAATAAGATGAAAGAACATCTTGAGCTATTCTGGTCACGCGTCAACATTCCGAAGGTCCTTAGGGCAGCCGAGCAGGCACACCTGTGGGCCGAGCTGGTTTTCCTATATGATAAATACGAGGAGTACGATAACGCTGTAATTACTATGATAAGTCACCCATCTGAGGCCTGGCGCGAGGCGCACTTCAAAGAAATGATAACGAAAGTTGCAAACATAGAGTTATATTTCAAGGCAATCCAATTCTACCTAGACTACCACCCCATGTTACTCAACGACCTACTACTGGTGCTGGTCCCTAGAATGGACCACACGCGGGCAGTCTCATTCTTTACAAGGGTAAGTCCAATGACCTGATCCGAAGCTTACGCTGATAACCAAGTCCGTCTCACTAATCTTTGCTCCCACATAATCTTGATCAGACAAATCATCTGCCGCTTGTAAAGCCTTACCTAAGATCGGTTCAGACTTTGAACAACAAAGCAATTAACGAAGCTCTCAACGATTTGTTGATTGAAGAGGAAGATTATACCGCCCTTAGGGCCTCCATTGATGCTTTCGACAATTTTGACACGATTGCTCTTGCGCAACGTCTAGAGAAACACGAGCTAATCGAATTTAGACGGATCGCTGCTTACCTCTATAAGAGCAACAATCGTTGGAAGCAATCAGTTGAGTTATGCAAGAGAGATGGTCTCTATAAAGATGCCATGGAGTATGCTGCTGAATCACGCGCTCCTGAACTGGCAGAGGAGTTATTAAGCTGGTTCCTCGAGAACAAAAAACATGGATGTTTTGCTGCCTGCCTATTCCAATGCTATGACCTACTTCATCCGGATGTCGTTCTAGAGTTGGCGTGGCGACATAAGATAATGGACTTTGCAATGCCCTACATGATACAAACCATGTGCGAAATGAGAACTCAGCTAGATCAGCTTAAGGAGGCAGTTGAGACCCGGCTCGAGGAGCAGAAAGACAAGAGTGTTACTGCCGAGCAACCACTTATGCTCACCGGTCCTGGTTTGGTCGGTGTCTCCCCAAACGTTCTGGGCTCAACGACATTAGGAGCGAATGGCAGCTACTTGGGCTATGGTATATAACTTATTCAGATCTCTGATAACAGAGGAACGAGCATCTTCACGCAGTCAATAAAGAAGGAGCCATGATTTGTAAATCATCAAGAGGAGCTAAGTGAATGAGGAGGTAAAGTTTAATAGTAATTACGATCGAGAATAAAGTTGTACGCCTGGTGACTGTCTTCTAGTGAACTGAGTGACTCATGTCTCCGTCTTTTTCGATTCCTCTTCCAACTTATTAGCAGAATCCATCAATTCATCGTCCTCATCGGGCGGGTATAGCTTGGGAAATTGGCTGAAACATTGCTTCATGCTCGCAAACTTGGGAAAACATTCCTGAGCTTTCGCTGCGTCGGCATCATCGGAGTCCTGGATACTGTGAAGGCAGCTGAAGAATTCTCGGAACTCGAATCCGCATGGTCCGTAAGGTAACCCACCCAGGCAAGGACATGTCCAATTTATGCTGCCATCAGGTAGAACAACACCTCGCCTCTGCTCACTGGCCAATGGGGGTGGGAGCTCAAATTTAGATGGAACCTCGTGGTTGGCTTTTGTGCAAAATATGACTTTATCTTTAACAGACATTTGCCTCGATTCCATTTCGTATCGTTTGCCAGATTTTCAGGGAATCAATCATGTAGTTCGATGTGAGCTACTTTTTACCTACGTCGACTGTTGAGCACTTCTTTTCCGAGAACCTATTTACTTTGCTGTTGCTTTGCACACCAATAAACTTAACGTCCTTGCCAGCGTGGTTGATGATCACCTGACCGGCAAGACTTGCATAGATGTAGTCTTCGCTTTTGTACGTACCAGCAGCAGGAACTGTTTTTTCGTCCGCCTTGCAAAGTTTGTCGCCAGGCACGCAATAGATGTTTGTTTTCTCTACCTTGGTTTCTGCTTGGTTTATCTCACCACTAGTTTGGGTGTCCATGGTACTGCTTCGAAATCGAATGTGTTCACTCTGGTTGGACCAGAAACTCAGGCAGAACGAAACAAACCTCTCGCACTCGTGGAGTACACCAAAACCCGACTCATGTTCCGCGGGTTGCATTCATGCGGCCCTCCTCAGGTCGAGGGGGAGTGGCGGCTCGGGAGTGCCCAATTTGTTAGACCGCCAAGGCGTGCGGATTCAACCGTCGGTCTCGAGCGACTGCACCTATGCAATTCAGATATTTATTTTAGTCATTTGGTTTTATTTATTTTTGTCGTTTGGTACATACTATTCTTGAAAAGCATGGAATGTAGACTTCTGCAATGCTTTTAGTGATGTTGAGAGTTTCGCAACAAAATTCCGTAATCCAGTCCGTCAACAAACTCAACGTATTATCCAGCTGATTGCGAAGGAGTCAGAGGGAAACACTGTCTTCGGGTCTCCCATCTGCGATCAGAGCGATAGATTTCAGCCTAAGGAGACAACATTCGAATGAAGAATTTAGCCTTGATGCAAGTTACATTGGAAAACCTGGACCGGACTGTAACGTTTACTGTATGGCACGCTGCCTGGGATAGAACAGGAAACCGGCGGCAGCGGCTGGGGACTAGTATTGTACAAATGATTGTATGATTCGTGGAGGTTCAGACCTCAGTCATACAATTTACTATAGATGTTATACTCGGATGACTGCTACCTTATTTAGGTTTTATTACTGGCGGTGACCGTCTATCCGGCCTGAGCTTGGGAGCTGGGACAAGACCTCTCTAACACTCTCTAAGCTTCGCTCGGCTCTCAACAGTTACACTCACACCTTTCGGTGTCAGGAGCTCGTCCTTTTATACAAAATCTTATCACTTCCATCAGGAGCGATGGCATTGCCGTACACGTAGGCAACGTGTGGTACGTTGGGCGGTGTGTACGATTATGTATCACACGGTCTGGTGACCAATCGTAAGGGCCGCTGAGAATCGGTCGTTACACGGACTTCGCGGTAGCGCTCGAGAATGCTTCGATTGTGCGAAGATCAGGCGGATTTCCGGCGGCCATGGCGGATATATCGTCATATCGGAACCGACAATCACGAGGGACTCGGTTAGACGCTGTGATCCAATCAAAGATGTCTGGTCAATGTCTACGATTTTGCCATGTATCTAATTTCCGACCCAAGCTACCACCTTTATTATATAAACGCTCGAAATAATGCACCCGATATGACGGCTCTGATCTCGGTGTTTCTCTCAAACCCGGGCTTCACTTGAAGAGTCCACTTATACGAGCCTGATCATAAGGTGCATAAGGTAAACTAAACTACGCGCTCGATTCCTACCTCATTTCGGTCTTACATTGTGCAATGACACGAGGAAATTTTGACATCATCAGAGCTCTCTCCATCTTCGAAAGCTGTTCTTCAATCTCGGGAGATTCTACTGGTCGAGTGAGTAAGGAGAATGCTCGCAAGACCTAGAGAGCCGTTATATGTTCAAGAAAACAATCGAAAATTTCTTCAAAAGCCAATTGCTACGAGCCTTACGTCAAGTAGAACTGTTGGAAATAATCAAGAGGCGGATTGTATCTGTTCTTGGCTTAGAAAGGACTGGATTTAATTCGAATAATGGTTCCTCATGTGACAGTTTCATATTGAGTCCGACAAGGAAGACAACATTATTACGATCAAAGATTTGAGTATTTACAAATATCACTGAACTAGCTTAAGAGCATCAAGATTCGTCAGTTTGTTGTTTTTTGTCACTTTGGTTATTATCATTGGATTGTTTTACGGACGTTTGTTGTTTGTCCCTTGATTTGGCATCCCAATAGAGGAAGTTGTTTCTAAGATTTGACGTTTGCGCACAGTGCAAGAATTGTTTGTTTAGCCTAGATTCCTCATCATCTTCGATGAGCCAGTATTTGCTTTGGTTGTAAACTGACTCTTGCTCTGCGCAACTGTCCACTTGAGTCTGATCGTGGGGCTTGAGATCGGTAGATTTGGGGAAGAAGCCAGCGGCGGCATAGGAATGACTCAATGGACCGACCAAATGGCTAGAGAACGGAAAGAATTGGTTGTATTAGTATGGTTGTTATGAAAAGATGGACAGGCTGAATGATCAATAGATAGTCCATTGTGTCGCATAATAGAGACTAGTAAGTTGACACGTTTTGGCGATCACATTGGGCGCTGGACTGATTGGAAGACATTAAGATGTTGGCTGCCTGACCAAACATATGATCAGACAAGCTCAAATGCCTTAGCAGCACACCAACTTAATCCGGCTGTTCATTGGACCGAACCTAATGAATCTGTAAACTCTGATTGAGCGGCTATATCAATCTAACCCTCAAACTCCAACTTGCTAGCCCACCTGGTGCCACCACTAGTCCCTAACCGACAGAGAGCCTTCAAATTCCAAGCACTCACTTTATGAAAGACTTTTGTAACTCTGGTAGGCGAGGGTCCGACCTATCCATGAAGAGCGAGACCGGTAAGTTTAGGTTTCGCTCCTCATCGCCCTGTTCATAGAACTCCATTGCGATTCTATCGGTCCATTGGCAATGCAATTTGTGTCCTTTCATGGGCCCGTTAACATCGGCCAATTTGATTATTATTTCCATGACAAGCAATCGATCACTTTCGCAAAACCAATCGATATTATGTCGGCCAACATCGCTCAACTTGAGGTATTCGGGCGAGAGATTAAATTGTGCTGTGTTATTATAATTGAAATTAGAGGCAGGACTCATCTGCCCATTGTTCCAGACAAGATGGTTGGTCAGGTGGGCTTACCTTTTTGTTGAAGGCACTAACGAGCTCATAATGGCGCATCAAGTCGGTGGCCAGAATGAGCTCAATTATCATGAACCTGAAACGTTTAAACTGACGAATTCAACGGACCCACCCAAGATCGACAAATTTCGGTTAGTGGGTGGCTATGATTGAAAACGGAGGCCATCGAATCCGAGTGTTGGCATCCAGAGTAACCTTTAGACAGTAATTTAATCCAATTCAGGTTCATGGCGCCATTTCGTGGATCAAGATCAGATGAGATGAGATAAGATTTCCCATCAACAATCCAACGCCGGCCACTCATCTCTCAAATTGCAGTCACAGGCTTTGACCCAAACCCTCCACCAAGTCACACTTACCTCGTCCTTTTCTAGATTACAAAGCCAATTAAAGTTTTCGCCCGAATAGAAGAGGGCCCAAGCGGCAGCTGAGTGGTGATTTTCGAGCACCGAGCGATCGTTGTACAGGAGAGCCTTTGCGATTGTCAGAGATGATTGATTGACAGTTAGCGTTTGGACTGCTGGATTTCTACCTCACGTTGGCTCGCAATTTTCGATTTGTTTCATTTAGTTAGCTTACCAATGGCGAGCTCGTGGCTACGAGAAAGGAGTTGGTGCGGCCAGGATGCTGGAAGTCGTGCATGGCCGCTGCCGTATAGAGGGCCATCACCTCCAGCGCGGTCAAGTTGGCGCCCATGATACCAAATGGTAGCTCCGAGTCGGCTGCCGCTGCGGCAGCCGCCACCACCACAGCTACTATGTGATTGTGCAATTTTGACAGGGACTCGCCACAACTACCAACCGTGCCACCAACTTGGCCGGGTTCTTGTCGCTCCATGGACTTTATCCTGTCCAAGCTGGCGACTTTAGTCGATGAAAGTAGGTTGTCATAATGCTCGATGAGATCGAGCGGAACTTGGCAAAAATTGTCGATCGGCTGCGAGGTCAGGTAGTAGACGGCGTGGAGCACGTCCGCCGCGTGGAGCCGGTTATGGTCTGGAGTGGGCAGGAGAGGAGAGGTAAGCGGGCGCTCGATTGCTTTTGGTTTGGATCCTTTTAGCGAGGCCGCTGTTCTAGGAACCATGGCGCTTGTCTTACTTACATGGCTTGTTGTGATAACCTTCTTCGAGGGCGTGAAAGAAGTTGAAGAAGGCTTGCTTTGGAATCTTGAAGGCTACGTTGTAGTGGGCGATATTTGGGAGTGCTCGAGTTAGTCTAACGCGGCCCATTTTGGTGCCTAGAATCTCGGCCCTTGTTTAAGTGATGAAGGTAGACGAGTCAAGGGCGACGAGAGTAGGAGTGCGCGCAATGGTGGGCGGTAAATTGATCAAATTGCTACTTACACTCAAAGAATCCGGAATCGAAGAAGATCCTGTAGCTCAGCTTGGATAGGATTGAGCGCCCGTATCGCTCTGCAAGCTCGAAAATGGGATAGTTCCAATCAAATAAATTAGCCAACATGCTGTTTCCAGATTCGAGCTCATTCAGATCGTATTCCGTGTCGGTCAGGTGGTAGAGTCTCGTCTCCTTCCGTCCCTCCTTGCTGAGCTCGCCCGTTTGCTCCGACTGCGCTGAGCTGGCCAGGATTGGCGGCGATTTCGGCCCAAGCAAGCGCTCGCTCTCAAACTCCCCAGAGGAGCGGCTCTCGTCCGTGTCCGGCTCAGCTAGCTCCTGCTTGTACAAGGCGGCACTCTCGTTCAGGTTGGCCCCGATTTGGTGGCTTGAGGCGAAAAATTTACTCGGCTCAGAAACAAACCTGGAGCGCTGATGGGGTTCGCGTTCGCTTGGCGCCTCGTCAATGGAGCTTGTGGCGCGCAACTTACGCAACTCGCTCTTCAAATCCCGCGAACCGCCAAGAACACCAACTGGGCCCTCGCACTTTTCCCTGTTCCCTTGAACAAGCGAGCCAGCGCTACCTGAGCCATGCAGCTCGTCGATCTTGTAGCACCTGCTCGCGCTCTGCTCGCCAGAGCTGCCAAGCGAGTGCTTAGCAAGCTGCTGCTGCTGCTGGAGCTGGTGCAGTTGCGCCTGGTGAATCGCGTGCACCGAGCGCCTCCGCCTGGTGGCCATGATGAAGTTTCCATTTCCAGTATCTAGATCGGCGCCCTGAGCTCTGAGCGCGTGCATTGCCGGATCCATGGCGAGCTGAAGCTGGTGTTGCTGGTTTGCCAGCATCTGCTGCTGCAGCTGCTTTGCCGCCTCCTGGTCGACCGAGTTCGAGCGGCTCGTTTGCGAGCTCGCCTGGCTCGATCTGCGCCTCCCCGTTTCCGCGAATTGAGACTCCACGATCGAGGGTGTCGGCTGGGCGGATCGTAGCTGCAGCAGCGGCTCCTCCTCCGCGTCCGCCTCCACCTGCTCCTCGTCCAGCTCAGCCTGCTCGCTGCCAGCCAGGGGCGAGCTAGTCCGGCGCCGGCCAGTGTCGGCGGTTGCGCGTCCGGCGCCTAGCTCGTCGTCGTCGTGGTCGCTCGAGCTGGACGAGTGCCTGCGCTCGCCGGCGGCGCTCCTGCACGAGGGGCCGGCTGCGGCCAACCAAGAGTCGCCGCTCAGGGCCCCAGGAAGCAGGCTAGCGGGTCCGCCGGCCGGCTTGTTTGCGCCGCACAACTCTCGACCTTGGCGCTGGCGCCGGTCAACGAACTGGGCCTGTTTGCGCTGGACGCCGAGCGCGCGCGTTGGTGACGGCGACTTGGGGGCCGCGCAGGAGGCGCTGCTCGCGGCCAGCAGCGCAGTTACGTTGCTCGTGAGCGTCGAGTAGAGATACCGCGCCTGGTCCATGCTCTTCCCGTTCACGCCGCTCACCTGTGCCGAGCTAGACGCAGGCGCCGCCGCCATTGAGGCGCCCGGCGTTGGTCCGGAAGTGGGGACGTGAGTTGGGGGCCTAATTGGATTAGCCTGTCGCTTGGAGTGGATGCTGTTTTGTTCCTCCCTCGCGTCTGGCTGAGTGTGTGAAATTGGAGTTCCCCTTTGGGCTTGGAGGGGCCGCCTTTGGGCCGCCTGCAACGAGCCGGCTCCATTTGCATGCGCGCCAACTGACGCTGATTGACAGTGCTGATCTCGCTTCGGCTTGGGGCCGCCAAATCCGTCGCCGTCGCCGCCGCGGCCGCCGCCAATGGCGCCACCAACGCCGAGCTCTGGGCCGCCTTGCAGCGAGGCGCTGGAGCGGCGCCGACACTTTGCCGCCGGCGTCTCCTCTTCGCGCTCGAACTCGTGCGGCCAGACTGGGTTTTGGTTGGCCGATTTGCGGAATTGGGCCCCAGTTTGTGGCGGGCAAGAGGCAGCGTCGGCGCCAGCGAGAGACACAAGGAGATTGGGAGTGGGCAATCGATTAGATTAGGCCAACACGACTGGCTGCCGTCTGGCAGAGCAAATCAGCGCGCCAAATTGGAGTGGCCCCTCTCGGGCCAGGTGAGCCGAATCATTGGCCGGCCAGTGGTGTTTCAATTTTCGAGAGTGTACAACCCTCTCCGGGCGCCACCAAGTGGGCGCCAACGCGAGAGCAGCAATGGAGGGGGGCCCCAATGGCGAGCCTGGCTTTGGTGGCGAGTTTATGCGCTCTCCACGTGAATAATGATGACTTTAAAATTGAATCCAACTGCCAGACGGCCTGCCTGTCCCTCTGGGCGACCGCCGCTCCTTCGGCCCACGCGGGCTGCTGTCGCCCCAAAACAAGCCTCTTGGCCCCATTCCACTTACCTCTGGGGGTTTGCTGCTGCTGCTGAAGCTGACTCTGGGTCGCGAGAGGCCCACTTTGGGGCGCGCAAATGGACTCGCGACTCTCGGTGGCCAGCTGGCCCGCGCGCTGAGCCTGACTCGCGGGCGCGGGCGACTTGCTGCCGGCGGGCGAGCGCGACAGAAACCACGCCTCCTCGGCCGCGTCCGCCTCGCCCGGCGCCGCCCCCTCCTGTTTGGCGCGCTGACAGATGGTTGTTTTCTGGTTGTTAGTCTCGAGTTTAAGATTTAGACTCCGATTGTCGGCTTTCCAGAGCCGCGTGTTGGTTTGCCCATCAACTAACCCGTTGGCGTTGCCTTAGGATTTGCTCGAAGTTGCTCGAGAGGAGCAGATTTGGAGTGGAGTAGCGCATCAGACTTGAGCGCGCCTCTCCGCTTGTTAGTGGCCCGCTGGGGTTGTCCGTCTGGCCCATTTGTTGGCGGCCGCAGATGAGCCGCTCGGTCTGCTCGAGCCGCTGCCTGATGGCCGCGACGAGGAGCCTCTGGGCGCCGCTAGTCCGCAGCTCGGCCCCCCCAGCGCTGAGCGCCGACTGGATTCCGTCGAGACGCTGGAGCAGCTCACCCAGTTGGGCGCCAATGTTGTCGGGCGCAAGCTGGGCATCGTTGCTGCTGCTGCTGTTGCCGTTGGTGGCTGCGTCGTCGTCGCCGGCCTGCTTACGTTTTCGGGTTTGATCATCAAAGGGGAGCCATTGATGGGGCGCGCGGGCGGAAGGAGATAGGCATGGTTAGCGGGGGCCAATTAGCGCCAGGTTTAGTGGGGCGCTGGGTTTTAATTAGAAAGTATTGGCGCTCAGCGCGCAAACGCAAACGCAAGGGCGGCCAGCCGAGCGAGCTAAGCGCCGCTAGGGTCGCACGTAATTGGTTGCGACAATTTGCATGCCAGCAAACAAAGGCGCCGAAATTGGGTCGCGCCGAATGGGCGCAACATGCGCCGCCGGCTCGGCAAAGTTAGCGAGCGAGCGAGCGAGCGGAAGTTGGCCTCACCGAACCCGGGCGGCGCGAGGCCGCAAACGGGCGCCACCTGCGCTCAAGCTGGCGCGTCAAGCGTGATTGGCATTCCTGGCTGACACCTAGCGCAAGTCTGGCTCCAGTTTGCCAGCCTGGGGCAGTTAATTAATCTGGCCGGCCGATTTGTGCGGCTTAATTCCTTTTATGGCCGCTGGCGGCTCGGCCGAGGGGCGCCTTTTGCGGCCGCCCTTCCTGCTCACCAACTGGCCGTTTGTTTTCGAGTCCTCGTTGGGCGAGAAGATCCGCACAACAGAGGGTGGCGGTTTATTTCCGCGGCCGAGGCTCTCGTTTGCGGGCCGCTCGGCCGAGAGCGGGTTCACTTTGGGGGCGGGCGGGCGGAGATGAGAGACCCGGGAGGTGAATGGCCGGCCGCTTCGAGCGCGAGAGTGGAATTCGGCCGCCAACGAGCAATCAGGCCTCGCCGCTGGGTTGTCGCTCAATTTCTTTACGCGGACGCCAGGTGAGCGGGCCCACTTTCGAGCCGGCGAGCAAGCACGCGAGCTTCATTGGCGAGTTGGCGAGCAGTGCCTATAGGTGCCAGCCAGCCAGCCAGCCAGCCATGGCCGCGCCTTGACGCCTCAGCGGGCGAATCCCCTTCCGTGCCACAGGATGCGCCGCCACCACTGACCTGGCGCGAAGATCTTGATAAAGTGCCGATTATAATCTAGGACAAAGTGTGAACACTGCGGCGCGGCGGCCAATTTTCGCGCGTCCGCCGAAATTGGGGCCCGCGGCTGGCATGACGTTGCCGCCAGCCAATCAGCAACCGCAACTTGCGCCGCCATCTCCTCGATGGGGCCAGAATTGGGCCAACCGCGCCTCTCCGCTGACAGTTGGTCGAGAGTCGAGCCAGGTAAGCTTTGCGCAGAGCTAACTCTCTGTAAATTGAGCGCGTCCCTTCAAGAGGAGATTGACAAAATTAAAACGGCTCAGCGGCGAGAGCAGAGCGCAAGCTTGCTGTCTGGCGGGCAGGTGGACGCAACTTGAGGCGCAATCAAAGTTTGCGCCCGAAGGGGATTTCAAAAGTTGGCGCCACTCGAGCTTGGCCGCCGCTGCCGCTTGTTGGCGGTCAAGGGACTTTGCTTGGGCTGGCCGCTTGCAATCAATCAATGGGCCCGAGAGGCGAGTTGGGCCACAATGGGCGCTCGGCTTGGTCGCGATGCCGGGCTGCCTCGCACAAAGGACAAATTGTCGCCTAATGATTGGCGCCTATTGTTGTGCTAAGGCGGCAAAAATCGGCCCCCACTGGACATTGGCGCGGCTGCAATCGGCGGACCTAGCGACATTCGCGCACTCGCTTTGGCCGAAGCGCAGACGAGCGCAGGCATCCGAGCGGCCGCCGCTCCATAAGCCAGTGCAGGCGCCCCTTTCACGTTGGCTCCAACGAAGCGCTCGCCAGCCAGCCAGCCAGCCAGCCAGCCAAACAAACAACAACAACAACAACACTGGCTCAGCTTGCCCGGCTAACAGGCTGCCGGCTCCCCGAGGCCGAAACTGTTCGTTAGCGGCCCAGCCAGTTTTGCTCGCTGCAACGAGAGGCGAGCTCGCGAGAGAGATAGAGACAAACTTTGGCGCCGGATAAAACACTTGGCCTACTTTCGGCATAATGAGCCGGCCAACTCTGGCGCTGGCGCTGGCGCATTTGGCCGCCCGAGCAACCAAATGGGCTGCCCCCTCCCGGGCGGCGACTCTCGATATCTGGCTCCAAAAAGGCGCGCTTGCCACCCAAGGGGGGCAAGCGAGTGCGCGGCGCTTGAATCGCACATATCTGCCCTTGGCGCGCATTGTAAACAATTTGACTCAGCGCAGCCTCGCTGGCCCAGATTGAACGGTCGCAATTAGACGCGATCATTGTTTGCGCAGCTCCAGCTTGAGCCTGTCAGCCCGTCCATTCAATAAACGCCGATGGCTTCTCCGCCTGTCTGCCGGCCGGCTGGCTGGCTGACTGGCCGGCCGGTCAAATTGAGTTGCCCGACTTCAGCTCGGCCGCCGCCGAAGCCGCAAAAATAACGAGCCAACAATGAGCGGCGCCCCCAAGCGGCCAGCCGGATTCGGGCGAATAATCTGGGCCGGTCAGCGCGAGTTGAGGGCCCCCATTGGGCCGCCGCCGATTTGAATCAGGCAACCAGGACTCGTGCTTCGGATGGCCGAGCCGACGGATGGAGGGCAATATGGATTCTGGACTCGGGGCGGCGGCGGCATTTTTATGGCGCCGTCCAGCCTCCAAATGGTTGCATCTTGCCTGCAAACCAATATTGGGCGACAATTCCAAATGGGCCGCCATCGCGCCGCTAGGCGGCCAGTTATTGTACGTGTGGGGCCACTTCAAGGCTGCAGATTGAGCGCCCGCCAGAGTTGGCCGGCGGACCTGGTTGGTGTGGGCCGAGTGCGGTTTGGGGCGCGATTTGATTGAGCCAGTCGGCGGAGGGCAAGCGCTAATTTATGCTCCATCTGCTGGCCGCCACCGTTGCGGCTCATTGTCACACTGTTGGCGCAAACCAGCGCAACTGCAGTACCTCCGCCCGCTGGAGGCCGGCGTGCAAACAAGGGCCCGCGGGGGCCGACAAATTGGCCGGGCCGAAGGCGCGAGACCGGCCGCGGTGGACAAACAGACTCCAGTTTGCCAGCTGCTCGCTAACAAGGCCGGCCGCCCTTGCTTTGCGCGCAAGCCGAGCAAGGGGGCCCAAATAAGGCGCCGCCGCCGCCGCTGTCTCCTCGCAAAGCCAATTGCAAGCTCGCGGGCCAAGATCGTGCGAGGCGAGTTTGTTTTGCCTCCCTCCAAACTCCGACTCGGCCCGTTCATTGGCCGACAAGCGAGAGGAGGAGCTGGCCAAAAACAAGCGGCCAGACAGGCCGGCGAGCGTGTTTTCAGGTTAAATGAATCGAAAAAATTTGCATTATACGCGCGCACAGAGTTGGCCCAGTTGTTTGGGCCGAAGAGTTGGCCTATTTTTGGTTTGGAGAGGCGCTGTGGGCGCGCAGGCACTCGCTCGGCCGGCCGGTCCAACTCGGCGCTCACCTCAAATCTGGTTGGCTGGCCCACTGGCTCGGTTTACAAATATTTGCTAACGACCAAGAGTAGCAAAGTGAGCAGCCGGTTGGCCGCCGCCAACTGATATGCGGCCCCTTCCGCCCCGCCGACAGCAGGCTGGGGCCAGGAATCCGAACTGACGGATGCTCCTTATCGACTTGCTGACAGGCGAGCTCGGCGCGAACTCGGGCGGATAGCCTGCTTCCGGCGGCCCCGCTGCCGAGCGAGCGAGCGAGCGAGCGGGCATTCAAATGGCGCCCATAGTTGCTCGCGGCCCATCCAAGGCTCGCCGGGCGCCCGCTCAGACGATGCGCCAGCTGACGGATCTAATTTCTCCGCTTGAATAGACTCTGGCCAAGTTGGTTTTTGAGCTGGAGGCTCCCCGATGGCGGTGGCGGCGCCACCGACGCCGCCAATGCCATCACTTGAATGATCCCAAATCAGGTCGAGCGGCAGCTTGAGCCACCGGCGCACAAATTAAAATCGCCGGCTTAGCTGCGCCCGAGCGTCGGCCAAGATTGCTCGCTGGTTGGCTAAACCGCGCAAAGCCGGCCCCAATTCAGCCTCGGCCTCCCCTTCCGCTTGGCCGCGCGCCCCTCGGCCAGCCGCCAGGTAGGCAGCCCCGCGCCAGCCACACCTCCAGCTGGCCAGTTGTGCACTTGGAGACGGATGAATTTTGCCGCCCCTTGGAAGTGGCGCGACGTGCCACTGGCCGCTCCGCTTGGGACACAAACAAATTTGCGCACTAATAACAGGCCACCTTCTTCCCGGAGACTCTGCCTGTCAGATGGGCGCAATTCAGCGCCGGCCTAAGCGCCTGATGGATGCGCCCAAACTAGGCGCCTCTTACATCTCGCCTCTCGCCGCTCGCGCCCAGCTCGAAGTGGACGGGCCGAGGGGAGGCGAGTTGCGTGGTAACTAGACGCCAAGTTTGTTGGCAACTCTGCTAACTGGCAAAACGCGACTCTTGCTCGCCCACTAGAACCAACCGCGCGACCGGCCAACAAAGACGATGGCTCCATGGAGTCTCCTCCATGCGCCGCCCAAAGACAGAGAGGCGGCCCCAAAGGGATGGTGCAGGTTTTGGTTTAGTTTGAGCTTGAGCTTGAGCTGGCAAAACATTATTTAGCCATTATTTTCAATGAAATGCAAGCGAAAAGCTGCGTCTGTTTATCCAAGCGCACTTGCCATCCCTTGCGGAGCCGCCAGCCTGGAGCGGGAGCCGCCAAATTGCACGCTAAAAATCTATCACCTGCGCGGCCGCCAATTGGCTCCCGAGTCTCCACCTCTGCTCGGCCCAATGGGACCGGATCGCGTTTGAAAATTGGACCCAGCAGGTAGAGACAATGGCCAGCCAAGCGGGGTGGCGGCGGCGGCGGCCACGGCAATGGCAACGCGGCCGCCCTTGATCGGGCCCGCAAGACTCGGGGGCGCACATGACTAATGTTCGTGTTGGCGGTTAGAGCCGGTGATATATGGCTCGAGCTGGAGGCCGCAAAGTGAACATGTAGTGCGAGCTCGAGGGCGTCCGAGCAGATGGGCCGGCGAGCGCCGGGGGTTCGCCTGCGCGCTCGCTCGCCGCCCGGACGGCCCATCCGGCTGGAGGGCGCCAGTGGCGCCGCCGCTACTGTTTGCGGCCACTGAAACTCGCATAGGTGCGCCAAGAGTACACGACTCTCGCGCTGGAGCGGCCAGATGTGGACAGGTTTGTGCTCCGCTCAACTTCGCTTCCCCCCCCCCTGCACCTCTTCTGCTTTCTCTCTCTCGCTCGGCCAGCTTACCTTTTGGCTCGCGGTGGTGCCGCTTCCGCTGGCCCCATTATCAGTGCCGCCCCTCCCCTGGGGCTGCCTTTCGTTGGCTTCGCGCGGCGCTTGACGTTGTTGATGTTTTCGTTGGCTCTGCTGCTCTTGTTGTTGTTGTTGATGCTGCTGCTGCTGCTGCTCTTGCTGGCTTGACTCCCCGTTCGCGCGCTCGGCCTCGCACCTGGCCGCTCGGGCTTCCGGCTGCACCTGCTGCTGATGTTGTTGTAGTTTTTGATGCTGCTGCTGCTGCTGCTGCCTCATCGGCGAGTCTTGGCCGACGATGGCCGCTCGAGCGACGAGCGAGACGCGCCGCGGCTCCGGCTGGCTCGAGATTGGGGCGGCCGCCGGCCGGACAGCCTCTCGCTCGTCCGCCCGGCTTGCCGAGCCATCTCGCGGCGGCCCCCTTTGGCGCTGGCAACAGCAGAGAAAGAAGTAGACTGCCTGCTGCTGGTTTTGCGGTGGCGGCAGCGCCACGCTCGAGCAACCAACTTGGCCCATGGTCAGGAGCTCGCCTATTGTGCCCGCTTTGCCGTTCTGCTCGCCCGAAGCGCCAAACTGATGCGATAAGGGCAAATTGGCCAACTTGGCGGCCCCAAGGCGAGCGGCCGACAGATTTGCCTGGCCCTGAGCGGCGCAACAGCCTTGCTGGCAGACTTGGCCGCCACCGCTGCATCCGGTTGGGCCGAACTGCTTGGGACCGCTCGAGGCCTTTTGGGTGGAGGAGTTTTGGGGCGAGAAGTTGTGGCTTGAGAGTGAGCTTGAGCTTTGATGGGCTCCAGTCGGCGGGCAATGATTGGCCACCATGTTTGCCAGGCTGAGCGGACAGATGGAGCTGCCGCCGCCGCCTATGGAGGAGCGCAGCGAGCTGGTTGAGGCCGACCAAGAGGGTGAGGAGCCTCTATCTGATTCCAGCGATTCGAGTCTCGCCCGCGCAAAGCCACGCAAACCGGCCCTCAGGTTGGCGCCCACCTGCTGGCCGCCGCAACCAGCACCCGGCGGCTGGCCTGCGCAAGGCGCCTGCTGCCGGTGCCAGTTGGTTGGCGAGGGCGAGGAGGAGTCGCCGCCGGTTGAATGGGTCGGCGAGAGTCTGTTTGCGGCCATTGCGGAATCGCGCGGGTCCAGCTGGTTCGGGTTGTTGGGCGGCGGCTGCGGCAGCGGGAGGAGGGGCTGGCGTCGGGCGAGCGGCGGGGCGGGCAGGCAGAGCGAGGGCGAGCGGGGGGCGGTGTACTTGTAGTGGTCGAAGCCGGTTATGGTGGACTGGCGGCGGAGTTCGGGCGCGCCCGCTAAAGAGCGCGCCTCGCCTGACGCAGAGCTGCAGTTGCTCGCCGTTGGTCCGAGGCCAAGGTGGTGGGCGTGCGAGCTTGAACAAGGCCCGCCCGCCCAGAGGAGCCGCTTGGTGGGCTCGAAGGAGGGTCCAATGTCGCGCCAAACGTCGCTGCTTGCGACGGATAGGAGCGAGGCATTCGGACAGGTTGATTGCTGGTCGGTCTGGTCGATTGAGGAAAAGTAGTCGCTGCAGGCAAGCGAAGCTTGGCTCGCCTTGCGCTCCTCAAGCCTAGTCTGGCCGCCTGAGCTCGGACTTGGACTTGGCGGCCTCCTCGTGGCCGCGAGCGACCTCATTGAGTGCTGCCGGTGGCGCTGTCGCGTCTGGCTGGCCGGCGGCTTTCGCCGCTGGCCCGCAACACTGTTGCCAGCCGAATCGGCCTGTCTGAGACAATTCGCGCATAGGAAGCCCGAGCTCAGGTGGCCGGCCAGCGGTTGGCATTGGGCCGCGGGCGGCAGCGCTGGCCAGAGGTGGCGCCAGCTAGAGAAGGAGCCCAGCTGGCCCACCGGACAGGAGACTCGCCGGGCGCTTGGGGCCCAGACGAGCAGCGCCCGCGAGCCAGCGGCCTCGCTCATGCTGGCGAGCAAACTCTCACTTGCGCCGCCACTCTGGTCTCGGTTGGCGCCCACCGACCCGCCCCCCTCGCGCGGACACTCGGGCGAGCAGTGCCCGCTTCGGGCTGCAGCCTCTGGTTCGCGCTCTGGCCGGCAGCTCGTGGCTGGGGCTTGCTGAACGGCGCCGCCTTGGCCGCCGCCACTCGGCTGGCAGCCAGGTCGCCGGCCGCTTGTAAACAGAGGCTCTTCGTCGTAAAAATAATCATCGTCGTCATCAACCTCCTCCTGTTCACTTTGCGCCGCCTCCACTGAGGCTGCCACCTTGCGATCGCTCTTATCGATTTGCACGCCATCATGCAAGATTCTTATCTCCTCCCTCGTCGCGCCCAACTCTGTTCGCGCGCACTTGTCGCCATTAACCTCGGCCCTTGCCGGCCCCACCTGGCCAGTCTGCACATGATGCAACCTCTCCTCAAGCCGGCAAGTCTCAGTTGGAGTCTCGCACTCGTGGCGGCCAGTTTGTTGCTCGCAAGAGTCCACTTCGCCAGTGCGCGAGTTCGAGGACGAGGAGTAACTGAAGTCAAGCTCCGAGTCCAAATGGGCGAAACAGATCTCCTCCTCGTCGATGGAGTTTAGGCGAACGTTGCTGTTGTTGTTGTTGTTGTTGTTGCTGCTGCTGTTTGTGCCAGTGTTGCCACTGCTTGTGCTCGTTGCGCCTTGGGCCAAATTTGAGCTCCCACTTTGGCCAACTTGATCGTCAAACACTTGCAACTGACTGCTTGTTTCATAACTCACCAATCCATGCGATTCAACACCCGATCCAACTCGCAACGAGTCCGCAAGCAGCAATTGGGGCCGATTGTTCAAGTCTAGGTCGGCGGCTTGGATGAGCTTGACGAGTGGACATTGATTGCTTGCGGCACTAGAGGCGGGCCCGCCTGGAAGTCTGCTGGTGGCTCGCTGGCCCGCGCTCGGCTGCGATTGGTTGCAGGTTGGGGCAGCAATTGGAAGCCGTTCAATTGGCGACTCGCCCATTTGGCCAATGGCGCAAGTTTGCTCGCTTTGGCTAGGGCCGCTCTCGCTATCACTGGCCACCAGGCGCCAGAATTGGTTTTGGCACGCGGAACTCTGATGCCGGTGGAGCATTTTGCGCCGGCGTGCCTGTCTACGCGTCGGGCGGCGCCTGCCCTCGGGCGCCGAGTCTGCCGGACTGGCGCTCTCGTCGCTGGCCGAGCTAACTTGCTCGCTCGCTCGCCGCGACAAGGAAGCGGAGCTGGCGGCGGAAGAGGAGGGCGGCGAGCTCGAGTGGCAGCCCAACAGGGGCAGCTCGTCTGTCGGCCGCTTTGTCTTCCGTCTCGCCACTATGATGAGCATTCCTCGCCCACTCTCCTCCTCCTCCTCCTCCTCTCGATCGCCTCGCTCTGGCCCAAGCTGCTCGTCGCCGCTCGAGTTGGCCTCAGCGCCGAGCAGCCGCCGCCCCTCAGCAGCATCAACCTCCAGCAGGACGAGCAAGTGGCCGACCTGCGCGCCGCCACTCTCTGTCTCCAAGCCGGAAGCGGAGGCCCGCTCGATTGGCGAAAAATCGAGCCTTTTAATTTTGCCCCCAATTACAACTGGGCTCCTCTGGTGGTTGCGCTCTGCTGCTGCTGCTGCTGCCGCTGCTTGGGGCCGGCAGACTTCCATTAAGTGGGCCAGTTTGCTCGAGCGCGCAAAGCTACCGCGCTCGCCCTTGCTCAGTGCGGAATCGCAAGCGACAACAACATCCACATCCACCGACTCAAGCCCAAACTTTGGCCCCACCTCCCCTTTGGGCGCCCTCGAGCTCGGCTCGCTTTGTGGCCCCTCTTGGCGCGCCGCCTGCTTGCTAAAATTTTCCAATTCGCGCTGGTCCTGGTCAGGCCTCCCTCGCCGGCCGCATGGGTCTGGCTGGCGCAAAACTTGCGGCCGCAGCAAAGTGGTTGCGGTTCTTCCACTCTCATCGCCCGCTTGCTCTCGGCCGGCCGGCGCTTGCGGCGGACTGCGCGCAACCAGCGGCTCGCTAGCTGGCCAGTTTCCGCCCATCCGAAAACCATTACGGCCATGATTATTTTGATCCCCCTCGGCAGGCTCGTTATCTGGATCGGCCTCATCCGCGCTAAGCGGCAGCAGCCTGCTTGAGCTGCCGCCCATGCTGCTGCCGCTGCCGCTGCTTCCGCTCGCTGGCATCCAGGAAGAGGCGCGCCTGGTTGGCTTGGCGCCCGTGTTGCTGGGGCTGCTCGCCGTTGCAGCCGCCGCCGTTGCAGCCGCCGCCGCCGTCTCGCTGCCGCCCAAGCTCATTAGCCAACTCTGGCGCCTTCGAGAGGCCGACCAAGAGTCGTAGCCTCTGCAGCCCGACTGCGACTGCGACTGCAGCTCTGACTCCGACCTCGGCTGCTGCTGCTGCTGCTGGCCATCGCCGCCGCGCCCACCCGCTTGGCGCGGGTTTTCGGCCGCGGGATCGTCCGAGGGGCGGGGCCGAGCCAGCAGGGGGGCGGGGCAGTGGCGGGCGCGCTCGTTTATTTGCATCTGGCGCCAGAGGAGTGTTTGCTGTTCGTCGCGCTCGCTGAATGAGCCGGCTGATGATTCTAGTTTCTCGAAAGTCGACGGGTTCGAGCGCGAGTGGAGCTGGCGTTGCTCGTGCTCGCCTAGACGGTAGAGGTTCAGCGCGGAAGTTGAGTAGGAGGAGGCCACCGAGGAGTTGGCGCAGGCGGTTGCCGCCGTCTGTCCGCTCGCCCTGCAACTGGCGGCTAGCGAGTGCGAGCACGAGGACGATGACGAAGAGGACGACGACGATGAGGAGGAAGAGGAAGTGGCGGCCGCCGAGAGGGTCACAACCGAGGCGAGCGAGCTAGCCGCCAGCGAGCTGCTCGAATTGGTTCCTTGGCCCGAGTCCGAGGAGCCGCATGAGTCCACGCGCTGCGGGCTGGTTTGTTTGCGTAGGCCAAGCTTGCTCTTCGAGTTGACGCCGACGATGGACTTGCTTGCCTTGGTTGCGTCATTGTTCTTGGCCTTGATACCGCAGCTCTTGTCTTCTCTTGCGCTTGGCTCGCCTTCCGCGCAACTTCTAATTGCGTCCGCACTCCCCGCCGGCTCCTCTCGCCCTCTAAGCTTGGCCTGGGCGCCCCCCTCGAGAAGCGCGAGCCCAAGCTGGCCCCGATGGCAACAATGCCGATCCATATTGTCTCTCAAGCCACCAAAACGCGCCCACAAAATCTCGACTCAAAATCCAACCCCACGAGCACTCAACCATCCAAACTAACTAACTACCTAAATAACTAATCAACTCCAACCCTCACCTGACCCAATTTCACCTGACTGGCGCGGGCGGCTTAGTGGACTACACTTGCAGCGAGTGGCCGGCGCCCATTCGAGTTGGTCCATGCATCTGGATGGCTGCTAATTTCCGCCTCTCGCTCGCTTCTAAAAGTTTGACGCTAATCTCACCATAGTTCACTAGCTTCAGCACGTCGACTGAGGTGAAGCGAGCGCACGTATTGGACGAGTCTCGCCCGCTCGCCCCTGAGTTGAGCTCTTGGGCGCCGACGCTAGGCGCTTGAAGCGGGGCGACTGCGCGCATAGGGCCGCCCGCCGGTGGCGCCCTCGAGCGGCGGCCGCGCGGCCGTCGTGGGCGAGCGCCGCCGCCGCCGCCGCCGCCCATGAGCACGCACCCGGTAGTCGCACGCAGCTCCATTGCGAGAGGCTGCCCAGAACTGGCCGCCGCCACCACCAACAACAGCAGCACCACTGACTGGTCCTTGAAACCGGCCCGCAAGGCTCGAATGCCTTGCACCAGAGCTGGTGGAGGGCGACCGCTTTGCTCAACTCAGCTCAACCGCGCCAACTTGCACCACAACCCTGGCCGCCAATCCACTGGAGCGGCCCGCTGCAAGTCAGCCAACTGACCCCCCGAATTGGAGGGCGGAAACAAACGCACCAGATATAAGTGGTGTCACGCACGAAATAATCGGCCCCATTTCTCTGGCAGCGAGGTGCCGGCAACTCGGAACGGCCAAAAGGGGAGCTCTCGCGCTTGCCGGCCCCATTGAGCGGGCGAAACTTGACAACCAACCATTCTGGCTTTCGCTAGACTGTTTAATAATATAAACCTAAACAACAACAACAACAACCACCACGACCAAGGGGCCGCCTCAAACGCTAACAATGGGCGCCTAGTGAGTCGTATCCGTGTGGTCCCGTCATGAGGCTTGCGAGTTGATGAGCGGCTGGCGCGAGTGCCGTATGTAGGTGCTGTTGGGGCCGTTTGTTTGGGTTGCAATGGGAGCGAGAGGTGGGTTAGTTTCAGTCTAGGTTTCGGTTGCACTCAGACCGGGCAAGCGGAGAGCCGAGAGAGAGGGCAGAGTGAAAGCGCAACAAGACTTACTTGACCTTGCTGTCGACCTTGTTGCCGCGCATTCGGTTCACGCGCAACGAGTAGTCCCACTTCGGCTGCACCCCAACCGCGAACGAGATCCCCGCCGCCCCCTTGCCCATTTCGCTCCTGACCGAGCCGTCAGCTTTCGGTCGCTCGGCTCGGGCGGCGCTAATCTCATCCGAGCGCGAAAATTTAGTCTCGCTGACGAGCTCCTTCTTCCGGTCGCTAGGCTGCGACTGCGGCTGTGGCTGTGGCTTAGAATGCTGCTCTGCGGACGCCCCACTCTTTGGGGCGCCCGAGTTGCGCGAGCTTGCGACTGAGTTCCGCTCGGCCATACTGTCCGTGTCCGACTCAAAGGCAACCTGCGCCTTGAACTTGCACACCTGCTCGCCGCTCTGCTCCCTCCTCCTCTGGCTGCCCTCGCCACTGTTGGCCTCGCCCGCCGGCTGGTTGCTCGACGGCGCAATCAAGTTTTGCTCAAGCCTTGTTAGTGTACTCCTTCTGGTGCCGGCCAGGGAGCCCAGCGCCTGCGCCTGGCGCTTGCTCCTGGTTAGCTTAGTTGTGAGCTCGGTTTCTCTGGTCTTGAGCTTGCGCAACCAGGAGCCAGCCTCCTGCTCGCCTTTCCTCGCAGCGCTGGCCTCAATACCATCCAGCGCTGGCTCGCTCGACCTGAAGGCTGGCGGCGGCGGGATGAGGCAGGCGCGCGCAGTGTTCGGTGGCACCGTCTTGGGCGCCGCTCCACTCGGATGGTGGCGCTCTTTTTGGGTTTGTTTCGGGCGCCGGAAGTCGGTGTGGTGTTAGTCCCCTGGGTTCATGAATCAGTTTGCGCCTGCCTCCAAGGTGCGAGGGTTGCGCTTCATCTGGGAACTGGCTGGCCGGCTTACTACGACTGGGAATGGGACTGGGACTGGGATTGGGACTAAGGCTAGGGGCTCGGCCGCTGGAAACGCGGCTGTCCTCTAAGGGGTTTGGCGGGAACTGCGCTGCTTTCTCTGAGGGCTAACTCACCTTCGGCCGCTCGTCCGATGGGCCACTGTTGCTGCTGGCGGGCGAGCGCGGCCGGACCAAGCAAGCGCGAAGTGTCCAGCTGCTCGATCAGCTCGTCGCTCTCGTCCTCGTCAACAAAGGTTAGACTGCCCGACTCCTCGAGCAGCTGGTCCCGCTCGGTGGGCCGCGCGCGTTCGCCCGCCTCCTCGGGCCGCAGCCTCGGCGAGGTGGGCGTGAGTGGCTGCGAGCGCGAGAGATGCTGCTGCTGCCTCGTCATCTGGTTCAGGGCGCTGCTGCTTCCGGCGCCACTCTGCGCAAACCCGCTGTCCATGGTCTCAGGGTCGCTGCTCAGGTTTGAGGTCTGGTCGGCGAACAGGATTTGCGCAGACTGGGGACTAGCGCGCAACGAGATCGGCTTGAGTAGCTGGCGCTGGTGTTGGCGAGCACCCCTAAGGATTCCGCCCACAGTTGGGCTCAAAGGACTAGACGGCGACGCGCTGCTACTCCGCAACGGAAACTGCCTCTGCTGCTCTCGCTGCTGAACGCGGGCCACCTTTGGCGAGCCACTGCGCTGGCTCTCGAACTTTCGTTCTCGTAATCTGTCGTCAAAGACCAACTGGCCATTCTTGGTCACCTGGCGCCGGTTTTCCGTCTCCTCCTCCAACTCGAAGCGCGAGTGGCGCTTGACTGGCACTTGCTGCACAGTCGTCTCATTGCCACGCGGACTGCTGGCCTCCAATCTGGACGGCTGGCTCTGGCTCTGGCTCTGGCTCTGGCTCTGGCTCTGGCTCTGGCTCTGGCTCTGACCCTGGCCCTTGCTGGCCCCCGCTTGGTCCTGTTGGAGCCCCTCGAACCGCAGATGGCCGGGGCCAGACGAGCTGTGCTGCTGGCTCGCCAACGGAGGCCCCTCAAACTCCTCCACGAGCCTGGTCGAGCGCTCTCGCTCTTGGCCCCTGGCAGCGCCCACCTGAGGCTCAGTCGGCGAGGCTCGGCCAGGCTGCCTCTCCTGCCGACTGCCTTGCCGCCTCCCACTTTGTGCTCGCTTCTCTGGCCTCGACTCTCGGCCGCTTGGCTGGTTCTCATCGAAGGCCGCCTCGCTCTCAACAAGCGTCTGCTCTCGCCTCTTTCCAAGTCGCTCGTAGCGCCGAGCGGCGCGCGATCGTAGCTCGATGGCGCTCTTCTCGTTGGCCAGGTGATTTATGAGCGCGTCCGAGCTAACAACAATCTCTGCGCCGCTCTCCTCCTCCTCCTCCTCCTCGGAGTCCGCCGTCGGCCCCGCCCCCCGCTCAGCCGGCCGCTCGCCCGCCGGGCCGCCCCGCCTCCGTCTTCCTCTCCTTCTAGTGTCCGTTTCAATCTCATTGCAAACGCTCGACTTGCTCACCTCGCGCCAGCTAGTTGGCGCATCGGCCGCCGCCGCCGCCGAGCTCCGGCTATGGAGGCTCGACAGGGAGGCCGACCTGATGGCGCTTCGGTTGGCCGCCGCCACTGCAGCTGGCGCGGCCGTGGGCGAGAGTTGCGGCTCGCGGAACAGAAGCGAGTGGTTTCTACCTGCCGAGTTTAGTTTGTTGAAAACATCGCGCGGCGACGCAGCAACACGTTTGCTCGTGTTAACTTCTGTCCTTTTGCTCAACTTTCCATCAACCAATTGCGAGTTGCTCACCACCTCGCTCCTCTGCTGTTGCCGCTGATTGTTGAATTCTATTATGACCCTGAGCTCAGTTTTAACGCTCGGAATGAGCGCCCTGCTAGCGTTTCGCGAGCTCGGCCGGCCGCCGGCAGTGCTCGCGGGTTCAGCCAGCAGCGAGTCGCTGGGCGTCTCGCTGCTGCCCTCCGACTTCCGGCCGAGCGGCGAACTTGGCTGGGCAGCCGGCGAGAGCGAATCACCTGAGAGCGGCAAAGGCTGCTTGGGCTCCAATTGTAACCGAGAACTTGCCTCCAACTCTGGCCTCGCCCCGACCTCGGGCCCGCTCTCAGCTTGGGCGCGCAACTGCTGCGCTGGCTTAAGCGGCTGCGACGGCTGCGGCGGCGGCGACCTAATCGAGTCCGCCAGGTTGAGCGAGTCCAAGTCGGGACTCGAGTGGCCCCTGACACGCCCCCTTGCCGAGCCTCCCTCCTCCTCCTCCCGCCGCTGAACTCTCGAAAGCTCGCGCCTCCTGCCAACTCCCTGGCCGGCCGCAATGGAGTCCGAGCTGCCGCTTGAACCGGCGCCGAGACCCTTGGCCAGCTCCGCCTGCTGCTCGCTGGCCAAGCGCGCCGGGCGCCGCTCCTCAAGCTGCGCCCTCTGCGGACTTCCGCTGTCGTGCCCGCTGCTGCCTCCGCTCCCCTCGAGCGACTCTCCATCGAGATTCAACCCAGACGACGAAGGCTCCTCCAACTTCCCTGCCGGCGACTCGACTCGCCCGCTCACATCCACCGGCGAGCCGCTCACCTGTTGCGGCCTCTCCGCTTCGGCCGACCTGCTCGCGCGCGAACCGCTTGCAGCCCTCAAAACTGGCCCAAAGTGCGAATGGCTCAGCTTAAACCTTCTCGTCTCACTAGTTCCAATGTCGTTGTCCATGTTTGATTTAGTTTGCGTTGATCTAGTTTTAGTGGGCGGCAAAAGCGAGAACCTCTCGCGCGAAAACTTTTCAGTTCCAACGGCAACGCTCTTAACTGTTGGCCTAACATTTCCGCCCGCCAACAATCTCGACTCTGCGCCTCTCACTCTGCGCCTGAACGTTGAATGGCCCCCATCGCCTCTCCTCGTTGAACCGCCTAAATCAATCGTCTCAAGCTCGTCGTCGGCGCAATCAAACTCAACTGACTGACTGCCCTTGTCGCTTCGTTCAACAAAGTACTTGGCCACCATTTTGTCCATCAGCTGGAGGTCAATGTTTGTGAGCGTTGATTTGTTTGACACCTCAACAACTCGCCGCTCGTCGGCCAGCTCGAGCTGGTTGACGGTTGGCAAGTTGCGCAGTACTGGAATATTGACTCTAGGCGAGAGGAGCGGGCTAACATTGATCATCATGAGCGACTCAGTTGAACTTGCCCTCGACTTTCCGGCCGCAACCTCGGCGCTGCTCGCAGCCGACTGCTCGCTCGTGTCCTCGCCGGAAGTTGGCGAGTTTGTTTGCAAGCTTGGAGTTGAGGTCGAGGCGTCCTGTTGGCGCTTTTCGTTGTCTCCGTTGGTGTTGATGTTGATGTTGTTATTGTTGGTGCTGCTGCTGCTGCTGCCGCCTTCTTCAGCGCTGCCGCCGCTAGGCTCTGCGGGCGAGCCGGCCGGCTGGGCGCGCCTCTGTCGCAGCTCGCTCGATCTGCTCAGACGCTCCATCTGTTGGGCAAGCGCGCTCAGTGTTCCACTGAACTTGTCCTCGGGCGACAGGCCGCTCACCGGCGAACCGGAAGAGGCGCCCCCCTCCTCCGGCCGTCGGCCAGGCGGCGAGAGGCTCGTGCGAACGTGGAGCGGCGAGCGGAGCCTCGCAGGCCGCTCGCCGCTAGTCTCAGAGCCCTCGCTGTCCACCTCCAGGATGGTGGACATGGAGTCGTAGGCGAACTGTTGCTCCTCTGCTGGGCCGCCGCTCTCGGGCTGACCGAGATAGAACTGCGGCCCACCAGCGAGCAGTGAGTGCCGAGCCGCCGCTTGGGCCGGCCTATTGTAGGGGTCCGGCGTTTGCTGGCTCGGGCCTCCCCTCTGGCTTGACATTTGACTTGCTGCTTCCTCTTCCTGCCACCTATTTGGCTGCAGCTTCTTCCTGCTCGAGCTCGGCCCCCCTAATGCTTGCTGGCTTCACTGGCACAGATTTGGCTTGTGCGCGCAAAGGCGTCTGTTTGCTTTTGGTCGGCATAGTGGCCGCGAGATCTTCGCAAAAGTTTGCTCCGTTGACAAAAGCTGCTCGGCTCCTTGGCTTCACTAGGAAGCGCAAGCGAGAGACAAAGCTCGCCTAAGTTGGCCTTGCAATTTGGTAACCTGAGCGAGGCTTTTGCAGCTCGGTGGTGGCGCCACTTTGTTTGTTGGAAGCTCAAAGCGCCGATCCGGCAAAGCCTCTGGTCTGCGCGCAACCTGGCTAACTGGCTGGCGCGCGAGAGAGCAAGCAGGCTTGCTTGGCTACCAACAGCGGTGAGCGAGCGAGAGATATAGTTGGCGGGCGAGCGGCCAGGTAAGCAGAGAGCCGAACGCTCGCTCAGCATTACACAGCTGATTTGCTCGCTCTCGCTCTTCGGCTGCAATGGACTCCGTCGAGCAGGGCAGCAGGGCAAGTGGAAGGCGAGCATCAGAAATGATTCAACAAGAAACAGAAACAACAGGTGCTCAACAATCAGCTGCTCGTGAGCTTCGCCCGCCAGCCTGGCAACTTGGGCGGTTGGCTGGCTGGCTGGCTGGCTGGCTGGCTGGCAAATTATCCGAGCCAGGCGCTGGTGCTTGCGCATACGAACGCCACTTGAAACTCGCCGCCGCCAACTCGGCTTGCCCGTCTACCTGTATCATGCGATGCAATTGCGCTCGAAGGACAACGGAGTAAATCCAGCTCGCGTGCTCCAGACACAATCTGCGTCCTCGTGAAAGCGTTGCGATTGAATCATCACCCCCAAAGAGACTCGCTGCGCCGGCCAGTCAAGCCGCCAACTGGCCGTCCACATCCGCCCACCGATCCGCTCGCAACTCATGATCTTGGTTCCAATTGTGACCGGCCAAAACCTTTGTCGGCCGCATTGGTCGGCGGCCGACCGACAACCGCTGATGGATGGACACTGATTGGCGGCCAATGCTTGCTCCATCTACCTGAGGCTCCTCCTCCTTCGCCGCTGCCGCCGCCGCCGCCAGGAGGCAGGTGTTTGTTGGGGCCACTTTTTGGGCTTTTAAATTGGCAAAGTGAGCCGCGAGTGAGTCGGCTAAAAGTTAAAAGCCGAGCGAGCGGATTGGATAGCTCGCGCTTTTGTTGCTTGCCGAATGGAAACACCTTGAAAGTGGCGGAAAAGGAAATTAATTTTCGCCTAGCGCCGAGCTCTTTGCAAGTTCATTGGTTGGTTGCGAAACATTTGTAATAGATAAACGGAGACAGCGGAGAGGGTTTGAGTGCGCTCCGGCGGCAAGAGCTCAATAAAGCGCACGAATACAGAATAGGAGGGCCCATGGATAAACGAAAGGTAAACAAGGCTGAGCAGGCTGGCCGGGCGGCGCCTTTCACCTGTCTGGCGAGCGAGGACCGTTAGGTTGGCCGGCAGTCTAGATTGGTCACCGGTTGGATGGGTTAAGTTGGCGGGTTTTGTTTGAATTCGGTGTGCGGCCGGCGTTCACAGGTAATGGGCCTGCACAAGAGTCCGTAGTTTGAGTTTGCGAGTGTTGCGCAGGTGTTTTGAGAGCTATGAGCTCCCACAAGCCGAGAGCGGTGCTCGCATAAACTACTGCCTCCGCAAGTTCAACGCTCCCTCTGCCCATCGAGAGCGTGATAGCAGCGCAAGCAAGCAAGCAGAGCGCCGATCGTCTTCAGCCAGCGCAAATCTTGTGCGATTGCCCGCCGAGGAGGCCGCACCAGTTGGGCAGGCCAGTCGGCGCCAGGATTGCGCCGGCCAAACTCCACGAAAGACGCTTTAATCTGTGCGTGTTGGCCGGCCAACTGATTGGGCCGGATAATTTATGCTGACAGGTGGCGATTTGGCGCCAATTGTGACGGTTCCGGTTGGCGGGCCCGCAAGTAGGCAGCGGCGCCACTGCCCTTGGCCAGGTGAGCTGCATGCCTGCCGGGCGTCAAGCTCACCAAGTCGGCTGGCCAAGCCGATGAGAGGACTCTCAATATATCCCGACGCCGCGGACAAGTTGCGCTGGCCGCTCACGTCCTGTCAAGCTAGGAAACAAAATCCTAATGAGTCAAAATTATATTCCAAGCGCCCCCCTTTCTCTGGCTCCTCCATATTCAGATCCACGTTTCGTGGCCAGAAAGTTTGTTTATCATCTAAATCACGTCCTCCCCAGTGGACAACGGGAGCAAAACAAATTGAGTTAGCGAGATAGGTTAGCTTGCCGTCAGTACGCTTGAATGGTCCATCGATGGGTCCACCAATTGATGGTCGGCTCAATGGCTTAAAGGGCAGCTAAAGGGACAAAATGGCGCAGAGTTTGCCGGCAGCAAGGAAGCAGGAGGGAGGAGAGAGAGTGAGAGAGCGATCGAATTGAATTCGCTTCCTGGATGATTGCTCAGTATTTCTGCTTGAGCTCTCCTGGAAAGAGGACATCATTGGACGATTTGTCAACACAACCCAATAATGGGCCGACTGGATTCCCATCCGACCAACGATCGCGCGACCACAACCGGCAACCCTGACGCCCCTTTTAGTCCATTACCGGAATCTCGCCCCCTTCGAGTTGCAACGCCGACCGGAAGTGGGGGCGCCAGCCAGGTGAGGGTGGTGGCCTTTTAGCGGCTGGTGGCGTCTTGCGATGGGCGCGATTCGTTTTGCAAGCGAGATACTGACCCATTAGCGGGCCATTGCCGCTACTACAGGTCCTCTGCGTCTTTGCCCTTTGTGCGGCGGCAGCAGCAGCAGGAGCGGCGGCGGCCAATGCGCTCCACTCGGCCTAAGGCCTACTCGCCAACGAAACCCAAAAAGGTTTTGTCCCAAAATTCACGCCTCTAAACGAGTGCTCTCACCTGAAATAGCCGCGACAAAAACACCACTCTCGGGGGTCTGGTCAAGCGGTGCCACTTGCAGCCTCCGCCGGCCCTTTGTTAATCTCATCTGGGCCGTAATCCAATGGCGACACTTGATGCCTCTGAGGAGCTAGGCCAGAAGCTCGCCCAAGGGTCTAATTTTGGCCAGTTTTCGATGGTCTGAGAAATCGGCCAACATATAGCTGCTCGTAGGCTCATTTGAGAGGCATTGGACGATAGGAAGAGACTGGCCGCTCGCATGAAACTCTGATTGAAGCTTTGAAGATCGTTTCAATTCCCATGCTGGCAAACAGAAAGCCACCAAAATGGTCAACAGCCGGCGGTGGTTCAAAAATCAATGGTCCCGTAAAATAGATGTACACAAGTATGGCCAAGGGCGCCACTATGCCAGTTGTATAGCCTCTGAATGTATCTAGCTTCGGCTTGGCCACAAACTATTGTAGTGCTCTTATCTACGAGAGGAGGGAGCGCAATTTTGGGAGCATCCAGTCGATTGATTTTGCCACCAATGGCAGACAGAGCGCGGCCTAAATTGAAATCTGCCTCTGCCAGATAAGTTGGCCATTTCAGTCCTTGTTGCACTAGTATCTCTCATACTGACGGCCCCACCGACTGCCTGTCTAGCTGGCCAATCGGCGGGCAGGCTAATTGCCGGCGTCTGTGGTGGATGCTCGGGAGAGAGAGAGAGAGCCATTGTTGTCTAAAGCAGTCAAGCCGCACGAGAACGCCCAGGCTAATCTAATGATGACTTGCCCATTGATGACGTCATCAATTTGGCTGCAGTCGGAGCCAAAAGGAAGGCGCCAACAAAACGGAACTCAGCCCAAAGTAAACTAACGGCCCACTAGTGCACCGCATGGTCCTCCCAATCTGCCCCTCGATGCCAATGTAAACGTCTTTCCTGTGCCTAAGCGGGCCAAAACGGGAGGCATCAACTGTATGACAAGTTGCTTAGCCAGCGACTGCTCGCTCAAGCCCGCCATCACCTGTCAGCCCTGTGGCTCCCAAAGCAAGCTGCGCTCAATCATCGCAGGCTTCCGCTCGAGTTTGATCAAGTGGAAACTGCTGCCATTTGAGCGTTAGCTTGGCCACCAACTCGCGACTATTGGCGCAAATTTGCCTCTCATCTGATAGATTTTCATCAACTTTCCTACCATCCGCCACTGTTCACGGGGAACGAACACTTTGGCCCAACGCCCATTTACAAATAGTTTGAATCAAATTCGCCATTTGCTGTCCCATCGGCCAGGTGTCCGGCTGATTCACTTGGTCGCTCATTCGCTTGCCAATAACCGTTGAATGGAACTCTAGCAACTCATTCCTGCATTCTGCTTGCCATCCAACTTCGTTCAGGTGGCAAACAGAATGCAGCAATGGGTCTTCTCAGTTCGAAGTTCTCTTTATGCTAAATTAGTTATCTCTCTTTGCCTAGCTCCTAGCACGAGTGGTATCCTCTTGGCAAAGCGAGGCCCCATTGACTCGTTATTTGGCTGGCTTGCCGGCGAACGGAGGTTCATTTTCAGAAGGGCCGCTACAACAAATTGTGGCCATGCCAATAGTATCGGCTAACAACCCATCTAATTTAGTCCAATCTCTCTCCTCTCCCCTTCTCTCTTCTTTTCAAAGTGAGAGAAAAATCGTTCCACCGGAGACATCTCGAAATGCCCCTAGGCGACATGTAGCGGAGAGCAATGTCTCAATCATTAAGAATCGCTCATTACGTATACGAAGACCAAGTTTCATTGGCATAAAGTTGGCCCCAGGCTATGTTGGTCTATAAGGCTGAGAATTCAGACTTGAGGACGCAAATCTAGGCCGCTAACATGGCCGGAACTTTTACTTTAACGAATGGACCGACGAGGATACCACTCTAAATTCTCATTTCAAGAACACCTTCAACGGCCGCTTGAAGCCATCACATTCGTGCTCAGTGATCGACTCGTGAATGATTTGCCGGAAACCTATCTGTTCGCTAAGCAAATAGGCATCAAACTCGTCTGGCTTGAATTGGATACTGTAGTAATTGGCCCGTAATCTGTCACTTAGCTTCTTCCGTCGACCATAGTTATCAAAGGGTTGTGCCTCCAATACTAGGAGTCCGCCTGGCCTAAGGTGTTTATAAATACGCTTAAAGAAGCGCTTAAGTCCCTCATCGCGATAGTTCAAATGGATCCATTTTGTTACGCTTAAACAGACAACAGTGTCAAAATAATCCCTTTGCTTCGCAACGAGCTGATCATTAGCGGGCACGTAGTTATGTTCAACAAAGACTATATTGTTTGGAAAGATTCTCAAGCCGCTGTCAGGATCAGCGGTTGCAGCCTGAGACTGAGTGTTGTGAACCGAAATTGGACCCTCTGAGATGTATTCGGAAAGCGGAAAATGTTGTCGATCCTCTGAATAAATAGATACGCCTTCGAGTCTAAGTTTAGCTGCTCGCTCCAGTCTAAATTTAGCCGACTCTTCTATGATTCCAGACTCAAGATGCAAATGTAAGTCTTTGTTGGCCATGCTAACAATTTTCTTATCTATATCTATTCCGACAATAGACTTGGGCGAAAATAAGCGCGCGATCGCATAAGTTATGTGGCCTCGATTACAGCCGATATCGAGTACATTTTTGCCATGGAACCATTCTTTCTTCATACATTCGAGACGCTCGTCCCGAAGACCACTATCAAGAGGATTAGGGCTGGATATTGGAGATGAGTCAACTAGCTTTGACTTGCCAGTCGGTGGCTCAAGGTGGTCGGTGTTGTTTCTGTTGCCGGTTGACGCTTTGTTCCGATACTTGAAGTACGCGGGGAAGTTTCCGAACTCAAGATTATCCAATCTACTTTGCAACTCGTCACCAGTTTCGGCTGGATCACCGTAATGTTCTTGATGTGGGTTGATGGCGGTGAGAAACGGATTTTCGTCCAATTTGTCTTTGTTACGCTCGGCCCATCTTTGTCGCTTTCTATCTAAAACTCGATCCTCCGCGACTGAGGTCCTCTGGCCTAAATCTATCCTCGTCCTTCTTTTCATCTCTCACAATGTATTAAACTGATTTTTGCGGATGGTCTGGCTAAATGATCTCCACCCTCGATTCATAGTAGACATGGATGGATCCGCAAAAAATAAACATGTGTTAGTAGCAATTATTCATCTATTGCATCTACAGAACACTACAGAAATAAATACAGTGATCTGCGATGGTTCCGAACGATTGGTAAGCGCGGAAGAGGACGGCCAGGAGCGAGAATCGAACCGGCTAGATTATTGGACCTACATATCAGTTCTTTGCTTCTCGGCTCTCCGACATACCATGCTTTTCAAGAATAGTACAAGTACTCACGACTAGAATAAGCAAAAAACAAATTAACCTTGCGCTTTTCCAGCACCGAGCAGTTCTGTTTGCATCATATTGCTCGAAGTCAAGGGGGATCAGTTTCTCCTCTCCAGATTCACACCTCTCGAAAGTGACCCCTAAACATCAGACCTGAAGGAAGAATCTTACCAGTGAATGCATGCGTCATCTTGATTTCTCGAGACTGACTTGTTCCGTGCCGCAAATCAGCAAGCAAATTATCCATCCATCGGGTATGGATTCTCTCGATGATCATCAATGCAAGGAGACCAAGCCGAAACCGTTCACAGAACAGGACAAACAAATATTGCGCGACAAGATGAAGGATATGTTCGAAAAGATCATTCTGGATATAGACAAGCAGGTCCTAACAGTGAGCAATTCTCAAAGCGAACTTGACTCTCAGCTAGATAGACTTATTTCAACATTAGACAGTATCAAAGTTGATGAAAGGCTAACTGACGAAATTAGTGCAAACACTGCCAAAATATCGTCCCTCAAGAACCGCTTGACCTTAATTCATACGATCCTGAGCAATTCCAGTGTCAGGTGCAGTCGAACACTTGCAGCATGCGAGGCTGCGGTCAGTTCCTTGAAGAAATAGCCACCCTTGAGATTGCAATCAACAACCGGTAATCAGCTGACATCGTTGATACTCAAATGAGAACAAAACTCTCCAAGTTACGTGATTTATTGTTGCATCAGATACAATCATGAACGCAAACACCCCTAACAGCCGTTCATAACTGCAAGCCGATATGAGTGTGAACAATAAGTATGGCTAACCGTGGAAAATATACAGCTTCTCATGTAAATTCAACTCAGTTGCTATGCTCTTGACCAATTGAGTGAATGCTCTAGGCCCGCAAGCCAGAAATTGAAGCTCGTCCGCAGAATAAGAGTCGACCAACGAAGCTACAAGATTCTTGTTTACTCTACCCCTTTCTCCAGTCCACAACCTGTAGCCTGGCTCCGGTTCATCGAGAGGCTCATCAGAGAGCACATGAGTCACTCTGAATCTATGCTCATGCTTAGCTGAGTACTTTTCAAATTGGTCTCGCCATATTATATCTTTCTGAGTCTTGTTGAAAAATACCAAACAGACCGACTTTACATGATCGTCGCTTTGACTTAATAGGTAGGAAATGGTGCGACAAAAGGGAGTGATACCGGTACCAGCAGCAAAGAGAACCCAATGTTTCGGAATCTTGGCCAAACTTTCGACATCGAAATCAACAGACTGGTAATCACTTATGTCAACACTATCACCAATATTGAGCTGCTCCAGTTTGCTAGTGAGCACCCCGTTGTGATAAATCTTTATAATAAAGTATAACCTCTTCATGAATCCAGATTCATCCGTCAAGCCATTGTTATCTAACACACTAGGTAGTACAGGTGTGTAATTCTTATGAGCTCGATAATCGTCGTAATTGTTCTCAGAATGTTCTTGTTTATCGGATCCTGCAGTCGATGAAACCTGCTCTCTTATGAGTACGTGCCAACCAATCGGGACGTACATCAAGGTGTTATTCAGTTTGAATTCAAATAAATAGGTATCATGAGTTACTTGGGTCTTGTTCATCAATTGACAAGGCCTGAAGAACTTGTCAGCTAGTGTCGTTTCACATAAGGAGTCGTTTAAGTCCATAGATGTGCCAATCTTGTTCCAAATGGCGGACTCTTTCTTATTCAGCTGTATTGTAATGGATCCATGCTCGCTAGACAGCTCCGCCCCAATGTTCTCATCAATTTGCTGATCTAAACGTAAATGGACTCGATAAAGCCAATCAGATGATAATATAACCGACAGATGTAATTCCATCTGCTCATTTAAATCACAAATCAAATTTCTTGTCCTAATCAATGGGATTGTGGTCAAGTCTTGAATTTTCAATTTTATACACGACTTGTCTTGCATGATCACATAAGTTGGTGGTTGCTGAACTTGGTTTAAGTTTGAACTAGAATTGTTATTCAACAATAAAGATTGGTACTTATTCGGTGATGGAACTGTTAGCGCAATCGATTGTCTTCTTGGCGGTTTTTGCGCTATTGTTGGATCACGTTTGGTCGAGATGCCTGGACTTTTAGTTGTCTGAGTCTTAGACGAGACAGTCATAGTGGCAAAACTAGCACGACCAAGCGGCGTTGATGGCGAATCAAGCTTGTAAGGTCCGACGAGGCATTTGGCTAAGATCGACTCGTAATTTACCCATCGATGGACCTCATTAAACAATTCCGTTGCATCACGCCCAGCTCCCCTCATCAGCTCCTCTACGCCACCGGGGTGATAATGGAGATAGGTGGTCACATTATAAACATTGCCTTTGAGTGCCACCCAACAATCTTCCTCCTTGTCATGTTTAGCTAGTTCATCTGGTGTAACCTCGATAATCTTGCCGTTAGTACCAGATAAGTTGTTTGCTGTTGAAGCAAGCCTGATCCAACCCATAAGTGAATGCCCTGGTTTAAGAGCAACTTTATTCCGCAAGGATCCAGTCGCGCTGCCAGTGGAATAACTTGCATCCTTGGAAGGATTGACAAACGATGATAATCCGTCTACAGTTAGCGATTGTCTCCGTGGAACTGCACTTCCAATATTTAGACTAAGACGCCGATTATTCCCTACCAGTACAGACTTGTGCGTCTGATCATTTTCTACTTGCGCCTTTTGAGCTCTCAATGGACTCGCAACACTCGAAGATGAGTTCTGCAACGATGATAGGGATCCTCTTGCTGACCCGCCGGAGCTATCATAAACTCCCGTATTCTGTGGTGGCTCCTCGGTGCCACTGCCCGAACTCTTAGGATCAGTTGCCTCACTGGAATTTGAATTTTGGCTAGATTCTTCTTCATCACCAGGTAACTCAATAGATTCGGTAATATTTGAGTCCTTTTGGAACGACAGTCCCAGAGATTGGACCACGATCGATGGTGTCCTATCGCGTCTGTAGGGTATTTGCGGCGTATGGGTATCATCGGAGTCCTCACTATGGTCGTGAGAATTCCTAGTGTTTGCGCTCATTGTATTTGGGGTTTAAGCAAGTGTCACAGGTGGACTCTTCAAATCAGGTCACAGATTTTCAACAAATGTTAATAAGTTGTTGCAGGCGTCAAAAACGCGCTCCTCCACGGTGAAAGAACGATATATGCTACAAATATAACAATGGGTGGTGTTTCTGGTCGCTCTGCTATGATGCAAATCGGCTCTTACTTTTGCTTAGAGTGAGGTGTGATTTTGCGAGCCATTAATTCTTGCTCGATTTGGAGCTAAAACCGGTCAACTGCTCAGGAGTTCTACAACACAACATCAGTGCGAAAACCGAAGTTTCACGTCACTCTAGCTCGTGATTTTTGGCTTGGTATAACGATTGTAATAACGATCCATCAGTGCATGACTTGTAAGCTCCAGTCTTAGTTGCAAGCTATACTATGGGAGCTCTTTGCCGTCAATCAAGTTAACGAATGGTCGCTTCTCAAGTTATGAACGAACCTGGAAGACCAACCAATAGTTTGTCAGACGTATTTGTGTCCTTGGCGAGATGTTGATTTAGGTTTGAAAGTAGCAATCATAACTAAGTTTCTCGAACCAATAACCGCGATAATTGTGTTGCGTTTGGTTGAGCCGGTTTTCGGCCTCCCAGTCTCGGATGCACGTTTTGTTTTGGTAAATTTAGCTTGAGTTTCAACGCGCTCAACGTGCGTCACAAATTTCATCCAGCTCGCGCGAGCACACACGCACAAATCATCGAGTACTCTTCGACTTCAAGCTTGGCCACTCCCCCTCCTCCATCGCTCAATCCCTGACACTCCCACTTCCAAATCAAACACCTCTCGCAAGCGGTTGTCATTGGAACAAAGCAAAAACTACTTTGCATTCAAGATAGGACGCAAAACGGAATAGGTTCTACACTAAAGCTTGCTCCAACGACGATTCTCCTATCCGGCGCAAGCGTTGTGTTGAGAAAAATCACTATTGCTCGCGGCCTCACGAGCATAGGGTCTCGGCAAGCTCAAAACTTGACATGGGCATGATTCCTTCTCGTCTTTTGAACAAAATTTTCACACGCTCCAACCAAAAGCGGAGGAGTTTACAATATTCGCATTGATCCAACAACCTTGAATCATATGTGTGCGACTGAACGGAGACAAGATTTGCTTTGTTTGCCAACTGAGCAAACTTTCGGCCCAAATTGGTGCGCAAAGCTAGCCAGCCGCCAAGAGCCTATTGCGAGTGCTCAGAATTAGTTGCCCAAATGTCGCGCTCATGCGTGCTAGTCACCATTACTCGCCTCTGGCGTTCCAATCTGAGTTCCGCTCTTGGGGCCGCGAGCGCCAGCGCAGGTAGGCGCTAGCTTAGCGCTCCGGCGTGAGGCCATTAGGGGGTCCCTTTTGGTTGGCCCTCAGCCGGCGCAGGTCAGTCGGCCGGGCGGGCGTGTGGGCAGGTAGGCCTGCCTGTCAGCGGCTGCCAGCCGATGGAAGAATGATTACAAGCTGCTAACTATCGCGCTTTGGGCTTCGAGCTGGCAAAAGTCATGAGCTGGTGCAGAGTGGGCGAGTTAACCATGGCCAAGTCTTTGCTTGCTCACGCAGCTACAAGCTCGCCACTCTAAGCAACTCTAAAAAACAAGCTCCCGTTAATTTACAACGACCAAATGGGCGCCCGGCTATCTAGCTGCAAATGAAGTTGCAAAACTGCCAACAAGCCTCGCAACAAACGACCGCCAGCTGGCCAGGCGAAAGGGTTTGGCCCATAAGCTTTTAGCCGGGGGGCCAAGCAAGACAGAGTTCCTGGCTGCTCTCTACCTTCTCGTGAGCCAGCTAGACTGAGCAGCTAGCTGCTTGCAAACCGAACTGGCCGCTGTGGGCGCCGCACAAGCAGCTCGAAAGTCGGCCCAGCTGAGCGCCAGGAGCGATGGCAGAGGTAAAGCTCTAGCCAGGCGCCTGTCCAGGTGTGAGGCAAGCAGCGGGCCAGTTTTGCTCGGCGCTCATCAAACATGCGCTCGCAATGTGAACGCTGCCTGATATAAGCAAGCCCGCTCCTAATTTCACTTGCACCTGAGCCCAGAGAAACCATTTAGAACCGCAGAGGGGGAGGAGTAGAGAGAAGCTTTGCAACTAAGCTCAACAGATTTAATCTCGTCCACGCAATGCTTGGCCCCCTCGAAAGGCGGCCAAGCTGGCAGCAACTCCAAACATTTCCCGGAGGCCTCAAAATGTGCCCCCTTTCGAACCTGGGAACTGGGCACTCGCTGACGTGAGTCAAATCCGGGCCCGCTCGCTGTCTTGGGAGAGCTCAACTGCCAAGTCATGCGAACAATCTCCAGCTTGCCCAGAAATCGAGCGGACGAGCTCGAGAGGTGAGCGCCGTCGAGATTTGTTGCTTTCGGTTAGGGAAAAACAATGGCAGCCTTTCAACTGCGAAACTTGCTCCAATTTTGCCCTCATCGTCGGCGCGTCTCCGCCAGATACGGCGCCTGCTCCGCCTGACAGGTGTACAGGTTTGTCTGGGCCCTTCCTTCGCTCGTGTTTCCAGTCGCTTCTGGCTGGAGGCGCCGCTTGGAGCTTAGCGAGTCTTTTTTTTTGGGGGGGGGGAGTGCAAGCGGTCGGCGAGTTTCACTCCACGAGACGAGGAAGTTGCGAGGGTAAAAGATTCTGCCTCACTCTCTACACGGACACTGGCTGGCTCACAAATCTCGCGCCCGAAATCCGCCCGACTGAAGGTGCAGCTCGCCAGACAAGTCGGCCCAGTTTTGTTGGCCCAAAAAAGTTGCTTTGTCTTTGGGACCGTTGAACCAGCTGGGCTATTGTGACTTTTGTAATTGGTTAATCGTGTTCATTTAAAGCAACCGCTTCAGGTGAATTATTGCGCCCGAGCTGGAGGTTAGCAGTGCAAGCTGATGACTGACGATAGGTTGCGCTCAAAGCCGCTAGCCTGCTCATTGGGCGGCCATTTAATGCGCTTACTGTTAAAAAGGCCCCAACTTGGCCACTTGAACTCGCCCAAATCTTTCCTAGTTGGAAGACTTAGCGAAAACGACAATGGCGTTCAGGCTCGTGAGAGGCATTCAAGTCTTCTCTGGCTTCAAAAGGACTTGAATTGGACAAAGCAATTGAATAGGCCGAGCTCAAAATGGCGTCCCAACCTCCGGGCGGCCGCAAACCGCTTCGGTGCCCAATCGAGCGCCCAAGATCCAAGTAACAATTCCTTCGTTGGCTCTCCCCTCACTTGCCGGCCAGCTGCAGCGGGTCGGCTCGACCTTGAGCCCTCTCGGCGGCCAAAACCAGCCGAGATGGGCGCGCACGAGTGGCGCTCGAATGGGCAAAACTTTTGAGCAAAATTTTGGGGAGGCGAAGACAGAGAGACACGTAGAACTGCAACGAGCTTTGCAAAGCCACAATCAAAGCCCACTAATGCTGGACGATAAATCAGCTCGCTCGGTCAATCAATTTGGCCTTGCTGCTCGACTAAATCTCATCTCGCTGGACAGGGCGCGCGCGCGCGCGAGAGAGAAAGAGATGCACTCGTTATTGTTGGCCAAACAATCACCTCCAAACCAAACACCCTCCACGTGAAAGCGCTGAGTGGCGAGCGAGGTTTGCTCTCTAAGGTGGAGCTGTTACTTTAATTAGTAAGCTGTAGCGAGACGCGTGACAAGTGAAAGTCGCCAAGCGAATGTTGCCACATAAACGACAGCACATTTATTACTTGGAGCAGCAGCAGCAGCCTGACTTGCACTTTCGGGTCCAATTTCGGACCCCAAAGGTCAGCCTTGGAGGGGGCGTCGAGGTTGGTCGGGGCAAACCGACAAGTCTGAGGTCTTTCGTGCGGCCAAGTAGCCAAACAAGAGCTTTGCTTGTCCGCGATTGGCCGGCGTCGAGCGCAGTGACTCATTTCGGCCGAGCCAACCGAAGGACGAGCGAGCAAACCAAATGACCGCCCATCGACCTTCAACATTTTGCTCGGCTTCACCCACTGGCGGCCAGGCCAACGAGCGCGCCCATATAGACGGGCCACTTCAGCCCCTCCGCCCGTCTGGCAGCCACGAGCTTCATCAACATCGATAACACCGACAGCAGAGCCAATATTGATTCACTCTGTCACACGTACATCGCAGCCGACCGGCCCCACGAACTTGTTGGCCAGCTTTGGGGCAAAGTGGCGCTTTTGTGGCGTCAGATTGGCTCTCTAGCTCTCAAGCTTCGCTTATAATGGGCCAGGCGGCTTTCATTCATATTCATGGCCGACTAGTTGGGGCCACTGGTTGAGGGGGGGGGAGGAGGCAAAAGCGCGCTTATCTGTTTGCGACCAGATCGAGCGCCCGCAAAGACAATGCGGCGCCGCCACTCAGCCCTCGACAGATCGGCCAGGGAAACGTCAACGATTGGCTGGATAGCTAGAGGCTGGGCTCAGTGCGCTGAGGCTGAAAGTGCAGGAATGAATAGCCTCCATGCCTCCCTGTTTACAAACACTGGAGCCCATTATTGGCCTCCAGTGCAATCCAGGCGAAGGCCCTGGAAGTAAACTTGCGCCAGCTTTGACGAACAGATGGGTTGCTTTTCGCGGCCCAAAACCAAACTCATCCACCAGCTCGCTCGAAACGGATCAATCCGGTTGGTTGAGTCGCAAAGCCATATAGCGCCTTCAAGTTTGCTGCTCCCAGAGCCGCTGAGGGCGCCAAGCGAGGCTTGCGCCAGACTGGCTGGCGCAAGTTGCAGCCGGAGCGCCCCAATTGGCCGGCTCCGCGGGCAGGAGAGAGCGCTTGCCGCGCGAGTGGATGGGAATTAATTAAAAGCAAGCCTCTCATGGCCGCCGACTCACCTTGGACGGGCTTGCGCGGCCGCTCATAATCCCCTCGGCGAGCTTGGGCGGCCTTAACCGAGGGCGTCTCATGGGCGCGCGAGCCAAGCGTGGCCCAACCCAAAGTGCTGCCGGCGGGCCGATTGACTGAAGGGCACCGTTTTGGGGCCGAAGCGGCGGGCACTCATCGCGCGCCGCCTGCCTCCCGTCAGCCGCCCGCCCGCCTCTCGGGCCTCCCAAACGAGGCCAGCAGCCTGCGAGCGGCCACACCTGCGCCTGGATAACTTGTGATTTATCTAATTAGAACGCATTCTCGGCTCGAAGCCAAAGGCGGCCGCGGCAAGCTGCAGAGTTGGCCAGCTCCAGTTGAGTGGCGCAAGTCGCTGCCCTTGGCCGCTCTCGCTGGATTAGCCATTGGAAAGTGGCCGCCGTGGGCCAGCCCAAATTGTCTTCAAAGCTGGCCTTGCTTGTATGCGCTCAGGGTTGGTTGGGCCGAGAGAGTGGCTAAGTGGCGGGCAGCTGGAGGCCGCCTGCGACTCAGACTGGCGCTCAAACTTCCGCTCGAGCTGAACAAACACGCAGTCCTGTGGGCGCCAAAGTTCAGGCCCACCGATGGTTGGCCAGCGCATTGGCTCGGCCGGGGCTGCCTTGTCCAGTGTAAATAAATAGCCTGAGCCCCCAAATAGGTTTCATCTCCTCTTACTCGGCCCCTCTAGTTTCACTCGCCCTTGGAAGACGATAAATTTTGCCACTTGATCGATATGGGCGCTCGGCCAACTTTGCCCGCGCAGCTTATAGACGACTCCTCGCCAATGGGCTGTCATCGATTTCTAACCATCGCTTAGCGGGCGCCGCTTCAAAGCGAGATCCTTATCGCGCGCTCGGGCCATTCGAGTTTGTCCGCCCGCAAATGTCGCACCATTTATGTTGCTTGTTGGCTGGCCGAGATTGCGCCAATTGAAGTCTCTGACTTGAAATTTGGGTTTAGGCGTGCAACTGCGAGCGCGCTAGGCTAAATTAGCTACTTTTGCGCCCATTGGGCGGCCAAATTAATGCAACCTCTTCCGCCAATACAATTGAATCTCGCGCTGCAAGTGAATTTATTCCTAATCAGCGGGGGGGGGGAAGCGGCGGCGGCGGGTCGGATTTGGCTGCTCCTTGTTGGCGCAACTTGCAAACAAGAGCGAGAGGGGCAGCCAGTCTACTTTTGGTTAACATGTCAAAATGTGCCACTAGAATCCATTGTCAGTTGGTAGCATTTGTTTCCAGTAGACAGAATCAGGGGAAGCCAATTTTGCTCGCTTAGAGTTCGGGAGAGTTTCGGGATTCTAATTGAAAGCGTTGCCAAGCAAGGCACCTGGCAAAGGTTTGCTTGCGCTTGCTTGCGACTAAAGCGAGCGGAATTCAGAGCTGGCCAAGTCAAATTGGAATAGTTGAGTCGACTACGTGATTCGAGCCAAGTCTTTCCCGTTCAAAGCGCCGCTTGGATTTAGCAGTCGAGCGGATGTCACGCTCGGCCAAGGACAAATTGGACGCTCTGCCGAGTTTCAATGGCTGAACTCGAGCCTTGAATCAGCTCTACTTTGCCAACGAAAGCTTGTTCAAATCACAAAAGCTATCTGCTTTCGTGAGGGTCAGCTTGTGCTGCTTTAGTTTGCCATCCGTCGGGGCTCAAATCAGAGATTGAACAATGAGCGCGCTCATCCAAACTGAGTGGTGTTTAAATTTAACTGCAACTAACCGGCGCTGACAAAATGATTACGCTAGACTGGCCTTGATGATGTTGCTGTATAAACAGGAATCCGCTTTCCACCCTCGGCGACCCCCTGCCGGCCCAAGGGGATGGTTCGCCTAAAAGCGTCGCAGGCGGACTCTTCCGTCCGCCCGCCCGCCCGCTCGCTCCAGCGGAAGGTTGGCGCATAAAAGATCCCCGAGCCTCCAAGGTCGAAGAGTTGGCCGGCTCAATTGCAATGGCCGGCAGCGCGCGAAAGTCGCTAGGTGCTGGCGGCTAAAGCGGCCGCTCGCATTTCAGCCGAGCGAGCAAACTCTCTCAGTTGGTTGCGTTCGAGAATTGAGCGCAAATATAGCGAGCGAGTCCAGAAGCAAACTCGCTCGCTTGCGCCATTGTTATACAAATTTGGCAAATTTATTTGAACAATACGAATGAAGTTTTCAATTTCACCATCAAGAGCGGAGATGGCAAAATTCTTCCACCTTAGCCTCTGGCTAAAACGGTGCCAACCAAACCTCCTGCTCCTTCCTGTCTCGCGCCTCCAATATTAATATTCAAGATTCTAACCCCGTTGGCCCAAGAAAAAGCAGCGGCTCTCTCGTTGCTTTGTGTGGTCCCGAATGAACCAAACTCGCGTATGACATTTGGAGCTAGAGCTTCCACGACTCCAACAATAACGAGCCTCCCGAAGTGGGGCCAGGTCAAATCGGAGGCCAGTCAGGATGCCCTGATTGGCGGCGCCCCTTAGGCGTCGCCTCGAGTGGCGCGCTCAACCTTGACGCGAGCCAGCGGGGGGAGTGCAGCGGGCAAATCCAGCGCCAGAAATCAGGCAGGCAGGGAGGCGTCTTAGCGTGGCGGATTAGCATCACCTGGGCGAGTTTCGGCCACTTACTTCCGGCCGCTCTGCTTCGAATGCAAGGCCAACGGAGCGAAAGTGCGCGTGGAGTAAACGAGGGGCCGCATTTGCATTGACCGGATGAGAGAGATATTAATCATATCGTGTCCTCCTCCTCGGCCATCCGTGCCGCTCCTCCATTTTGGTCCATCACCAAAACCGACCGACGCAAGGTGATGCCTCCAGTTTGGTGGCAGCGTAAAAATACGCGCTCGACTCATTGGGTTGCCATGGCTTGGCCAGGGCGAGCAAAACAATGCGGTCGCCATAACAACAAACGCTGGCTAGCCCCTCAACTCTCACCATTGCATGTGCCTCCCTCCCCCCAAAGCCAGCAAACAATGGCCATGGGAAGAGGCCAGACAAAACTGCTGAAAGAGAACCATCGGCCGTCATTCTAGTGGGCCAGTTGTTTTAATGTTGCATAACATCTCACTTCCGCGCGATTGTTTGCCCGCGAGCCGTGTATTCTGGTTGGGGGCGGCAGCGAGATGAGCCTCTCACGTCAGGTGGGTTGCAACACGGACGAGCGAGTTTATTCATTCCAGAGAGTGCTATTCAAATCTGCAAGATTGCCCAATCGATCATGGATGCCTCGTACTCTCAGTGCCAGCGCTCGCTCTCGTTCCCGTTCGCGGCCTCATTCCCATTTGCATCCCCATCCACATCCACATCCTCACGCTCATCCACATCCCCATCCACATCCACATCCACATCCACATCCACATCCACATCCACATCCACATCCACATCCGCGTTCGCACTCACATCTCCACCACAACGCCTCCCGCTGGTTCGGCCGCCCTGGAATCCGCTCATTAGTCCAATTTGCATTCTTGTTCAAGTAAACAGACGACAGGCGCAAAATTGGAGCAACCTGAGGGCTCCATTTGACGGAAGCAGCAGCCCGTAAGGTCGAGCATCTCTCGCTCTCATCTTAATTGAATAGCGAGAGCGAGCCAAACGCAATGGTCCAGCTCCCTCTCTCTCTCCCTCTCTGCATCCGCGATCCCATTGAAATGTAAATTAGCGGCCGCCCAATACCTGTTCTGGCTCCCTGCCCGCCGAATGGAGCGCAAAGGAGCGCTTCGACATATTCGCATCGGTGGGTCTTCTCGCCTGTCGACTTGGACGGCCGCTCCAGTTGAAGCTGCCCCTCTGCCGCCGGGCCAGGTAGACGCTCGCAGACTTAATCGGCCCGACTAACGCTGATTGAAAGCTCTCTTTCCTCGCCTTTCAGTGGAGGGCGCTCAACTCGAGTCGCCCATTCACCTGGCCTCGTTCTAGGATTGGTGAAAAAGGTGCGCCTCTAACTTAAGTCCGCCTGCTCGACAGCCTTTGGTCAAGCGGCCGCAAAGCCGGCCTCTGCTCTCAAGCTCCTCTCGCAGGTATAGAGCAAAAGCGGCAGCGGCCGTCTCCCAAAAACAACCATCGCGAGCCAATCGCAGCAAAGCAACGCGAGTCTTGCCAAGAGGACAACTCATCTAGTTCTCATCATTTATATTGGCCCTCTGGTAGACATACTGCTGATAAGCAGCCCGTAAGAAGCCGAATCTTTCATTTCCGCTTGGAAGCATTCAATTTGTTTTGCTGCTTACTTCATCATAGCTTTTTGCCGCATCACCAACACCAAGCGTGGCGCTGAGTCAGAGGCCTGCCAGTCCCATTCCACCAGCTCGCTAGGCCTGTCCCTTTGGCCCCTCGTCGAAGGCTCCAGAACTAGCTGTCCTATCTAAAAACCAACTCGATCGTCTCCGCTTCCAGTGGCCATATGAGAGCGCTGCTCGTGACAACTTCCGCCCACTATCTTTCCGCCCGTTGCTACTATTTCTGAGCGATAGTGCACGCAAGATCACTTACATTAGATATGAGAAACTACTTACGTACCCCTCGTTGGACCCGAAAGAGACTCACCAATCTGTTCGCCGCCTCTTGGATTTCAAGCAAAATGGCGGCCAGGTAAGCGTGGTCGCCTTTGGGCATTCGGCGGCGTTTGCGCTCGCTAGTCGAAGAATAGAATGGGTGCGAGTGCATGGGCGTCAAGGTGAGAGCTATAGGCCGAATCGATAGCTGAAGGGTTGCCATGTAGAGCCGGCGAGCCTACACCACCACACAGCTCGATGGGGTTGACGACAGAAAACAACGTATGCACCCTACATCGAACGGCTAATGGCAGATCTGCTCCTCCATCTGGCCACACTGAAATTGCCACACCTCCCCCTTAACCTGCACTCGCCGTTTGCTGGAACCCTCGAGACTCATTCCGGGACAAGTCACTCCCCCCCCCCACTCAGTTAGCTCGACGATAATGGACACCAAGCTCTGCCCGAGGTCGCTCCTTTGTCCCATGAACTCCAAGCGGATTGTTACCCTCGACTGCTTAGGTTTCATAATTCGAACTTGGCTCCTCTACACGGCAGATGTATCTATGCAGCGATCGCGTGTACATTTCCGAACACCGAAACCAAAATTAACTGCAACTCAGTTGGCATCCCTTCTCGCATTCACGGGATGCCTGTCCATGGAGATGAGGTGGCCGATTAAGCTTAGCGTGGGTCGCGGGCAATTTTATCGCTGTCAAGCAACCCACTGCTGGTGAAGTCAGGCCTCACGAGATTCGGGAAAACAAATAGACATGGATCTACAGCGATGCCTCTGCTGATTGGCTAATCAATCTAGTTTCTGCATTCTTGTTGTTCCTAATATGGATTTCAATCCATGTCGGAACAGCAGTGCCCTCTAACGAGGTTATCTCTAACTGCTCCACTTGAAGCGCACCAAACGAGAGAAGCTGGTGAAATAAATGTTGTTCTGTGATTGCGTTATGATTGCTCCCGCAAGGCATACCGGTGATCGAATGGGCAGGCCCAGTGACTCACCATATTGCTCGATAGGACGTTCAAAGAGGTTTCGAAAACTAGCGAACAAGTTCAGAAGGGACACTCACTTTTGCTTTTACCAACTTTATTGCTCCTACATCTGAACAAAATGGAATATCCAATCATCAACCCGCCAAATCCCTACATTGGAACCCTTCGCATCTTCCCTGGGACCTTAGTTAAAGTGTCTGGACAAGCGAAGCCCAACGCGACTAGATTTGCAATTAACCTTCAAACCGGCCCCTCGCTGAACCCCCGCGACGATCTGGCCCTACATCTAAGTCCGTGTTTTACGCCACCAAGGGTCGTTCGTAATTCCCTTCGCAATGGCGCTTGGGAGCTAGAGGAGGCTTGGGGCAACGGAGCTGTCATTAATCCGCATGCTCCTTTTGAGATCATGATTTTGGCCGAGCCAGAACAATTCAAGATTGCAGTCAACGGAGGTCACTTTTGCGAATTCAAGCATAGAATTCCCTACCAGCAGATAACGCATCTCTCCATCGATGGAGATGTCGATATCCATCGTATAACAATCACCTCGACAGCTTACTCGCCGCCAACCTACCAACCGAGCGCCCCGCAGCCTCCCTACCCTACTGCAAACACGGGCATGCCAATGCCGGCCTCTTATCCACTGTTACCAGGCGCGACTCAACCCACTGGGCCTTACCCAGCTGCCGGCGCCTATTCAGCACCAACTGGGCCACCAGGACCAATACCTACAGGTGGCACCTATATGTCAGGTTTCCCGCAAGGTACTCCGAACCCTTACCCGCAAGCGCCGATGCCCAACCAGGCTGGCCCCTATCCGCACGGTGGACCAGCGCCAACCGGAGCAGGATATCAGAGTGGTTATCCGGTGAGTAAAACCAAGTGGTATCAATTAGTCAATGGTAGTTAGGCGAGAGCAGCTTCGGGAGTCACGAACGAGTACAATCCTTAGTTTTAGATGCAATTTTTAGAATTTCAGCGAAATCCATCGCTCCCTCCCATTTAACCCGCTCCTATACTAACATCGATGATCGCCGACCCAAAACCTCCTCCCACTGGTTCACAATATGCTAACCTAAGTGGGGTTAATTCGTATAAAGAGTGGTGATTTCTGATCAACGAAACTGCAGAGCTAGCCTCAACCAGTTTGTTTGGTTGGGCATCTTTTGCATGAATTCTATCTTAGAGCTTAGTTTAGAAGATTGTCCGGATGTTCACTGTGATTGGATCGAACGAGACCTTTGTTTGCTCGTAGCTAAGCTAAATTTTCATCTGTTACCGTACTCTTCTTATAAAGGTCACACGCCATAGGCTTATCAGAAGCCACTGTAATCACCTAGCTTGTCTAGAACCAAACCACTATGATTCCATCAATTATCCTGACATTCATGGCTAAGATGCAATTTTGACCGATCGTACTTTGTACGGGAATTACAGCGGTATGGTTGCAATCAGTCGGACAGGATACCACTAATGGTAGAGATTCTCATAAACAGTGGACTGTAAATGTCTCTTAGCTTACCATAAGCTACTATCATCGGTTTCTATTTGCCCGAGATGGACATTCTTCCCTCCTCTGAAATCACGTTTGCCCCTTTATGCTGTTGACTGCCCAAATATACCGAAACGCGGATGTTGTCCCACTAGAAAGAGGCATTGAATTGAACCCCCTCACATCGCACCACCGGAGATCAAACAGCAACAAATGATCATACACTAACCTCACTCTCGCATCTCTGTCTCGTCTTCTCCTCCTCCTCCTTCTCCTGATAACAAAGCAGCAACCGCACTATCAGCAACAACCAGGACACTCATCGTCACCCTTCGGATCATTGCCGATTGGTGGAAAAGCCTTAGGAACATTAGCTGGTGTGTTGAAAGAGAAAGCTTATAGAAAGTTCCCATTAGCTAGACACTTCCTCTGACTCGGTGCAAAACTTGCTCAGGCATCGGATGAGAATCAATGCGGCAGCTAGAGGTGTCAGATGATCTTCGTTTTTAGTTCGATCCTAATACTCGATCGTATTCATCCCGCCCTTCCAATGACAAATCCGCTTAAATCAACGAATATAAACGCAACCAGGACTGGGCCTCGGAGCGGCCGCTGGTGCTGCAGTTCTATCGGCAGCTAACCCTTTGAAACACATGAAAAAGATGATGAAACCCAAAAAGATGTTCAAGCACAAAGGATGGGGAAGGTCAAGCAGCAGCAGCAGTAGCATGTCCTCTCGTTCTAGCTTCTCCTCTAATTCTTCCTAGTCGTCTTCATTGCAAAACTAATGGATCTGATTGCTCCCGATCGTAAGATAATAACAAGGGCACCAAATCTGCGATGCACTTAACTTCATGAATCTTCTTCACAAAACCCAACCCCATTAAACGATAAAACCCAGCGACTGTGAATGGTCTCCAGGCGGTCAGGTCTTGGTCATGCGGTTGCATTTTAAGGCGAAGAACTCCTGTAGTGTCGGCCTCCATTTCTCCATATGGAACAACGTCCATTGGACTTATGATTTGCTTAGAGAAGTCGGATGGCCGTTGTGTAAGTCGTACCGACGTCCATGTCGAAAACAGAGATCGGCCGGTGGGCGTTATTCGCATAGTTTAGTATTTGTTTTGATCTCGATTCAGTACACTTCTTTCAAATGTGTGGATATACAGAAATGAACACCAGTCTTTACAGGGCTAACTATTTATTTTAGACGGGAGTGCAACAACCCACAAGCACCACGGTTTTACAGTGTTCCACACACACGCACACACACACACACACACACCAGCAAGCTCACTGTCTACGCATGTATTCCGAGGAAACTGTTCGGGGCTAGCTGCTGAGGTAATCGTCAAGCTTGGAGCATAAGAGTTGAGTGCGCCAGCTGCTGGATTCCGTTGCTCAATATGGAAGGATTCACTACAAACATAAGCGCTCGCCCAGGTTAGCTGTTAGCTCGCCGTTATTGGAGCAGCCCGATAAATAAACATCCAATCGAGAAAATCTTGACGAGTATATTGAATCTAGCATATTCAAACTGCCAAAGTTTAAGCGCAACAAACATGTCACGGAGCCACCGACTCAACGCGAGCTATCTCTCGATCTCCGGATGGTTAGTGGAATCGGAGTTTTAAAATGAACGATTTAGTTGACCAGTTCGAGAGTCACATAAGAAGAATACCTACCAAATCTGCCATAATCGACCTGAGTCTCACTCAATATTACCGAACTCCGGTGCTGATCTCTTCATGAAAGGCTAGGATCAAATCCAGCTCAGGCAGGGTGTCTATATAACCTCTAGAATAGCCTGCAACTGCGATACAAGATGGCGGATGAATTAACCAAAACGATCAAGGATATTGTTGCACCCAGTGGAGCTGATTCACAGGATAAAGTGTTACCATTATTCTTACAAACAACGACCGCCCATCTGGTTGCAGCAACATTCGTCTGGGCTGCCATAGTCATATCATGTCACCACATCTATCAGCATCTTAGATTTTATACTCTGCCGAGTGAACAAAAGTGCATTGTAAGGATACTATTTATTGTTCCCATCTTCGGATTTGATTCCTGGTTGTCATTGTTCTTCGTAACAAGATCAGCTTATGTTTATTTTGACAGTGTTCGCGATTGGTATGAAGCTTTCGTTATTTATAACTTCATGAGTCTATGCTATGAGTATCTGGGCGGCGAGAGCAATATTATGTCGGAGATTCGTGGCAAGCCAATACAGACAAGCTGGTACTACGGTAGTTGTCTATTCAAGGGACGCTCGTATACGATTGGCTTCCTAAGGTTCTGCAAACAAGCTACGCTACAGTTCTGCATAATCAAACCTCTCATGTCCGTGCTTACACTAGTGTTGCAAGCAACCGGTCGTTATAAAGACAGCGATTGGAGTCTAAGTGGCAGCTATATATATATCACCATGATTTATAATCTTAGCGTCTCTTTAGCACTCTACGGACTGATACTATTCTATCAAGCTACTAAGGATCTACTATCGCCATACGAGCCAATTTGGAAGTTTTTATCAGTAAAGTCGATAATATTCATGTCATTCTGGCAGGGCGTCATGTTGGCGATTCTAGAGAAATTCGGTGTGCTGAAGGCATATACTGAGGACGCAGCTCCAGGGTCTGCTGCTGCTGGTTATCAAAACTTCCTGATCTGTGTCGAAATGTTGTTTGCATCAATAGCTCTCAGATACGCATTCCCCTATGAGATTTACAGTTATGGTGATTCGTGTGGCCGCTCAGTAACCATGCAAAGCATCTCAAGTAGTCTAAAAGAAACTATTAATCCACACGATATCATGACCGACGCAATTCACAATTTCCACCCTCAATACCAACAGTATACCCAACATCAATCTAATAGCAACACTCAGAATTCACGATCTCTAAGCTACAACTCTGGCGTTAATTCTAACAATCAAACAAACCAGCAATCTCATAACAACCAGCTGAAGGAGTCAGCCTCCTCAGATAACGCTGATGGTGGTCGTTGGTTCGACAAGGCCTCAGATGGTACACCGCTGGTCGGCAACAAAGGATCACGGACTCATTCTACATTCAATCGTTAGGGATGATCCATAACTTTTCGTGAGAAGGTATCCGGCCTAAATGGAAATGTTGTAATCACAAGTCTGGAAAAAATTATCCAAAGATGGAGGGAAAGAAGCTCAGAATGTGTTGCCGAGACCATTGTCAATCACGGATGCCATCGGCTAACTTCGGCCGTTCTTAGACCCTCTGGGTGAAGCACCGTGGGCATTGTCCAGTGAAAGGACATTTAACTATTTGCGAGATCTAGGAGTTAGGTGGATAGTTCGTGAATATGTTGTTCGCCAGTGAATCTTTAGATACTAGTCCCACAATAAATATCTAAAAAATCAGATGGTGCGCCAGGAGCAGCAAGTGCGAGATATGCTTCAGTTTATTAGAGCATTGAGTCTGATTCATAGACTCTTCTCTGTGGCAGTTTGAGACGTTCGATAAAATAGTTTGAGCAAACAAAAGGTACATTTGTTGAGTATTAAAACTGGGCATGGAATGTCAACGTTTATCCAGTGTCATATGTTATTGGAAGGACTTTAC
>ENA-UOVY01000104-UOVY01000104.1-plant-metagenome-genome-assembly--contig:-NODE-104-length-52535-cov-623.147599_pt1 | contig 52535 bp, 32 predicted proteins | sample MGYA00249840_ERZ761561 | MGnify/ENA primary metagenome ERZ761561 (study PRJEB28882, sample SAMN05720143) | plant metagenome | isolation source: Guanajuato, Mexico | place: Mexico:Guanajuato, Mexico...
TACGCGAAATTCACTGTTAAATACTGTGCCGCTCTTGGGCCAGGTTGCGTCCTCTACCAGGGATTCAAAGCCTCTAGATATCTGATTTTCAAAGAATGGCCCAACATGCGAAAGACAAAGAGCTGACCTACGAAAGTCAGCGCCGTAGGATAGAGAAATTGATGGAAAATCCTGAGAAAATCATCGAATTGCCAGATACAAGTATGACAATTCATAAAAAGTACGAGCCGCCAGATTTTGTACGTAACGTGATGGGATCTAGCGCAGGAGCTGGATCAGGTGAGTTTCATGTATATAGGCACCTTAGACGGAAAGAGTTAACTCGATTGAAAGAAATGGAGGAGAGTGCAGTAATTGACGAGCTTGATGCACAGTTTAAGGCTAAGATGGAAGAGTCCAAAAGAAAAGCCGAAGAGAGAACCATGAAGAAGAGGCTGAAACGTGAAAAGAAGCGAAGCAGGATGAAACAAAAGAAGCAAGAACCCTCCCAGGGCCCAGGCAAATGAACATAGGCTCGAGAAACCGTTCAAAATCTAGGTAGAACCGCAAGTGTCATGGAAGAGGCGCGACCGCGACATGGCCAGCTTGGTCCAGGTTAAAGCATGGTTGCCCAAATTGAGATCATACTCAATGGAACAAACGTTTCAAGATAGTTATTTCTGCGATATTTCCAAGTTTGGTATCGATCCGTAGTCGTCTACCAGTGATTTGTCTCGCTCTACATATCGAGAATGGACCGCACACAGTCGTATTTATCTCTCCCCACTTAACCCGAACCTCGAACACAGTCCGAGAAGCTAAGGATAGATGCAATCGAAATCTGATGCTAGGGACAAGTAAAGCTCCATACAATTAGTCATCCAGTAGAATTCAAATTAAACTTATTTTGCACGTATCTGCAAACAACTTCCATTTAATTGGAGGACAGGTAACGACGAGGACTGCGTCAGTTTATTCAGAATAAAAGATTGTAGATAATAATCCTCGTCGACGAAAGTTGCTACGTTGCACCCAATGAGTCGACTAGATCAGTTTCGCACATACCCACACTTCCGATCTGAGAGATTTCTATGCAGAATCTGCGATCCTTCAGTTGATGACGATGAGAAACCAGACTCATTATCGCCGCCTAGAATCTGTTGTAATCGATCTCGCCAAGCACGCTACAATTCACCAGTGGGTTGTAGTTGGATGCTTGTAGGAAGGCGTACTGGGGTACAGCAGGCAGATATGCAGTGCGACAGAGAAATCTAGCCAGAGTGGTCCGCTTGATCTCCGCTAGTTGGATTGGGTTGAATGAGCCAGCTTGGCCACCATGCTCAAAGTAGTACCTGTCTCCGAATTTGAGATGGTAGTATTGAATGCCATTGATGCAAGCAAATGTTGGTCCAGTGTCTGCACCAGGAAAGTGGCGCTCAGATATACCGCCTGTAAAGAGGTCGATGTTTTCCACTACCCTGTAGAGTTTACGCAATTGGTTCAATGTATAGTACGGGATGAATAAAGACAGATCCTTCCAGGTGCGAACCTTATAATTGAAACAATATTCGATGTAATTTATGTAACCTGGGATACCGTGGTCTCGGCCGCGCCAAATATTGGTAGCAGGCAGGTCACCGCCAGAGAACTCTCTGTGCGATTGGTACAGGTGGTTGCGGACATCTCCCGATATCCATGGATCAACTGCCAGTGACGGTCTGGTAAGCAATCCGTTTATAATCGGCACAAGTAAACCATCGCTCAAAAATGATGGCCGCATAAACCAATCCTTGAGCCTAAAAGTTTGTTGTTTTAAATCTTGTTGGCCGTAAGCGAGAATCTTGGAATAGAGTCCAAAGGTAGAGTGAATTTGCGAGTGACCGAAGCGGCACGAGGCAGTTGAGTACTCATTCCAGGTTGTTGGGTCGGCCTTAGGTTCGTAGACAGTATAACCCGACGGTAGAGGGGTGAGACGGTAGTAGGCACTTAGGATGGGACCAAATACGATTGGCAGATACTCTGCATAGGTGATCATTTGAAACTCTGCAATTAGAATTCGACGTGCCTCTTGGAATATCAATTCGTCCGACCAATCTGGATGGCGTAGGGAAAGTGCAAGAGCATGTTGGTTGTGTCTACGGACCATCAAGACGTGCAACGCGGTTAGGGCAGGATGTTGATTTGTACGTGAATCGCCGGATAGGAAACAGGTGCCAAAGCATTGTTCTTGGCCCTGAGCAATGGGCAACAAAATTTCACCATTCTTGCCGGAACTAACTCTGAGCAATCCGCCTTTGAACGCGCGCAACTTGAGCGCCTGCTCCTCGGTATTTCCGTAGACGTGCGAGGCATCAAGGAAGGCGGTGTTCTTATTTATTTGCTGGCGCGGGCCAAGTTGGCAGATTGGACAGACACCCGACCGGACAAAATTGAGACAAGTGACGTTGAGCGCCCCGTAGAAGCGATCGCCATTTGGTACGTAAATTGGCCAGCAACCTCTGACGGAGGGATTCTTGCAACAGTCAACAAGACCCTCGTAAGAGGATAGAGCTGTGTTCGTTATGTCGTGATTGATGAACTGACCCCATTGCATCTTCATGAGATTGTATGGACCCTCGAGGGGAATGTCCGAGTGGATGATTGTCGAAATAAGGCGCGGATTTGGAAGTGGTACACGCGGATTTATCGAGACTCTTGGAGCTGAGATGCCATCTGCGTAATCTGGCGACAATAATCGAATGTGGCAAACGTTTGATTTTCCCCAGTACGGATGATATGGGTTGTTGCAGAAACCATCAATTGTTCTGTATTTAGATTGGAGGCAGTATTTCAGTCTGCCTTGCCATTGATTTGCGTAAAGATTGAAACAGGAGTGAGTGTTTGGAAATTGGCTGACACTAATCAATTTGGTTAGCTGCGGTAAGTAGCGTTGTCGATCCCATCTTGTCATGCAAGCTCGATCGGCCAAATATAGACTGATGAGTTCAATTAAGAGGCCATCCTCGTCCATTCGAGCATTTAGTTGATTCAAAAAACTAAACACCTGATGTCTGGCTGCAAAAGATGGCTGGCTAGCGTCCAGGAATTGGATATTCGTGCTGCGAAGTTGCTGGAGCTGTTGCTGGGCAAAAATGAGCGCCGCCTCAATGTCCTTGTAAGTCGGCCCATTTAGGTAGATGTTCTTGGGACAGTTCCTGTATGGATCTGTACGGAAGTAATAGAGCGACTGGTGGATTGATTTATAGGGCGTTAACGGGAAGAATGGCGCCAAATCGGCAAGCGTGTACTTGTCGAGAGCGAGAGCTTGTGGTAGGATTTGAGTCGAGTAGTTTCCGGGCACAAGTTGAGTCTGATATGAAGACTGTTTGACAATTGGCTGACTGGGATAGTTAGGTTGTTGAACTATTGGAATTTGTGGGTAGATTTCGTTTATGATTGGCTTGTTCAGGATGGGTGGAATCAGTGGTTGGTAGCTGCTCTGGAGGATTGGCGGTTGCTCTATAACCGTCTCGATCGGCACCGAATAGTTTGGCACAGGAAACGGTTGCTGGATGGGCGGAAGGTACGGCTGCTGGACAGGCGGAAGGTACGACTGCTGGATAGGCGGAAGGTACGGCTGCTGGATCGGTGGAAGATAAGGTTGCTGGATAGGTGAAAGGTACTTTGGCTGCTGGATGAGAGCAGCTTGACCAAATTCTTGCTTCAAAGGTGAATCGAGCTCGCCTTCTTCTGGTAAATCATAGTCGAATTCTTCTAGATTTTCAACATCTTCCTACCAGTGATTGAATTTGATTGATTAGGTTGGAGATATTGGAGGATCATCTAATTACAAAATGCCTGACTTACCAACTCTAATGGCTTGTCCTCTGTCAAACCTTGGCAAGAGATCAAGGCTGTTGAAAGAAGCAGAGCAACTATTGCTAACCTATAGGTCAATGGTTGATCATTAGTCGTTGACCTTAGACAACGAACCCAATCCTATATCTGCTCGCAGGTCTCGTGTCCACCTTTGCTCGAAGTGAGGACACTTCCCATTCGAGTTAAAACTTACCGGTTGATTAGAGTAACCATTTTGATCAAAAAGGTGGCGGCTAGTAGTGGAAACTTATCTCATAGATAGCGTTCTGTATGTCAGCCGTCTGACATCTACAAAACAGTGACCAAAATCCAGTAAAAAGAGGGAGAGGACCTCTTCTCAGTTGGATGATGGGGAAAAAGGAGAGGCTTAGACGGAACTAGACAAAAGTTTGAGCGCTAGCTTGAATCGATGAACCGAATGGAACTTACATGAGCCAGACATATCACCAACTTTCAGCCCTCTGGAGATATCAACAAATCCATTGCAAGAGATCACTAGCGAAAGTAATCTATCATAATAACGCTAACTTGACCACGTCAGCAAACTCGAAATCAATCGGAAACCTCCTAAGGGGTGTGAGACTAATAGTAGACTATAGTTGGATTGAATAGCGCTTAATCAGCAACCCGTGGTTAGACAGATTGAGCGAGATACAAAGATTTTCGAGCCATTGCCTATGGCACGATAATTCGAATCTGTGCATCCTACCAATAGGCGATGATCGCACGTAAGAACATCAGGGTTGGTCGGGTATCCAAGAGGACACTGTACCGCAATGGGATGGTATCAGAGGTTTAGATGAACTAGTGGTTTTCTACTGAGTTCCCGCAATATGAACTGTTCTTAATCATACGGCCCCCAGCCACACATTTCCCGATTCGTCAGTTGAGCGCCACCGCGAACTACGGTGTACGACAGGTTCGTTGCGTTGAGTATTCAAAATAATTTTAAGATGTTCTGCTGCTTTGTAAACAGTGAGAGGTCATCCAAATTCAGAGGGTCTGATATGGAACTCGCCAGATGTTAGATACATTCTTGGTTAACGGAAATTATCCATTCATTCCTCCTATGGATCACAACTACAGCTTTCTTTTATGGTGATATCATGACAGAGCCTGTAGGAATTATTTATCCACCACCCGAACTACGAGGTAAGTTTGTTATCTATTGAACAGATGATGCTTACCCTCCTGATTGTTAACAGCAATCCCCTCTTCCAACCGCCATTATTTGGAACAGGTATTGTCGACAGTACAGCCAAGTATGTGGCCAAGAACGGAGGTGTCTTCGAGGAGAGGATCAAGAGGGAGCACAGGGATAAACCCAAGTTTAGTTTCCTTCTCCCGGATGATCCATTTAATGCCTATTATCAGCACAAAGTCAAAGAAATTCGAAATACCTTGTTGGAGGAACTCGACTCCAAGCAGACACAAGATTCGGCAACGAAACAAAAATCAGATGAAGCCTCGGGCGAGACCAAAGAGGAGCCGGTACGATCAGAGCATCAATCAAATGGCCATGACCCGGCAGATTCTAACCACCAGTTCGTACAACCACCCAACGAGGGCTCATCAGCAGACAATCAGATTGAGCCTGGCGATGGAGCACCAAGAGTTAGATTGAAACTCAACGAGTACATCCAAGAGATGACGATGAAACTGGAAGAGCCGCCATCCCTAAACTTCTTGGCCACATCCGCTCCATCTCTGACCTTAATGGATTGCGATATAATTAAGCTAACCTCACAATATATTGCGACTCATGGTAGATCCTTTTTGTTAGAGCTTGTCAGTAGAGAGCAAAATAATTGTCAATTCGATTTTTTAAAGCCTCAACATGGTCAATTCTCTTACATGACAAATCTTATCATGCAGTATGCTCTCATCAGAAACCAGCCTCTAGATATACTCGAGCAGTTGGGTAAGGATGCTTCAAGTCAAAAACATGTTTTAAGTAAGATTAAAATGAGAGCTGACTGGGATAGGATGTTAGAACTTGAGCGAAAGAAACAAGAGGAACTTGAAGAGAAGGAGAAAGTTCTCTACTCGCAAATCGACTGGCATGATTTTGTTATTGTCGAAACGATAGATTATCAGCCAGGCGAAAAGGGAGAATACCCACCAACAACAGCAGATCAAGTTGGTACTAGACTCCTCATTCAGCAGAGATATGAGGAGCAAAACGTCCCGGAAGAGATGGAAATCGACATGGATGTTGAATCTGACCAGGAAGATGCCAAGACTGGCACAGAGCATGATGGTGATGCTGATTTTGCATCACCGTTCCTGATACCTGACAAAGTAATCATAAGAAAAGACTACGATCCGAAATCAAATGCTAGAGCTATACAATCCGAGAACTATTTTGTCTCGCCAATAACAAACGAGAGGATACCTGTAGACAAAATTCACGAACATGTCAGATACAATCTTTCAGACCCTCGTTATCTTGAGAAGAAAGACCAAATGCTTCAGGAGAGAATCAATGAAGAGGCTGTGTTTGCGTCCGGATCTCAAATTCAGTCCAGCTTAAAGAGCCTAGCCGAGAGAAGAACAGACATATTTGGTATGAATGATAAGGAAACTGCTATAGGTAGGCGCATAGGTGAGGAGGAGCAGGAGCAGTCGAAAGATGACAGACTAATCTGGGACGGTCATAAATCTAGCTTGAAGAAGAAGAAAATAGGATAATTATTGTAAATTTCAAAGTCTAACCATGTATGTTTATACTAGAAGTATGTATGTTTGAGTGAGCTTGAATTTCAAGTATCCTGAACCCTCGAGTAATTGGATCGAATACAGTTATACCTCTATCTTTCCAGAGTTCGTTTTGGCTTGCTATAAATTCTGCTGCCCTCAGCATGCACTTCTGTTTGTGAGTCTTGATACAACAATAGAGTAAATATGCTGTCAGACAGGCAGCACAACCCTCACAGAACTTCAACTTTTCAGCGTCTGAGTATATATCATTCAATGTATCTATGAACTGTCTGAACTCTGCTTGACTGAGAACGCCCTCAAGTTCATTGGGTAGTGTGGTTTCGAATTTGATCTTTGTCCCTTTGCTGTAATCACGTTGCACGTAGCCTTTTTTAATGTACAAATGGTTTAAGCTGGTACTTTCCATACTCGGTGGAAGGAGGCAAGACTAGGAATGCTCAGAAAAATTTATATTGTCAGATAAGGAGGTGATCGATCTAATAACTGTCAGCTCATCTCTACTGATGCCTGTTACGATATCCTACAATTGATGATTGAATGTACTCTCCAGTTAGGAGTTCAAGGACACATCTCTGTCTGAGATTCGGGGCGTTCATGATACTTTGTTTATGTATCAATAGCGGAACTCTACTCGACGTTCCGAAAAAATAAGTTTACGGATTTCCTACTGCTTGATGCGGTGCTCTCAGCGCTCTGAACACTATTTCGGTGCACAAAACAAAAGCGTGCCGTAGAGCACTCTCATGTTTTTATCTGAGGATTTTGCCCCTTGATAGCTGGCACTTTCGTCAAAAATTACGAGTCAAATTTTTTGATGGGACAATTCATGCTGCGATAACAAAATCACAAATGTCCTTCATCAAAGGGTATATCATTTCCGTCTATTGACTGAGACAATTTACAATCAGGAGACAGAGCAGGCACGATGGAGCAATCTATCAGATTCGAGGTGGATCTGAGCTCTGGTAGTGAGGAGGTGTCTTACGTCGAGCTTCTCAAGAAACATTTTCGAGATCAGGAGGATCCATTCAATGATGAAAGCAAGGAAGAAGAGGAGATCAAAGCCATAGCCAGACGTCTGGAAGAAAAATATGGCAAGCATAAGAGGGGCTACGAGGACGAAATTGACAAAGGTTCGGGTTATGATAAAAAGGACCCCTTCATTGATGATGCAGAAGCTTACGATGAACTCATGCCATCGACGATCACGACGAAATTCGGTGGCTTCTATATCAATACTGGTAAGCTTGAGTTTAAGCGTCTTGAACCCCCGGTGAAGAAGAAAAAGTTTCAAGAGGCCCCGGCTAAGGCTGCCCCTCAACCAAAGTCACCCATTCAATCTAAGGTGTCCCTGCTTCAACCAAAGCCTGCCCCTGCATCGCAAGTGAAAGCTGCTGCAACTATGCAACCCAAAGCTGCACCATCCAACCAAACTAAACAGAACAATGCAGTAACGGCACCTCAAGCTCACGCTAAGTCTCAGCCACCTCAAGCAAAGTCACAACCACCTCAAGCACCCACTCCGCAACGGCCAACTAATCAACTGTCACCATCAATTCAACAGCAGAGGCCGTCAACTCAGCCTAGGCCTCCCAACCAACCTCGGCAGCAGCCTCAGCAAGCGCCTCAACCTAGACAGTCCCAGCAACAATCACAAGTAAGCCAGCCAATACCTCCAATCCAGCAGCAGCAACAACAACACCAACAGCAGCAGCAGCAGCCGCAGCAACAACAACAACAACAGCTTCAGCACCAGCTACAGCAACAACAACAACAGCAACAACAGCCACCACCACCACCACCACCACAGCAGAGACAGTCTATTCAACCGCAGAGACATCTGACTCAGTCCAACCTGCCGCCTGTTCAGAATCGGCCATCTACTCAAGCTACGCCCCAACCTACAATGCAACAGAGGATGGGTAATCCGACACAACAGAGGCAAGCAACTGCCCAGCAAAGGCCACCAGTTCGGCCTATGGGACCTACTCAGACAAGACCCAATACAACTCCACTGAGGCCTATTGCGAACCCACCACCAGCCCATACTCCTTCGCCTTCGGCCTCCACCCCTCAGAAACCAATTGCGTTAGATTTAACCTCCTTTCCCTGGGCAAATGGTTCAAATTTACCCCAAGCAACTAATCAAACAATGAATTACAACCTATTAGCACAACTGTTTGAGCAATTCAACAAACGGAGACCGCAATGAAATTGTATTGATATCAATTCGTGTACCTGTTTTTAGCCAGCGCGAAGTCTTACTACAATGAATAACAATATTTTGAGTCCGATAAATATAAAGACTAGTATTAATAAAAAAGTCGGAAGTGTTCCTTCATCTACCTCGCGCGCACTCAAGATAAATGGTCTCACATCGTGACAACTCACTATGTCCACGCCATAAGTGTTTGCTCTCGATAGAGTTGAAGCGATTTTCTCAAATATATCCTCTGTTGAATTGGTAGAAGGATCAGTATACATATCTAGGTAGTAACGCATCACTGATCTCAGCTGATCCGGGATACCGACCATCTTTGCGGGTGTTCCATCGACCACTTCTTGATCACAAGGGCACATACCAAATCCATAACGAACGGCAACTATTGATTCAATACCTAACCTATATATGGAACCATAGCTTAACCATTGTAGAACTACCGGTAGCTCACTAACTCTTGTTGTGAAACCTGACAGCATTATCCAGGGTAAGGAAGATGCTTGGGATACGAAAACAGCAGCTTGAATGTTGTTCATGAAATAAGCGCCAAATAACAGTCCTTGAGTTTGTGATATCAATGAGCATAGAGTCATCACAGCTGTTACAGATAGCATCCGCCAACAGTAGTAGGAACCTGGCTGACCAGTAAGAACATAAACTATTGCAACACTTATCATCGGCATGGTCAATTCGATCGGTAGATCCGCTAGCGTTTTGGCCATCACGAATCTCGGCATCGAGTACCAACCATTACTTGTTTCTTTCAATAATATTTGCATATTCAAGGGAAACGATAGCGCTGTGACAGCCATAACGCACATGGAGAAAGAATACAACAATAAGAAGAACAGGGATACGTTCTCGAAAGTCAATATAAGCTCGTTATGTTGTATCTCTAGTCGATGAATATTTGCCTCCGAGGTCATTGTCTGAAAATCGAATTCTCGTTCAACATGAGGACAAGCGTTCGCAGCGCCCGACTTCTGGCTATAGATGAAATAGAAGACAAACGGTATGATAAGATGAAAGGTTATCCTTGTAGTGGTAAGCAAAGGATCTCGCCACATTGAAATCCAAAGTCTCTTGATGAGGAGTCTCGTATGAAGCCAGAAACTGTGCTCGTGAACGTTGCGCCGCCTCAATCTATCACTTATTTTGAGTTCACTGTGATTTTCTTTCTTCAGATTTGAATACCCCATATCAGGCTGATCGCTACTTGATTCAATGGTCTCAACAAAAATTGAAATCTGGCCAAAGCTTGCCGGCTTCGCGATTTGGTCGTTATTCGCTTGCTCAGGATGAAAGGTATTGAATTTCTCAAGCTGTAGTCTGGTCAACTGGTCGATTGGATTTTTTCCATAGACCTCAGATGCTAGATCGATGATGAAAGATGCCGGATTCAGGTCATCGGGAGGAGGTAAGAGTTTACAGCAATCAGCTACTGTATTGATAAGGTATTCAGGTCTACCCTCGTATACACATTTACCCATCGCGCTTAGTATGTATACATGGTGAAATAGATTGAAGATTTTGATCTGAGGTTGATGGATCGTCATTACGATTGCGAGCGGAGACATAAGCCCAGCACGGGACATGTCAACTAAATCGCGCAGAACTGAAACCGTTCGGAAACAGGTTAACGAATCGAGGCCGGATGTTGGTTCGTCTAGGATCAGTATATCTGGCTTCGATAAGAGTTCCTGAGCTATGGATACCCGTTTGTATTGGCCACCTGATAATCTGCTGGTCTTTAGCTTCAAACAAGGTTGTAGGCCCAACAGATTGGCAACGCGTTCCACGTTTTGCACATGCTCAAAGTTTGGTTGTGTATTCTTGATCCGCGATGCAAATATCAAATTCTCCACCACAGTCAAATTATCAAATAGGTAATCTGTTGTTGATCATCAAATTGAAATGATATTTTGGAATTTGTTAGCGAATTCGGATTCAAAGAGTTGTTCAGGGATCTAGATTAAGTGATACAAAGCTATTCGAACCATCAGCATTGGGATTAAAACGTACCTTTTTGCGGTATGATACAAAGCTTGAGATGATGACTAGTTTTTGGTCCGCCTGCTATATCGATACTACCGGAGACTCCTTTCACTATACTGTTGGTGAGACACTTCAGGAAGGTTGTTTTACCTGCGCCACTTGGGCCGAGTATGGCAGTGAGTTGTCCAGACTTGATACACCCGTTCAAGTTGCCGAAGATAACCCTTCTAGGTTCGCCAGTGTTCGGGAGCTTTAGATCGCTTTCAGCCCGTTCGCCAGCAGTTCTTGGCTCATCAACTATCGGGTCCTCTCGACATTTTGGCCAAAAGAAGTCCTTCCGGCGGCAGAAGCGAGCAACGAAACGAGCTACCCTCTTTTCAGGAACTTTATAGGTAAGATTCCTCCAAATTAGCTCGAACTGTTTGGCATGCTCATCTTCCTCCTCCAATTGCTGGCTCAATGAATCTTCGACTGACCCCCTAACTGTGAACACGCCCCTCGATTTTATATGATTATCTCTGTCAACGGAGAAGTCTTCTTTTAGGTTTCGCTGAAAACAATTTGGCTGCTCGAATTCGGACTCCAGGGTTGTTTGAGATTGGCTGAAAGCTGAATCGCTGGCCGATGCGGGGGAGGCCGGCGATGAGGATTTATGATTGGATTCCTGGCGATTCAATGAGCTTCGTTCGTATAGCGAATGTCGCTGTCGTTGGCCCCTGATTATGTTTGCCTCGCTATTTGATTGGGGGCCATTTTTGTCAAAGCTCAAGGCTCGACTTTGTTCACTCAGAGAGCCCTGAGCGTGCTTGTATCTTGTCGGCATTGATAGGTGCCGGTCAAGCTGGCCGCCATCATCCTGTTTCTGTTTTCCAATTGACGACTGTTGCTCTCGAGTGTCCCCTTCAAGCGCCGGCATTTCTACTCCGAGCATGTTCGAAATATCGCCCCTATCGAGCGAGGGATCCCTTCTAACTTCCTCCAGTTAACTTGAGGTGTTTCTATTATTTAGCATAACAATGTTTAGACCCACAAATTCTGCAAAGTCTCTCAAGCAAGTGTTACATGAGAAGTCTGGGCTTCTTTGAGCACAAAATCAAAGCTAAAATTGCAGCCAATTTGTGTGCCTGAATTTAGTACGCGCTCACGGATTCATTTTAGTGGCCATCCATCTCGAACAGTAAGCTCAAGAGGCGGCCAACTTGCCAAGTTAATGACCACTGCAAGGTCGTTTCCAACCGTCAATGACCTAACGATTGGTTCAAGATCAAGAGGACCGAGCGCGCTTGGCAAGCGCAGTTGGCTCGTCTAGAGAGTCACTCTGCGAACTCTGGATGGTTGTTGTCTGTACGAGATGTTGATTTCGTTTGAATTTTATCTGCCCACCTGCCTGTCTGCCCTGTTGCTCGCTCTACGCTACTCGTCCGGTCGGTCTAGAGCGCTCGTGTTCGGTAACCCAACTCTCTGGTCTTTTATTTCTCCTTTGCATTAGTGGCCGGGATGGATTCCTTGTTGTTTCTTGCTAACTTGATCCCAACAGTCTTTGTGCTCTATGACAACTGATTGATTGATTCGTTTGATACTAGCAGAGGCTCTTGGGAGGGCGCTAATCAAGCTTGAAGCGCACAATGTGTTCACATGCAAACCCCTCTCCAACTCGAAAATACTAACGGTTTGCAGGTCGGCCAGGCAACTTGCGTTGGCCGTTTGTTTCCTTGTTCCAAGCTGGAGGATCGTTTGCGTAAGAATAGGCTCGTGAATCAGTGTCCACAATGGGAGCCTCTCTCTCTCTCATGAGCTTGTTTGAGCGAGCATAAGTTTGGCCAGCCAGCTAGTGGCGCTTACAAAACAACCTGCAACTCTGTCTGGCTCCCATGTTACTTAAAGCTAACGGAACACATACACTTTCTCCCCATCTGCTCGCAAGCTGACTGCTGATTTGGTAACAATCCTCAAACTCGAACTAGTTAACTAACTAGAACTGAAAACTGCCAACTGCCTGCAGCCGACTCATTGCAACCCTCGAAGGCGACTCCACTCCCGCGTTTCCCTCAATTATATTTGAATCTTCCAACTTGTCACTGAATCTCCCTGCTCTTTAGTGTCATACTTGGCGCCGATTAAAGCCCATCGAGCGAGCAATCGGACAAGAATCGTTGTAAGCCAAGGATATCTTGCAAGATTGCGAGCGTACCTGCGCTGCGAGCAAGAATCGACCCTCAGCGGGAGTGCGCATGCCAGTACCATCTCCCTGAAGGGGTGCAGCTCCTCTTCGCCAACAAAGCCATTCAAACTGCACACTAAACGATCGTCTTGGCTTGGCGCCTGCTCGCGCCCAGTAACTTGCACATCCCATTGCCCAGCTAACTAGCTTGCCTCCTGGCTGGCTGGCTGTATGGCTGTATTGCTGTGTTGCTGTATTGCTGTATGGCTAGCTGGCTGGCCGGCCGGCCGGCAAATCCGACTGCAAGCTTGCTAGCGGCGCACAGAGTCCAATGTTTTTGGCTGCCATAATTCATCGCCAGAGTTTTACTCGATAATACTCTGCCAACCATTAGACTGGCAGCCGGTAGTTGGTTGGCGGAGGGAAAAGGTCAAGCGAAAGTGATAAGCACAAGTGGTCTGCAATGAGGAGCGCAGTTTCACTGCCATGCTAGCTCGTTGGATGGCAGTTGTTGTTGTTGTTGCAACAGGTTAGCTAGTTTGCCAGACGGCGGCCGAATAGCGGGATGCCTTGTGCTGCCTCCAAAGGTAATTTGTGGGCAAGAGAGCGAGCGAGAGTTAGAACATGATGGCGACTCTGGATGCTAGCTTATTAAAAATTCTCCCTTAGCCAGGAACTAAACTGCAACACACCAACTAGCCTTGATCCACAATCTCTCGCCCAAATCTAGATGAGCCCGCGCGCTCTTAGCACTGACTCTCTCTCCATCTCGCCTGCCGGGCAGCCAGGAAGCGGCCGAGCTTGCGGGCAGATGGGGCTCGCTTAACGAGCCTCTCCATTCGGGCCGCGCCATTTCTCCACCTGTCCATTCAGTCGCCGGAAGCTCGTCGGCTTGCTAGACCTGTTTTCGCTCGCCTAAGGTGAGTGTTGCGCGCGACTGGCGGTTTCAAGCCATCGGGCAACCACAACAGTGTCTGCGATTAACCAGATCAGATAGCCAGTGTCGCATCAATTTATTCAACCCGAACCGCGTATTATCTTGGCGTCTTGCAAAAATTGAGCCGCATCACTCTGAGATTGCAGCAAAGGAGTTCGGGGAACTAAAAGGATGCGAGAGAAATAGATGTTGGTTTGCGCCCGCAAGAGCCCCATGCTATCTCATCAGACCGGAGACTTTGCGCCAGAGATCAACGACTGGCGAGTTCGTTCAGTGAACTTGCCAGTCGTTGGACAGCCTACTAGTCTGGTTTCAACTAGTCTAGCCCAGTTAGCTCTGTCCTGTTCTCGTTAAAACCTCGCGGCCTCCCTCAAAGGCGCTAGCTCTGTTGCAATGGCCACATCCAGCTGAGGCGCGGAAGTTTGCAACATTTTGGCTTAGCATGCTCAAATCTGGAGCATGTTCCCCAAGTTGACTGCTCATACGCCCCGCTAACAGTCCATTCATTGCACCCTCTCCCCATTCAGCTGCAGCAAGAGGCCATTCTAGCAGACATCTAGTTAACGTGTTTTCACTTGGCTCAGGGAGGCTCTCGCCTCCGCTAGGGCTCGATGGTCGCCTCAGGTTCACGTTTGAAAATGGATTCCGACTCTGCGAGAGAGGTCAACGCTTTGCTTGAGGCGCGAGGAGTTTTCAATGAAGTTTGATTCATCATTTACTTATTGTTTAAGCCAGAATTACTTGGCATAAAGTCGTGCGCCCCATCATGACTCATTGCGGCTCATTTTGCACCCGCCAGATGGCGCCCGGGTCGCGTCGCACACAATGAATGGATACAATCAATCGAGTGGAAACAAGGCGGCAGGTTTTCCCTTTCTGCTGGTCGAGCCTCTCAAGCTGCGAGCTCCCGGCGACAATCAGGGAGGAGGACGATAATGGGCGGCCCTCCCAAGTGAGCTTTTCGCGCCAACAGCGGCAGTGTTTGTTGCTGCTCTGGAGGCCAGGAGATTATAAGCTTTGTTGCTTGGGCTGCACCTGGCGGTCAGGTGGATGGTTGTCGCTAACAACTGGGCCGAATGCAAACGAGTTGCGCCGCTAAGCTAGCTTGGTCCAATAATCTGGCCGGATCGATGGCAATTTGTTTGCACTCGTTAGAGGGGTAGATTGATTGATATATAGCGGAACCTGGAGGGTAGTTGTGGGTGGGGCGAGCGTGTCGCCGAGTCGAGGGGATAGTGCAAGGCTCTTTTGTGCGCTCTCGCTCTCGCTCTTTCCGTCGCTCTCTTGCTGGCGGCCGCGGCCAAACGGCGGCTCCCACATATGACAGCGAGCTAGCGCCAGCTCGCACTTACACAATGGGCTCAGCTTAGCAACCGAACTGGGTCCAACATAATCTCAGCTTTGCAAGCGATCGGCTGGCTGGATGGCGCAGAGAGAGAGAGAGAGAGAGAGGCAGGGAGGGGGGAGACTGTGGGCGCCGGCTAGCTGGCCGCTCTCAACCTGCGCGAGCCGGCTAAAGGACGACGAGCAGGCCGAGTGAATGGCAGAAAATTGAATTGCCCGCCGAAAGAGCAGCAAGCCGGCAACGTAAAGGTAGTGGCGCCCTTTGAACGCGGGCGGGCCGAGCGGGTTCGCCTGGCGCGCGAATAATTGAAGCTAGTTTGGCCAATGTAGTTAGCTGTCGATCAGATTGATCCCCCCCGAGCGGCGCTCGTGTGACACAATCATATGGTATTCAATCATTTCGGCTTGTTTAACACGCTGCCTCATCGCGCTGGCCGGCTGGTTTTGGGAGCTTGGCGCGCCGGTCTGGTGGGCAAACGTGGCCGGGGCACACTTTACACGCTAACAAGTACGCGCTCAAGTTGGGCCACAGTGATGGATCTGTGCGCCTGGCGGCGGGCCGGCTTTGCGGGTTTGCCGGCTGGTTTCAGGCCGGAATGGACTGGGCCCGATTGGTGGGCGCCACAGCCTCAGCACCAGGCCCTACTGCTGCTGCTGGCACTGGCACTGGCGCCCGTCCAGCGCCCATAGAATCAATTACGGCCAGACTTGAGATGCGCTCCAGCGCGATTTTGCTGCGTCGAGCGGGCTGGCCGGCCGGCCGGCCAACGCGAGCGGCTGAATAATGAGCGGCCAGGATTAATCTGGCTCAGTTTTGGACCCTTCAAAAAGGGCGAGCGAGTCCAATCAGCGGAGGCTCCTCGCCAGCTTGCCTGCGTGCGCGGATTGGACCAACAGCCCATCGAGTTTTAATGAAATTCGTGGGCCCCACTTGAGTCGGTCAGTGGGCCGAGCCGCGCGCGCTGTGCGTTGCTCGCCCGCTCGCGCACAACGCGCGAAAGTCGCTAGGTGCCCGCCTCTCTTGCATGAAATTATCCGCTTTCAACTTTTTACTGCTCCCTCATTTCCGCCCCCCCCGCCTCTCTCTCCCTCACTTGCCGCCGGCCAAACGAGGGGCCAAAACTACAACCAAAAGCAAAACCAACGAGCGGCAAGAGCAAAATCAAATCAAATTCTGGCCCGGAAATAATGTTATGCCATGTCATGAATTAGTCATCGCTGAGCGATAATATGGCGCCGCCGCCGCCGCCGCCCGTTTGGCCAGTCAATCGCCGAGATTGGCTCCGCGTGACTCTGTTGTGTGAATGAAAATGGAATTGAATTCAATGGCGCCGGCCACTCATCAGCTGATTGCATGTCGGTCGGCTTGCAAGCGGCGCCCAAAGCCGCGCGAGTCGACTCTCGGCAACTCGGCCCACCTGGCCGCCCCAAAGCGGGCCAAACATAATGGGGCCCGGAGAGAGTCGATGCTATCGGCTAATTGAGCTGTCGCAGCAGAAATTGGCCGCTCGCGCGCCGGACGCCCGGCATCAGGCGGCCGGCTGGCCAGGCGAGTCGAGTAGAGTCGAGTCGAGTCGAGTCAAATGGCCGCCCACACACACACTCACTCTCTTGGCCCGCGCGGCCGCCTTATGTGGCGGCCGGAAACGAGCTCGCAATATTGACACAATGTTGTGGCCGGAAATTGTCGCCAAGTGCTGGGAGAACAAACACCCTGACCGCAGGTTTGAGGGCGGCGAGCGAGATGGGGCGAGTTTATATTAAAAGCCGCTTGTTGTTGTTGGCGCTGTTGACATTCATAGACGTAATTGGGGCTGGAAGGAGCGAGCTCAAAAGGGAGCTGATTCGTCAGAAAGCGAGCGGCTCTCTCAGCTGTTTGCTGGACAAACTTGGCCGGCGCCCCGGCCACCAAAACCAGACTCGAGCTCCAAGAGCGAGCGGCCAGGTTAATAAGCGCTGAGAGCGGCCAACTTGGCGCCTCATTTCCGCCCGCCGACTTGGCTCCGTGGGGCGGAAGTGTTTTGAGCCGGCGGGGGACGGCCGGTCCCAGGGGGCGGCCTGGCTGCGGCCCCTCCGCCGCCGCCAACTCCGTCTGCGGGAACAAACAAGCTCGGCGGCCAATTTAATGAAATGCTAGCCGGCGAGGGCTGCCTTCGCCGGCGGAGTTTGAGCCGGCGCTAGTGGGACAGGCGCGTAGAGAGAGAGCGAGAGAGCGAGACTCGCGCTGACGCCGTAAAATGACGATTTCAAGACCCTCGAAGGGAAGCCCCGGCCAGGTAGAGGAGGAGGCACCTTTCATCACTTGCACTCTTGGCGGGCAAATGCGCCTCTCGTTTCGCTTAGATTTGCAATTTAAATGATGATCAATTCGTTTGAAAAATTGATTTTTGAGTTAGTAGAGAGGAGCTCAAGGCGGCGAGTTTGGACTCTTTCGCTCTCTCTTAGGCGGAATTAGGTTTCAAGCTTGTCGGCTGGCCGCGTTTTGCTCGGCGGCAATATGAGACAATGACATTGGGCGGCGCAAATTTGCTAGCCTAAAAGGAGACGGCAAACGGCGAACGAGAGCCACTGGCAGACTGGCACCTGGCGGCCAGCAGTGGGCCAGTCGGCTGGTCGGCAGGCCCATTTCGGCCCATTTGAGAGCGCCCACTGCAACCACCGCCTCTGGCCGCCCAACTGGCCACTTGTCGGGCCGCCAGCGAGCGCTATGGTTTCCTATTATATTTAATCAACACGAGAATGCAAGTCCGAATGGTGCCGGCCAGCGAGCAGTCCAGTGTCTTGCGAGTAGAGGGGGAGGGCTCTGCGTTGGCTCCGTTGCGGCCAAAGTGGGCGCCGCCGGCGCTTTGAGCAATGGCAAATTCGGGCAAAGCGCTGACCTGAAACGCGCGCAAACCAGGTTCGGCCCATAAAGAATGTAAATCGGCACAGTTGGCCAACTCTATTAGGCTTGCTGGCTGGCTTGCGACACATTAATGCGAGCATGGGCCTTCCAAACTCGCGCACCTAGTGTTCGAAACCTTTCGCCGCCACACTCATATCGCATCAATGGGCGCCGGGCGGACTGGCGGCCCAGAATGGCCAGCAAATGGGAGCCGCCTGCTCGGGGTGGATCTCAACTTCCGCCCGCCGCAGAGGCCTCAATCCATTTTGGTTTGGCTCGCAGAGAGGGATGGCGGGCGAGCGAGTGCACTTGCAGAGCCAAATGGGTGGCAGAGGAGGCTGGCCGGCCGGCGGAAGCTGGGCCGCCCGCAGCCGGCGCTGGCTCATTAGCGGGGCCACTCTTGCGTCAATCCGTCGCGGGCGCTGGTGTCGCCGCCGCCGCCGCCGCCGCCGCCGCCGCCGCTGGAGCTGGAGCTGCAGGTCGGCCAAGTGGCCCCCAAATGGTGTGTGACCAGGCCGCCCCCTCTCGGGCCCTGCGCGCGGGGCGCATGCGCTCGCAAGCCGGCGCAGATACGTGCCATTGGCCCGGCTCAAGCTCGCCGACGCTGGTCGTGATTTGCGCGTTGCCCAAGTGTTCGCGCGCCAGCCCCGCACACCAATTAGGTTGAACCGGCAAAAGGGGGCCGCCTAGCGCCGGTTGCGAGCTTGCGCGCAGACGAGAAAAGGCTCACCCGTCGGCCGAGCAATCCAGGGCGGCCCATTGGATGGGGCCGAGCGAGCGAGAGAGCTCAAAGCAGTAAACTTAAAACAACCAACCAACCAACCGGCCGGCCGGCCAGCCAACAGCAGCAACAACAACAACAGAGGCAAACTTTTTCGCCAAACCAAACGAGAGCCGCCGAGTGGGAGGGTAACTTGTCAAGCAAAAATAAATAAGAGAGCCGCAAGACACGTAACTCGGCCGGAAGGGAAGACAAAAGTTATCAGCACAAATCTACAACTGAATCAGGTGAGTTCGTTAGACTGGAGGCGCGACTGTCTGCTTGCTGGCTTGTTTGTTTGTGGCCGACTCGCTTGTTGTTGTTGTTGTTGTTGTTTTGTTCCCAAACTTGGGCACAATTTGAGTGGAGCCAAATTTGGGCCAGCTTTTGGTGGCTCAAATTGGTTTGTTTTAAATTTGCATACAAGCAATTGAATTATGCATAAAGTCAAAAGTTTCGCGGCGGCCAGCGCGAGCAAAGAGGAGTCCAATTGCCGCCTCCGCTTGGCCAGCCGGCCGCAAAACCAGCTAGCCGCTGATTATTCAGATCCATGCAAATTGAGCGCGCCAAACAAAGGTACTTAAACCAAAGGCACTAGCTTTGGCACCCAAAGAGGCCGCCTCGTCGCCGGTTTGGGCCACAAGTGGGCTCTCCAGTGGCCGGTGCCGGCCGCTTGCTCGGCTGGCAAAGCGTCGCTAGGGGCCGCTCGGCCGCCAACGCGGGCTCAAGGTGCGAAGGGGCTCGAGGTTGGTTGGGGCCGAGCGCGCATAAAGTTGAATATTATCATTGCTAGCATTGAATCGGATTGCATTGGATTGAATTGGATTGGATTGCGTCGAAGGGCAGACGGAATTGAATTGGGAGCGCAGTTAATGAAATTAGGCACATCATCTATCTATTTGGCTTCATGCAAGTGAAACCGGCAGCCAGCTAGAGTGTTCCTACTGTGCCAGCTAGCCATTGGGGGCCAGCGCGCCATAAAGGCGCCAGCGGCCAAGTTTCAGCTGCGTGAGGTTTCAATCGGCTTGTTAGTGTTGGACAAATTTATTACATTTCAAGATCGGGCAGCTTGAATTGCGCGCCAAAGCTTGCAAGCAAACGAACGGACAAAACCAAACCCATGCAAAGCAGACATCCTATCCGCTCGACGATTGAGGCCAAACACCAGTCTGGATATATTTAGATTCGGACACATTTGAAAGTTAATTTAAAAACAAACCAACCCCAATTTGGCTGGCTTCTTGGCTAAATGGGCCAACCAAATTCGGCTCGCCCATCGGCCAAGCGCCCATTGTCGCCAAGTCTAGTCGCTCTGGCGGCGGAACATTTGTTTTAATTCACTTATCAAATTAAAGCCTGGCCCAGCATTCCTAAGTCAATTATTGTTGCTTTATTGGTTCGGTTGCGTTGCGGTTGCTTGAAAGCGTCCCCTGTTTGTCCACGAGCAGCTCTCTGGTCAGCCGGCCAGTTCGAGGACATTTGGGCGCCGCCAACTAATGGGAAAATCAAATTAACTATTCATCTGCTTTGTCCGACCAACATTCGGGCGAGGATTGTTTCAAATTTGCGCGCCAAAGGGTTGCGCGCGCCTTCGCTGGCCGCTCGCTTGCGCGAACCAACCAAAACCCATTGATTTGCATGCCATTAGTTGCGCACTGACGAAAGTGGCTGCTTTATAGTTCAGCCAGCGGCCAGAATGAATTATTTGTTTACTTTCGCGCTCCTCGTTGCCGCAGCCGCTGTTGCCCTACCAAAACCGCACCAAAACCCCACCACCGAACTCTGGGCCCCGTCTGAGTGGCCCAAACCGATTGATATTGCAAATCAAATTCCAACCAAACCCAAATGGGAAGTTCGCGCTTCCCAACCAAATTAGTCGTGGCCATGGCCAACTAATATTGTGTTCGCCGCCCACTGGCTTATAGTGAGCTAGCGACGAATGGCACAAGTGGCCTCGAGCTAAGAAGTTTGACCTCCCCAAGTTGGCTTACTGGAGCCAAACTCACCAGCTACCAGCCAGGGTTGGTCCACAATTTGCGCTCTGCCGGCTGCACTGCACAGCTTCTCATTCCATGGCCCCAGTTTGCTGCCAACCTAAATGTGCCCCCCAAAATTGTTCAATAAACGGGCGGAGGTAAGCGCGAGAGTTTCGTTTACAAAAGCAACAATCACCCGCTGAGAATACGTATTAGTTACCGAGCATGTGACTTGTTTGTCTCGCAACAAGACCATCCGAAAGGCTAAATTGCGTTGCCACCTCTCGCGTTGGCTTAAACAGGAAAACATTAAATGTTTCCGATGCTTGCGGGAGGAGCGAGAGTGTGGAAGGCAGGAAATGGGAATATTTAATTAAACTACTTTGCATCCTGTAGTTTCAAATTTCCTGTGAACTAATACTAGTAAATTGAAGACGCCTACTGGGAGGAGAGCTGATGAGATGGCGGATTTGAACTGAGGAAGGACAGAGGGCTGAAAACCTACTTGAAAGCACCACTCTCAGGCCGCCTCAAAACGATGATGATGAATGTTGCAGACGGGTTGGCTGGCCGGCTAAATGGCCACGAGTTCACTAGCAGCTCAGATTTGTCTACCTTTGGACTATTGGAGCAAAGAGACCAATTTGGGGGATGGACTGGCGAAAGTTCATTGGCGCGCTTATTAAGTTTTCTACGGCAAAGCGAGTTAACTTTATGAGAGGATTCGCACGCCTGAGGAGGTCCCAAGTTTTTGGCACGAGAGAGAGAGAGCGGCTAGAATGAAGGTAAAAGTCGTCTCGCTTTCCAAGTACGTGCCGTTTTGGCCCCGCAAGCCGAATGCAGTGCCGCTCCCATGTAACCAGAGTTGCGTGGGACATGTTTAATCTAATTCGACTAACATTATCTCGCTGCTTGGTATAGCGCCCACGACAGCTGACATCTTAGTCTGTTTGCGACCACCTAAAAGGTAGGGAGAAATTATTATATTTCATATTATACAACCTAGGTGACTTATTCTTAGTTGTCAACGGACCATGCGGCCACTCCGACGCCCACTAATGAATTCTCGCGGGCGCAATCATTTCTTGGTCGCGGATTTGGCTGGATGAACTGGCGCAAAACAAGTTGGGAAAAAGCGAATGTTCGTGGTTCAATTTGCACCAGGTGCATGGCGAAGATGGAGCTTTGTTTCCTCCTCCAGGCAGCCGGTCATCTATGATGAATTGGCCGCTTGCTATAGCTCGACCAGAAGGCTCGAATGCAGCCGAGAGCCTTGGTAAATGTAAATTGCGAGTGAATTGTTGTCGAGATGCTTATGCTCGATTTCGGCCATCCTCCAGGGTAGACACCTACGCTCGTTACCCCGTGAACTCTGGCTTCGAGAAATTTTTGCCACGAGTTTCTTAGAAGAGACGAGAAGGTTGTTTGGAGTTAAAGTTTGAGCAAAATGGGCTCCAGTTTTGGGATAGACAGGCGAGAGATTGGCGAGCCTTGGAGTGGTTGGTTAATCTCGACGTGGCCAATTCATCGACGTTGCTCGAGTAGAAACCAGCCCGAGGATCAGTGGGCCGTAACTCGAGCGTTGGCCGCTGATCGGTCCCGCATGAGGCCAGCCGGCCGGCCAGCCAGCGCGGCTCGGTTTACCCTTGCATGCGGGCGCCTGTAGTTGGAGGCCCGCTTCCATCCGCACTCGGCTCGCGACCAGGTTCAGCAGCCGAGGGTCAGCTGGAGCGCTTCCATAATCAATCAAGCGCGAGCATGTCATCCGAGGGGCCTGACTGTTTGCCAGTGCCTATAGTCGGCCAAAAAGCGAGCCGAGGGGAGGGGCGGGCTGAGTTTAGACTTGCGCAGCGCAAGAGGTGAACATTTCGACACTTTTAGGGGCAGCCAGCTTGACGGGCGCCTTGTTTTCAAGGGTTACAAGTGCAGGAAATCAGCCAAAACTAGTGCGGGTCCAGCAGCGAGCAACACCAGGTCTCCTTCTCTGTGATGGTTGGCGATTTGGTGGCCGCTCAAAAGTGTCAGCGGTTGTTTTGGGGCCTCGAAAGGTGGGCTCCTGTGGGTCTCGGGCTGGCGCAAAGCCCGTGGATCAGCAGCGAGAGCGAGAGATAAAGAGAGGGAGGGAGGGAGCTGCCGATCATTTTGAGTGGCGTCCCTTTGTGCCTGTCCATTAAATTGCTGGCGGCTTCATTTGCCACCCAAGCGAGAGAGAGAGAGCTCCTTTTTACTACCAAACAAGCTCCTGCCTGCCTGCCCGTCCGGCCTCCACCTCGGCTGGCTCCGCCGAATCCTCCATGAAACATCATAACGATAATAGCTCATTATTGGGGCTTTGTTTGCGCTGCCAACATGATGGTTTCCTCCGCTCGCCTGCTAGCTGCTGCATTAGCTGCCTAAACTAACACTAGAGCCAAGTTGATTCATGATTACCATTTTGTTATTAGGTTACCTGCTTAAATATCGGGCCAAACTAAAACTTTCGCTCGCCAAACTGCCTCCCAAAGTTCACTTTTGGCGCCCCCGCAATCGAAGCCCCACATTGGATTGTTGCGCCTCGCTCGCAACCCGCAACTCGTAACTCGCAATTCAGCCCCCACCACCCTCGAACTTCGTCCAGCTGAGCCCATTGGCCGCAGCTTGATTGCAAAAGCACAATTAGTTTCCTTGCAACAATTGAAACAACTTTCAGCTGCCAAGCGAACAACGTTTCGCCCATTGAAAGGTGAAAGCCGAGCAAAGTGGCCAGCCAGCCAGCTAGCCAGCCAGCTAGCGCGGCGCCAATGGACAGGCGAGCTCGGCGCGAGTCAAGGGTTGGCGCAAGTTTGTTTGGCGCCAACAACAAGTGTTGCCTCCGACAGAGAGCCCCCCAGTTAGCCTGTCATCGGGCTCGCACTTGGCGCACAAGCTCGCGTCCACTGTTTGCTCCACCGGCTCTGCCGCGGGTTGAAGCCCCTGGCGGCGAGTGGGCCGAAGTGTCAGTCCCCCAAGGCCCATGGAGGCGGGCCAAGCGCGCAGGCCCCACTGCGCCAACGCCGCCGGCTGTGCGCAGGCTGCGCGCCCAACTGGCGCCCGCAATGGGGCTCGCGCTCATGGGCGCCGCTCATACAGGTACTGGCTCTATCTGTGCGCCTCACTCCCACTCCAACTCCAACTCCAACTCTGACTCGGCCGCCAGTCGGCAGCAGCCGAGTGGCTCCTCTCGCAAACACTGGCCCAGCAACCCACTCGCGCTCTTCCCACTGACTCAACTAACCGTCTACAGTGAAATGCCCCCAACTTAGCAAGCCAAGCAAACCCAAACGAATCGGAGGCCCAATTTGTTGGCTTGAGTTTTCAAGTTTGGTCTATTTATAACCAGCAGCCGGCCGAGCGCATCGAGCCTCATGGGCAGGGCTGAGCCTGCAAGGGGGCCAGTCTAAATTTGAGCGAGCCGCTTTCGTGCCTCCGAGTGGAGCGTCAGCAGAGGGAGAGGAAGCTCAGAGGGTTCAAGCTCGCAAGAGAGAGAGTTAGTGTGAGTTAGAGAGAGAGAGAGAGAGAGAGAGAGAGGCCACCTATTGCTCAGGAAGCGACCAGCAAGTGTCCGCGCGCAAAAGCCAGCAACTGCAGAGTCGGCCGGAGGAGAGCAAACTCGATCGACAAACTCGAGGATTTGCGCGCGCGCGGCCAATTCATCAGCTTTGGGTTGTGCTCATTAACATAATGATGTTATAATTGCGCCAAACTAGCCCAAAGCGAAGCCTCAAGTAGCGAGAAGGAGCGAAGCTGAGAGGGCAGCTCATAGGGCCAGTCGGTCGCTAGGTTTTGCGCGCAAACCTTTCATTGGCCCGACCATAAATCAACTCTTGCCGCTCATCGTCGGCCGGCCAGTTGCTTGGCCAGTAATCAGATTAGCGCTAACTAACTGGCCGAGCGGCGGACGCGAGTGGCCTTGGTCGCCGGCCGCCGGAGTTGCTCCAGTCTCAGCCTCAGCGGCCGCCGCCATCCCCTTGCAAGGGGCGAAAGAGATACTCGAAGGAGCCCAGCTCGCCTTGTTTGGGCGCCCAAATTGAATCACTTTGCTCGCCCGACTCAGGTGCCAACGAGTTTGGGCCAACGGAAATGGAAGCGGAATACTAATTTTGGTTGAGTGCAATAATTGTTTGCCACGCCAGCGAGCGAGAGCGTAGGCGGAAGCGGAAGGAAAAGCGAAAGGAGGGAAGAGAGGCGGAGAATAATCAGGAGTTGGGCGCGCAGGTGAGCGGGCGGGCGGACAAACACGGAGCGAGAGTTGGCGGCGCCCGGCGCCAGGGGGCGAGCGCGCGCCCGAAAACTCTGCGGCCAGCCGCTGAAACTGAGCACAGGCAGTGGGGGCACAACAAAGACCCACACAGGAGCGACAACGACGACAGGCGGCGCGAGGCTGACGCGCTCGGCGGTCGCTAAGCTGGCCGCCGGAAAGAAGGTGAGCGCGGCCGAACTTTACAGGCGCCGCAGCCAGGCGAGCGCCAACTGCGGCTCCATCCAGGCGGCCGGAAGTCGACTCGGCCGGCTCCAGCGGCGCGCAACCGACGGCGGCGGCGGCGGCGGCGGCAGCGGACGGACTAGGAGCGCAAACGGGCGCGAGGAATCAAGCGGAAAGGTCAGGATGCTGATCAGTCGGCCGGCCAGCCAGAGGTGCGCCGTTCAGATGAAGTTGCGCACGAGCAAGCGGACCAGTGTGGCCCAGAGGCGCCACCAGCAGGCCGAGCAAAGGAAACACCTGAACAAGCAGACGGAGGGCGGCGAGTCGGCAACGCTCGGCCGGCAGGTGGTTGCGGCGGCGGTTGCAGCGGCAGCGGCAGCAGCAGCAGCCGCGGCCGCAGCTGCGGCCAACAGGAAGACGACGAACGGCACCACCGCCAACAATGGGCGGCCGGCCGAGGAGCTGCACTTGGCGAGCGGCGCCGAGTGCTCGCCGAGAGCGGAACTAGGCGGCCAGCCGATGGAGTTGGAGGGGGCCGAAGACGAACTGGAGCAGTCTGGCGCAGAGGTGCGCGAGCAGAGCCGGCTGGCAAGCGAGCTTGCCGACTCTAGCGACTCCTCGCGGGCGCACGAAGCTGAGCGGCCGAGTTCGAGGCAACAGTTGGAGGAAATTGAGCGGCCTGAGACGAACGATTCCGAGCTTAGCGCTAGCTGTCAGCTGTCCAGGAGTCTCATGGCTGCTGCAGCGGCCGCCGCCGCCGCCACGGAGAGTGGCGAGCCGCAAACGTTTGCCGAGCGCCAGCAGCTCCTAATGCAACAGCACGACCAGGAACAGGAACAAGAACACCACCACCACCACCAACAACAGCAGCAGCAGCACCAGCAACTCGCCATCAACACTCCAAGCTGCCACTCGAACTCTGAGGCGAACACGCCCACGCAATCGTCGAGCTCTGGCGGCGGCCCAGCTGGCGGAGTTGCGGGATCGACGACGACGAGACGGAGGAAGTCGATGCTGAACGCGCGCGATAGAAACCTCAGGCGGCTCGAGAGCAACGAGCGCGAGCGAATGCGGATGCACAGCCTCAACGATGCCTTCCAAGCCTTGCGCGAGGTCATTCCGCACGTTAGCATGGAGCGGAAGCTGTCCAAGATCGAAACACTGACGCTGGGTGAGTTGCTTGTGGGGGGCCCCTTTGGGTGAAGCCAATAAGCTTTCGAGGCAACAATCTAAGCTAACTGCTCTCCTTTCATTGAACGCGCTCGAACCAACCGATTGAAAACAAAGCCAAAAACTACATCAACGCGCTGACAAATGTTGTTGTTAAATTGCGGCAGCAGCTGAACCTAAGCGGCGCAAATAATGGCGCCGACGAGCAGGCGGCCGCCAGATCCGCGGCCCAGCGCGCGCCGCCCCCCGTCTTGCTGGCCTCGCTGGGAGCGATCGGCGAGTCTGCGCCAGCGGGCGCAACCAGCCGCGGGGTCCAAGGCGAGCGCGTTGCGTCCATCAACGGCGACCACTTCAGCCCGAGGAGGCGACGCACGGCGGGCGGCGCGCAATCCGCCAACAAGGAGGCGCCGGCCGCCGCTGCCGCCTGCAAGTCGCCCGCGAGCAACCAGGAGGCCTCTGCGCAAAAGGTGAGCTCGCGACAGAAGGTGGGCGACAACTCGGTCGCTTACGCGCTGGGAGCTGCCGACTCTCCAAATGGGCCGAACGCGGCCAAGTTGGCCCGCGAGAGTCCGCCAATTTCCATGCACCAGCAGCAGCAGCAGCAGCAGCAACCTGCGCAGTTCATCCTCTGCGCCGCCCAGAGCCCCTTCGTGACCTCCGTCGCGCAAAACAAAACAAAAGACTGCTCCCTATCGAACGACCTCAAGTCGCTTGCCAATATGCAAAGTTCGCGCCTTGTCTTGGGTAAGTTGGGCCGCCCGTTGCAGTGGCCGGACAGGTTGATTTGCTCGAGTCTAAAACTCAGAACTAATCCACCTCCAACCCAAATCTAGACCAAGCGGCCAGTTTAACGCAACAAGGGAACGAGATTGATCGCCAAGGTAAAGTCCACGCGCACCTGTCGGGCTCAGGTGAGCACAGCTATCAGAGTCTGAGCTACGATTCGAACTCATACGCGATGCCCTGCCAAACAGCGTACACTGCCGGCCAGCGAGCTGCTCCCACCTATCGCCAGGCCGAGATTTATGCGGCCAGAATTGGCGGCCGAGAGGCGGCCGACTTCCTGTCGGTCAGGCAGCACGACAATCGGGGTCCGCAAATGGAGCAGTTTGCGCAGGGCGCCCACCAACAGCAGGAGGCCATGATGTCGCAGTTGGAGGCTCTAGGCGGCGAGCTTGCAAACGGGGCCGTCGACGACGAGACTGCGGCCGAGGAGGAGGCAGCAAGTCTTGTGTCCAGCCTCCTTATTCAGGGCGCCGCCGGCGACGAGGAGAAGGGGAGCCTGGACGAGCTGAATACTCTGCTTGCGACCGGCGCCCAAGGCCATCACCATCAGCAGCAGCAGCAGCAACAGCAGCTCCACCAACTTGCAACCCACCAGCTCAGCGGCCAAGACGGGCCAGTGGTGACTCCCAATGCAGGCTACTATGCGCCCACCCCTGCCAGCCAACAAATCGACCCATCTCTTTCAGCGCCCGAATCCGCAACCAGCGGCAACCAGCTGAACGATGGCAGCCACCAGCGACCCTTTGGGCCGGCCGCCGAGCGAGCGCACCCGAGTCCGCACGACTACCAGGGCCACCACCTCCACCAGCATCACGATAACCAGCAGCAGCAGCAGCAGCAGCAGCAGCATCACCATCAACATCAACACCATCAGCACCAACACCAACACCATTCGGTCCGTCCGCATCAGCACTCGCATGCGCACTCGCAGCCCCCCCAACAGCACACTCACGCGCACCTCCAGCAACACTTGCACCAGAATCGGAGCCCAAGTCGCCTCTTAATCATGCAAAGTGGCCAGCAGGGCGACCATACAGGTAATTGTGGTGCCCAAACGGAGGGCGCCATCTCGCAGCCTAATTACGCCCAGCAACAGGTGGCCGCATCGGGAAATTACCACACTGTTCAGGCAAACAACGGATACTACATTATTCAGGAGGGCCAACAGCAGCCGCAACTGCACCAGCGCCTAACTCTAGATTCAAGTCTCTACGTGCCCACAGTCTTCCTCTACCAGAACCAAAGCCAACCGCAGCAGCACATTCGGTCCCTAAAGAGCAAATGCCAGCAGCCAAACAGCGCTGGCCCCAGCAATTTGGACCCCTCGTCGCCGGGCCAGCTTGACTCAGGCCAGCAGCAACCTGTTGAGCTTGAGCTCGCTGAGGAGAGTGTTGTTGGCCAGGAGCGTCAGTCTTGCGAGGAGAGTTGCGCAACCAACAACGCAGACAACCATCAGCACCAGGAGGAGCTCACAAGCCAACAAGCTGGCTTCCTCCCTTTGCTGCCCCCAATATCACACCTAGACCATTCCTATGCACCGCAAATGCTTACTAGCTCATTGGCAAGCAACGCAAGCAATGCTATCAGCTCCAATGTCAATCTCATTGGAGGTCCCCTGACTGCGCAAACCCAACGAAGCGTCTAGTGGTCACATGGTTGGCCCATTTTTAACTTTCGCCCTTTAGCGTTGTAATTTCCGCACCCAAACGGCATGATAATTTATACAAACTCCCCACTTCCCAGTCCACCAGTTACTTAAAAGACCATAGATATATGTATATATACAAACACACACACAAGTACATACAATAACGAGAAGGAGAGAGTTGTGGTTGGCAGTCTTCGGAAAGAATGATCACTTCTGCTCTAAATAAAGGACAATCAGGGTCCAGCGGCTGAAGTTGGAGGCGAGACTCTAGGGAGTAAGGTTTGAGTGTTGCTAGAATTTGCATGAGGACTTAATCCTCGGATTTCACCCCAAGCAAATCAAGCGCAAACTTTGTCCGCTAATTTGTCGAGCTCATTGACTTAAGCAAAACTAGTTCGACAGGTGCAATGATAAGCGAAGGTACTTGAGCGCTAGGTTGTTTGAACAGGATTGAATACTTCAGTTGCAAGACTAAGCTATCATGTAATCAAGTTCAGTTTTGCAGTTAGGATCAGTGTTCGCTCTATGGGCCAAATCCAACCTAACTCAATACCATCAACCCAAATAGATTCTTGTGTTTCCAGTTCTTAAACCAGAAACATTAAAGCTCAAAATCTGAAAATTTGATCGCGGTATTCGATAGAGAAGTCCTTCCAGCTTAGTGAAACCAATAATTTCTCGATACTCATTCTTTGAGCCGAGAGCGAACACATTGACCAATTCGAGCTCATGCGAACGCCCGCAAGGTCCTTGATTTCCCCCTACTTGTCCGCAGCGGGTTCTTTTGTAGGTGCATGCAGCCAGTTACACCTCATCAGCGGATGACGCATATACCTGCACAGGGATTATCCATGAGGTCCCCAGATGAAACCTCATTTAGCCATCTCGATTGGAGCAGCTTATTGAGGGCGTAACCAAGTATTGGGTTGAAAACAAAAAAAGGAACACAATGGCCAGACTGGTTCAACTCTCATTGTCCACATTTCCTTTTTACTGCATCGTTCGTGTTTATTTTTTCGTTGGTACGCACCACTCTTTCACTCTAAGGCACACATTGAATGTATCGTTGAAAAGCCTAGTGATATTTGCTATTAAGGTCTCGGATCTCTCCATGAATTCAGTACATTCTCTAACCACAATTACCACCCACCGATCGACCAGAGAAATATAATCGATCTAGATTCGCGCAAGACCTTCTCACTACTCTCTCGTTCAACAGAATGGGCCGAAAGACTAAGCAGAGGGTAGTAGGTAACGCTAAACCTGCCAATAGTGGAAGAATCCGAGAGTTACCGATAAACAAACACGGCACTGGCAACATTCTCACGTTCAGGATCTCAAGTAAAGAGCCAGAAAGATGAGGCTGCTCCAGCTGAGACAAAACCAGAGATCGCGTCTCAGGAATCTGCTCCACAAACCGATATAGCTACACTCATCTTGAAGAATAACGGGAACCGATACTGTTTTGTGCGTGTTAGGGTGCCCAAGGTCCAAGATGATCAGTCTAACCTCTCTGGTGATACCGTATCTCCAGACATCCCATCAAATTGTGTTGAATGATGAAGAAAGAAAATTTGCTGAACATTTAGAGAACTCACCGGAGAGGTTCATACAATATAAGGCATAGCAAGATAATCGAATACAGCGCAGTTCCGATAATTAAGAACGTGAATCTTCAAGTGAGGCACAGGAGGAATCTTATGAATTTGATAGCACATTAGATCAACTCCTCCAAATTCACGACCTTGTTTGCCACATCAAACACGACTCGATTGAAGAGTGCAATGAACAGGAATTGTTGCAAGAGGATAAGCCCACCAAGATTGAGAATACTGGACTGATCGTCCTTTTCAAAGAGAAGCTAAGCATTGAAAACTGGGACCTTGTCATAAAGTCAATCATAAGGTTATAAGGTAGAACAACCCATTGAATGTCCAGTTAAGAGGAAGTTTTGCACAACAGTGTTCAAATTTATCCATAAAACTCTGAGAGAGGTCCCAAGACGCTGAGGAAAAATGAATCAAGCTCTACTTGCGAATCGGGATAACTTCAACTCGTCGATTGTCTACCAGGAACTAGTTTATATCTCAAGCTGATAACGACAATCTAAATCCTGGAGATCTGTGTATGGCTGAAGCTTTATATAAAATTCTCGTCGATATCAATCCAATGTCTATTATCTCTGATAATAATCTGTCAGGCTATTCAACGGTCGAACTTGACTCAGACTTTAAGCTCCCAAGATATGGCAAGTATCGTGTGCTTGATGAGTCAAAGATACAGGGCTCCTTTGCTCTATGTAACCTCTTAAAACATAATCAGAGGCTTATCCCAGTTTCAGCTGATGTCAAGCTAAACAAGATCGTGCCTCAGATCAATGACCAGATGTGAGCGTCATTCGATATCAGTGACAATGATGATCAAAGTAGTATTCTAACCCTCCCACCCGCTTGTCTCTTGTCAAGTCTCAAATCAAGAGACTCCTCGATGAAGGCCTCGCTGACTGATTATAAAGTTGTAGACGTATTAGTCGCTGTAGAACCTGTTAGTGATTTTTCCTTTAGGATTTGGTCATACAGTCTACGGTCAATTCGGACAAAGTTGGACAAAGCATCACCCGCAGTCTCAAAAAACTCGGTTTGATTTAGTTTACTGGATGGTGCATTCATTTCGCTTCTGCCTATCTGAAAGAGAAAGAGACTCTCTGGACTTTAGGATTGAATCTGATAGTCAAGATACTGTGACCAGGGACAAGCAGCAGCAATAGACTCTTGGCAATATCTTGAAATCACCCCTTAAAACTACAATCGACAGACCCGTCAATGAGATAGAGCTCATTACGTTACATGTATACTTTTCTGTTGCAGTGCATATGCCTGTCTCTGTTAGGAAATGGTTCAACAAAGGCTCTAACGAAAGATTGTCCAATTGATGAATCCAAGTCCAATGAATAGACAGTGAAACACGTTTCGAGAGTCATCTGTTCACTTGGGATGGACACTTTACAAGTGGAATGCCAGGAATGGGCGAATGCTGACAAGCTAAATAATTTAGTCATCAAAGCTCGGCCATCGGCAAAAAAGTCTATGCTATCTAGATAAGTGACGAATCCAGGACGAAGCTAACGATCAAACTAACCGCTGGGTCCAGTGCAAATCGATGGAGGCAAACGTGTTATTGTGACAGACTTGAACTCGCGTAGTTGGCTTCTGCAACTGACAACATCTCTTGCACATTAAAATGGACCTATATTGTATGGAATAGATCTTTGGAGACGGAACATCAACAAAAGGTTTGAGGGCGTTGATAAGTGTATGACTTGTTTTAGCATATTGTACTCTGATTATCAATTGCCTAAGAAGAAATGCCAAACGTGCTCCAAGACGTCCCACAACCAGTGCCTTTACAAGTGATTTGAGTCGAGCGTAAATTCTACCTGCCCATTATGCGGAAGTACCTGGTAACAGGATACCTTCTCAGATCTACAATACAAGTCTGTGATACACGACGAATGAAATGCAAATCTTCTGTGTGAACTTAATTCCGTAAGTACGGACCTTCCTCGTTAAAATTGGATACATTCCCACCAAAATTGGCTCTTGCTTCTTCCTTTCTACACTTTGCTCTTCTGTTCTGGAACCAAACCTGAACTCGATTCTCGCTCAAGTTCAGCCTACTCGAGATGTCCTCTCTCATGAAGGCGTCTGGGTAGTGCGTTTCATCAAACAATTTTTCCAACTCCCTCAGTTGCTCCACCGTAAAGTTGGTCCGACATCTACGATGCTTGACTCCACCACTCGAATCATCATCATCCTCCAGTATGGTGCCCTCGCTTGAGATTGTGCTGCAAAGTCGCCTCTCGCCCTTGGACCTCGAAGCGTCTTCCTTGGAACAATTTGTGTTTGTTGGCAATGTCTCGATCTTTCTCGCTTCCTGATGCCTGAAGCGCGCCCTCTGTCTCGGTGAGCATTGCTTGGCGGCCTCTTCTCCCGAAGCTGCCAAGTCTCGCGCACCCTGAGCCTGGCTGGTGGTCTCATCATCAACATCCACATAAACGTCCTCCGAGTCGACTGTCGTACTTGATTCGCGGCATCCATAACCGAGATTTTGGTATTGCTGTTGCGGCTCGTAACCAACTGAGTTGTATATCAGCCGACTCCTCTGATAGTGCTCGATCAAGCTCTCAATCAGAGAGTTCTGGTGGAACTGATAATTTGGGATCCAATGGAGCTGATTGACACTTGTTGTTGTTGTTGTTGTGTTGAAGAGAGAGTTCAGACTGTCGGAGGTAGAGTTGTATTGTAGGAGCTTCTCCAAGGCAAGTTTCTGGTAGACCAAAGCCTGGGAATCTTGGGCCCCGAGGAGCGGATTCATCTGTCCGTTTTGTTGTTGTCGGCAATCTTGCACTTGTTGTTTTAACACGAGCTGAGCACATTCGACAGTGTTTGAAGCGTGAGCGCAAACGGCCCTAGGCGCGGCACAGATCTATATAGCGCGGGGGGGGGCGAGCATGCGCGACGTTCGCGCAAGCGCAAGCGAAACTGAACCATAACGAGCGTGTCCGCCACATAGTTGCTCAATTCAGGTCCACTTTAAACACCATAAAATAGCGAAGGGGCAGCTTAATTAATCAAGCTAGTTTATAAATTAGCGAACTGCCGCTTGTTTTTTCCAACCAATCAACTTGGCCCCTGGATTGGCCCCCAAACTTCAAGGCTCACTGACTTGCTTGACAATGGAGACCACGAGCGAGCGGTTCATCTGGATTTCAAATTAAATCAGAAAACTGTTAACTCTTTGCTAGACCAATTTGCTAATTGCATTTAGAGCGAACAGTTTTAGTTTGAGCAAGAGGGGAAATTGTGAGCCTAAGAAGCTGGTGGCAATCGCATCACGAGCGTTTGGATTAAACTGTAATTCAATGCTTAATGTTTGCTGCCACCTCGAGCACAAGCGAAAACAGGGCCATGGTTTTGCGCCAAAACTCTTGGAGACGGAAGTGGAGCAGTGCCAAGGGTCGAGAGTTGCAGGAGGGATTTCTAACCTCGAGTGCGTCTCCACTCTAAAGGGAAACTGCGCTGCAAGATGGGAGCCAATTCCACTTTTGAAAGTGTCTTTTGAACCGTAAACAAGTTGGCTCCGGCCCGGAGAGGCGCAAGAGTCGGGAGCCATTTTGGTTTGTTGTTTGCTTGCTTGGCCGACTCTGGCTCTGAACTTTCGGGGCGAAAATCATAATGATGACTATTATGTTTGTTGTGCGCCTTCGTCAAAGGCAAAGTGGCCCTCCTCGTTTGGCCCGCAAACCATTAGGCTATCGCTGGAGCCAAATGGGCGACATTGTTCGGGCCTCTAGGTGGCACAATTGGAGTTGGGCAATTTTTTAAATTAAATTAGAGTGATCCCGCCGACGAGCCCTCTCGCTGGCCACTCGTCCAGTCTGCTTGCATTGGGCCTCCAGCAAACGGCTAAGCGGAACTAACAAGTGGAGGCGATAATTTGATCCCATTGAGTCTGACCGAGTGGCTGCTAGCAACCTGGTAGAGGGGCCGGCTTGCAAGTGGACAATGGCGGGCGCAGAGTTCATAGGCCACAATGGTCGCCTCCTGGTGGCCGGTCACTTTGCAAATTGAACTCAGCTTTCAAGGTTTTGCGTGCGCAAACATAAGCTTGGGCTCGAGTTTGGTGGCACGCTAATGGTGTGATCCATTAACTAGAATGATGGGATCCCCTTTTACTTTGCATCAGATCAAAATAAATCAAAACAAGGCAATCCGGCTCTGGCCATCCATTATCACTGGGCGCGCGCGTTTGCAGTCCGCCGTCCGCCGTCAAGTCGGCGCGCGAGCACCACAGATGGCGGCCGAAGCGGCCTCGTCCAAGTTTGCCCGGCTGCCGCTGCTGCTGCTTCTGGTCCGATTTGCCAGCATCTCAACAGGGCGCAAAGTGGCCATTTAAAGCGTAATCGTATATCACCTAGCTCGTCTTGATCTCTCGATGCGAGCCAACTGCGTGCTCCAAAAGTTGCTAGGAATGGAAATCTTCTCGGCGATTCACTTGATTGAACTATCAATCATTTGAGATGGAATGGTTTCCGGGCGTAAAGAGGAGAAACGAGAAGAGGACGGGAGCGGTGACATTGGGAGCCCAACGCTCGTTTGTCTGCGCGCAAATGCAACGCCAATTCAATATAGGAGCCGGAAAGGCGGCGGCGGAGGAAGGTGCAATGGGCGCCACTGTGTGGGAGGCGCAAGCTGAGATCTGGTTGGTTTATTTGTCTTTGGCTACTTTCTGCCTGCTCCACTTCTCAACCTAGCCAAGATCCTCCTCCTGGCGACTTGCAATGGCCGAGCTAACCATGAGGCAGCAGATGCATCCAATGAACAGGCTGAAGACAATTATGGCCGAAGTGATGAGCCAAAAGGTGTACATATAGACGGTCCTGTGGCAGTAGCGAGCACTTGCTACATTTTCAAAGTCTGGCTCATAGTTCCTGAACACAATGACGCAACCTGCAATGAACCAGCCAAACAGAACGCAGTTCAGTAAGGACTCGCAAATGGAACTCTTCAGCTGGTGGTGCCGCTGCTGATAGTGTTGGCGGCTCTCAGTTTGAAACGAGCCGCCGCTTGTTGCTGGCTGCGTCTGCTGCTCGCCACTCTGGCCAGCTGAGGGAAGTTGGGGCGGCTCGGGCTGCTGCTGCTGCTGCTGCGGCTGGCACTGCGCGTAACAGTGGATTATGTTCTTGGAGGCCCAAACTAGGCCGCCGACGAGCAGGAAGGCGGGAATGTGCTCCACCCGGCACTCGTCAATGTAAACGGCGCCCACTATTATCATTGTGAATGGAATTAGAATCATGAAGGCTATGAGGATGGTGCAACCGAGGGTGCTGATCAAAATTATTAGCAGCCGTCTGAGCAGGTCGACTAAACCGCGCGAGCTCTTCCTTGCCTCGCGCATTTGGCCAAACAGCGACTGGTAGGTGGGCGGCGGCGCGTATGGGTTTATGACGTCGTCGTAGGAGGGCGGCGGACCCGAGGAGCGGCCGTGGTAGTAGGGCACTATGCCTGGGATGTTCTGGTAGGAGGGCGGCACGTCCGTTATGGAGCTCGCAGAGTTGTACAGTTGGCGCAACGAGTGGCTAAGCTGGTCGCTTGCGAGCGACATCCGCTGACGCATTCCGTTGGTAGTCTGCGCCGCCACAAGCATCCATTGGCCGCCACTTGCTCGCTGGTTCACACTTTGCGACCCCAACTCCATTTGAAGCGCGCTGGTTGCGCCATTGGCGCTGGCCGCCACCGTAGAGCTGGTTGAGTTGGCTTCAATGAGAATGGGCTGCGATATGATGGACAGCTCGCCGTTGTTGGCCTGGCTCTTGCTTCCAAGGGTCAGTCGGAAGTCTGTCTTGTTGGAACTCTTGGATGGGTCGGCCGCCAGGGTTGGGGGCGCCCCTGGCTGAGTGGCGAGCGTTGAAAAGGGCGAGGCAGCCGACTGTATTGGCTGGCGCTCGCCTGTTGTGGCCTCTTTGGTTGGTTGCTGCGTTTCTTCCATATCTCTTGCGTTGCTTTCTCCTCTCTCTCTCTCTCTCGCTTGTCTCTTGATCAGTGATCACTTCGCGCTCGCCACGATTGACCACTCGGTCGCATGGGACAGTTTGCAACGGTTTGCGTGTGCGATCTCCAAGTTGGCATCTCGCGAGCCAACACAACTTGGCAAATTAAGCGCTCACCGGCCGAGAAAATGAAGCCAGTTGCCTGCGCCCTCGTTGGCTCGGCCGACTTTCCGCCCCCCTAAGCGAGTGAACCTGCGCTCGCTGGCAGCCAGAGTGCCGTTAGCTCACCTCCTCCCCTTGCACTAATGCCGGTTCCGACGTCGTATCGGCGAACGTGGTCGCGATCGTCATCGTTAGCTAGTTTGTTTATGTCAGCTCAGGTTCAGTCTAAGCTCGAGCTTCAACTTTAGCTTCAAACTTAACGCTTGACACTGCGCCCACTCGGCAGGTGACTTAAACTGGAATTCCGCTGACCAACATTCAGCATCGCTTTGGCCTGAGCTCGTCTAGCCCAGGAGACTCAGAGATCGTCGGCCCGCGCTCAGCTTGAAACCGCCGGCTTGGCCGCCGAAAGCCTGCGGCCACTTTGCTAAGCTTATCCAATCTCGCTCGGCCCGCCAGGCAGACTCACGAGCGCCGCCCAACTGCAAACGCCGCCCACTAGCCCGACTGGGAGCGACTAGGCCGATTTCGTTAACCTGGCCGCCTGGAGTTGCGCGCTTGGCTTGACGCGATTCAAGCTGCAAACTTAGCTCTCTCACACACAAACTCGCTCGTTCTACCTGAAGTTGCGCTTACAAACGGGCTGCCCAGGTGTGCCGCTTGTCGTCGAGCCTTCGATTGAACTGTCTTGTCTTTGAACTCACAAACACACATACACTCTCGAGTCGTCCTCCTATCGCACTGTCGTTCCCTATCCATCTCTCGCCGCTAGCCCGTTAGGATGCCCTTAGCAGTGGGGAGCTGATAGAGGAGACAAAGGACAACATTTTCTCACTAGCCCATTGCAGTTGGAGCTCCAAACTTAGGAGGGCGCCAAATTCTATTCCACAGAACGAAGACCATCAACGGCAGACTGGAATAGCTGCCAACGACAACACCTGCAACCTCCAATCCTCGAGCCAGCTGAACCATCGTGCGTGATTCACTCTTATGAGATAGAGAGGCAGTAAGAGGAATGCAATGGTCAGCTGGCCTTTGGAGGACAAGACCGGGCTAGTGGCGATAGCAACAGACATCGCACGCCATCGGCTCTCGTCCAGCGAGGGCCGAGGCCAAATGGTGCAGATTTTGCATTTGCTTTGGGCGGAAAATCGGAAACCAAGCGAGTCATCAATATGAGACTACACTGTGGGGTGTGGCCCCGCAATAGTTGGCGCGAGCCAACCCAGCGAGGGGGAAGGACACTCTTCTTGCATTATATTGCGCAACAATAACAGTCCCGCTTTAGGGCCTGGCCGGCGCTTTGCCGTTGCCATTGTGTATCAATTCAACGGCCATTGTGTATCACTGGCTAGCTAGCCAGTCGGACGACCGGTATCGATTGCTGGCTCCCATTCACAAGCAGCTCACAAAAGATCCTGGAACTGGATAAGTGGAGACGAGAGCCCTTGAATGAAAGTGGCTCGCTCGGCCCACCAACCGGCGAGGGCTAATTGGAAGCGAGCTCAGAAGCGTACCACCACGACACATCTCAGCTTGAGGGGGGTTCACTTGCTGACGGCAGTAGACTGCAGTCTGGAACTGGCTCTCTCGCTTCAGTTTTAGAGATCTCTGCTCGGTGATACCGAGTTGTCTTGCTCGCAAAACCTTGGATTGGCGGCCGATGGATCAGGCAGCTGGCGGTAACTTAGGATGGAGTCATGTTTACCAATGAGACAACTCTCTCTTCAAGCGCAAAGCTCATCCAACCAGCCAATAAACTGGCTCTAGTTCATGGCTTCTCTTGTTTGAGTTCTTGTTCCACCGCTTTGTATGATTGGCACTCAAGGGGTAGAAGTGGGGAGTGGGTAGGACTAATTCAAACTAGAGTGCCAATGTATCATCGTTTGCTCTGACGGTGAGTAAGCTGACGGAAGAGATATTTAATCGTGACAACAAGAAGTAAGACCTTCCTCAGACGGTCGATTGCATGAAGCACACTAGATTTATTAACTAGAGCTCGCTTCATTTTGCGCCTGTGTCACACAGAATGAGGGGCCAAGATGTGAGGGCACAGACGAAAAAAGATTTCGCCCAACGTGGGGCTCGAACCCACGACCCTGAGATTAAGAGTCTCATGCTCTACCGACTGAGCTAGCCGGGCAACTCATATGATAACATGGCAATCAAACACGGTGTGATGGTTGGCCTTTAATCGTACACCAATAACCAGACGCAAGACCAGTGGCCATTAATGAAGGCTTTGGCGTGAATTTTGGACGACATGGTACTGGAGGCGAACGTTATTTGGGGATCATCCTTGCTAATGCTGCTGTTAACTCTACCTGACCAGGAATCATCATCTACGACAACTCGAAGCGGAAATTGGATCCAAGATTGAGCGGGCTGATGTTCTGTTCTGACAAGCCGAGTTTCCGCCCTCCAGGGTGTTATGCCATCTGCCATCAGAGGTTCAAGTATCTGTCGTTGTACCTCGGACAGTTTCGAACCAACCGCTAAGCTCAGATTCTCTATCATGATGCTTGTCCTTTGCCCTCTCAATTACTGGTTGCTGCTCGACTGCCTGCTGGCCAGCATCCAAGGTGATGATCGCTCGTTCTCCACTTTCATCCTTTCGTTTTCTTCGTATCCTTCTAAAAATTGGTCGCAATATAAGGCGCACGATTCGCGCAACGTTGGCCGCCACATTCAAGACAATCAGGAAGAGATAGATATAAAAGAGAGGATTTATAAGTTGGGATAAAACTCTGAGAAGCTCAATGAGTGCTCTCAGGATGGCAATCAGCGGGGCAAGTTGGATCCTCAATGGGACTAAGATAATTCTTGACAGTAGAGCGATCAACCTGAGCGGCAGGAGGAGCGGATCGATCCTTCTCTCCAGCTTGTCGGCCGATCTGAGATCTCTTGGTTGCTTGGCTCCATTTGCGCGCCACAGGAGCGAGTTGCCCATCCTCATTTGAGCCTTATGAGCGAAACTCTGCGCCGCATCTCTCGCTTTCTCTACTTCCTTCGAGACCCTCCAGATTCGTGCTCGCTGGTGTGGAGGTTTCGGCTTTGCAATGGAAGTTTTGAAGCAAGTTGACATGACGTGTGAATTATTTTTGCCTTAAATCTTGGGCGATTCAGATTCATAAAACTTCCCTCTAGCTGACTTGCTGAGCGAGTGATAAATATGAGAATTATGTGGACGGCCACAGTTTTGGGCAGAGAGACCATACATTACATTTCTCCTGCACTCACCTGTCGTCGTATGGGTGTTCAACTAAATAGTCTGAGCGCTCAATCATGTCATACTCAAGCCAACTGAGAATCGAACCCGGTCCGAGAAACCAAGAACAGATACATGATGGCGGGAGAACGAGAGCGAGCGAGCTTTCGTTCTGCTCGTCCACGCCAACAAGGATTATAGATGAGGCAGACGTTTGTTACAAGTTCGGCATGAGTAGAACCTGAGAAAGTGTCCTGGCAGAGTGGCGAGGATACTGCTGCATCGACTCGGACATCGAGTCGACCTCGAGGTTCTAGGGAACAGGCTAAGCCTCAGGCTGACCCAACTGGATGAGAGGTGAAGAGATGAGAAGAGAAGAGAAAGCCGAAAGGTGACTGGATACCTCGGAGCAACAGCCTGATAGGAACAGTGTCCGCCAGTCTAGTGCTGGCGGTCGGTGTGTGCAGATGGCCATGCACTTGGGCACCTTCAAGAGTCAGAATGTAGTCTACTTTTAGGGGGCGAAGGAGGCGAGATGCTTTAGAGTGCGAGCTGGAGGGAGGGCAAGGTTTATGTAGTTTGTTGGGCGCCCCTTCATCTCGTGTAGGGCCATACTAGGTAGAAAGCACCGCTTCTCGTCAGCTCAGCGAAGTTAAGCTGCCTCAGGCCGGGTTAGTACTTGGGAGGGAGACCACCTGGGAACCCCCGGTGTCCTACACTTCTTTTTTTCGCCCCTGGGGTCCCCATCTTTTCTCTGTGGGCCGACCTGTAATTCACTTCTATAATTCAAAACGACCACAGGACTTCGGTTGAGCTTATCCCAACAGCAAACTCATAGTCCACGGGAGCATAATCATGAGATAAAGGGCACTGTAGGTAATCGGTTCCTCAGACTGAGTCACCAGATGAATGGATATCCTGTCTTCTTGGTCGATGGGAAAACTGAAATAAATGTTCACGAACGAAAGGTTGTGCTGCTCAACGTGGAACTAGATTTACATATCTGAATTTAATGACTAAATAAGACCGAGGGAGTATGCTGCAACTCTTCGACCGAAACAAGTAACAAGAAACAGGTTCACATCCACTGTTCTTCGTCGAGAGATCAACAGGTCAAATAAATCATAACTGTATGAGTAAAGAAACCGAGAAATTCGTGGTGTCAATCGAACCTAAGAAGTTTGACAAGCCACTGGTCGGAGTTGTTGCCAGTGTGGCGATACCGCAAATGTTGCCCTTGTTTCTCGTCATCCTTATGTAACCACTCTCGCCCCATTGTTCAATCCACGACTTCTTTGATATCCTGTAGTCACCCCTTTTCTCGCCTCTTCCAACCAACAACCAGTGCTGCATGATCGAGCTCATAGGATGAGTTAAGTCAAAATTAGTTTAAGTAGAGACCACGTCTATTGAGCCGAAATCGAACGCTGCTAGCGTCTATTGCTGCAGCAAACGGGCCAAATTCAGCAACCACCTTCAACCTTTCTTCATCGCCACCAGGTAAGATTACATCCCCAGAATCCGTAACGACCGCTCTCTCTTGACTAAAGCGACAAATACCTTGCTTGGCTTCGTAGGGGTACAGTTGCTCGTCATTTATACATCCCTCCCTATGAACAAGCTCTAGGGCACTGTTCGCGATTTTTCTGCAATTGTATCTGAGTTCAATCCATCGGAGTCTGTCAGTTGTGACCCAGCGTTTGGTCTCAAATCAGCACTCCCAATTGTGCTGATAGGATGCAATCTAGGATGCCACTTCGCGTGTATCACGTGCACAGCGACATGATGGTCGCAGCTCACCTGCTACCGTCATCGGAATTCAAGCGAATAGCTTCTCCAGCATCGCCTAAACTATCCGAATACAACCCCCGAGTATAGTTTTCCACTGACGTAATCGAAATTGCGGCGTAAGGAGGGGGACTCTGTATTTCAAACAATCAAGATCAATGTTTGTAGAGCCGAGCATTGGTTTCACCGTAGTCGGAAGCAGTAGGGTTTTTGCAAAAACTCGCGCATCCGTAAATATAAATAAAATCGTATCCGGTGCACCACGCACTTCAATCAAGTTCCCATGAATTATCGGCAGTATCATAGCAAGAGTAGATTAAGCAGCTCACCTCTAACCAAGAGTGTTTCTAATTGAAGAGACCAGCAAATCATAATGTGCTCACTCTTGTTCTATTCAACGTTTGTTCTAGCGCTCGCAAGTGTTGCACTTGCGGCGCCTGGAAAGATCCCTGACCACGTAGATTGGCGCGATGTTCCTGGTGTAATAAGCCCAGTTAGAGATCAAGGTTAGTTCTGGTGAACAGGAAAATCCTGCAATCGTCTCATCAGTTAAACTAATACTAACCTCACCGCATCATCTTAGGAGAAAACTGCAATGCTGGCTGGGCCTTTGCTGCCGTAAGTGGATCCTGAGCGATTTGACTAGAATATCCTTACACGACATTCTGAACTGACCTTTGGCTTCGTTTCAACAGGCTGCAGCATTGGAGTCTAGTATGACGCTCGTTTTCAACATGACTCCCAAAGCATTAAGCCCTCAATTTTTGATCGATTGTGATATTCTCGATTTCGGTTGCAGTGGCGGGACGCCCAAAGAGGCGATAGCCTATGTGACAATTGAGAAAGAAGAGGACTATCCGTACACAGGTCGTGCGGGCACCTGCAAGTCTGAAGGATCTAAAGAGATCCTTCCTCGCTCAAAACACGTTCATACGTACATGATTGGAGGGAGGCGACTAAAATACGAACTTGCGACAAAGAGTCCCTTCGTTGCGATGGTAGATGCGAGTAGTCGAAGCTTTAGAAACTACAAGTCTGGTGTCTACTACAATCCAGACTGCGAGAATGAATTCAAGAAGTTGAACCATGGAGTCCAAGTTATTGGGTACGGGACAGACCCAAAGGAAGGTGACTACTGGCTGCTGGTAAGTAGACAAGCGACTAGAGCTCTCGCTCTATCTAGTGCACTCCTTTTTCCACTATAATTGCACTCTTTGACTAGAGGATACTCGCTGACTGACTGCCCCTTAACGCAGAAAAACTCATGGGGAACAGATTGGGGCGAAAACGGATATATGCGCCTTTCCCAGAAAAGCCCGTGTGGTCTCCTCACTGATTTGGCTACCATTTGGAAGCTAGATGATGCCCTCAAAGGTGTACAATCTGTGATCAAGACTATCGAACACTAAAACAGGAGGCTCATGATGTTCCCTTGACCACTAGGCTTGCGGTAATTCGGGGCTACCGTCCGACGGTGGTTTTGGCTTCGCAGTTGCAAACTCATAGCGAGGAAACGGAAAGGTATGTGACACAGACTGTGTGCGTATTTTTTATGTGGTACCCGCAAAGATATTAAACACTCGCTCCTACGATTCAATTAGTCAGAGCATTGAATCGAATATAATACAAGTGAGAAGCTTGGGCTCAACGACAATAGCGTTTTTGTTTAAGTAAGAGCAAAGACCCTGTTGGTCTTTGCTGGTCTTCGCTCGACACTGAACAGGTTGGGCTCTTCCGCCGGTTTGTCTCGGTCAAGGAGAGCGCAATATGGACCGATGACGGGCGAGTCGGCGGGAGTCTAGGGCGAAAATCCGAACTACGAACGCAGGTAGGTAGACTGTTGTTCAATGCTCAGTGCACCTGACGCCATACTGATCCAAAGCTCTCTAGTTCCAGTGTGATCCTGTTACAGAGAACTGAAAGTCATATGGGGTGGCTTCGATGTACCACGGAAACAGACTATAAACAAACCGTTCGTATGAGTCCTATTAAGCTTTGTATCTAGCCAGGTGTAACATCTACCGCTGATCCAGCCTAGAGAGGCCAGTATCAGAAGCGCTGTGATCTGTGGACAGTGTTCGCCTGTTCATGTCTTCTGGGAGATTCTTTAGAGGGTTCTCGTACACGAGTCGGGATCTCCGAGTTGGTCTCATTGTACTGCCTCGGATGTCTGTGCTGCTGCCTGCGTCTACTATGTTTTACAGGTTGCAGTTGATCCGATGGCGGGGCCAATTTTGATGCACGACTTCCAGGTTGCTTTGGCGATGGACTAGCAATGACATTCGCAGTTGAACTACCAGGCTTCTTTCTCGTTGGTAATGACACTAGGCCTCTGTGTTGAGAGAGGCTAGCTGGTGAACAAGCGATATCATTGGCTATATCTCGATAGCTCGCCTGTCCTCCCTTGAGCTCGGTGCCTGAGCTCAACTGTGGTTCGTTTCGAGCTTGGCTCGATTTCCTTGTAGCAGAATGATCTATCTTGTGTGGAATAGTTTTTTCGGGCAGTGCTGAGGAGTATGAATAGAGACTCGTGCCGTCGGCTCCGTTCAAACAATGGGGGAACTCACCAACCTTACCTGAATCTGAGAGATTGGTCTGGTTCGCTGCCCTAATAATGCATTGCGAGTTCGATCGTTGCTGACCTTTTGAATTGGAATCATGGGCCGATAAAAGCACTTTGCTGACAGAGTGTCTTGGCGACGATATTTGGACAGGCTGGACTTGAGGACTCCTGATAGCATGTTGGGTCATAAATTGGGTCATCCTAACCGGCCAGATGAAATCATGCTTCAGAAGCTCGTCACTCGAGAGCCTCTTCGCGGGGTCCATCCTGAGACACGAATTCACAAAGCTCAAACCTTTCTGACCAATCCTGGCCACTGGCAGCTTCTTTTCCAAAACTTCACTCGCCATGGGAGGCACAGACTGATTTATCAACTTCTCAATGCTCCCCTAGATGATGAGATTGCAGTGATAGGTTGGGATTTCCTTCTCGGTTGAACTCTTCTGCTTTTGGCCTTTATACGAATCAGGATCAAACTTACCTGATCATAGGTTGCTTGTGTCAGTAATGTATGAGTTTGGCTCATCGTAAGCGAACCGAGTGAATTTTTCACTATGCAGAGCTGGTCCAAGTCAGTTTTACCTGGCCAGATGGGTTCGCCTCTCATGAGCTCAGCACTTTATGGTGGGTATAATTGGGATAAAAGCTGCATCGTAAATTTGGGAGCTACAATTGGCCTCGCAGACATTGAGAACGAAACAATGACTTACGTTACGCACCCGATGGCCCAAATGTCTATCTTGGTGTCATAGTGCTTGTCTCCTATCAGGAGCTCGGGCGCCCGGTACCAGCGTGTGGCCACATACTCGGTCAGGGCTTGGCGCTCCACTTGCTTGCGATCCTCGCGCCCACAGCCGCCATTTTCCTTTCTCTCTAGATCACCAATCTGTGCCCCCACCTCGATGGGCGGCAAGATTCTACCTGACTTCAATTCGGTTGCACCGTTGAAGTTGCGAGCGAATCCAAAGTCGCACAATTTAACAACACCGAACTGATTGATGAGGATGTTCTCCGGTTTTATATCACGATGGATGCACTAGAGGGACGTTGGAAGAGTTAGCTTTCGCTTAGATGGTCGAGCTTTCGAGTTGATCGAAGAGATGAACTCACATTGTGCCTGTGGCAGTAGTTGATGCCATTCACAGTTTGCCAGGTGATCTTCTTGATCAAGTTTAAGGGACAATTGTTTGCATACTTCTCTATCACATCCAACATGGTTAGCTCGCAGTAATCGAACACTAAATGCAACCGATGCTTCCGTCTGAAAACCTCAATCAATCTTATCAAGTTTGGGTGTCTCAGTTGGCGTAACATTCGGACTTCGCGCATTGCAATCTTTCTAATGGTTGGATCAGAGTCGTTCTCAGAATATCTCTTGATGGCAACAATTTGGCCAGTTTGCCTATTGACGCACTTGAAAACGACGCCCTAAGAGTGGAAACTCGATTAGTTGACTGAAATATCTGAGCCATTTGAAGCACGAATAAAACTGTTTGAGGTTCTGTTACTCACATAGGAACCAATTCCAATCTTCCTGAGTCGCTCGTATTTAGACTCCGGCTTCGGTTCCATCTAACAGGCGGCCAATATCAAGCAGACCACTCCATCCGCTTGCGAGGATTACTGATCGTCGAGGAACAAGCAGTAACTAGAGGGTCGGTCACAATGAGCCGCATGATGGAGAGGGAGGGAGATCTCCCGAGATTCTAGCTCCAGCTCGGCGGCTCGCCCGCCAAAGATAGCTCGAGCAAAGGTTGTTGGTATGGCAACTAAGCCATTGGAGGTCTGAGCGTGCGGCTGCAATTTCTGTTAGCTCGTTCGAGTCTCTGCGAACAATTCTGGGTCACCTACGTCAAGCCGGAACCTTACATGCGACTAGTCGGCGTTCCCCCGGGATGAGTGGTGCGCCCACTCTGCCCTTGTGACCGCTATCCCGGCTTCAGCGCGAGTTTTGCACGTGAGAGAGTTCAAGAAGGCTGGAGGTGGCCACCAACAGCGCACATAACAATGGCTTCAAAGATTTGAGACTCGAACAAGTCGCCATCGATCAACCTTTTCGCTGGCCCTTTCCCTTGCTTCCATTCCAACAGATCCGATAGACTTGATAACCAAACCGAAGTCCGTCACTTCAGAGTGACGAGTAGTGGTGCAAAGGTAGTGACCTTTGCACCATAGAGCAGTCCAGGCACTGCTATAGTTACACCCAAACCGGGCCAAATTCCAGCTCTCAGCCATCCAGCTGTCACTGGGGTCCCCGCAGTTGGTTCGAAACTCGACCAAGAGCTCGCCTCTCAGGGGCGCTCCGAGTGATTCGCGTCTCAGTCAAAGACTAGACCGCTTCATAAGACGACCACTTGGGCCATTCTAGAGAGGAGCTCTAGAGTCGCTTGCTTCGTGGATGACTGAGCGAAATTGTCCGCAATTGTGCTTTACCTGCGCCAATCTGCACGAGCTCCTCGCGCATTGGGCGTCTATGACTAAGCCAAGCGCTAACTTTTAAACCAGCCATGCGAATTAAACGAGGATCAGCCAGCTTGCGACCACCAAGACCTCGTGATCACAAGCACATACTTCGAAAAATCATCGAGCGAGGCGATCCAGCAGCAACCAGTGGCCTGGTGGGCATGAGCAAGATAGGGTGTCCTGCCAGATTTGAGCGGAGGCTCCCTGTTGGTTCAGCAATGAGCGCATAGCGTAAGATAGCTCGTCAACAGATGCAGATGCAAACGCAAGCTAACTCATCGAGATCCTTCGAGCCTCATGGGATGATGAGATGGAGTTGCATTGCTCGAGATGGGAGACGAATGGGCTGGCCACGAGCTGAGGCAGATAAGGGCGCGGTGGTGACATTGTGAATGTCAATGCGAGAGCTGCCCGAGCGCTCGCGCTCCTGGGGCTTCCCATTCAATTTAGCAACTCTTTCGTCCCATCCAACAGACATCTGTCTTGGCCCCAGCATCTCGCCCAGCTTGACGGCTGTGGGTGCAAACTTTGTCAGTGCTAATATAGCGGCCGCTCACGAGATTGAGAGAGATGGAGAGAGAGAGGAACTCTGCGCTTGTTGCTGAATTTCTGGGCTCGAGAACAATGATTGCTGGCTCTTTGCGGAGTTGGCATCAAAACGAGTGGGAGTTTCGAGGCTTCTTGTGTCGAGAGCTGCAAATTAATGAATCCGCCTCGCGTGCCCTTGGCCGCTAGTTCGAGGCGCACAGTTCAGCCCAGCCAGCAACTCGGTCCCCATTAAGTTTGCGCGAATCCGCACAAGTTTTTCGACTTGGCATTGAGTGGCTGGCGAGGAGCTAGCTTGAGGCTGAACCCTTGATGCTTGAGCTCGCCCCCAGTGGCGCTCCCCTCAAGTCGGACGCAGCGGCGGCGGCGGCGGCATCCGCAGCACCAACATCGAGGGCAGCAACGGCGCTGCAGCTAACCCTGTCGACGTCGACGTCGTCGTCGCCGCCGCCGCCGCCGCCAGTAAACAGTCGCACGAGACAGACTGGATAGGAGAGAAGTTGCCGGATTGGGGCCGAGTTTGTTGCATCAATCATCTGGAGGAAGGAGGACGAAGAGGCAACGGAGAGAGAGAGAGAGTTTTCTCTGGGAGGTAGTTTGATGGCTGAGAGGTCGACAAAGCGAGAGAGAGAGAGAATCACTCAGGAAATGATCAGCTGAATTGGCCATGGCAGCGGAACCTGGATGGCCAACAATCATCATGAAGCAAGCTAAGCGCAAATCCTAACTAAAGCAGCGCATACAAACCAAAGAGCATCCCTCTCTCCCTTTCGAGCTTCATCCCTTTCCCTTTGCCCATCTATCCCAGTTCCCACTGGCAATTGCTTTAATCAGCAAGAAGACTTGTGTTCTTGGCCACGCGAGCTCGCAAGAGAGCCGCTCGCTCGGCCGGCCAGCCGATCGCAAAACAAGAAGGTCCTTGGCTCAAGTCGGACTGACAAGTAAGTAGCCGAGAGCGTGTAAGTGTGTTGCAGTATTATTGGTCAACATCACCGCCTTTGCAAGCCGGCGACCGGACTCACCAGGCCGTCATCGCCGAGCTCGCGAGCTTTGGATGGCGGAGGCCTGAAGCGGGCTCGTATGTGTATACTCTTGCGAAAGGTTGGACTAATTCAATAAATCTGAACAGCTCTCACTAAGGCGGATCGTCGCTCACGTTCGGCGGCCTAGTTTGCTAGCGCAAGAGTGATACAATTGACTCGGCACGAACAAGAGACCGAGCGAGCCGAGGGTAGAGCTCGTTAACCTTTCCTCTTGTGCCCACTGCGCCTGTTGGCAGGTCCCCAACTGGCTGCTTTCGTCGCCATCGCCGCTGTCGCAGCCGCCGCGGCCGCCTTTGGATGAGGACTGTCGCGTTTTTGGGCGCGAGCGTATCATTAGTCCAGCTTGGCCGCCAGCAAAGCCGGTGAGAAACTAGGAAGTGGTTGCATAATGTTGGCCAACAACGTTGCCGCCACAGTCGCAGCCGCTGACATTCATCAGCGGACCAAACTAGCGGCGAGCTCGCTAGCAAGCTTGTTAGCTGGATCTCGCGCGCGCTTTCCCTCCATCTCAGTTTCCTCGGACGGCAACGATTAGGTAGAGATAGGAGAGAAACAAAGCTAGGCTAGTTGGTGGATTGCCGGACGAGAGTTTTCCTCTTGCTCTCACTTTTGCATTGCCGATTATTGTCTGGCAGCACTAATGAATCTTGCGGCGCCAGTTTCATGTCATTCAACTTTCATTTCGCAACTTTTCCTGGCTAAAAAGTTGGCGGTCAGGTGATCAAATTGGGCAGCCAACTTGTTGCTTGGCCAACTGGCCCGCGCCCAACCTCCGGAACTGATTGGCTGCCCCAGGTTTGCCGGCAGCGCTCGTCTTTGGCCTCAACTAGGCCATTGTTTCAGCCGATCTCGCAGCCAACAATTGCGTTGCAACGTCCCGTTGCTACTGCCTTACATATCTCATACCAGCCAATTTCTTTCATGCCTCACTCGACCTTCCCCCTCCTCCCTTCCTCTCTCTCTCCCTCAATCTGTGGCTCGTAGCCAAGCTAAAGCTAGCTCCAGACCCTGGAATCGCTTTCGAATGAATCCGGCTCCGTTGTAGATTGGGACTGCAAGCTTGGATCGGTCAGTCTTGAGTGAGATGTCTCTAGCCCAAGAATGGAGGTGGATTGATTTGAATTAGAGCGAGGAAATCGCGAGAAAAGCCCATTACTATCCCCTCCATCAGATCCAACATTCACTAACTAGCACATCCATCTTTGATTGATTTCGGGGCTAGAGATGGATTTGAGCTGGATAATTATATGGTAAATGGGGCTGCAGTTTATTTCTAGCGCCATCTTCTCTTCTTCGCTCAGCGACTATTTCGTTGGCTTAAGATATAATAGGTTTTTGGTTTGCTAGCGAGAATAAGTATATTTGTGCTCTAGAGATAGAAAAATTAGAACGGTTGATTGAGGGTCTTTGTGGGTAGGAGAGATCTTTGAAAGAGGTCCCCTGTTCTAGAAGCCAGGAAAAGATATAACCAAGGAGGAGCGAGAGTGATGGATAAAAAAGAAGTGTAGGACACCGGGGGTTCCCAGGTGGTCTCCCTCCCAAGTACTAACCCGGCCTGAGGCAGCTTAACTTCGCTGAGCTGACGAGAAGCGGTGCTTTCTACCTAGTATGGCCCTACACGAGGTGCCCTCGTGAACGTGGCCAATCAAATCTTTGCGACTATCCTGCAATTTCGCGCAGGATTTCTGCAGGACTCCATCCTGCGCGTCCATCCCAACACTAATCGACTCTCATCCATCTCTCAACAGGTTACAAATTCACAGGCGTTTCTCCAAAACTATTATAATAAAGCCATAACTGAATCCTAATGCCACTCCTTGGTAGACTCAAATCGAGCTCGCAAACAAGCTCCAGCCCAGCCATGACCCCGGCGGCCCAGTTGGTGGGAAATCAGGCGACCCGTCAACAGGTGTGCGAGTCGCCGTTGTTCGGGGTTAGAAAGCAGCTTCCGTTTGGGGAAGTTGGAAACCCAAATGCTCAGAGCGAGTTGAGCTCAATTCCGCAACAGATAACCCGTCAGCAGATCCACTACGCGTTCACAATCATTGATGTGAACAAGGACGGAATGATCGACTTGCGCGATTTGAGCCAAATGCTTGCAAATCTCGGCTTGCCCATCGACGAGGCCATCTTATCGCACATAATGTCAACTGTATCTAAGCGAGGTGAGTTGTCTTGCCGGCCGCTCTATCGAGCTGGCCATCTTTCTTCGTCTCTATTTTTAAACTCGCCAAGGCAGCCCCAAGCGAGCGCGCAGTTTAGAGGCGAACAGTGATACAAGTTGGCCGATTCGTGTTTGCCAGGTGGGGCCGATGCACTGGTGTCTGGTTAAGGAGATGTATGATTATTCATGAATATGCTTACGAGCTTGAGCCGTTTCGCGCAACTCGACACCGCTAACGACTTGACTAACGAATCTTGGCCGGCCATCAATCATGTTGTTGTCGTTGTTACTTTAAAGGTTTGCAATCCCGAACATCATCATGTCATGAGCTAGTGAGCCAGTTTAGTATTATGATGTCAAAGTTTTGCCCAACTTAGCCAGCTGTACGCCCGAAAGTTTGCTCTCTCCCTCTCTAATCGTCGCTAGCTCTCCCCAACCTTACCTGTGCTTTGCGCACGAGCTCGAGTGCAATTGTCTTAGGCGCGGAGACCAGCTCGGCCAGCTTGTATCTGGTTGCAAAGGAACCAGCTCCGGCTTACTGTTAACTATGCTCTTCTCACCTTCAAGCTGAGAGCGCAGAGGATGTTGTGAAGCTCGAATTGCGAGCAGTTGAAATAATAAGCTCGAAACTGGTCGAGATATCTTTTAGAACCCTCTCTCTCTGGGCGAGTCCGCAAACAAACTGGCCGCCTATCTGTCCAAGCGGAGAGATAGCGCGCGCTCAATTTAGCCGCCCTCAAGCCGCTGCCTGCGTTACCTGAGAGATCCGTCTAATTACCATTCATTTGGGTGGCTCGTGCTGGCCAACCGAATGCGGTTTATCGCCTGCAAGCGGCTCCTTTGCATTGCCGCCCCCTCTCTTGGAGTGGCGAAGCTTGGACTACAGATTGTTCGGCGACAAGCTCGCGTCACGTTACCCTATTCGAGCTAAAATTTGCTCGCAAAACAACAACCACCCCAGACGCGCAATCAACCTAGAAACAAAACTCTCAACCTTCGCAAACAAAGGGGATTGATTTGTGATCGTCGCTCGCCTGCTTTGCGAGCAATTTCTAATCCATAAATCACGCCAGCGCCCAGCTCAATTTGCCACCCGCTTTAGCCGGCCGCCCATTGTCATGGGCGCACTGGCGGGCCAGCCATTTGCATAGCGGCAAAGCAAAGGAGTGAAGAGATCCCCTCTAGCTTGGCCAGTTGCTCTAGTCTAGAGTCTAGACGTTGCTACCTTTAAGCTCTTCCTTGAGTTTGTCCCCTCCCCCCGCTTTCAGCTCTCAAGGAGCTTGAAGAAAGCGTCATCATTTGATTCAAGCCCAGTCCAAATTTAGACCCTCAAGCTGGTCGCTCAAAGCTCCCAGCTTGGCAACACCTGGCCGGCGCTCCCTTAGAGTGGCGGGTCGATCCCATTACCATCGAATCAATCATTGGAGATAATCTCCTCCTCACTGATCAGCGATCACTGAGTCTGGCGAAAAAGGGTTCTCTCCTCCAAGTCTACCTGGACGCGCGTTTAGCCCGTCTAGCTCGAGCAAAACTCCGCTAACTTGTTTACCTCACCAACCAAAAAACCAACCCCACAAACGGACAGGCGAGCACAGAATAAGCGAGGCCGAGTTCTTGGATTGGATATCGCTCTTCATTCAGGTTTGCGATTCGAGCGGCCAACTTGGACCAGGCCAAGGGGAGCCTTCGCTGGCTGCCGGTGATTCGGGTTCGAGCGGCAGCGCGGGCGCAACTAGGAGATTTGGGGCCAGCAAGACGCGCGTGGCTCGCTCCTCGACGGCCGGATCCTCGTTGGCGGCGCAGGTAAGCGAGGCGCCACGAGCACGACGCGGCTCAGGCAGCGGACTTGCCCTAATGCGCTCGCTCTCCTCCTCCTGCTCCCCGTGCTCGTCGCCCTCGCCCGCCGAGCTGGCCGGGCCGGCGCCGGTCGCGGGTGGCCAGCAGCCGGGCGGCGGATCCACACGGGCTCAAGGCCAGGAGGCGGCCGAGCTCGAGGCCAGAGATGACCTCAAGGCTGCGTTCTGCGTGTTCGATCTTGACGGCGACGGATTCATCACCTTGGACGAGGTTCGCGCTGGACTCAAGTTGCTCGGCGAAACTTGGTCGAGCGCCGAGCTGCGTCACCTCTTTGCTCGCTGCACCTCAAGCTCAAGCTCAAGCTCAAGCTC
>ENA-UOVY01000105-UOVY01000105.1-plant-metagenome-genome-assembly--contig:-NODE-105-length-52511-cov-634.845299_pt1 | contig 52511 bp, 52 predicted proteins | sample MGYA00249840_ERZ761561 | MGnify/ENA primary metagenome ERZ761561 (study PRJEB28882, sample SAMN05720143) | plant metagenome | isolation source: Guanajuato, Mexico | place: Mexico:Guanajuato, Mexico...
TTGCTGGCATCTCGACTGCGAATCACGCATCATTTTGAGACAATTGAGTCTCGAGCGAATAGTTCGGCAATCAACTCGTGGCTTCGGATCTGCTTTTGTGAGCCCTGGTATAACCGATTAGGTAAGGGAGAGAATGACCAGCATTTCGCTTACTCATCAGCATGTTGTTATTTTATCGAGGCGAATAGAGAATATGGATCGTATTATTCATTCTCCTTTCTTCTCCGTTACAGTTTTCTGATTTTGGTTTCACGTTGGCGCGTGCTTTGCGGTGGCTGCGAGCTACGGCAATGAAAGTCCAAGTGGTTACTATGCACACGTACATTATTTATTTTAGTCGTTTTGGTACCTCGCGACTAAAATAAATTGAGAGCAGAATATTGGGCTATGATTAATTCCGATCAGCTGGACAAGAGTTTTGCCTCATCGAGTGAAAGATATATGGAGGTTAATACACTACTCAGAGGTGCAAAAACTTTGCTAGGGTATATTCTATCAGCCAGCGACACGGCATCTCATTCAATCGTTGTCAAACTCGAATGAGCCATATTTTAGAGAATGTACGGGGAAAGCGCAACTGAGTTGATACGTCACATAACCAGGGACCATGGCGAGATCATTCCTGAGTACCAGTATCATCTTATTGAACAAGTAAAGAGAGAAAACGATGAGTTGTATGCAGAAAATTTAAGAACAAGCCAAGCTGTTTCTGAATCCAAGATCGGGGTGGGGGTTAATTCCAACGATGATCTCAGCAACTCTGATGAACCTGACAAGGAACCGATTGCTCATGATACGGTTGATATAAGTGAGAAGGAAATCATGGTTATGCAAGTAAGACATACGGCAAAGTTGTGGAACAAACGTTGTATCATAGCTTATCATTATGAGAGACTGAGTAGACTTAAAAAACTCAGGTGGGACTACGGTAACAACTTGCCACGAGAGATTGTAAATAACCTATCAAATGATGAACTTGAATGGTTCACCAAATACAACGACAATCTTTTCAGCTACATGAGCTCGTTGAATGACGGCAAGGGTTTAGATTTAACTCTTTACATTGCACCTCCCAAAAAGTTGTATATTCAAGTTAAATGTCTCCGAGATTACGGTCAATTCGATCTTGAGGATGGACAACCGGTCATGTTGAAGAAGGATAGCATCCACTATTTGCCGCTTAGTCAATGTGAGAAACTCATACATCAAGGTGTTCTCGAGCAAACTAGCTTATAAACGCCACAGGCTTTAATAAATCGATTGAGATTCCTTCTTTCCAGCGCATTTGTGTGATTTGTTTCATATTTCAAACCATGATGAAACGATTTCGATGTTCGTTGTTTGCTTTGTTGAATAACGATTCAAGATATTGACTCTGATCAACACGGATTCTTGAAAGATGATAGGTATCAGTTCTTAGATGTTTCATATGTAGATCCTTACAGGTTTGGCAATTTTGCCTTGAGCTTCTCAACCAAACCGTCAATCTCTTTGGATTTCCCAACAAATTTAGATAAATCAGGACCCAGCATCCTGGTCAGAGCTGCAATATCAGATGTGTTTATGTCCATGAATCTAGTCAGTGAAATCAAACATAGTCGTAAGTGCTCGAGGCTGAGGTCTGTATGTAGGTATTGCAATATAGCTGTCGACAGTTCGGATGCCACGTCGTCGAACACATTCTTGAGGGCTAAATTGAATATTAGATTCATTCCAACTTCTTGCAAGGTGGACAATTTTTCATTTAGGATTGCATGTACCGCTGCCTTAGTTGTGACTCGGCTATTACTGGTCACAGAACCATCGTAATCAGTCCACTGATCATTAGCTCAGAGAGTTGGGAGGGATGATGAATGGATATATTGGAATTGGCGGTTAATGAAGGATGCTCCCTGAGTCGTGAGACGTGATGTGGATCGATAGTTTGAGTGACCGATTCAACCAGGAAACAACCATTGCTCATTTCCGTATCTTACCTCAGATATATACATCAACCAATCGAAACTTCCAGGCGACCCACACATATTGCACAAGAATTTCACAGTCTCTTCCTGTTCAGCCAATGTGAGTTGCTCCATCAAGTTGATGTAGGACATGATTCGATGTTCTTTCCTATCTTGGTGCAAGATTAACACGAAGTCGTCTTTCAGAGCCGATGCTTTGATGTTCGGAGAGAGTTGATGTAAGTAGCGGTTTTATGGTTTAACCGTTCGAGCGAATGGTTGTAGTCGATCGATTGATTGCGCGCCACTATAATGAAATTTAATGTCGCTCTGCGCGCAGGTGAACTTACCTCGCAGGATTTGTAGCGTCAGCAGCGGTACGTTAGGCGCATACCTATTATCCTTGTTTGCCAAAAATCCAGCGAGCATGGTTAGATGCTCATCACCTACCGACCAAGATCCGCTCTTATCCGCAATATAATCTTGCAACTCTGCCATATAGACTATCTCTTGTTCGCTAATATGAGATGAGACTAGTTGTTGCAAATCTCTCAAGGCCGCCTCAGGCTGATATCGAATTATTAGCGAGAGGACCCACATATAGTGGGCGTTTCAAGTTAATCGAAGCTGACTACTCACCTTGACGTCTGTGTAAACTTTTGGGTCATCTGAGTACTTGTAGCAACGCTTTCTTGCATTCTCTCGGGCGGTATTCTCTTCTGCGGCGCGCGTTTCGGCGTCCTTCTCATCCTCTTCGTCAAGGTACTTCTCGTCGAGCTCCTTTCTGTCGGCGTCGGCGTTAGACATTCTAGCTTTCGGACTTGATTCCGGTTGAGGACTTGGAAAAAATCTAGCGATTGGTGCGAATTCTATATTATCGATACAGATTTGAACCTCCTTGATCCTTTGATAGGGTCGCTATGTCACGTTGTAAAGGCTGGCAAATGTGAGACTACTCTCGGAGGGAGGCAGATCCTTGAATGGCCCAGTTTGGGGGATGCTAGTTGGCTTTTGCTGTGTTCCGCTAAAGGCGGAGATGGATGGACGGAATCCAGCGGGAGGCGGATTCTTGACTCATTTGCGAGCGTTGAATGGTGAAGCGAGCGTACGCACACAGCCCTGCGCTCAGCTCTTGTAGGCTATATTTGAAAACGTTGCCAAGAAGCAATAAGGACCATAGCTTTTGGGGGGTCCTAACATTGCGCCCGTGGGCTTCCATAGCACAAGATGGGCCCGACTGGTGAGGTGCTTCAATAGGGATGACTTGTTCATGTTAAAACAGCAAAGGGATGCCTCCGAGTAAATCAAAATTCAAACGGTCTATAAGGCGGCGCCAGTAGATTGAGGCATTTATTGGGTGACGATTATTTTACAAAGACATAATCGTGGTGTCAGTCACAGATCATAAGTTCTGGAAGCTCCTAAGACAGTCCTGGATCTTCTGCTGCTTGGCCTCGATTTGTTCGGCCTCGCTCCTAAGCTCTTGGTTGTTCTTCTCTAATTGGTCGCAGATGGTCACTTCATCATGGTGCATTTGGTCAACCAGAAGCAGTAGTTGGTTCAACTTGTTGAAGATTTGTTTTGCGCCCGACTCGATGACCGACTCGCTCCTTGAGATCTTGGCGCGGACTTGCTCGCTCCGTTGCTCGCAATTGCTGTTGAGGCCCATAATTGGGGGGCTGCAGCTGGTTGGTCGGATTAGTTGAGGGCAAGAGGTCTTGACAAATCAGAGTCTAAGTCGGGAGTGTTGGCTGGAATCGGGTTTGTTGTCGGCTAAGCGCGTTGGTTGCGCCGCCAGCTGACCAATCGAATTGTGGCGAACTCTCGCTTTGGGCCTGTTTCGTAAGTTTGCGCCCAGAATGAAATTGGACTCGCGAGTTGGCCGGCGCCGCCGCTTTTGCGCACACGGCGGCGGCGCGGCAACAAGAGGCTCGCGCTACAGTTTCACTCTATTGATTGCGCGGGGGAAAAACGTGAGGGGGAAGCGGCGACAGGGGAAGGCTCTGTAGGTAGCCGGTCGGCGCCTCCGTCGCGTTACAGTGCGCGGCCGCCGCTGTTGCTGTTGCTGCTCCTACTGCTGCTGCTGCCCCTGCTGCCCCTGCTGCTCGTTCGATCATCCTTTGTCTAGTTCGTCGGTTTTATTCGCTCTATCCCACACCATCCCTCTCTCCCTCCCTCCCACCCACCCTCACCGGCTCTCTATCCCCATCCACCGATCTGAATAATTTAGCCAACAAATAGGCGCTTGAATATTACAGAACCACATACCGCCTAGCGTCTCAAAAACTTAAATTAGAAACCACTAGCGCCATACATACTTAAGCCATGGAACGAATAAACAATATTTTATCTATTCAGAACTTGTCAAGCGTCAACCATCCAAATCATTTCAATCCCCAACTACAACTGCAATTACAGATGCAGATGCATTTACAGCAATTGCACCAGCAACAACAGCAGCAGCAGCAACAGCAGCAACAGCAGCAACAACAACAGCAACAACAACAACAGCAGCAGCAGCAACAACAACAACAACAGCACCACCACCATCAACAGCAACTCCAAAGGAACCATAATCGGCATCAACGTGATATACCTAAAAAAGAACTGATTGATCTAGTTACCTGTAAGCTTTGCAAAGGCTATTTAATTGATGCCGCAACCCTAGACTTGTGCATGCACTCTTTTTGTAGGCCTTGCGCTGTCAAATTCATTCGAGAGAAACCTAGGTGTCCAGAATGCAACCTTGAGATCAAGGACAAAAGATTCCTAAATCGGCTCAAGACTGATGTCACAGTACAAAACATTGTATATAAACTTGTTCCCGGTCTTTATGAAAAAGAAATGGCTAGGCGACGGAAGTTCTATGCAGCCAGGCCATCCCCAACTCCTAGGTATAAAAGCGAAATGTTCGGTGATATTCCACCCTCGAAAACGATCAAGCCAGACGACATGCTGAATGTCTGTCTGGCTTGGATTAGGGATCCACTAGATGAACCGATCAAAACGTACCTACACTGTCGTGCTGATTCCACACTTCTCGTTTTAAGGAAGTTGATCGTAGGGAAATTTGGACTAGAGGGATCGATCAAAATTTATTATGGAAACTCTGAAATATTTTTCGACTTAACCACCTTGATGGATGTTGCTGCCACTTTCAATTGGGCACCAGAGAACAAAATAATAAACCTTAGCTTCAAAGAAGAAAGGGAAAAGAAGAACCACATTAATTCTTTGCCTCTGACGAACTCTGACCACGACCTTTAGAGCGGTCCTTCAAAAAGTCCATATTAGCTAATGAGAAGACATCGATCCTATCCTCTTTACGATACTGCAGACAACTCCTAATAAAGGTCTAAGGTGGTCGTAGAAGTTTAGATGGTGACATTGAATGAGAGTTAGCAAATCTTTGTTTGTCTTGACGATTGAAAGCTTTTTTGTGTTTTGCTTACCTTTGCTTCGTTCGAGACTACCGGCTTCGATGGGAATTCGACTTCCGTTGCCTTCAAAATAGTGTTCTCCTCTAATATAGTTGCTTGGGATTGGTTGTGTCCGAAAGGCTTACATATAGAGCAGAGACGATTGAATCACTTAGAATGAGCCGATAGGATAGAAATCAGGCAAAATCTATTGATTGTAACTTGACTTACCTTCTTGCCGTAAAGACATTGGTAGAATATCACACCAACGGACCAAACATCCACTTTCGATGATATCTTGGGCGGATTTTTCCCGACTACAAAGCACTCCGGCGGAAGATACCAATAAGTACCTGCACCTTGCGATGTCAAATCCATACCATAATCAGGCGAGTAATTATCGTCATCCATTATCTTACTTAAACCAAAATCAGTTATCTTGATCTCTCCGCTCAGGTTACCACTTCCGAGAAGTATGTTGCCTGAAAGTATGTTGAAGGATCGTAGAGAGGCGTAACGTTATTAAAGATCCAACGGCATAACACGAGAGATTTGCGTTAAGGAATGGATGAAAGTCTTACCTGGTTTCAGATCGTAATGAATGATCGGTGGCTTGATCTCGTTGAGATATTTTAGTGCGTTAACTATTTGCATCACTATGGATCTTGCTTCCCTCTCAGGAATGCATTTATGTTGCTTAAGGTAAAAATCCAAATCATGGCCATCACAGTATTCCAATACAGTACAGAAAGAACTTGTATCAATTTCAAACACATCAAACAGCCTAACGATTCTAGGGTGCTCCAGCTTCTTGTGGATATCATATTCGCGTAGGGCGTGCTTTACGTAGTTATCTTTCTTTTCTTGTTTCCAATCTTTGTTCAATTGATGTATTTTACAGGCAACATATCGCTGCTTCTCTAAATCGAAGGCTTTATGAACTTCGGCTTTGGTATGGGAGGAGCGAAGGGAGGTTGAATGCGGTTAGTGGATCTGAAGAGAGGGACAGGTCGTAAAAAAATTTACTTGACACTTACAAAACCCTCCTTTGCCCAACAAAGTGAGAAGAAGATATCTGTCATGGAGTATCTGATGGTTGTTGAATCTCGATTGATCTTCATTATGTATACGCTTCAACTCTCTGATGTGTAGATTGCGTTCTCGTTCAAGCTTTTCAAACTCGAGTTGCAATTCGGCATCTTCCTTCCTTAATGCTACGTGTCTAAGTTTCAGAATCTCTTCCTGCTCGTAATAATCTAATTCTTTATGACGATTTGCAAAATCCTTAGGGATCTCGGGCTTGGCAAACTCGGCACCATTTGCCATTAGAGAACTACTCTTATGATCACTATTTGAACTATTATTATTGGACGAGGCACTGGCAAAGCCAAGAGAGGAACTACTCGTTGAGGCATTGCCGGAATCCGTCATGGTTGAAGATGGTGAGTTACTGTTGTTAGAATTTATAACCCTAGGTTTAGAATTTGAGGTAGATGGCCGGCGTTTACTTAATAGTTTTCTCTGCTTATCTATTTCCTCTTTCTCGTGAGAGACGGCCTCTTGTTTCTTCATTAACTCTGTAAAAGCATAACCGTCGACCCAGTTCTCAACAAATGAGGCACCATGCCTCTGTGTAACAAATTGCCCGAGCCTCAATCTATTTTGCATACATCTTTGTCTCGCAGCTTTCTTCTCTAGCTGCGATTTATCCACTAGTAGCTGTTTAGTCATATCAAGACATTTAGCCAGTTGCTCCTTCTGCTTGGTGATAATTTTTTGTTGAGTCGACATTTCTCTATCAAGGTCATCTTTAGATTGCTGTAAGTCTTCTAGTTTCGAATCCTTGGCAGCAGATTTAGTGTCTTGCTCTTTGAGCTTTGACATATCCAGGTCAGTTTGTGCGGCTCTATCGACAGAGATTTTGCTTGAATGATGATTGACAATTGACTGTGGTATATCCTGTTGGAGATTTTGTTTTTGTTGTTGCTGTTGCTGTTGTTGCTGCTGTTGTTGTTGTTGATGGGGGTGCTGGTGTTGATTAACTTGCTGATGAGCCTGGGATACCTGAAGTTGTTGTTGTTGCTGCTGATGGGCGACCATTGAGGCGTGATGATGATGATGCAAATGGTGCGGGTGATGGTAAGGTGTATTATTGGCTTGATTAATGTGGTCAACAGGGTCTAGATTTCTTTGATTTGGAATAGTAGATGGTTGTTGATGCTGTTGCAGACTTGCGGCAGAGGCAGAGGCAATATTGTTTGCATGCAATGGAGCTTGTTTTGATGAGAAGAACCTTTGTTCAAGGAGCTCAATCCGCCGAGGGTTCACCTCGGAGGAATGGTGAATAGAGCTGTAATCACCCATGATGATGGGGTTGGTTTTACACTCGGCCAGCTTATATCGGCCTCGCTGAAACAGCGCCAAAATTTTAATCTACTTCTTGTGCCTACTGTCCACGAGTCCACTTAATAGCCAATGGTGGGCCGAGGAGTGGCAACCTGTTTGATAAATGATAAGTGTGTTGGTCTTGCTTGGAGGCGACTGAAAGCTTGCCGAGACAGTATTTGTTGCTATTTGGTTGGCTTAGAAGCTATGGTTTGGCTGACAACATTATAAAATTTGTGATCTACCTTAAAATGACTCGAGATCCTGCTCGCCTATGTCGCGTAAATAGAGGTATTGAATTGAGAATATATGTGTGTGGTGGTTGGCTAAATAGGGTTGTCGAAAACATAGAATGCATCAGACGATCCCAGGGTTAGGAGGTACTGTTGTTTGGGGGATAGACTGGTTGTATTTGGGGCAAGATGATGAATACAATGATTGACTACGACGGAGACGGCAAATTCGCCATCAGAAGCATTAGAGCAGGAGCCAGTACTGCTGTAGATTGTGTAGCAGCAGCACAATCATGCAGTAAAATTAGCCAGAAAGGGAGAGAGAGACAGAGGGAGAAGTGTATTCCCCGTACGAGCGTGCATTCTCCTTCTCCCTGAGAATGGGAGGCAGCTCGGGCATCGCTGGCAAACGCACAGACGCACTGGCGAGAGGAATGAATGCGAGCAGGAACCAAATTCAGCCAGAACAAACACTAGCCAACTAAACAGTCGCACAGACAGACATGCATCGGGGCGAAAGCCAGAGGCGAAACATTGCATAGGAGTATTCATTTCGATTTTGAATCTACAAGATTGACTGAGGACGACGAATTGTTCCATGAGCGAGCGAATGATCCCGATAGATGCTATGCTGTCCCTCCCTCTTCCAAAAGCCCCGTTCGCAAGTTCCTCCTCCCTCACATCCGGATGACATCGCTCTCGCTCTCTCTCTCTCTCTCTGTCTCTGTCTCTACCATTGACCGTTCGCCTTGGCTCCGCGCCTCTTGACTCGCAGCAGGTTTATCGCAGATATTGAATCGGCGGCAATCCATAAGCGAGGCCTCCTAGCAAGTACGCAACCAGAATGAATTCAGCACGACGAGCGGCGGCGGCGACAACGACGACGGCGACGTTCGCAGCAGCAGCAGTAGCCTTGTCGTCCAGACGGCCGCCTACAGGAAGTGACGCGTCTGGCCCTACAGATGAGTTCATCATTCGAGTGCGCCCTCTGTGGGCTGAGCCATGGCCTCGATGATTTGGTAAAATCGTGGAAGCGGTCTAACATTCGCACCGTCCTAAGCTAGAAAAAGGTCGCCTAGTTGGCTAGGACATTTTGCGACTTCAGTTCATTTTTACAAAAGCACCGCTCCCTGTATTGACTCTGAACGCGACTGAACACATCAGCCTTATCCCTAATTCTATAACAATTTCATAACTTTTGCGCTCATTTCGTGCTTTACCTACGCAAGTTTTTGCCATCTCTTTGATTAAGTTTTTAGCATGAGCTTAATTTCAGGCCCAGCAGTACGAGGGAGGTTCTGCACTATCTCAGGCGCCTTTGGCGTTTGGTGGTTTTCCATAACTATCTCAGACTTTTAGCCACAAAACAAATGACGAGGGCGGCAATACTCGCTCATTGCTTTAGTAGTTTATCTGTTCTTGGTTTGTATTGCGCACAAAATATTTGTCTTAAAGTATGCGAAGTTATGATCAAGGCGCTGGCAGTTCATAGTAAGATAGCTTTATGGGTAGTTTCTTTTGTCTCTATGATGTCGGTCCCTCTCCCTCTCTATAGCCCAAATCTTTTACCTACAACACTCTTAGTTGGCAGATGCTTCATATAATCTACCGTTACGGAACAACCTCACGCCCTGGATTGTTAGAGGCAACTCTTGACACTGGTCTATGGCTCAATTTTTTCTGCCTCGAATACCCGAGCTGTTATTTCTGCTGCAACTGCTGTTGTTGCTGGTGGTGGCCATTGTTTGAAACAAGATTTGGTTTGGGCATTTGAACATGGAGTTGGGGTATTTCTCTAACTGGTTCGAAATTCTTCCACAACTCATATAGATTCATCATCTGGCGAGTGATCTCTAGAATTTTGTCGAAGTCGGTGTTTAGCTCGGCGAACCAAGTTTTATATATATCCTGCTGGGTTATCACACAAGCCATATGAAGGCAGGCTATTGCTATCTGGTGGGGTGGATATAGTAGTGGGATGTCGGTCCGATAACTATCGTTTATCACATGCCATGCTACTGGCAGAATAATATCTTTCTCACGCCAATCTTGCACGTATTGAGTTAAAGGTCTGTAAGGATGGTACAAAATGAGACAACAATCCATCATTTCGAGCAGGTAAAACTCGCATTCAAGAACGTGTGTAATCTTGTAGGGAAACTCTGGAACGCTCCAGGCAAATGTAAACTTGTTCTTGAATATAGTTTGACAGGTTTGGATTAGTCTATGGTTGGATATGACACCATATTCCTCCACCTTCGACGCCAAGAAGATACAGGTTGGGGCCAATAACAACGGATCAATACATTTGAGGGAATTGCGAACGTAGAAGCGTTTGAAGTATACAATTGAAGTAGCAACCACTTGCTGCTTGACACCCAAAGCCTCGCCCAATGCTTGTATGAAATCAGCATAGAAGATCATCAGCTTTTGATAGCCTTCTTCGGACAAAATAGTCAAATCGTTGTGCCTCTCCCGGAGCAAGTCTTGGCGATCCAATAGCCATTGTTGATAGTGCGAACTTTGCCAGTAATTGCCGGCCATTCTCCAGCTGAGCGGCTCCTTTCAGTCCCTTTTTGTCATGTAATTTTTCATGATGATGCTTTCAACTGATCCAAGATTCTGTTAAGTCAACAACCATAACAGGGCATCGAGTTCTAGGGTAAAAGTTTAAATATCACGATGGCTTTGTAAGCAGATTTGGCGCCGTCGTCGCACAGGCTTTGGTAGTGCAAAACCCCCGGCTGTCCACTTATTTTTTGGGCACATGATCCCCCCAAACAATTATTTATTTGCGCGGCGAACTGTTTGGCTCGGCCCTCGCTGCCAAAACCCGCGCGCGCCATTCTGCTAGCCTTCACCTTCGATAAAACACCAGACTTCATTTGTCTCTCTCGCACGTGTAACCATTCGAGACTTGATTGCCCCATTGGTTACGAAAGACCACCATTAATCGTGATTATTTATATCTTTCGGCCACCCTAGTTATTGATCCAAGGATGAATGTAAATACCGCTTTGAGGAGAAGGAAACTGGGCTTGTCGGGCCGAGTCGAGATCGACTTCGCCGTCGATCGAATACGTCTCAAAGAAGTCATGAAGCTAACATCTAATGTGAACCCAAATGACGAGGACCAAAAAGCATATGGTCCACTTGCTTGTGTCAAGCTGAGCAATGGAATTATGGCCGTTGCTAACGAGGATGGTTACATAAACTTGTTGAATACTAAAAATTTGAAGAACTTACAGCACTGGTTAGCTCACGATAATGCAGTTTTTGATGTCAAAGCTAGTCCTGACCAGAAAACTATCATGACAGCATCTGGAGATACAACTATCAAGGTTTGGGATGTGTCCAACACCAAAGAGGTTGCTGCCATAGAAAAAGCCCATCACAGTTCCATAAAATCCATTTCGATATATGATTCTAATATTGTCGCCAGCGGTTCCCGAGATGGTTCCATAAAAATACATGATCTCAGGTTGAAAGAGAAAACCGTGATTGTGATAAGAGACGCCCATCGAAACCATGTGATAGCTAAACCTCGCAGAATTTCTGCCAAGACAGACCCTGTAAGCTGTGTAACAAATGTCGTATTTGATCCAAACTCGCCTCGCATCTACTCAACTGGCGCGAACGATGCTACAATCAAACTATGGGATATTAGAAGACACACTCAGACGAATAGACCAAGACGAGGTCTGGATGGCCAATTATACATTAATCAACCCTACCTTCAAGTACATCACCCGTCACGAGGCGTACATTGCGGATACTCACACTTGCTACTCTCTTCATTCAAGGTTTATGCTGCATGCTCTGACAACAAAATATATTGTTATGACAACTTCGGATCTGATGCAGAGCCAGTAAAATTTACGGGCTATCATCATGACACGTATCTGAGATTAGCAGTGATGGATGATAGATTCCTATTGAGCGGCTCGAAAGGGGGAGGTGCTATGCTGTGGACATTAGGCAACAAACGATCCTCTATGTACTATCCGGAAACAACCAAACACCCTATCGGCCAGCTGAAGCCGGACGAAAATGACAAGTTTGATACGAACGTGATCGAGACTGATTGGGATTCCCTATCAATATTCACATTCCGTGACGATCGACTCGTCTGCAAATGGACCATGCAACATGTGCTTGAGAGCGAGAGGAAAAGGTTGATTCAAAACGCTCCTATGGCCTCTATTCAAGATGACATAACGATAGAAATGTCCGACATTATTGATGTTAATGTACTGAGGCCAAACAATAGGTTAAGCAATGTCCAAGTTAGCGCCTGAGAGTAATCAACTGGTCGAGATGAATACACATGCATTCAAGAAGTTTTTTCCCTACATTCGTCTTCTGATTAAGTCAATTTTTCATTTTGTTCAGATTTTGCGTTATGTTTTGTCCTGGCGCGCGAATCGTGATTTTCAATCCCTCGACATCACGACATTATTTGAACAGAAGTCCATTATGACTCTCGGATGAGTAAAGAATCTCAAATTGAATCCGAGTCTATATTCAACAGGATTATAGACTTGATAGGATCTTCATTGATTTCTTGCTCAGAATGCATGGCTGAATTTCTCTGTAGAGGTTGGGAATTCACCTGCGATGTCTGTGGGACCATCTTTGATTGGACTACAGATAATCTATGCTGTTGCTGCTGCCCGAAAGACAACGAAATTGTTCCCGAACAGAGAGCTCGAAAGGTTCACAGGAGGATTCAAGAATCACCAAGGAAGAGAGTGCCCCCTAACTACCACCAGCAGATTAACTCAGCTCATACTCCTCAGGTACAGCAACCTAAAGCCTACCCTCAAACTACGGAATCGCAAACACCTTCAATTCAACAAAACGCACCACTTACAGTTCGCTCACCGATTCATACACCTCTATCGAACGGTACTAAAACTATAACAGACCATCAAGAAGTCGGCGGAGTTGAGCCACCGAAGATAGAGTTTGTCGAGACAGGTAGTATCTTTGGTGATCGTAAGAGAGTAGGTTTTGATCAAAGCTTATTTCAGTTGGAGAACGGGCGTTTTAGAAGTCCAGGTCAGCCAAAAACTATATCCGGACCTGGGGGCAGAATGATAAGAGTCAGTTTTGTCACAGGGTTTCCTGTGGTAAAAAGTGTTGAGTCAACAAGATCTACGGTTAGCAAGGTGCTATCCAAGAAGTCCGTAGAATCTGGTGCTTCCGAAGGACTTCATTCGAGAAAATTGATGGCGATAAAGTCATACAAGTCCATCAAATCAATCAATTCTATCGATTCTAAAGATGGCGAACCTCTCAACTCCAAGACCAATAGCATCAATAAATAATCTCTCCAATCATTTCCTGTTATTAATTCAAACATTGATATCCATTTGCGAACCTTACTGACATATTCTTGATGGGCTCACATCTGTTCAGGCTAGAAATCATATGCGAGGGCATTAGCTTAAAAATTTGAGGCATGGATAGAATCGCAGCCGACATAGGTACGATATAAGTCTGTCTCTTGCATTCGTAACCCCTCAACGCGCTGTCCAGTGAGGTAATGTCGTGTTCACTGAATAGCCTCTGACCACACTTCAACTTGCTCTCCAATTGCTCAACTAGCTCAATAGCGTCTTGAATCCCAAGATTCAGACCCTGGCCGGCAAGAGGGTGAACACGATGAGAAGAATCGCCGAGAAGGGCTACCTGCGAATATTGAGAGCCCGCGAGTTTCCCCCTCATCTTTGGAGTTGTAGTACCGAACACGAGGGGGTAACATGCGCGAGACCCGTCGATCAGTGATTCGACTCTTGGTGGCTCCTCGATTGCGCTTTCTTTCTCAAGAGTCGAATTGTTTGCTGGGAAGAGCGTGGCTAGTACAGATTTGCGCAAGTAATCGTCACCCGAATTAGCAATACTATGCAGGCTTCTTAGGAGACAATTGCGCGGAGATTCAACAGAAGCTAGAAGGCGATTGACCTCTGACGAGAACGTTTCCTGGTCATGAGCCATCAACTCTTTGGCATAGTCGTGAGGTGCGCTAATCACGAAAGATGAGTGGTGTGGGTCTAGAGGGAGGAGAGCTATCACTGTGTCCTTTTCGGCTGAAAACTTTTGATATGCTACACTATTATCGACTGAGCAACCAATAGTAGACATGTCAACTCTGAACGTACCGACGATAGCTGTTTTTCTCAAGTCAATCTCACTATATGCCATCCCGGAAAGCTCTCTCACCTTCGATTTGAATCCATCGCATCCAAGAACAAGTGCCGTATCAGCGATAATCTCGTCACCGGTCTGTTTGTCTGTCATTGCAATCTCAAGAAGTCCCGAATCTGACCTTCTCAGTCGACAAAGGGCATGATTCCAAAGTATGAGATCATTTTTGACCCCCAAGTTATTGAGAAGGGCCAAGGACAGACGATTGTTCTCGACGACCGAAAAAACAGAGTGACGATCTTCATCGCGACAGTCCTCCATCTGATTCGGATGGAATACGATCCTATGCGCGTAATCATAGTTCCAAACCTTGATGCCCTTCACTTCTTTTGTGTACTTTTTAATACTATCCCACACCCCAGTTTTTCTTAAGGCGAGTCTAGACTTATGCGTGATGCTAGAAACACGATTTGAGAAATGTGTCTGAGGGGGTTCAACTCCATGGCCGGGATCCTGTTGTTGGTAGTCCGACGCGGCCCCACCGTTACCATCAGGTGAAATATCTTCTCGGAACCTTGGTGGCTGGCGAAAATCAGCTGGTTTGGCCGCTTGCTCAATCAGCAGTACTTTGCTTCGACGTAGAGCTGGAGACTTGAGAATTAGGTTTAGCAGAGTGAAACCCACTATGCCGCCACCATTGATGATGATGTCAAACTTTTGTCGGATTTGGTTGGACATCTTGGGATTGAGAGGGAGCTTCGGCTTGTGCAGACTGAAATAATTGCTTCAAAAGTATCAGGCCATCCGTGCGAGTCAGGAGATTAGATGCAGGCTTAATCAATCGGAGACTATAATAGTTTGTGGAAGCAGCTCAATTCGCCTGTGACGGAACTCGAACCTTCCATGATGTCAGTGAAGGTGCACTGCCAGACCGTCTACTTGTGTCAAAATAAGCCACTTAAATGATACAAACCTCAACAATTCGTGATTCATACGCGCGATTATTTCGCCGAGAAGAATCACTATACACGCTTGCTCTTATGTTTATGCTCCAAAACTGTAGGTACCGCTCGACCTTGCACAGCCACCTCTGCTCCAGCACTAATAAAACTCCTGATCCCATGTCAGCGGATCATAGTTTAACAGCCAAGGGCACCCATCAAGTTGGATGGTTTGCGTCAAACTTGAACCAAACAATTCACTATGTCATCGAGAGCGGTAACAAAGACCCAAGCTTTCCTCTGCCTTTCAATTAATGGACTCTCTCTGGCCGCCTTAACTATTATCGAAGTTTCTCCATCGCTTCTCCTGGATGAGCTGCCTAGTTCCGGTCCACCAATCGGATCTCCAGACATGCCCGAATTGTAGCTTATCTGGCGCACATATAGAGGATAAAAAGATCGCTCAAGGTTTGAAGGCGGTATCCTCGGGATCGATTCTTGAAGATGGATCAAACAAATGATAAACACGAAGCCCATAAAGTCCAGATTGACCGAAGCTCTTTCGAACTTACGCCGCAGAGAGCCAATCCGCCAGAGAGAATGAACAAATCCTTCCACCATGTAAGATATTTGATTATCTCCTTTGGTGGTTTGGCCATAGGTGTGATGTTCTTGACACGACTCTCGGTAACTATAGCCATATTAAGTATGGTGAACCACACGCATCTCTACTTGATGGAGAATCCCAACTCAACCGCTGAAGAGTATTTCGGTCCAGATCATATCGAGCTCGGAGAGTTTGGTTGGAGCAATGAGATCCAGCAATCGATTATCTCAGGCTACATGATCGCCTATACTATTCCTCAGGTGTTGACGACAAAGCTGGCCATCAAGTATGGGGTTCGCAAGTCAATACCTGTTAGTCTCTCCTTGTGTGGCCTAAGCTGCCTCCTCACACCAGTCGTGGCCTATCATGGCTGGTGGTGGGTTCTGGTGTTGCGCCTTTTGAACGGCATTGGAGCCTCAGCCATCATACCTAGTATGATCAATGTGATAGAGCTATGGATGCCATCTCAAGACTCAGCGAAGGGTCTCGCCTTGCTGCAATTCGTCCAAACCTTCCTCTACATAGCTACCCCTCTATTGAGTGGTTATGTCACCTCGATACACTGGAGCTGGGCTTTCTATATGCCCGGGGTAGTTAGTCTGGCTTTCATCATTGTTTGGTGGTTGCTGATCAGGGACGATCCTGACGGTTGCCCCTTTATCAGTCAGAAAGAGATCGAATTGATCAGGGGATCATCTGGCCAGGACAAGAATCGCATGAAGCGTTCATTGAATCTACCCTGGTACTTTATGTTCAGAATCAAAAGTTTCTACGCCTTCATGGTGGTTTGGATGCTCTATTGCAGCTCATTTGGTGGATTCTTGTTCCTATTGCCCACCTATTTGAACCGAATTCTCAGGTTGTCGGCAGAGGAAAACGGATTCTACAATTTCATCATTCAGTTGGGCGTCATATTCTCGATGCTATGGCCGAACCCCACTGCGTTATTCATTCAAAATCGCCTCAAAGTGTCTTTAACGGTAGCTCGACGAGTCGTGGTGTTCATTTGTAAGTATCACCAAGGGTTTATCAGATATAGTTATTCAAGAACAACCAACTGAATCCAACATGATCTCTTTCCAAATAACAGACACATCGATGAGTGTTGTTACCTGGAGCTATCTGGCCATCTTTCACGACAACTTGCTCATCGCGATTTCAATCAATCGATTCTTCCACATGACGAATGATACGGTGATCGTGGCCACCCTTATGAGCCAATTTGGTGAACAGGGTCTAAGCGGAATGGTCTACAGCATGATGAACACAATTGGAAACCTCACCTCCGTATTGTTCTCGTGGGCGTCCGGAAGGTTGTTGGACTACACGGCCGAAAGTCTCGACTGTTGGTCATGGATTTTCGTAACAATGAGTGCACAAAGCATGATCGGTTTAGCGATATACGTTTTTGCCCTCAGATCAGAGCCAACTCCGATCAATATCAGTCGTTGAAGGTCTGACATCTCAACTTGACCACTGCCTCCAGGCTCTAAATGAAAAATCTCGAAAAATTAAATTGAAATCTCCGATGCATTTCGATCTCAATGAGCTCGGACATAAACTCTAAGACAGTTAACCAAACACAATAAAATGATTCGTCTAGTCCTCTATCGCATCTTAAACACGATCCAAGATCATAACCCGCGTATGGGGCCTCCAACTCGGCCCGTATAACCAAGATTATACGGGCCGAGTTGGAGGCCCCATAAGCTTTTTGAATGGACTAAACAATCCAGAAGCACATTCAGATTGGAAGGCGCAGGTGCTGCAACTCTGCCGCAACATGTCCTATGAGCACCTGTCTGTTTTCCCACCTCAGACTTTCTTTCCCACTTTCTTCTTTCCCATCCGCAATCTTCCCCCCAGCTTTGATTAGCTTGGTTTATTAATTCTAACAAAGATCATTGGATTTCGTAATTCGAGCTTGTATTATATAAATGACAGGTGACATTGTAAGTCATTCAATCGATCAGAGAGAAAGAGCGAGAGAAGAGAGGAGTTAGAGCGCTGGCTATTTTACCATTTCAACGAAATCATATACTCACAATGCAAAGGGAAGCAACTCTGAAAATGACCACTCGTGTTGGCCTTTCGAAACCAATAATTCAAGGAGCCATAGTGCTCATGAGAAGCGACAGTCTATGCTCGGTTCATGGGCATAACGTTTTGAAGGGAACAGGAAATGGAAAAGCAACTGTTGATACTGAGGCAGATATCAAAAAGGATCCTCGTGCGTGGAAGTTTAACAAATCCTTTCATCACATTCGTTACATGATTGCATTCATGGGCGGAATCTCAGTTGGCCTCATGTCTTTGTTGCGACTAAATTTAACTGTTGCAATATTAAATATGGTAAATTTAACAGAAATTTACCTTGAAGAGAATCCTGAAGGAGATCTGGCCGAATATTTCGGCGAAACTTACGAGGAGACAGGTGAATTTGATTGGGACAATGAGACGCAGCAGTTGATTATTTCGTATTATATGATCGCGTACACGGTAAGTAAACTTGAATAATAAATGGGTTGACTAACGTTCAGAAAGACTAACTAATGTTGTTGAATTGAACTCGATCATAAGTTGCCGCAATTGACGACGACTAAGCTGGCCATAAAAATTGGAGCGAAACGAGCTATGCCACTCTGTCTGGGTCTATGCGCGCTAAGCTCACTATTGACGCCCATATTCGCCTACTATGGCTGGCAATATGTCACAATCCTAAGGCTCATCAACGGACTTGGCGCGTCAGCTATCCTACCTTTGATGGTCCAGATCATCGAGCTTTGGATGCCAACTGGCGAGAGGTCCTATGGGCTAGCAATTGTACAATCTGCGCAGTCTATCTTGTTCACCCTCAGCCCGCTGATCAGCGGTATCCTATGCGAAATCCATTGGAAGTGGGCCTTCTATGCGCCAGCCCTGGCAACACTTGCCTTTTGCTTAGCTTGGCTCGCTTTGGTTAGCGATGGGCCCCAAGATTGCTGGCTAATAAGCGAGCACGAGTTGGACGTAGTTTGCCGATGCGAGGAGATACTCGAGCGACACTTGTCCATCGAAGCTGACTCAGAATACGCTAGCGATACTAAGTCGGCCAACTGTTATTATCAGAACGCTAATGCCTCATGGACTGGGGCCCTGAAAGAGAGGTCGTTCTACGGTTTAGTAATTGTTTGGATCTGCTACAATAGCTCCTTCGGAAGCTTCTCCTTCCTGGCGCCCAGTTACATGCGCCAGGTTTTGAAAGTGCCCATCGTGGAGAACGGCATGTTGTGCTTCACCATTCATTGCGGCTGCATGCTATCAGTTATTTGGCCCCAACCAATACTTGAACTGCTCCACGATAAGCTCAAGTTTTCGCTAACAAGCTCGAGGAGAGTTGTTCTGGCATTGAGTAAGTGTTGTGCTTGCTTCTAGATTGATCTCATCTAATTCAGCTTAGAATTAACACTCAAGTCCAGTCTGCATTGTGGCCATAACAACCTGGTTATTGGTGGCTAGATATCACGAGCATCAAGTGATACTGTTTTCAGTCAACCGCTTCTTTCACCTGAGTATGGACACAATTGTTACAGCCACAATCATGAGCCAATATGCGAAAACTGGAGTCGGAAGCATCGTGTATAGCGTTATAAACTCCGTCGGTAACCTTTCAACGGTTCTGTTCTGCATGGCGGTCGGCAAATTCCTAGATCTATCGGTGAGTAACTTCTGCGAATTCATTACCTGCGCTAGTGGTGCGACCAAGTCCAGAGCGCCGTCCAAACTACCATTAATATGTATCAGCCGTGCTAACGAACAGAATTATCTAACACAAACTCACTGCCTACTTTGGCCTTTGAAACCAATACCCAAAACAGGGCCAAAGCGTTGAGTGTTGGTCGTGGATTTTTGTGGCAATGAGCTTGTTGAATGTAGTCGTTATAATTCTGTACTCTACAATCATCAACTCTGATCCTGTAAAACTGGGGGCCCTCCGAGAGAAGGATCCAGCGGACCAACTTGAGGCAGGATCCAAAGTTCCTACCATCAGCAACAAGGTGTTCCATGATCCAGAATCATCTTTTGCATGAGACATCCCTCCTTCCTTCACCAGTTAATTTGTCTCAACGAGCAAACGCAATAAGCTTCAAGCTCTAGTCTAACCTGTAGAAATTATGGTCCCTTAAGCTTTATTATGTTGATAAGAAGGATGAAGATATGGTTGATTTGCGAGCGTAAAGATGATCGAACATAGTAGATCAGATTACCCGTCGATCGTTCCCTAGTTGATCGTACAAATTGACGTCTAATCACGGGATTCAACGTTTTCTTCATCTGTCCAATACTGATTATAAAATTTCAGTGATATAGAATAAAACAATTAGAACGCAGCTGACTCCTTTTTGTCGTTTATTGTCGTAAGCTCGGGCTGGATCCTGTTGATATGAGAGCCTTGACTGGATCGAACCAGCTCGAGAAACCAGGAACAAACATAACCAAACCCGCAGGAGGACTACACAGACGGGAGCATTTTATTGCTCATGTTATGAAAACCAATTACACTATTAGAAAAGTGGAAGGATGGCTTGAATTAATCAACCTATCGAACTTGAGTGTCGGCGTGCTCCATCTATATTCTCGGGCCAATGGTGGGGCAGAGACAGAATCAGACTTGTCGCCATGCGAACTTACTGACAACAGGTGTAAACCCGACCCCTTTTTGTGCAGCTGCCGAGTGCCCAAGTTGGTGAGAGTTTAAGTTGGCTAGTAGACTGTTCATCGTAATCAGCTCCATTAGTGAGTCTGAACTTAGCCCGAACACCTGCATCGAGAGTCCATGCTCTGCTCGAAAAAGGGCGGGCTGATTGTCGAGGCTCTGAATGTTGATCGGTCGGAAAGTTTTCCAGGAGCCCGGTCGAGATTTCTCTCGGAAAGAAGGTACAAATCCCGGCAAACGAGCGCGTAAATGTTCATCTCCAAACTCGCCAGGTAATTGTTCCAACTGGCGCTCATTTTTAGCCGATTGTCGGAGGTTTCGATCGGCCATTTAAGCAATGTCACGGGAATCCAGACTGTCAATAGTTGAATGTGGGTCTGAGCGGCAACAACAAAACTGTCGTTGCTCAAGCTCGCACATTTAAAGATACCAGGTAAAAAATCAGTCGGCTCAATCCATGGCTTTAAGCAAGCGCGATGAAGACCAAATTAGCTATTGTGGTTCAATATCTGGTGAGACTTTCTCATCCCGGAGGCGTAGAAATACATGCACTCTTAGGCAACATAACATAGATAGTTTAACTCAAAAGCTGAGAGAGCTAGAGTCCGACTTTGTCAAGCAAGATGAATCAGAGACGAAGAAGAGATTTAACACAAGCTTTCATCACTATCGTTTTGTGGTTGTTATGCTTGGCGGCTTCTCCTTAGGTACAATGATTATATTGCGCTACAGCATCACGGTTGCAATACTTAAGATGGTAAATCAAACTGCCTTGTACATGGAAGAGCATCCAAACAAAACAATAGACGATTTCCTCGACGAAGGCTATGCGCTTGGGGGCGAGTTCGACTGGGACAACGAGATCCAGCATATGATCATGTCCTGGTACATGGTGGCCTACACTCTTCCGCAGGTTCCATGCACCAAGCTCGGAATCAAGCTCGGAAGTCGGCTTGCCGTGCCAATTTCGTTGATGATTTGCGCAATTGCGAATTTGCTGACACCTGTGGTCGCATATTGGGGTTGGGAGTGGGTCATAGCGCTTAGATTGGTGAATGGAGTTGGAGCTGCGGCAGTTTTGCCGATGATGCTGAACTTAATTGAAAATTGGATGCCTTACGACCAAATCTCGCTCGGCTTGACTTTCGCGCAACTGTTACAATCAATACTTACAGCAGCAAATCCGCTCATCGCAGGATACCTATCGGCCATTCATTGGAGCTATGCCTTCTATGTTCCAGGCACTGCGACCATTGTGTTTTGCGCCATTTGGCTCACACTCATCACCGATAGGCCGGATGAAAGCTGGCTGATAAGCCGAAAGGAGCTCGATTTAATTTGTGTCTGCTCTAGCGGAGACGTGAAACAAGAGGAGAAGAGCAAGATGCAGGGAAGTGGCGGCTGCGCCAAGATACTCCAGCTGACAGAGCAAGCTTACCAACCAACTTGGAAAGATGTATTTCGGATTCCATCCTTCTATGCCTTTGTGTTCATGTGGTGCTTCTATTGTAGCTCGTACAGTAGTTTCGTATTCATTTTACCCACCTATCTACGCCAATTTCTCAAGATTCATGTCTCTGTAAACGGAATTTATTGTGCACTTATCCAAAGTGGCTGCTTGATTTCTATCCTCTGGCCGCACCCAGTCTTGCAATTACTACAGAAAAGGTTCAAACTGTCGCCAACAGCCTCTAGACGGATCACACATGCAATCATTTGTTTGATGACAGCTATGACCTGGTTCTATGTCGGCCTCTTTCATGACACACAACTCTTAGTGCTCTTTCTGAACCGTTGCTTCCAGGGAAGTAATGACATAGTGGTAACAGGGACTCTTATGGGAAATTACGCCAAAGCTGGCTTGAGCAGTCTGGTCTTCAGCATGGTCAATACTGTGGGCAACTTGTCGGTCGTATTCTCTTCCACTCTCATAGGGTACATTCTGGATTACACTGGACAGGCCGTGGAGGGATGGACGTGCATCTACTTGGCCCTTGGCGCAGCGCAACTGTTAATGCTCCTGGCCTTCGTCACGGTTATCCGGTCAGAGCCAATCGTGATAAACTCGCGCAGATGATCGAGTTTCGTAGAGACCAGGAAAACTTACCGATTTGAGAGCCACTGGAGTCCATGCCGTCCGTTGAAATTGAATCTTCCGTCATTTTTATTGTTGAGGTCAACAAAAACTTTGCAAAGTCAACGGTTACAACACGAGCTTTGAGACTCGAGAAGCAAAGAACTCGAAAATAGATAGTGGTGAACCATATCCCTTTAATCATGACAGCATCAAGTGTTCACCTGCTGCTCGAATAAACCACAGATTTTCTGATACATCACATTTCATCAGATATTCGACTTGTTCAACCCTTTGCCAAAGTCTGTCTTCCGGATTAATCAAGGTTCAACGCCCTGAATCGTGGGCATCCTTTTTGGAACTTGGGACATAGTGAAGGGATCCAGAGATGCTGAAAGGGTGGTCCTCATCATTCAAAGACTGGTTCTGTTCATTATGGACGACTGAGATGAAGTTGATGATGCTCCATCTGATTGGTGATAATCATAATGGTGGTGGTGGCGCTGTCGTCGAGCTTGATGCGCATGGTGAACGCAGCCATCTATTGGCTGCTGCCGCCCAACAATAGTGCTGGACTGAGAGGACTGATTGTTGGATGAATAATGTCCTTGATTTGATAAACTATCAGAGATGGTGATTGTATGCGATGAAACTGACTGGCTCAACCTAATTTGTTCACCAAAGTTATCTGATCAGGATGCATCCAACGGTCAGAATGATGAGCGAGTTGGGCACGATGAGCGGCCGCGCATAGGCCGGATCTACACTGTGCGAAATTCTGATGCTACACGCTGCATTCGCCATAAAATTTATATCCATCTCTACCGTAAAAATTCGCATTGAGACTTTCAAGATGTCTATATTTGCTCTAACTCACCGATTTGGCACCAACTCCGCAATTAACCTGCTAAATAAGCTATCACCCTCTTTAACACGTTATGCATCAACACAGGCACACGAAAGAATTAAGGCCATGATCGAAGCAAGTAACAAACGAGTATTTGTTTTCATGAAAGGAGTGCCCAAGGAACCATTGTGTGGATACAGTGGAGCTGTTGTTAAAATACTGGATGCCTACGGAGTCGACTATGACAGTTGCGACGTTCTCAAAGACAACGAAATTAGACAGGAGATTAAGACCTACTCTGACTGGCCAACCATACCACAGGTGTATCTTGATGGTTCCTTTGTTGGTGGTTGCGATATCCTTCTGCAGATGCATCAAAATGGGGAATTGAAACAACTTCTAGAGAATAAAGAAAAGTCGTCGGAGAATCCGGAGACGAAGGTGTGATAATGAAGAAGTTGACACTGAGCGATTTTGTAGACTAATATATATGATTTCTAGCTCCGAGTGCATTTCCTCAGTCAACCAATCACCATGCGCTCAGCATCTCGGCCCGAATCAGGGAAGCCAAACTCTCAGCTCAACCGATCAAGCGAAGAGTTTACAAAAGTCAAGAATAGAACCCAATTTCTAGTCAGACATCTAACGCTAGAACACAAGAGTATCTGATGATTGGCTATCACAAACAATCAGGCAGTCAGTCAGCCGTGGCTTGGAGGTGGCACCCATCCTAGCGACAGCATACTCCAACTGACCACACCAGACTCCAGCCCACTGGAACAAGTGGTCACGCTCTCCTCCGCGGCCGCCCACCACCAAGCCTTGGATCAGGTTCAGTTCAGCAATCCCCTGTACCATCATGGTTACTATGCAAGTCACCAATCCGAGCACATGGAGACGTTTCAACACTTGAGCGACGATTACGTTACGAGTCCTCACTTGGCAAATGCAAGCTCGTCTACGGTTGATCATTTGCATAGGCAGGTCCAGCAGCAAAACCAACAGCAAGCGCAACAATAGTGACACATCAGATAGAAACATAGGGTTGAGTTGAATTGTTGAGGCAACAATCAGGATGACCGAAACAACAGCGAGCAGCTCGGCCAAGGACACGTGTGGTGGGTTGGTGAGGATACTAGGCAGGCAACAGCAAGGTAGCCGCTGTTTTTGGTACGAAGTTTTCACCCTGTAGAAGAACGATTGATGTTCTCTTGGGCCGATAAAGCCTATCAAAGCGCGAGAGAGACGCAGCCTCTCGAACGAGTCCGGTCGAAATGAGTATGTCTGTTTGGTTTAATGAAGTTGTTAGTTGTTCATCGAGGGACCGGGACATGTCTATGAGAGTAAGACAGGCTAACTGAGCCTTGAAGCAAAATAAACTGTTCGCAGTCCCAAGTTTCATGTCTGGTCCATACGTCGTTTATCAGAGTTTGTGGAGGCTCTCGAGCCCCACAGCGGCCGGTATTGCAGCTATTGGGTGCCATTGTGGCACGCTCGCGCCAAAGAGGCGAATTAAGGGAACCGTCTGACCGTGAAAGCAAGTAATCAGAGAGTCAGGAGGTTGGTGGCACTCAACCATAATTGTTGCTGAAAGCGGATGACAGTCTCCTAATTTACCTGGCGCACGTGCGCCTGTTGCGCCGGCCAAAAGAACTGGCCGAGTTGTATAACCAGCAATTTGCACCGGTCCTCATCTGGACATTAGGTTGGCGGCTCCGAAAAATCTGTCACAAAAACGGGGGCTCGCAGCTGGCTAGTTTGTGTTTGTGGCACGCGAAAGTGCGCTAATGAAAAGGTGGACTTGCAATCTTGTGTTGGCTTGTTGAGGCTGTTTAACGTTTTTAGCAATCAACCGAGAGGCCCCATTCTGAACCTTATCCAGCAAACGAATTGTACTTTGTGTGCAAGTTCAACACACTCAGCGGCCCCCTAATCGTTTGGGCGATGAATGGTGGCCGGCCAAGCTGGACAGATTGGCCGCTGGTCTGGCGGCGGAAGTTGGAGTTGCCCGTGGCAACAAGCGGGAGATAATGGCCGTATGCGCGCGCGCAGACTTATGCCTATAAGCAGGCGCCGGCCGCTCATGGCAATTGGGCATTGTGCGGCCAGGTAAAGCGTACGTGCTACGCGCCCATTGCTGCCAGCTAGAGGGGCCGCGCCACAGTGCCGCTTAACCTCACCTGAGAATATTATCAAATCAGCCAGGGACTCAAAATGCATGGGAAGCACATACACTTCACCAGGTGCAAGAGTTCTAGTGTGACGATTCCATTGCGTTTGCAAACGGAGCGGACAAGCGGCAGGGGCCGAGCCTAGCGGACGTGGCGGCAGCGGCGGCGGTGGCGGCTAAGTTTGCGGACGCACGATGGCGCATTGCACTCGCGCTCCTGTCCGCATTTGCTCACGTAGATTTCATTGAAGAAACATGATTCAAAGGCCTCCCCTGTCTCATTTCCTCGCTCTGATCTATTTGCGCACGAGCCGCTTATTCCATCTGCCTCCCAATGCAAACTCTAGCCAAGAGATCGAATGACTTCCTTGTCCATTAAATTGCCAAGCAAAACAATTGATCAAGCAGTCAAAGTAACCTGGAAAACCTATAAATGGGTTTAGACATCAGCACTTTATTGGGTTGAATCTCGCCGAGCCAGGCTCATGGCAACTCGAGAAGAATGATCGCCGATGACATTGATAGTTTTTTAAAGTTTCTCGACGATGTTAGTCTCCAGCTGGCTTGCCTGCTCGATGTTGATGGTCAGCGGACAGCGAGGAAAAGCAACGCTCGCCAAAGGATCATATTGACCCCAAGGTCAAGGGGACTAACCAAATCGCGAGCAACAAAAGGGTTGCCGGCCAACATAAAGAGGGACCGATCAAAGTTGCGCCAGCCAACGCGTGCAAGAGGCAGAAGGAAGTTGATTGCTGATTTGATTGGCGTTGACATACAAGCCTCCAATCGAGAGCCTCCAAACCAGTCCAACTTACAACCTGAGCTCGACAGGCGAACACACCCAAATAGCACCCACATTCAGGAGATCAGTAACGGTCAGCACCAGGAAAAACTTCAACATCCTAACATTAGTCCTGAGACGCACACACTAGATGGTCGTCTAACCCTGAGCATAGCCGATGAGCTACCTCTCGATCATGGAGCATCCATATCGCCTACAACGCACTTGTCGCCAATGGATCCCACTATTGGTCACTCATTCAACACAATGCACCAGCAGCACTACTACCCAATCCAGAGGAGCCAAACTATTGACTCTTACCAACTGCACGATGAGTTTACGAACCACGAACAAATCCCAATATCTAGTCAAGCATCGCATGTTGGAGCACAAGAGCATAGGATGATCAGCCACCACATGATGAGCGTGCAGCAAGCCCCAGTTGGAACCAACAGTCTCGACCAAACTGATTGCTACTCCCACCATCACCATAACATCCAACACCAGCACCAAACTCATCAGGTGCAATATAACCAAATGGATGGTCAGCCGTGGCTTGGAGGTGGCACCCATCCTAGCGACAGCATACTCCAACTGACCACACCAGACTCCAGCCCACTGGAACAAGTGGTCACGCTCTCCTCCGCGGCCGCCCACCACCAAGCCTTGGATCAGGTTCAGTTCAGCAATCCCCTGTACCATCATGGTTACTATGCAAGTCACCAATCCGAGCACATGGAGACGTTTCAACACTTGAGCGACGATTACGTTACGAGTCCTCACTTGGCAAATGCAAGCTCGTCTACGGTTGATCATTTGCATAGGCAGGTCCAGCAGCAAAACCAACAGCAAGCGCAACAACAGCAACAAAGCCACCACAACAGCCATCATCACCAGCCTCAGGCGCAAATCCACCCAAACCAGCAGCAGCAACAGCAGATCAGGATGAACCCCTCGGATAATACCCAGAATGAAAACAATAGTAACAACAACTACGAGACGCACCACCTCCAGCATCAAATCTCGGGCCAAATCCATGGCTCACAGGCAGCGCAACAGACAATGCTGAGCGTGGCGCCCTATAGCCACCAGAGTCTCGGCCAGCATCACCACCATCAGCATCACATGCTTCCCTTGATGAGCCTGGAGCCGAACGGGGTCATCATCCAGGATATCAATCTAGCCTCCGCCTCTTGGTCGTCACCGGAGGATCTGTACAGCATTTGATTAGCTGGTCGTTGCTCGTCAGCGAGGGACGAATATGATGGGCAGGCCAATGGTATAGCAGCTCCACTTGGCGACGGTATTTTGAGCGCCCCTTTTCTCTGTGTCTCAAAATAGAACAATTGGTTTTCTGTCAGACAACACGTTGATAGAGCCCATTGAAGCATGAGGGGGCTGCTGCCTCCCAATCTTATGAGTGCATGTATGTTAGATCCAATAAAGCTGTTCGCTATTGGACGAGAAACGGCGGTGAGTCTTTGGGCAGCGGATAGATCTCCGTAAATCTAAGGTCGATTTCTCGAACGAAACACAAGAACTAGTGAAATCGAGCTCAAGCTAACCCACCTCTTCACTCGCCACCAGAGGTCTGTTTTGAAGCAGCGTAATAGACCAAGTGATTGCACGTGTGCAATTGGTTGATCCCCACTCGAACATTATCACCAACAAACGTGAAAATCTGAGCCAAGTCACCTGGAGAAAAGATGCGACGAGTCTCCTCAACCCTTTTGAGCCACTGCTTGATACTGGCCTCATGTTTACCGCTTCTTGAGTGTCTCTTCTCCCGAACTGTCGACTACTATAAGGAAATCGACAAGCATCTGACCGAGAACGTTCATAGTGACGATTTCGAGTCTAACATGATGGAAGCTCACAGGCTTTTGGCTATCAATAACGATCAGAGACAGACCAAGTTTGTTGAAGCTCTGAAACAGTTCAAAGCTCTGGAGGATATTGTCTCTGATTGTGGGCCTAATAGTTATAAAATTCTGCTCAAAAATGACGAGGCAACGAAAGGCCGAAACCACCGATTGAATGCTGAACCAAAAAGCAGAATTGATAGGATCTTGAACACTTTCCTCAAGCTTCACGCTCAGTACTGCCGCAGGATCTACCCGCTTATGTTCGAGACTAGATATAAACAGTTGGATAAAGAAAAGGTAAACATGGTCGAGACTTTCCTATCGCAAGAGATGAACTTGTTCCCGTTTGGTCTTGGTAGCTCAAGGAGCAGAGAAGAGCACATTCAGGATATGCTGAGTGTGCCTGCAATCAGGAGCCCAGCTTATGCCAAGGCAGCTTTGAAAGCTATCAAGATTCTCAAAACAGCCACACCAAACCCAAGCCTCACCTGGAGTTTCGAGCAAGACTTAGCGGACAACATCGTGACGAAAGAGAATGTCGAAAGTCTGTTCGCGGAATACATAATAGGTCCGTGCCAATATTACACGCGAGAGCTCGACGACGTTATTGTCCCCGCTAGTTACGAGTTTTCCATGTTGGACGAAAAAGATCGGTATGAAGTTGATTCAATGGAATTCTATTTTGGCTGGGCTATACACAGGCAGTGTAACCTTCTGCTGAATAACGATCAGAAATTCCTGCTGAAAGAGTTGAAACGACTTGTGTCTTAGATAGTCGACCCGAGGACTATCAAATGTAAGGAGTCCCTTGATTACACCTAAAAAATTGCCTGAGATGACATCCGTTATGAGGCGGCGATTTTCCCCAAACTTCGATCAAGCTAGTGGAGAGCTCACGGAGCGTACTGGTGAACACCCAAGTGGTTTGGTTTTCGATCGAGAGTTGAAAGAGTGTGTTTCACTGCTAGAAGTTCAAAAGCCGGATGAAGGCGGATCTAAGAGAGTGTTTAGACGATGCTTAGCATCTTACCGTGTCTTCCTTCAAACCTTTTCGATAAGATTTGCTCTGAACCACTAAGTGATAAACTACAGGGTTGTCGCTAGGTCTTTTATAGTTCAGCGGAAAGCTGGTTTGGGTTGATCAAAAGCTGTGAGAGAATCCATTAGCTGCCAAGAACCCACTGATCTGATGATTTCATCAGAGTCGGCTGAAACTTTCATTGAGATATCAATGAAAAGATCTTGATTCTTGACACGGAACCAGTTCGAGAGGCCAAGGACAGATGCAAGTCGAACTTGGAAACTATATTTCCATCGTTATTGAATGCTATTACTTATTATGAGACGTTGCTCGTTTCCTCGCATCCGCGTCTCTCCACGCATGTGAGACCTGATTTTTCCCTCACGGAGTTGAATCCAGATTTTCTAGCCTTTGCACTCCTGATGTCCTCCTGTTGTTCTTGTTTCCACTCTGTCAGTGGTAACCACAACTGGGTGACATAACTACAGACGACAATCTCATAAACGTTACCTCAGCAGCTTGGAGAACTCGGGAGTCAGGCGACCTGCTCGAGAGGCGACACAGATCAGATTTTATCTTCAACTGGCTTCTCTGATCTGGGGTTCGATTCTCAGTTGCGTCTCTTTTTCGCATAGAAATCCAGTTGTTCTGCTCACGATTCACGCGCGATCCATCTATTTTGGACTCGAGGCTTCGAGAATTATAAATGAGCAAACCCTTTTTTCCTAGATGTACGCTCTAATCTTTAGCTAAATTATGTCGATCACCACCTCGTGAATTTTCGGCTACGGTCATCCCCCGGATTGAGGATTCCATGTTTTGATCTCAAATATACCCAATACTCGCACAAGGATCTCATACATTACCTGTTGAGTTTGAAAAATAAAATGGGTTCTCACACCAACAAGTCGCCAGTTCAACTTAAGGGTAGCATTGACATTGTAATCGAGTTCTTCCACTACGGGATAAACAGTATTCTATACCAGCGAGGTCTCTACCCCTCAGATACATTCATCCAGAGGGAGAAATACGGAGTTCCCCTGTTGGTGACGACTAATCCCCAGTTAAAAAAGTACTTAGATATCATATTGAATCAAATGAGGAAATTCTTAGAATCTGAAAATGTCCACAAGATTGTTATTGTTATATTGAAACTTGATACAAAAGAGCCTGTTGAAAGATGGCAGTTCGATGTTGATTTAGAGAAGCAACAAACCAACAACACGAAAGCTAAACCAGGTGATCCAGATTATGATGAACGCAAAGTTCTAAAAGAAATACAAGAAGGAATTCGTGGCGTCATAAGGCAAATTACAGCCAGCGTAACATTCTTACCATCCTTAGAAGGATCTCATTCCTTTGACATCCTACTCTATACAGACAAGGACGTCGAGCTACCAAATAGCGAATGGAGTGATACAAATGCCAAGCTCATCAACAACGGGCAACATGTTCAACTGAGAGGATTCACTACAAATATACATCGGGTCGAGCCCATTGTAAGCTATGCTATCCATGATGATTAAACCATTTTTAATCGAAAAAAGTTATTTCTCACGATTGCGATTGTTTTTACACTAAAATTGATTAAACTTCAAAAGGCGAACGTGACCGTTTGTGAAACACTCAAGTGCTCTTAATGGCCGTAACAAACGACCAATACCTCTGACATTTCATATCATCGGATGAGTTTGTTTGCACGCCCTAGGGTGATGTCTTTGATTTTATTAATTTATAATTTGAGCTGAAGGACCTCATCTAAGAGCTGGAGCGCTCTATGTAGATGAACCTCGACCCAACAAGGGCAATTCTTGATGCTATTGCGTGGATAATCGAGGCCCCAACCTTTCACAAAGGACATACTCAGGATACAGAAGCGACGTAGATCGTCTACTCCGATGGCGGCTTCAGCAAGCTGCTCACTACTATTGACATTTAAACTTCCGGTACCGGCAACAGCAGCTGCCTGAGCTGCCGCCGCCTGTCTAGCGGCTTCTGCCTTTTGGCTTAATAAGTGATGAGTTTCAATCAGATCGAAAACTTTTAAACTTGCTCTTGGATATATCTTATGAACTGCGTTACCAACTGGCCTACGAGATTGCTGGTCTAGATAAGGGCTACTTAAGAACACTGCATTGTCAGAGAGATTTTCTAACCAAACATCACCTTCAAATTTTGTCTCCAAACGCACTCCTTTTCCAATATGAAGTCTCGCCTTCTGGACGGTGGGTGGCCTGTGTACATTCGATAAAAACCCGATGCAGAATCTATCTCCTGCAGAGGGATTTGTATAACCGTCGATGGTCACCCCAGGATACACTGACGAGACTCTGAACGTCTCCCCCACTTGCTGGTCGAGTTCAAAGTAGGCTATCGAACACCAATACTCGGGTGGTGGCTGTAGAGTACATTGTGGGAGGGACTTTGCAAGCAGCGGATGGGCTGATTGCGAGGGACAGGCGATGGTAGTAGGCATTGAATCTAGATTGTTGGCAGGAGTCGTCGGTGGTATCGAGGAGACGTGCTGTAAATTGTTTGCAGGTGGAGATCTTGGTTGCAGATCATTAGCACTTGAGTCATCTGGTGAATTGATGGACAAAGTTGATAGGTCAATACCGGGCGAAACGACAACCCGGTCATAGTGATAGGGGTTTACGCAAATAAGATCGGATTTATGATTGAAGGCGTGAGCACAATTCTTAGTTGGTCGGAGTTCGTTTCTAGTCAGGTCTGGCCAACGCCAAATTCTAGCATATATGACATGCGGAAAACCCTTTCTACCGGCAACTTGGAGTCTACCATCTAGAGTTCTCTGTATTGTTACACACTGGGTGGCGACAGCTCCACTGGTTGTAATAGCAGTGATTAGAGCGTCCAATTCATCGCGTTTCTCTTTCATCTTTTTTACCAAAGACTCGATAGCTCGTCGACTGAAATCGCTCTCACCACAACTATGACACAAAAGGGATTGAACGATGTTGGTGCAGGCATCAGTGGATTGAGGGTGATGGAAGGGCGGATTGTTCACCATCGGGACGCCATCCCGTTCGATCGACATTTTCGCACGAACTGACGATAATGTTGGCTGTCTTGTGTGTTCAGTTTTTTGGTAGAACGCCTCTATGATGGACTATCTTGGCGAGAGTAAGACCGTGCCAAACTTGAAGAATCAATATGTATCAGTGATGGTCACTTGCAAATTTTACTAAAAAAGTGATCGAGATCTTTTTCTCAACATTATCTCTTAGAGCTGTGCGAGGATCTATTATCGAAGCTGAAAGCTTTGTAACAGTAATGCGGTTATCTGACACACGAACAAACATTTTTCTTTTCCTGCACAACACAACGCAAGTCTGTGCCTCGTTTGACAAGTGGACGAGGAAATAAATCTCGGTGCTGATTACATTTTTAAATTGAAAAACTATTGCCTCCATCTCTATACCCCCTATGGTCATACTTCTTGTAGATATAAACCAGTGATATTTTTTTCTATGGAATCCGTCCATAGACTAGAATCTAAGTTAAAATTTACTTACTATAGACATGGATAATGACGGTCCGCGAATGGCTAGTCATGATGATTCGCAACAAACTCAGAATTGCTCGGAGGGGCGACAAAGGGTTGGCCTGACACCGACCGACGGGCAAGATGCATACAAGAGAACTTCGGCCCGATCCTCAAGAAGATCTCGTTCAGAGCGGACCAGTTATCTTATGGCAACAGGTCATTTAGATATTGAGGAGACGAGGCAATTGAATAAGCGAGAACATTCAAGTGATAGAGTCGGACAGATGCAAAGTGTCACAGAGTCGGCCAAGACAACCAAGCCAAGCCACTCAGGTGATCAATCGCTGCTGGATTACAAACCTAGCGATGCAATCAATAACCATGATAGCATTTTCGTGCATAACAGTTTCAATGTTAACCCCAAGAAGCACAAATTTTCACCGAAAAGCAACAACTCCAAGAGCAAGTTCAGACAAACTTACACTGAAGTCACATTGCCAATGAAAACCTCTCCAGCTTTTGAATATATCCTCAAGGATAACGAACGTAGGAATAGACGCTGCTGTTTGTGGCTTCTCTATTCAACCTTGGTCACAATTTGCATTGCCATAATAATATTCAGTTGCACACATCTAGCATCGCGCTATCATATCTTCTGAGACATATTTGGTCTAGATGGATTCGGATACCTATTATGTAGTTGTGCATTAAAATTCCAAGGAGAAGGAAGGGGAACGATTCATTCTGCACGCCAACTACCTGAAAGTTACAAACTTCCATGTACCAAAATTCCACACTCAAGATTCTCATTCCGCCCATCACGCCTAATGAACAATCCTCTACACCGACTCTACCAGTTCAATTTCGCATTTACATGTAGACGATGCTTTTATTTGGCTAGATTCTTGAAATTTTAGCAAGGATTCTACCTATTACCTTGACTTTGCAGCCTTTTTGCCGTCTTGGGGTGAGAGCGCATCCGAAATCGGCTGAGTCATATACTCCAGAGGTTTCAGCAGTACATTATTCATCTTTTCGATGGTTGAAACGATCTTATCGGGACGCTTGTTTGACTTGAGTTGGGCTAGGGTTGATGCTTCGCCGCCATTGTTTGAGCTGTTCTTGATCTTAGCTTGTATCTCACGATTGTTCTTATCTGTGTCGCTTCCTACCTTTGCGTCATCTTCGCCAAGAATCATTCTCCTTATGGGGGACGTGATTACATCAATTGGTTTAGATGCCATTTTTTCAACCCTCTTGATGCTATCCGTGAACACGTTTTTGTTGACTTCAGGGGGTGGTGGTGGTGGCGTTGTTATACCACCACTGCGACTATCTCCCGCCGATATCGAGGCTCCTGCTTTCACTCCCATGAAGTTTGCATTGATCGAGGCCTTCACACCAACTCCGGTTCCTCCAGCCTTAGAACCTTGCGATTGGGGCTTTGGTTTCTTTGGGTCCTCTCCGAGTATGGCATCCTCGACTGGCTTACTTATGACTTGAATCGGTGTCCTTAGAACCTGGAAGAGAATGTCCCAAGCGCGTAAGAGCGGATCTCTCTTGCCTTGATTGATTCCTAAGGCCTTGTTCATCGGCCTTAGCACGATTTCGAATGGCATCTGGGCAGCTGCATGAAGCTTGTCAAGGGCTCGGACGATGCGACTAGCCTCTTCCCTTTTACGTTCCATTTCAGCGTCGCGTTCTGCATCGTTCTTGTCGCCCCCAATTTCAGAGATTTCATGGATAATCCTGTCGATTGGCTTGGTGAAAAGCTCAACACCAACTTTAGTTGCGTTCTTGAGTGAATGGGCCGCCTCGACGATGGGGTTCTTTTTACCTGGCTCATCGTATCCGAGGGCATGATTCAATGGTTTCATGACGATCTCGAGCGGTTTTGTGAGAACGCGATCTGCTATGTTCAAGGCGCCATCAGCTAATCTAGTGACAAGTTTAGGATCGTCCTTGTCCCCTTTGAACCTGATTGAAACCTGGTAGAGTTGCTCACCACTTGCCATCTTCCTGAGAACACTCTCGAGCGGCTTGTACAGCGAATCTACAGGCTTCTTCGAAAGACCATACACTTCGTCAACTAGTCTAAGGAGAGGATTCTTCTTCCCGTCCTTATCTAGGCCTAGAGCATGGTCGAACGGTTTCAACACAATCTCAATTGGTTTTGTGGCCAGCTCAAGTGTCTTATCAGCAATGTCGCCAACTACACTTCTGTCCTCCTTCTTGAACTTTTCCTCCTTCAACTTAGCTTCCCTCCTCTCTGGCTCGCTGACAGTTGACAACAGTTTATCTGTAGCCTTTTTGGCCTCTTCTGAAGTCTTGAATGCACCAGTGAACATCGATTCCACCGGTTTCGCCATGTAGCCGAGAGGCTTTCTAAGAATGTCCATCGAGTTGTCATATATCCTGATGAACGGATCTTTCTCATAACCAAGCATTTTATCCAAAGGCCTTAGCATAGTTTCAATGGGAATCTTCGAAATCTCGTGCGCTTTATCCAAGACCTCAACTGTCAAGCTCTTCTCGTCATCATGATTGCCTTTTAGCACAGATCTATCTTCATTCTGCGGTATCACTCCGCGAGCTTTAGCCTGAGCTACAACCTCTTTTAAGCTTGTAACTTTCGGGATCTCTGACTCTTGTTTCTTTTTAACCTCCGTCAAGTGCTTCTCCCACTCCGCACCCTTGAGTTGAGTGGTTGCGATTGTTTTAGGTGCAGCCTTGCCCTCGCTCAACTTTTGTCCACTTCCGCTAACAGCCGCCATAGGTTTTGTGATGTTTTCGTCAACGATTTTCTCAACCTTCTGACCAACCTCTTCGGCTTTGTCTTCAAGCTGATGGACCGTTTTACGAACCTTCTCGGTTCCCTTCTCAACCATCTTCTGAACCTTATCTACTGGACCCTCAACCATTTTCTGAACCTTCTCGATCGCACCCTCTTTCTTCTCCTCCTTCTTTTCCTCTTTCTTGTCCTCCTTCTTGTCCTCCTTCTTATCCTCCTTCTTCTCTTCTTTTTTCTCCTCCTTCTTCTCTTCTTTCTTCTCCTCTTTCTTCTCTTCCTTCTTATCGCTGTCCTTCTTTGGGTCACCTTCACCGAATATTGCCTCTTTTCCTTTCTTCAGCATGTCACTCATCTTGTCCATGTGACTTTCCGGTTTCGAAGTTGTCGTGGTCGAACCGGAAGACATGCTGGCCGAAGCTGATGCTCCCCCCGCCTGAACTGTTCCAGTAACAGGTGATATTGAAGCATTACCGGATATTGTTCCTGAGGCTCCGCTACCAGAGCTGACTGTCGCCTCACCTGATACCGATAGTTTCTTATCGTCTTTAGTTATGCTCTCGACGGTAGACTTGATAGCTTCTTTCCCTCCCTTGAAAATATCTTTCATTTTCTCAAGGAGACCCTCAGGTTTGGCCGTTGTGCTTGGCTCAGATTTGGATGCAGCGCTTCCCTCGGGTTTAGGTGTCGTGCTTCCGCCAGCTGACACTACAAGTGGTTCGATGGGAGGATTTTAGAGAATCAGTTATGAGTGAAACTGTGCGTCCATTATCTCTTCACGACTCATATTTACCTAGTCCGGAAACGGTTATACCGTTAGAATCGATTGAAGCTGATCCATTTGCTGAGATACCGCCGATCGATCCTCCCACACTACCTGACAAGGAGCTGCCCCCTTGCTGAAAGCCAAGACTTGCACTAGTCGAGATGTTTGCATTGGCAGCAGCTTCGGCACCTGAATTGGCGCCGGCGACTCCCCCGGCTATAGCGCCCGATGCTGCACCTACTATACCTCCAATACCCTTTGTGATTGGATTGCTCGATTCCGGGCGGGCGGACGTTAGATGATTGGTGCTTATGGAAGCTATCAATATGATCGCTATGGGTAATATATTGCAAATGTGCTTATGAAACCGCATGACGATAGCAGAAACGTATTGTAGGATATTCGATTTACTGTCGCAAAAAGTTCACCTTTCGAAAGTTCAATTCAAGATCTTGAATTAAACTTTTATTGTTGAGCACAGGAGCAAGCGAGCGCAAATTTAGCGTCTTAATCCGTGTGACTCAAGATGATCTAGAAACGAGTTGATCTATAAGAAACACTACAGTCTTGCGCATGATAATCTCGCGATCAACTGTCTCCCGAGGATCAGATTACTTCCAATGGGCAAGCGCTGCTATAAAACTAGAAACCTCTCGGCAAAATTAAACACTGGTCCCATAAACGGATAACCTCGTTCGTGAATTGATTGAGCTACCATGAAATCAAGATATTTTATAAAGCCAGGGCGTCGGCTGGCTGAATGAGCAACATACTCAAGGTGTGTCTAATGCACTAGTCTTTCATCAGATTGGCCTTGCTAATCGAGTACGTAATTCACACGATTGATTGCTTGGTCTAAGTTGGCCACGACGTGATGTTAGCTCTGCAGATTTCAAGTTTACCGATAAGTTACAGATGCCTGTCAGCCTGCGGGCTGACTGAAATGTATCAGACTCGATGTAACTCCCAGCGCCGAATGCATTATCCTGTAGTTGTGTGTAAATACTGATGCTGTCAATGGAGCATCTTTTATATCATGCCCTTCTACACATATTGTTTATTTTAACAACATAATTGAGGTGGAGCACGATATGGATCTGATTGGTTTATATTTGTCCACAAGATTGAGTCAGTCTAACATTATGTCGTCTGGCTCGTTGCGTATCGGAGAATCGCCTTCTTGCATTGTGAGGTCATCAGTTTGAGTGTCATCGGTAACTTCAGTTATGATTATAGAGTCTTCCTTAGATGCCTTGAGAAAATCTTTATGGTCAGAGTATCTGAATTCTTCATCATCACCATCATAGTCCTCGTCATCGCTAGCTGAAAAGTTATTTCTCGGGGGTGGATTCCATAAAACAACCGCCTTGCTGAGCTTATCTCGTTCCTCGCGCGCCAATCTGTCTATGGTATAACTAGATGGCACAAAAGGTGAATTGCTTCCTTTCTTATCTTTGAACAGGAGATAGACATAACGGTTAAACTCTTCTCGAACTTGATTACTGCTCGATGCCTGACACTGGCCCTCATTGTCAGAATCATCTGATTCACTACTAGCTACATTACTTGACGCAATATCCACATTCCCATCAATTTGAAGGGATCCGAATTTCTTAAAGAGTCTGCATTCGCTGAGTAATTGTTTTGTTGGTGGTTCGTCCACAGTGAACTGTTCATCCTCCATCTCTATCGAGCTCCTCTTGTGTGGGGGAATTTTGTCCATAGATAGAGCTGCCAGTGATGGTATATGGGTCAATGAACCGGAAACATTGAATGTCTCTGCCACCTGATCTAGCGGTAATGCACCACCGGCCGAAATATTGTAGCTTGTTATTCCAAAGGCTGGATTTGTTTCTAGTTTGGAGTTTCCTACAATGAAGTTGGATTGAGTGGTTGTAGTAACTCCCATTGGGGATAGGCCAATACTTGTATTGAAGGGCGCACCGACAATTGAGGTTGGACAGCTAATGACTGGCGATGTCGAGGTTGAGGCCGTGGCCGTAGGATAGCCGGTTATGGGTGGGGAATTTGGCTGGATGGGATTCGGTCCATCAGGGCTGGGGCCAATGAAAGCTTGCTGGCCAAATTGTATGTTTGGAGAGCATGGCTCATAAGAGCTCATCCATGGCATTTGCTGGGGTACGTTGCTCTGCCAGGGCGCTCTATCATCCTTGTATTGGTTGACCATCATTTTAAGCCTATCGGCGAACACTGACGGCTGATGATAAAAGCTTATCGTCCGATGATTGAGCAATTTTATCACCTGTTTTGGTTCACTAGCATACAGTGAATGAGAGCAGTTTGGCAAAACTCTTACGAAGTATGCAAGTTACGACTGAAATAAATAATTCTAGATCACAGCGCGTGTTTTGAATGGTTTATGGGGATATTTGCGTACCAACCAAATATCTTCGATGCAGTATGTAAACACAAATAGAATAGATGAATTTTATACGGATAGATGTCAGAATTTTTTTCACTTCATGTCCCCAAGAGTCAGAATAATCCTTTAAGTATTGACTCCTTGAGATTTAGTCCAAGAACTTTGACTTAGTCCAAAGTACCACAGGTAAATAAGGTTTTCATGAGTCTGCAAGGTTGAGACCATTTAGCAATGAATAGTCTTAGATTTCGTTATGTCAAACCTGCGCAATGTGTCATTTGATCTGATCTTGAAGTAGTGCGTAGTAAAAATTCATCTCAAGAGTTACCCGAGCTCTGGTGTCTATCGCTGAACTGCGAGTTAAGACTGGTCAGATCGGGGAAATGCGAATTCAGTGTCGTTTCCTTATAATTTGGATGAAATTTGGACAGAAAATAGGGACATTCGGGTTGGCCGGTTGTGGTTTGTTTGATTTTATGTTCAAGGCTATACAGTCTTCGACCGTATTTCGTCGCTGAGCGAAACTCGATGCACAAAGTGCGATCAACTGCGGGATCGCTAGGCGAAACCGCTCTGTGCGTTACTCAAAACTCCTTTCTATTCGTGGATATCGGAGCAGTTTGCAAGTCCCTGATTCACGTTTCCGTCGAGATAAGCAAAATGGCTGAGCTTCTAAAAGAATCGGTTTTGGTGGTCAACTTTATGGCACAAAATGGCGCCAACCTGGAGCGACTCAAGGCGAAAGTTCTAAGCTATGACAACAAGACCGGAATTATTGTGCTGAAAAGTCTTGGTACTGATTCGGACGATCTACCCAGCGATCCTGAAAATCAAGGCGAAGATGACGACCACGATCCTGACCAGAATCAGAACCCGAGAATTCATACCGCATGTCTACGGTGTGGCAAATCATATCGGTCCTCTTACTCACTAAGACGACATTTCAGAGAGAAACACTCAGAGGATGTCAAGTATTGTTGTGACAAATGTGAAAGGACTTTCGGACGCCACTATTTGCTCAGAGAGCACAGTTGTAAACGAGCTAGTCAATGAGGTTGACTCTTATTGTATTAAACTATATTTTTGAACAACACTACTAACTTGTCTCACAGGGAAGGTCTAAATATTGGGATCAAGCGGAGATTCAGCATAGTAGCCACCTAGCTTCAAATTAGAATTATTGATATCTGCCACTTTGTTATCAAACAAACTGAATTGCAATGTTTGCAAATCTTCGATGTAAAATTTCACTTTGCGAGCTAATTCTCTTGAGATATGGATGGCTATTGCAATATCTAATTCAGAGTTCCTAGATCCGTTACAAAAACTCTTGGAAGCTCGGGCGCATACTGTTGTCAACACGAAAGAATCTATAGAAAGTTGAGCCAATTTGTACAGTGCAGTCTGAGCACTTGTTACGTCGGTGCCGTGATTCAAGCAAATAGTTTCGGTAGCGTATTTGACTCGCTTTACGATATATTCCAGGTTAACTGCTGCTTCTTTTAATAATGGGTGCAAATTTCCATAGATGTCTGCATTAAGTGTTAACAGACCTCTTCTCTCGGTTCGTTCCTTTATCATATGCTTAAGAAAATATCCGGGATACCATGGAGCTAGTTTCAGTTGGTTTAGGTGCAGATTGTTGCTCCTTGCGAACCAGATCACACCCATGGTAGACAAGTAGAGCCTGTTGTAAACGTTGCCATCTAAGAAGGAATCATAGATGTTGACTTGGTCTTGCAACCTTGAGACGTTGTACATCTCAGATCCAGAGACTAGTTGCAGATCACGTAGGACATCATAAGCATATTCGCTGGTAACGATCTTGAGTATTGTAGCTTCCATATGAGCATCGAAGCCAGCTTCCAGGCCATCGTACATGCCAGCAATATAATAAACCATGGACTCGAGAGCGAAAATTTTACATGTGACGTAGCTCAACTTCCTCTCGATAATATCACATGTCAGTAAACCGCTTTTGTTTTTCAAAAGATACTTGTAAGTTCTTCTAACTGTGTCCTTGAGGATGCCTAGGGTTACGGAGCATGCAGCAAGCTGACCGAGAGCCTTTATGTTGAGTGCTCTGGCACTTTTTCTCTCAGCATGGAATATAACTCGGTCGTCTGGCACAGCAACATCGAATTCGATGTCGTTATACTCAAATCCAGCAGAATCAAAATATGGCACTCCAAAATTAACTTCTGATTTCTCCAATAGGCAGCTAGCTATAAAGGGATCGGTGGCAATGTTGGGCTCATCATCGGGAAGCTTCTCCTTGTACTTCTCGGATAGGACTCCATCGCGGAAGAAGACAAGATACTTTTCAATCCTACTATCATAGAGAACGCGTGTCTTCTTGCCCTTGATTAGGTAATGTTTTAGATCGGAGCCTCCGTAAGTTCCAAATGATTGCCACTCTTGTGGTGCCAAAGAACCTAAGTTGGGACCATGCTCTGTCCAGCAGAAACTTATTGGTTGGTACACGTTTTTGTCTTCAGAGGCACCCCCAAACAGCACATCTTTTTGTGGTAGAAGTTCCTTGGCCTTGTAGTTGTCCGATTCGTAGATTGGCCGATAAGTTAGACAGTTCCTTATTATGATCGAGAGGATAGATTTTGCGACCACAGTATGATGTTGTGCCGGTGTTAGTTCGGATAGTGTAGCAGGAAGCATATCTTCATAACATTTTGTACTTGAGGCTCCAATAGCTTCAAAAATTATCATCATTTCTGTGACAGAGATCTGAAAGAGGTTGAAGAAGTTGAATTTTTGTAGCTGCAAATCATCATCCCAAATCTGTGGCCATAGTTGCCGAACCATGACTGCCTGATTCTTCAGCAGTTGGTTCTCCTTACGATTTTTGAGGGGGTCAGGGTAAGTGAGAAAATCGTCATCAAACGAGCCAGCAAACATGTCGACTGCGAATGAGCCACTTTTCTTCACCTTCTCGATACGCCTATCAATGCCCAAACTGACAATAGGGACTTCAGGCACAAGCCTACTTGTATCAAGCGTTGTAATTACAAACTCTTCATCCGGAATATCTTCCTCCACCGTGACTTGTCTAGATAATTCTTTGCTATCTGAGCCAGGGGCTTCTTCGTCATCGGCTGGTTTTGAGTCGCTACCCGGACTTGCTTTGCTCGCACTGCTCCTAGATTGCACTGAAGCAGTGGGCTGTGACCTCAAAATCTGGCGCCGAGACCAGGATTTGGTCCAAAGACCGATACTTCTAATGAGTATGTGGGACATTCTAGTAATACGGTCACTATATTAGCGGCGTTGTCAAGAAATTTTAGTTGCCTCAAATAGACAATAATTGGACAAATTGAAAACTACCAGCTCATTTCAATTGTTTATCTCACCGAGATGATTCCGAAAAATGTGGCGACACCATGTGTTTGAAAGGGCGCGAGCGTCCGACCCTCAGAGACATGAACAACTCACTCGCGCAGCCAACTAGCCGCAGCAAGCAACCAGATGCAGTACTGTATCAGCTCGAGGATGGTCTACAGTCTTCCATCTATCACCTAGATAGTATTTCACAGGAGAACGCAGTTCCATTTTTCCTCCCAACTTTCAAGGTATGCTCCCTTTTTGACTAGAGGGCCAGAGTGCGCTGATAGATAATTCGAGGACCACGAAAACGCATAGTTATTGATCGAACCATGCACATCCTGTAAACCAGGATCACTGATGGGCTGGAACCATCCAGGTTGCTTGAGCTTTCGAGATTTAGCCTCTAAATCAAGCTGAGCAAGCTCTGGAACTACTATCTCAGGCAGACTAAACTTTTCTGGGATCGATCCTTTCTCTGAGAGAGTGGATGGTTGAATTTTGTACTTGAATCTGGGATGAATGAAAAGTAACGCGGATGTTGGCCAGTAGCAAACAGCATGATAGAATTTGGAGCAACCGAACCATTCAGCTTGAAGCACCTAAGAGTGGGTATTGTTTCGCAATGCTTTTTATCTCCATCGAAGACAAAAATAACCACAGTAGCTTTAAGTTAACTTTTCCGCCAGTTAGACAAGTAGCCACTAACTTCCTACAATGGATCTATTGTCGGCTTCCATGTGAGACGATATTGGAGCGAGCAATTTAATTGAGGATTCATCGGCACAAGTGGAGGCTGTCCGCCGAGAACTTTAGCTCGGTTTCATGATGGTTCCAGAGTGGCTGGCAAAGGTGAGAGCGCATTTGGTAGGAGGAGGAGGGGGGAGAGTAGCTGAGTTAACTCTCATTGGGTTGGATAGTTGTGATAAGAATCGGGCTTAAGTAGATAGAGTGAATGGCGGTTCAAATTTGGATCCTTGGTCTGCGGTTGTTGCCTTTAGTGGTTAGCATTGATGATGAGGGGAGAAGCTCTAGTTTGAATGATCGATTTTTTATGCAATTGTTGTTTGTATATCAGTGCGATTGGGTTTGTTCGAGGTGAGTCTGAGTTAGAGTCTCACTGCGAGCCTGAGCAACATTATAGGCAAGCAGAGGGAGCCAGAGCTTGAGAGCGGCGGGCGAAATCAGGTTAACTGGCTCGCTGGACAGGTAGGCCGCTTGTTAGCCGTCTAGACAGAGATAGCGCGAGCAAATTGATTGAATGAAATGCATTCGCTGTACTGTAGGCTCTCCATGCGGTTAGTTTCAGTGACAGTGGAGCACCCATTGTGCCATATGATGCGCCAGCTAGCCAGGCAGACGGATTGGCTGGCCGGCTGGCCGGCGGTATGACGAAGCCGGCCAATGATGCAATTTGGAGCCAAGTGGAGCCGGGCTAGTGGGCTTGAAATTTCAATAATTTTCATCACACACTTGCCGCTCAAATCGGCTGGTATCTGAGTTGGCGGTCGGCCGCGAGATTGCTGGCGGCTTTGGGCAAATCAAGCGGACGGCTCTCGTTTATGTGCACCAACAAGGAGCCGCTTTTGAGTTAAGGCTTGGCAAGCCACTGATTAGCTGGCATATTGGATAACAGGTGGAAGTGGTGCCCGCGGCCAAAGTGTAACCTTGGTTTTGGTGCCCAATCAAAGCGAGCCGAGCGCGGCTAATGAGCTCAAGTTTGCAAAACGCCCCGAGAGAGTAGCGACCGCATCGCTTGGTGGCGGCGGCGGCGGCGGCGATGGCGGCTCAACAATGGCGAATCTCCCCGCCAGCACGACAGGTAAAGGTGGAGATAGCGGATGGCTGGATGGAGTGCGCAGAGAGCAGGAAGTTGCCGCTGTTGGAGGCGCTTGCTGCTCCCCTTTGGTTTGAGAGATATTAGCCGAGTTTCGCTGACAACCAGAAGCCCAGAGGCGACCAGTCATAGCCTGAGCCCTCTGAGCGCGGTTGGTGCTTAGGCGACAATGCACATAAGGCCGCCTTAGTTGTTGGGAGGGCATATTTTGCATTGCGAGCACAAAAGTGGACGACAGGCTAACGAGGTTTAGGTTTAAGGCTAACTCGTTGAGATAAATCACAGGAGGAAGTGGGCGCAACATAATGGAGAGCGAGTCAATGGTTTGCGGGCTAGATTGCGACCAGTTGTCACGGTGGACAGCTTGCTTCAGCCAGCTCGTTGACGATGACGACGATCTCGTCCTTTGCTTCGCTCGGACGACACAGATCAATGGAGTCGTCCAGGTGAACAGCAAATAGGAGGATTGAACTTGCGTAGGACAGCAACTCAACCTCCACAATCTGGCCTCTTTAAACCCATAACGCCGCTCTAATCTAGCCACCACTTGGCCGGCGCCGAGCTCGAGCTTTATGCGCAAATTAGATAAAGAAGATATGATATGTCAAGCGAGTTTTGAGCCTTTGTTTCATCAACTCTCTCCTCATCTAATCTAATTAGCCACTGTCTCGCTCGATTGTGGTTCACATTGCACCAGGTTGGAGCGAGTGGTTGACGCCGCCGCCGCCGCCGCCGCCGATCTCGCGGCCGGCCAGCTAGTTTGGCTCTCCTCCCCTCAATCTCCTACCTTTGCTACCTGAGCCGCCGTCCCATCGTCATCAAATTTTTCAAGTTTTCTTATCGCCACCGACGGCCAGGTAGACTGGTCGAGTGGATCCAGTTCGGCGGAGTTTGAGTGACATTAGGCTCGGCCAGTCGGCCAGCCAGCGTTGGTATCCTTTCTCGTCGGCTGGACGCACAAAACCGTGTGCGCAAGTTTGTGCGCGCGCCTTCCCAGTGCGATATCAGCCGCCAGCACGACAATTCAAAGAGCAAGCGAGATACCGATTGAACTTTCACCTGTTGTTCTTTGGCCAACCGACTTCCTCCGCAACTGGCCCTCCTTTTGCTGGCCGGCGCCAGGTGAAGCGAGTGAGCGAGCGAGCGAGCGAGCAGTGGGCCACTGGCGAGGGCGGAGGGACTTGTTTGAATTGCGACACACGCAATTGGCGAATCGCATCAAACAAAAATGAGCCGGCCAGATTGTCGCAACTATTTCGCTTTCTAGTGATAACAATCGCCCTCTTTATATAATGCACCCTCCATCCTCTTTCAAGCCAACAGCTTGGTCAAGCTGGAAACATTTGGCCCCCCGAGCGTCGAGCTGCCGGCTGGGATACATGCATAAAATGTTGTTCAATTATTACCTCTGTCGTTAGTGTTATCGCGGCGCGCGCTCCCAAAGCATCTGCTTCAATCGTCTCGCAGTTGCTGTTTGTGGTTGTAGTTGTTGTTGTGGTGGACAAGCATGGTTTGTTGAGATTGGAAGTTTACGTGCCTTTGAAGCAAGTGTTGATGCGACTCCTCTCAATATACTTGAAATAAAAGCGACGACAATAATAGTCTCTGCAAAGACATAAAATTTTTTCCTACACTCGGCGAAAGTTTCCAAGCTGGCGCCACCAGATGCCGCTGGCTAGTTGATGGCCGTCGCAAACCTTTGGGCCGTTGAATGCGCACGCGCTCGGTCTTGGCGTCGCGCGGCGAGACTAATGTGGCGCATGCGCACGACATGCCAACTTGATGCTCTCGTTGCAGGCAGTGTTTTCGCGCCTCCAAACGTCGGCTGGCTGGCAGCTCCATTGTCAATCGGCGCTCGAAAGCTACAAGTCGTCCAGAGGCCAGCTAAAGGAAGTCCAAGGAGACGATTTAGAGTCCGCCAATTCGAGCCAATGCAAAGTGAAACCCTTCAAGCGGATAGAATGGCTTGCAACGGGCGCAACTCGTGCAGGTTTCAAGATGGCCGCTGAGGGGCGGGCGCACAGTTAACTGGCTCCACTCGCGGCCAATAATTTATTTAGCACTTTGAGGGAAACTCGAGAGAAGTTCGAGATAGTTAGTTGGGTTGGAATTAGATAGAGTTGAATGACTGAGAGGCTTGAGTTGTATTCGAACAGGAAGCAGACGGATGAGTGAGTAAGACGGCCACTGCAAATGGGCGCCCGCTTTGGCCAACACAACGAGCCGATGTCTTCGAGGAGGCCGAGAGGCCGTGCAAATGAGAGCGAGCGACTGGTGGGCATTCTGGCCGAGAGAAGACTCACGGGCGCAGCCAAATCAATGGGCAGCAGCAAGCGAGAGGAAGCAACGGAAGCGCAAACTCAAGACAATCAGGGGCCAGAAGCGGCAAGAAACGAAAGGCAAAGCGAGAGGCTATGGAGGGAGGGGGGCGAGTTTACGTGGAGGGAAGTGTGCCAATTTGGGGCGACAATTGTGCCTGTGGTAATATTGCTCCTACTTTTACTCTCGGCCAGCTGCAGCCAAACTGTGGCGCAAACTTTGGCCGGCAACGAAGTGATCCCGCAAACAGGTGAGTAGCCGCCAGCGTGAGCTTGAGCGAGTTTAAAGCAGGTAATTGCACTCTCTCTCTCTCTCTCTCTCTCTTTGGTATTGCTGGCCGCCGCCTTTACTGTAAAGTGGGCCAATTTGCACGAGCGGCCCATTGAGCGAGCTGAGGCTTCAACATCAATGGGCGCCCAGAGCTTGCAACTGCCAGGCCAAAACTTGGTCCCACTTTGGCCGATCAGCCCTTGCTTTAGATGCGCGTTTGATGAAAAGCGTGAAGTGAAGTGAAGTGAAGTACAAATTTACTCAACACTCGGCAATGAATCCACCAAGCAAAAGTCGATCGCCGTCCAGTCGAATGAACACGCGTTTTGGTTGCCCTTGCGCTGGCCAATTGGGGCTGCATGAGGGAGCAAAATTGAACCACAGGCTTGAGCGCGAGCGGAGAGGAGTGCTCGGTCCTTACCTGTTACCTGGCCGCCCTGTTCCCTTGTTAGCGAGCCAGCGCGTTGTCATTCAATTAGTTGATCTGTCGTCGACGTCAAGTTTGCGCCCCCATCCAAGAGTTCGGCTGTTGTGTGGCCAAAAGGTTGCGGGCACAAGATTGATCGACTTTGGGCTGAGCCGATCGGCTGGCCCGTTTGCGGCCACCGCAAGTGCTTGGCTCGGCCTGTTGGCCCGCCGGCCGCAGCCAGGCCAACGGGCTCGCTCGCCGCCGCTCTGGGCTTGAGTGTCGAGGTGAGAGTTTGAGCTGGAGCTGGAGCTTGAGCTCGAGTTCAGGCAGACTGGCCTGCGGGAACTGTTTAGTTTTGCTTGGCCAGCGACAAGTTTCCCTTCCGGCTCTTGGAAGGCGAATGGGCTAAGCGGGCGGCCGCCAGGTGCGTTGGCCCATTCGCCGGCTGGGAATCCAATCGGCCGCTTCGAAGGCGAACAGAGTCCGCTCCTCGCTCGATGGCAGCCGCCAACTCTGCACTGGCCGCCGCCGCCGCCGCCGCCGCCGCCGCCGCCGCCGCCTCCCAAACTCGGCGCCCGTTGGCGCTGAGCCGGCGACAAAACGCGCGCCAAGCGCATTGTTGCTGCCAACTCTCACGGCTCGCTGGCTGCGCTCGACGACGAGCCGCCGAGCTGGCCGGCCGGCCGGCTTAGCGGCCCACATTGGCGCTAATATTTCCGCCACGCAAGCGGCCCACTGAGCAAACTCGGCCGGCCGATTTGATCCGCAGCCAGAGCCAGATTCCCGCTCGAATCCATCCGAGCCGAGCCGAGCCGGGCCGAGCCGGGCCGGGCAACTGAGGAAGAGATCGGCCAGCTTTACGCCCTCGCGGCCGCCGCTGCCTCCCCAAATCAGCTGGTCACAACAAGGAGGCGGCCACTGAGCGCCGAGGGCCGGGATTTGGCTGGCTTTGGTTGGATCTTTGAAGGCGAGCTGAGTTTGCTGGCGGCAGGGCTGGTTTAAGTTGGTTGGCCAGAGACAATTCGGGTTGGTTGGATCAAATTAATGCCGATTGATTCGTTGCTTGGCTCCGATTGCAATCGCCGCTCGCCTTGCTCGGAGGTGTCTGGCCGGCTTGATTGGCGGGCGGGCGGGACGAGTTTGAGCGGCCGTCGTGCGAGCCACTCACCTTGGCCGCGCACAAAGGGATCCACCTCGCGCGAGCAGAATGGAAACTAATCTAGGCTAATTGATGTGTCTGCGAGCGCCAATTCATCGGCCAGCGCAGGTCGATGGGCGCAGATAGAGTGGAGGGGGGGGCGGCTTAGTTTGGAGTGGTGAGGGCGAGCATTGGACAGGGCCGCTCTCGGCTAGATGGCTGGCTAGCGATAAGCTGTCACTTGTTAGCGGCTGGCGGCAAGCAAACGTGTCGTACCGTTTAGAGGCTGCGGCCGGAGACGCCAATGCTCGCCTGTCAACGTGTTCGGGCGGCGTGAGCCCGCAAATGAGATCATCTGCATACAATATTATTGGCGGGCCAGGTGCGAGCGAGGCTGGCCGGAGGGGGGAGGGAAGTTGAGATTTGGAAGCCGATAAGTCGGCGTCCAATTTGGCGTCCAGTCTCGTTCGGGTGAACGATTGTTGTTGTTGTCGCCGCCAGTCGCTTGCTTGGCTCGCCCTGAGCGCGCTCGCCGAGACGGGCTGGCGGCCGAGTGGAGTTGTGGAGATTTGCGCGCAGATATGGCCGCCCGGCCTGGACCCTCGAGCTCCCTGGGCCAGGCTCGTCCCTGCGCCAGGCGAGGGTTGCAAACTCGCGGGTTGGCTCGAGCGGCCTGGCCGAGCAGCCGCCATGGAGCCGGCTCAGTGGCAGACTAGCTCCACGGAGTCCAGTTGAGTTTGCTCGCTTGCGAGCGAGAGTGTCAAGCCATGGCCAATTTGCACAGAGCGCCAATTGGCACCTACTTTCACCGGCTCGGCTCGGCTCTACTCTGCCCTGCTCGCCCGCTTCCGCCCCCGCGACGGCGGCCGGAAACGGGCCAAGGTGGCCGCGGGCTTGGCCGCTCTGCTCGGCTCTGCTCGGCTCGGCTCGGCTTGCTAATTAATTCAATGGCGATGCGAGCAGAGAGGAGAGCGGCGGCCGCATTCGCATGTCCGCTCTCGCGCGCGCCCTTCGCGCTTATGCAAATCGGCCGCCGCGCATTGTCTTTCACGCTGCTCGCTCGCTCGCTCGGCGGCCGGACGAGACGGACTCGCACGGCCATTTGGCCGCGGCAACAGGTTCAAGCGGCGGCAACAGCTCGCTTTCGAGCGGCCAAACTCGGCCGCTCGCAGCTCGGCTCGGCTGGCCCTCAAGGCGGGCGGGGAATCGATTTCAATTAGATTCCAGGTCAAATCCTCCTCCTCCTCCTACTCCATTTGCTGCCCTGGCGGCGGCGGCGGCTGCGCGCTCGGCCGGCCGCTCGGCGTGCAGTGACAAGAGCGGCCAGGAAGCGGCGAGCGCTCGTGACGAGGCTCAAGTGGAGCGAGCGCATCTCGGCCCATCCACCTGGAGGGATGTTTGTTTTAACAGAGCAAATCGGATCGGATCGGATCGGATCGATGCGTGCGCTCGAGGAGAGGTGAGCCGCGCAGAGGCGATAAAGGGCAACTTCTCTGCTCTCCCCCCCCCCACTCGTCTGGCCCCTTCTCCGCTTGCGGGCGGCTCGCTGCGGCCAAGCCGCTTTCGAGACGGCCAGAGTGGCGCTCGGCGCCACTCCAGCGGTCCGCCTCTCGGCCGCCGACACCCTTGGGCGGCGGAGGGGACAATTGATCACTGAGCCGGCCAGTTTAGCGTCAACAAATCACCGCTGCACCTGGAAGTCTGGCGGGCGCTGAGCTCAAGTGGCGCAGGCGGACAGAGAGGGCGGCTGCGGCCAGTTGCAACTCTCGCTCCTCGCTCCTCGCTCCTCGCTCACCTCAAAGCTGTCCACCCGAGCGCCTGGAAGCCGCCAATCGATTTGGCCGAGCGGCCAAACTTGCTCTGGCGCCCCTCTCGGCTGGTCCAATTGCACAATGCTTGTCACGTAAGTCCGTCAAAGGAGCGGCGCCTTTGCCAGGGACACTTCGCCTGCAGCCGGCGGCCAGAGCTCGGCTTTGGGCTGAGATTGAAGCTGGGGCTGAGGCTGAGGCTGAGGCTGAAACTGAGACTAAGGCTAACCTGAAGCCGCAACTAAAACCGAAACCGAAACCACGACGCAAAGGCTGATTGGAGCGATGCTTGCTGCTGCCCGGCCGGCTGAGGCGAGAGGCCTACGCGACTTGCGGGCTGATTGGCGCTGATTTATCCATGCAAACGAGTGGCGTTTCACTCTGGCGGCCGCTCAGCGCTCGCCCGGCTTAAAGGCGACATGAGAAGCAGAGGCCGATGCGAGCAAAACCTTATCAATTATTTACCTACATCATTCGAGCGGACAGACGGAATGGCCGGCCGGCCGGCCGGCTGGCTAGCCAGGTGGGCGCTCGGCCGGCCTGGCACTGAAGAGGCGCGCTTGCGGGCGAAGTTCATTCTGAGCTTGCGTTCGAGTTTGAGTTTGAGTTTAGGTTGAAGATGGAGCTCAGCATGGAGATGAAGACAACAACTGCGAGCGAGTTGCCGCTCGGCCGAGTCGGACGCGTTGCGCTTGCAATGGCGCCGCCGCCGCCGCCGCCGCCGCCTCAATCAATCATTGGCCGGCCGCTCCACTTGCTCTGGCCGGGCTATGAATTTTGGCCGCAACTAGGAGAGCCAAACAGGGAGCCAGCCATGTTTCAGCGCTCACTTTCTCGCCACTCTCGAGCCAGAGACAAAGATGCAAGCCTCTAACCTTTCGCCTTTCGCCCTCCAGCGAGAGCGTTGAGTTGGCCAACGGAAAAAAGTGAACGACAGCTCGTCTGGTTTTCGAGCCGGCAAGCAGCGAGTGATATCTGCATGGCGCCATTTGTTTCGTGATCATTGAACTCGTTTCAGTGTGAGGGCGTAATTGTTGGCGCCGGTCTGCCTGCGAGAGGCGCACTTGTTGCCCCCGTTGCGTTTTGGCCGCCGCCGCCGCCGCCGCTCTGTCCTCTGCACTCGAGCGAGAGTTGGCCTGCAAATCAGTTAGCGAGAAATATGAGCAGCGAGCTCCAGACTAACCTTGTCTCTTCGCCCCCCCTCCTGGCCGCCGCCGCAAACGACAACAACATGGAGCAGCTTTCCCGGAGAGGAGCGACGCAACTAGCACCGAGCCCAAGCGCCAACCTGGCCACCGATTCAAGTACCACTTGAACCACCTCCACCCGCCCTCGCTGGTGCCCATAACCGTGCAGCGGGAGGCCGGCGACACTGGCGCCCACTCGGCCGGCCCGGCCCAGCGCAGCGCGGGCGAGCCGCTCAGGGCTGGCGGCAGCGAGCAAGCGCTCCTCCAACTCCACCTCCCGCTCCAACTCCACCTCAGGCTGAGGCCCCTGCCGCTGCCAATGCCGCCGCCGCCCCTGCAGCCGCCCGCGGACGGTGGCGAGCCAAAGCGGAAGCGCTCGCTCGGCGAGTCCGGCGAGCGCGCGGCCTTGCTGGCCGAGCCGGAGGCGCGCGGCCGCGAGCTCGAGCGGCGCGACCTGTTGGCGCGCACCTGGCAGGAGGCGAAGCGCGTCCTCCTGCTCAGCTCGATGGCGCCCGCGCTTCTGCAGGCAAAGTTGGAGCGCCGCTCTGCAAGCTCGCCCCAAACTTGCAAGAGCTCGGCCGGCGGCTTGCTGCAGTGCAAGTCGGCGGAGTTGCAAGCCGACGAGCAGCGGGCCGCCTCCGTGGAGCGCCGCCCGCCGGCCGCGAGTCAAGCAAGCTCAAGCTTGGCCGACGCCGCTCGAGATGCGCTCGCAGCGGCGCCATCGGCAGCAGCAGCAGCAGCAGCCACATCCCAGCAGCCAGATGCTGGAAGCAGCGAGCCAGCGCGCCAGCAGCACAGGTTGGCCGAGTCTGCTGCTCCCAGCCAAGCGCAGAGGCCTGCTCGGCTTGGCGGCGACGCGCCCGCAAACCAGGTGGCCAACTCGACTAACGAGCAACAAGATCCTCCACCTGAGAACGAATCCGCTCTTGGCGAGTGGCGCCGACAGCGACACAGCTCGCAGCTTCAGGTGAGTAGAGTTTTAATCTAGTTTCCTCTCTCTCTATCTCTCTCGCGCTCCCAAAGTGCACACTTGAGCTCCCTAAAACTTGATTAGCCGCTCCATTTGCGGAGGAGCCCCCAAAGTTGCGGCTTGCGCAGGGTGTGGAACTTGCGGTTGGTTTGTCACAGTTTTTGTCGCGCTCACTCGAGCTGAGTGGAGGGTTTGAAGTTGCGGGAGAGGAGCAGAGTTTAACCTGATTAGCGGGCCATTGTGTTTGCGTCGCCCTGGCTGCGTCATTAGCTGGCTGGACAGGTGAGTGTGTGGCCTGTGCGCGCTGGACGCATCTGGCGAGCTGAGTTGAGTTCTAATTTTAGAAACGGAGACCATTTTTCGCTCGCCGCTCGCGGCACCAGGAAAGGCGAGGAAAGGCCGAGAGCGACAACCTTCGGCTCGCCCGGCGGCCTGACTCTGGTGGCCGGCCGGCCGGCGAGCCTTCCTATGTCAACAAGCAGGCCCCTCGAGTGCACGCGATCTCCGTCCCCGTCGAGCAGCCGCCAACTGCGAGCGACGGCTCCAAATCGATTGGGCCGGCTTGTAATTGGCGCTAAATCAACCTGCTCGCTTTCCGATTGACAATCCATATTCGGCCAGGTGCGCTCGGCTCCGATCAGATTGGATCGGCTGAACTGA
>ENA-UOVY01000108-UOVY01000108.1-plant-metagenome-genome-assembly--contig:-NODE-108-length-51271-cov-618.536356_pt1 | contig 51271 bp, 32 predicted proteins | sample MGYA00249840_ERZ761561 | MGnify/ENA primary metagenome ERZ761561 (study PRJEB28882, sample SAMN05720143) | plant metagenome | isolation source: Guanajuato, Mexico | place: Mexico:Guanajuato, Mexico...
TGGGCATCTGCAATGGCGGCCGACGGAAACGCGAGTGGCGCTCTGTTTTAGTGGCGGTGCAACAGCCGCTTGCAACGATCCGCTCCTATCTCTTCAAAGGGATCATTTTTCATCAGCCAACCAGAATTTAAAACAAATTTCCGCTTCCTCTCGGGCGACTTTATTGTTTTGCGGGCCGAGTGGAGAGAGAGAGAGGCTCGGCTGCTGCTGCTGCCGCTGCTGCTGACTAAATCCAAGGTTAAAACTTGATAAGCTGCTCCTATCTCGGCCGGCGGAAACTTTCGTTGGCCCGCCGGAGCAGCAGCCGATGGTCGCGCGCTCCGAGCAAACCCTCTGAGCCTGATCCACCTTGATCCTCCCCCCCCCCATTCTCACAGTCGCCTCTCATTGACGCCCCTGAACCAATCTCTCGGCCCACTCAGCCAAACTAGAAAAACAGAACCATAGGAGGAAATTGAACTCAACTCGGGGCGGAATGGTGGACTCGCCCATTGGCAAGTTGGAGCAGCTCGAAACAGGACAAGCGAAGCTCGAGGGGCCCCAAATCGAGCCGAAGCAGCTCGGGCGGCCGCAAGTGGCCAAGCCAACCGCAAGGGTTAAGTAGCCCGCGAGCAAACTCCACCCAGCGGCTAGTTGATGTTTGCGCAATCCAATCAAACAAAACCACTGCCAGCCAGCCTATCTAGCGTCTTGCCAAGCAAGCCAGCGACCTGCCTTGCGCATCCCTCGGCGCCAAGCTCGGCACAGGCGAGCCGCCTCCTAGTTGTTGTTGCTGGTTGCAGCAGTGGCGGCGGCGGCGCCACGATTGTTAGGCCAAGTTTTGATCCAGCGCCACCGGCGGCCGAGCGCAGCCTTTGTTGCTGGCGCCGCCGCCGCCGCCGGCCGCCAAAACTCAAGCGCCACCAAAACGCAAACCGCTCAAACCAATGTCACACCAAAATCTTAAACTCTAAACCGGCCACTAGCGCCAGGCAGCCAGCGCCTGGAGCCGGTCTCCAAATGCTAGTGTCTTTCATGCTCACCGTTGCGCTTCTGGGCGCCGCCGAGTGTTCGCGCTCGTCAGCCAACAAGCTAGCCGCCTCCTGCTGCTCGGGCAACCATCAGCCGAGCTCGCAAACACATTGGCCGCCCCACTCTTGGCGCGCGAGCTCGGCTGGAGCCGCAAACAAGTCGGCGACAAACCAATTGGCCAACTTGAAACCCGTCCACCAACAAACGAGCCCAATTGCCCTCGAGAGCTCGCTTGCACCTGCCTCTCTAGATTTAAATTTGTCAAATATGGATTCAGCGGCGCAAAGTGGCTGGCGCGCGGAGAAGGAGGAGGCCCAAAGCGAGAGAGGCGCCAACACGAGGCCCTTGAGCCAGCCAACTGGCGACGGCGGCGACGAGAAGGAGCCAACTCCAATTAGATTGGCCGCCAGGCGCCCGTCTTCAGAGCGCCAGGTAGGGGCCGAGTGGCGCCAATCAGCCGCGGGCGGCGCTGGCGAGAGATTCAGTGCCAACAGAGGCTCCAGTTCAGGCGCCCAGCTCGTCTTCCGCTCCTCCGAGCTCAAGCGGCTCGAGAATTCCGCCGCTGGAGCTTCACAAGTTCAGCTTGCCAATCAAACTGGGCCTCATGCAAACGCTGACCTGCTTGCCTCTAAACGAGCGGAGGAGCACAACTCGAGCAGTTGGATGGATTTGGAGCAGGAGGAGCTCTACCTCGAGCAGAGCGGCCAAGCTGACCGGTTTGTCGGCGAGAGACAGGCGCAGAGACTCATGTTGTCTACGCTCAAACTTGAAGATATGATAAGCAGGTCGAGCGAACCCTTTTGGAAACCGCTCAGAGCTCAAAACTTTTTGTCACTCCCATTGGGGGCCTTCAAAAGTCTGAGCAACAAACAGAGGCGCCATTCGGAGAGGGAGGATCCAGCTCAGCTTGGGAGCGAGAGTGGCGAGCTTAAGTTGGAGATTGATTGGGAGGATCTGGTCGGGGCTGATTTAGGGGGCCAGTCAAAGCGGCTCGGCGGCTGGCCCAACAGCAACAAGAGTCTCGACTACACTGACCCAGAATCAGATCCAGAGTTTAAAGAGAGCAGCAGCGGCGGCGGCGGCGGCTCGGATGCTGCAGGCATCTTAGCTGGCACACTAAGTGACCTTCCAACCGACGATGGTTCCCCACTGACCGAGCAACGCGACAAGCAGACAGATCAGAGCTGGCAACCACCAGCCGAGCGAATAGACGCTCAAGGCCAGCTTCAAACGCCAGCCCCCTTCGACAACCTGACCACCATAGATCCAGCAACAGGCGCCACCATCGACACCATCACCGGACTCGAGCTCGACCCCATCACTGGAACTCCCTTTGCGCGTTGGTCAACCATAACCATTGCAGTCCTAATAGGTCTCTGCGTTCTACTAACAGTTTTCGGCAACATTCTGGTGCTACTCTCGTTTGTTTACGAGAGGACAATCAGACAGCCGAGCAATTATTTCATCTGTTCGCTAGCACTGAGCGACCTATCAATTGGCCTAGTTTCAATGCCATTCTTTGCCGTCTACGTGCTCCGAGGTTGGCGCTGGACTTTGGGTCCATTTTGGTGCGATATTTGGCTCGCAACAGACCATACGCTCTGTCTGATAAGCATTTACACCGTTCTATTGATCACAGTGGACCGTTTCTTTTCCATCAAGGCGCCAACCAGGTACCGCGAGTGGCGCACTAAACGAAAGGTCATAATCATGGTCATCATAACCTGGATTGTTCCGTTTGGAATCTTTTTCGGCACTATCATGTCCTGGGATTGGATAACAGGTAAAAGGGATCTCAAGGAGTACGAATGCGCTGTCCAATTTTTAAAAAATCCCATCTTCAGTACAACGCTTATACTGTTTTATTTCTACTCAACTCTAGCAATCATGTTTGTATTGTACGCGGGCATCTACAAGACAGCCAGAGATTTGGCCAAAAAGTCTGAAAATAAACAGAAGCGAATGCAACTCATGATGTCAATGCAACAACAACAGGCTGAAATTTTGGCCAGGTACATGGGCAGTGGGGGCGCAACAAAGGGCAACCAGACGGCAGCCAACCATGAGGACACTTGCAGGACGACAAGCGCGAGCTCGAAGAGGGGAGCCTTCGGGCGCGGCGGCGGACAGGCGGCTGAGGGTGGCGCGGATAGTGGCACTAGCTCGGCAAAGGCTACCACCAACGACGAGCATTGCGCAAAGCAGGGAAGGGGGAAGCTAGGGAGCCGAGAGGAGATAAGGGGCTCGAGGTTGCGCAAGGGTGCTGATCTTGGGGAGGAGGAGGAGAGTGGGCGGGACCAATACCAGAGGAACTTGTTGGCCGCTTGCGCAAGCAAGGCCGGCCAGAGCTTTCGCGCGGCAAGCCAAAGGGCCGGCGGAAACTCGCTCCAACTGTCGGAGCGAGATTTCTCCGGAAGCCAGGTAGAGGTTGGCTCGGGTGAGAGGGAGGAGCCGCGAAAGCGATTGAATGTGGCCCAACAGCTAGCCCACGATTCGTTGTGCCTTGGAATGGCTGGCGGCGCAGAGAAGGCTGCAAACGTAAGCGGCTGCGACCATAGGCGAATCACGAGCGCCGACATTGAGGCAAGCCAGTTTGAGCTTGACCATGAGAGCGCTTCGCGCTCGAGTTCGCCCTCCTTCGAATCGGACGATGACAGTCCAGTTAATTGCACCTCATCAGGTTACTCTGCCAACCAAACAAACGGTCGCCAGCAGGGCCGGCGAACTGCTGGCGCTTCAACGGGCGCCCAACAGTCTAAGGCGCTGATAGTGCAGCTCAGACAGAAACACAAGGGCCAAACCAACAGCACCAGCCAAAAGGCTCGCGCTTTGTTCCTGAAGTCGAGCACCGGAAGTGGGGGCAGTGGAGGTGGGCTTGGGGGCGGCGGCGGCGGCAACACTGGCGCTGGCAGGGCTCAAACAAGTGCCAGCTTGCGCAAGCCGAAACAGGAACAGCAACAACCAAGACAGCAGCCGCTCATACCGAGATCGCCAATTGTTTCTCGCGATGAGTTCAGAGATTTCATTTCCATTGGTGCAAGCCAAAAGGCTGCACCCTTTGAGGTGGTGATGAGCAAACAGCAGCAGCAGCAACCGCAAGCATCTGTGATCGATATAACCTCAAGTGATCAAGCAAAGTTGAACGAAAGTCCAGAAATAAGCACCTGCAACCAGGGAAACGATTCGGTCGCAAAGGATCCACAAAATGATAGCGCCATTTCGTCAACAAAACAAGCAACAACATCGGACAAGATTGCAACCACAAAGCGGCCAACAAGTTTGAGCAAACACTTTGTTGTCAGCCCCCGCCCGGCCAACCATCTACAGTATAGATGCTCTTGTGGCCTATCGTTGAGCCAATACGAGATGGCCTCTGGTTGTAGGCAACAGCAAGGCAGACGGAAGCTTTCGAGGCAGCACACCGATCATCTTAGCTCCAGTTCCTTCCATAGGTCAACCCAATCTCTCAGCATGACCGAGTCGATTTTAACTGGTTGCGTCACCGAAAGGGATTCAATCGTTTCAGTGAGCTCAATGAGCTCGTTTAGTCGCCATACAAACTGTGATTGTTGTTCCCTTTGCTCCGCACAAACTGATTCCCTTGACCCATCCAGCAGTTTAACCAAATCCCACCATCAACATAGAGTTAGTGGGGCCTCACCATCATCTCTTGTATCATCCCGGAAACAGTACCCCTCAAATGGTAACTCCAATACGAGCAATAAATATTCAACCGAACAGTCAAAGTCGCTTGGAAATCTGGACAAAACTTTGGATTCAAAACGTCAACAAAACTCTTGCCGCTCTTCTAGAGATAAGATCAATTCAGATTCAAGAGTTTGTAAGAATTTTGCATCTGACAAAATCTCAGAATTACAACTAACTAAACGACTCACGGGATCCTTTGAGCTGGGCATTATGGACCCCATTGAAACAAAGTTATCGCATCACAGGCGTCTTAGATCAATCGACGTGCGCGACAATGTAAACTCTAGCACTGGTAGGGGGCAGAGGCCCAAAAAGGGACAAAATTCAAAGGATAAACTGGTGCAGCTTGTTGCCTCGAAAGACGATAGACGCGATTCAAGAAGATCGAGCGAGCTTGACACAACAACTCTTGCTATTTCGAGCTCCACCTCGGGCCCCCAGCAGCAGAGGTATAGGGAAACGGAAAGTCAAGCTTCCATACGAGAGCAAATGGTTCAAAGCAATATGAATCAAGAGACTGATTTTGAGTCGAGCAAGTGCGAAGCAATTGGAGTCACATCGCTTCTAGCCAGCGCTGGCCTCAAGACGGCGAGTCAGGCGGCCAGCGCGGCGAGCTTGTCGCTGAAGAATAGGCTCCGGCTGTCTCGAGACCAAAACGCCATGAGCGGGTTCACAGTGTCAGCGAAGAGTATGGATTCAAACCAGAGCGGTCATAGACATGGTGGAGGCGGTGGCAACAACTCAAGTCCGCTCGTTAGAGCTGGCGGAATGATGAGCAAACCTCGCATTGGCCTGAGACATAAGTCAAAATCTGAGAATCGCGCCAGGAAGGCTCTGAGAACAATCAGTTTTATTCTAGGAGCTTTCGTCGTTTGTTGGACACCCTATCATATCCTCGCTTTGGTGGCTGGATTTTGTAGGGCACCGGAAGGCTGTGTTAATACCCACCTGTTCTACTTTACATACTTCCTTTGCTACACGAACTCGCCCATAAATCCATTCTGCTATGCACTGGCCAACGCTCAATTCAAACGAGCCTTCTACCGAGTTTTAAAATGTAACTTTGGAACTTGGCAGAAGGGAACCCTGGTTAGGTAACCTCGTGCTAGCTTTGAGGGACAATATATCTAGGAACTAGGATGCGTTGAAAATCCAAAGCTTAGTCATCTGATCTCTTGGAGGAGGACATTTGACCGACCCGTGGATTGGACATATTTGTCAAATCGTCATAACTTTCACCAACCGCCCACAATTGCTCTATGTCAAAATGATCACGAGTTTCCTTCGAAAACAGATGAACCACAACAGATTCAAAATCAACCACATTCCAGTCCTTGGCAATGCTTACTCTGGCGAAGTTTTCGTCTGGTTGTTTTATCGCGACTTTGTAATGCTTATTCACCATTTCGGTGCCATTGGTCAAATGCCTATGGCTGAAGGCATTAGCTAGAATTATGTATCGCGGATCTGCATTAAATTTTGTCTCTATCACAACTATATCCTTGAATTTCTGACCAAGTATGACCGTATAAATTTCATCAAGTAACATCTGAGCTTTGATATCTCCTTTGGATAGATTGCGCACGCTAAGAGTTTGCAGTATAGGTGCCTTTCTTGAGAGACGTTTCAATAAATTGATATTGGTAGTGATCATCTTTGTTTGGTAGTAGATAGGGGAATAACGTTCCCTCTAAATTAGTGTATTGATATCTTGTCCTCATGTGGTTCAGAGGAAAATATTTGATGATTATCGAGGAGTCGAGGGATGAAGTTTCGTGAGACCACCAAGGTGGAATCTGGTGTCTCTGCTTTCGCGCCTCACGTTTCAAAATTGCAGCGAGAAACTCGCACCTGCGCATAGTTGCACGGACAAGCCGGCCATAGTGCATGCGACCGTGTGGGCTCGGACGCATGCCGCACAAGAGGTAAGGCGGAAGACGTTTCCCTATGCTAGGCAGCTGTAGATTGTTTAATTTACGTTCAGTGCACCTCGCGTGGGCCCCAATTCCCAACTGCACCGATATATCGAAACAACAGCCCATATTTCTGGAGACAGGACAATATTAGCATCCTAGGTTGAATCTCCTTCTGAAATAATCATATTGGGTCTATTCAAGTGAAAATCTATCAGCTACTCAAAACATGGGTAAGTTGGTTCACGGACTTCATATAAGTAGCCCTCTAATCCCGTATTAACACTGCCAATCCTTTTCCACAGGTATTTCTCAAGACAATTGGCACAAACGTCGTGCCACTGGTGGTAAGCGCAAACCCATTCGAATGAAGAGAAAGTTCGAGTTGGGTCGTCCAGCCGCCAACACAAAGGTGAGGACAAGGTCCCAAATGACATTCGGCTGATCGCGCCAATTTCGCTAACTCCATTCTTCATCTCAACCTACCAGATTGGAGTCAGAAGAGTGAGGACCGTTCGAGTTCGTGGAGGCAACCTCAAGGCTCGCGCTCTTAGATTGAACCACGGTAACTTCGCTTGGTCAAGCGAGAGATGCACAAGAAAAGCAAGGATCATAGATGTAGTGTACAATGCCAGCAACAACGAGCTTGTTCGTACGAAGACACTCGTCAAAAATTGCATAGTCCTCATCGACTCAGCTCCGTTCAGACAGTGGTATGAATCCCACTATGCCCTGCCGCTCGGTAAGCGCAAAACGACCGCCAAGGTAAGAATGACATTCAATCTAAACATCAAACTGCCAACTCTAGATGATGAATATACTTGATCACCATCTTTCGGCTGAAGTGTTGTGATGCTAATTTATAGTATTGAACTGACGGATCAAGACTTCGAACCATCTGTTGTGAACAAAAACGCACGGTATTAACATATCTCTTTTTCATATACGACCAAAGGCGCTCAAGACCAAAAAAGACATTTCTAAGATTGGTGGAAGTAACAAAGCAAAGTACATCAAGCGCCAGAGGACGGCGGCTGTCGAAGCTCTCTTAGAAGACCAGTTTACATCTGGAAAATTGCTAGGTGAGTACCGAGTCTGGTCGTTTGTGAGCTTCCTATTATGATGAAAAAATTTAACTCTCTCACCGAAAGGCCCTAACCCGGTCCAGTGACGACTATCATAGTTACCCTGAATGTTCCTTTTGCGAGCTCCGTGTTGTGTCATTGTTCTAAAACCCTAACAAATCCTTTCAATATAATTTTCCAACCAGCGTGTATATCCTCAAGACCTGGTCAAGTTGGTCGCGCCGATGGATACATCCTTGAGGGCAAGGAGTTAGAGTTCTACCACCGCAGGATGAAAGCGAAGAAGGGAAAATAAACAAGAAACCAGTTATTAGGCCCATGATTAAATAATCTATAAGATAACCGACCGATGTCTCTCGACTTCTTCAACTGAATTTTATTAGAAACGTTGTTTGAAGATTTCACAGTTCGTCGTCTATTCTTGGGAGCTCCATGTCTTTTCCGTCCCAGGGCTCTGACTCGTTGATTTCTGGCATTTTAGCGCCTTTGATGGGCGCACTTTTTCCCTGGCCGTAGGACAGTTCCTTGAGAAATTCTGTAATTCCCTCGGTTGAGAATGCACCCCTCATGAGTGAATAAGCCATCTTGCGGATGTTCACCGCCGCTAACGCCGGATATCCAAATCCTCCAATATCTAGCGCTTTCTCTAAGTCAGGTTGGGCATTCGCCTCTACCCAAAGGTATGCCCACTGTTTAGATTTGAATGCAGCGGCAACTTCTTTAAGACGAGATATGTACCTATTCCTACACTCTGACTGGCAATCATATAAATGAGGTAGCACCGATATAACACATAGCTGGGCGTTGCCGCATGACTCCTTAAGTATTTTTCCGTTAATCATCTCTATAACCTCAGGCGGCGGCTTGACTTCTGCTGATCTGCTTTTCGCCCATTGCAGGATTCCTTTGGCCGAACGATCATTATCATAATCTTTGGCATCATTCTCTGTCTTCTGACCCGCTGGGAAGTACTTGAGCGTTGGGAATCCCTTAATACCGTATTTCTGGGCGTAAGTTTGATACTCGGATGCATCAATAGCACCCAGTTTTACGTTTTTGATACCCTCTTTTCTGATGGCACGTGATGCCTCTTCAAATACTGGCTTTAGGTTCTTGCAGTGTGGACACCATGGTGCATAGAAATTGACCAACCATATTTCTTCGGAATCCAGTACTTTAGAATCGAAGTTGGACTCCGTCAACACGACAACATTCCCACCCCAATCGTCGTGCGCTCTCACGTATTGGGTAATCAGAGTGAGGAATGTAAATAATGAAGTAATTAACAGGTAACGTCGTCCCTTAGTCATGCCTGCTTCTAGAGTGTCTAACTATGATGAATAAATATAGCTAATTTTTGGACTAATAAAGTTATATCATAAGTTGAGCAGGTATTATCGACCAGTTAGTCATCTCAGGTACAACTCTGGGATTCTAAAATCTATCTTACAGACTCTTGGCTGGTTAGGGGTGCTCATTGCAAAATCCTTGAGTGCTGAATCACCATTCTGCAGGCCGAAGATTTTGTTCCACGACTATCCGCTTGAGGGCGCAGCGAAAATGTCAGCTGTTATTACAAACCGGCCAAGGGCTTGGACTCCTATGTGGTGTTCCTTTGATCTCAGATGAAAAATACAGGCAAACTGAGCTACCACAACCAGGAGATCCTCAAACTAAGTGCAAATCTACAACCATGCCTCGTATTATGTTGAAGGGTGGCGTTTGGCGCAACACAGAGGATGAGGTCCTTAAAGTTGCTGTCGCCAAGTACGGCCTCAACCAGTGGTCGCGTGTTGCATCGTTACTTCATCGAAAATCAGCCAAACAATGCAAGGCTCGATGGAACGAGTGGTTGGATCCATCGATCAAGAAGATAGAATGGAGTCGCGAGGAGGAAGAAAAGCTATTACATCTAGCGAAAGTTTTTCCTACCCAATGGCGAACAATTTCAAGACACATTGGAAGGACTGCAACGCAATGCCTTGAAAGGTATGAGTACCTTCTCGACCAGGCACTCAAGAAGGAGCAAGGTGGAAATGCTCTCGAGGCTGAGAGCGCTTTACGTAGGCTTATGCCTGGAGAAATCGACCCAAACCCTGAAACGAAACCTGCCAGACCTGATCCTCAGGATATGGACCAGGATGAGTTAGAGATGCTAAGTGAAGCTCGTGCAAGATGTGCCAATACGCAAGGCAAGAAAGCCAAACGGAAAGCAAGAGAGAAGCAACTTCAAGAGGCGCGACGACTGGCTGCCCTACAAAAGAAGCGCGAACTTCGTATGGCAGGCATAATAACTGGGGAGAGTCGTAAACGGAAGCATGGGATCGACTACAATGCTGAGATACCTTTCAGGAAGGAAGTGATCGAGGGCGATCATGATCTTGCCGCCGATCCGCCGGTTGTTAAGAATTTCAATTTTAAAAAACTACGTCAAGAGCATATAGATGGTAAAATGCGTAGTGAGGTTGAGGCAGAAGCAAGAAAGAGAGATAAATCTAAACCTAAACCACCCCAACCAGTCTTTCAGTTCCAACCTAAGAGGAGCGAATTAATATTGAGCTCTCCGCAGAGGGAGCCAAAAGAAGAATCAGTCTCTAAATCAAAACTGACGGACACTTTCGAACTTCCGGAGTTATTGAATCTACCAGCGCCACAAAACGATGTTGATCTGGATGATGAAGAAAACGATGATTCAGATAGCACCAACGAAGAGGTTGAAGAAGAGAAGATAGTATTAGATCGAGCGCAATTAGATGAACAAGTTAGAAGAAAGGAGGAAGCTAAAAAGGTCGCGGCTTTCAAGCGACAAAGTCTTGCTGTACAAAAAGAATTGCCAAGGCCGAATGATATACCCTTCAATTTGAAAGATCTAAACAATTACACCTCAGGCGCATGCAAAGAGGCCATGCAGATGGTGAACCAGGAGATGTTGACTCTGCTACACTTTGATGCTCTCAAGAACAAAACTGAAGAGCAACAAAGGTCAGATAGTCGAAAATCCAGATTAGGCATCGATGTTGACAGGTATCGAAGCAATTATTTGGATTCGTACCCAAAGCAAAATTTTTCAGATGAAGTTTTGGCTGAGGCTAGGGCATTAGTCGCGCGCGAGATAGGAACATCAGATACTAGGTTAGCCGATGAATTAACAGATTATCTTTCGTCTGCTCATATCTGTATTGAACCTGATATGGACAACATTGTCCAAGCCTTCCATGAATATTCAGGCTTATCCCGGCGTTTAGATGAGAAAGTCACCAAACTAGTAAACAAACTGGACAAAAGCAATCTCGAGTTTGCCTCGCAGTCCAAGAAGCTTCATGAGTCAGCACAAGAACAACTCGAAACATTACAAGAGTGTAGAATCGCATTGAAAACTTTCGAGCATTTGCGTGAGTCCGAGTCAAGGGCTGCACAGCGGCGAGTTGAGCATTCGCAAGAAGAGGTAGCCTCTTTCAAGGCTCAGCAGAATAAGCTACAGAGTGTCTACGACTCTTTAGTTAGAAAGATTGAGAAACTAGACGCGAATAAAACAATTGACCGATGAGCTTATTCTCGTCCCAAACTGCCACCTGTGAATTCCGAAGAAACTCTGTTGATCCTCCACGTTTTCCTATCCTGAATGTCAAACAGTGACGTGCAGCTTGCAGTCTTAAAAACTTTGTTGACTTCTAGCCAATTCAGCGCGAAGATTTGCCGAGCGCGACTCCGTGCTTCGCCTAATCCACTGACTTTTAAGAGAATAGAGCGCTAGAGGGTCGCCCCGCTACGTCCGGAATCGAGCGTAACTGTTTCCTGTGAAAATTTGCCTTGACTTTAAGCCCTTGACAGCGTTGATGGGCACTAAGAGAGGGTTCTCGTCGGGTTTTCAGCTAATTTTACGGTCGAGATTCGAGCCACTGGATTACCAACATCATTCTCTCTTCGCAGAGGCATAGGCAGCGCAAGGTAGCTGAGTTTCTTAGCAGAGTTGAAAGTTTAGACCAACTGAAAGGACTTTGGAAACATTCATTGGGATGTCGCTGTTTGTCGCGAAGAGCAGGATGTGCCAATGATCAAGAGGTTTTAGGAGTCTGGCATGAGTGTGGCAAGCGGGTTTAGCGCGCGCTTTTATTGTATTGTCTGGCCCATGGTAGATAGCGAGCATGCTTACCGGTTGTGTCAGGCACCTCTCAAGATGATGCTCGTTCACCTGAGAGGCTTTGCAACACTCCTCGTGGAACCCGCTTGTGTGTCCCTTCCTCGTACTATAACCCTTGATTGCCACCTACTAGCCGTCAAGTCTCTGAACACTGCTGGCAACGTTTACAATCAAGGGCTTGTTTACGAGGGGCAAAATTTTGTCTGGCGAGATACTGCCAATTTCTCTGGTGCGTCCGCCCCGTACGTGAGCGAGAGGTGAACGAAGCCAGGAGCAATGAACACAGGCTTCATTCGACTATACCTAACTACTCCTTTCTGATACCTTGATCCTTGAAACCACTCGAACTGGCTTGTTCGAGCGAGAAGCATACCAATTCCAAGTTTTACTACTAGTAGCCCTGCGGCTTAAAAACCTTGAATGAGAGTTACGTAACTAGTTGCCGCTGGAGCTCGGCCAAGGGAATCGTCTTCGGTGCTCAATACTGGATGCGGTTCAATTTGAGTTACAAACTTTAAGACTCCCCTTCAAGGAATTGAGGTACATCAGATTTGGACAACAAGTTGAAAGAGGGTATTATCAGCTCAAGATTAATTGAAAACTTTCAAAATGGAGAGTCTAATACATAGAAAAGGACTGTCCTTCAATGAGAGCATATTTAAAGAATACGAAGCAGATGGGTGGAAGTTCCTGCAAGAAATGGACCCAATTTCGGGCGAGATGGCTGGCTTCCTCTTCAGATCACCCTATCCCGTTTTAGGTCTAACCTTCACTTATATAATCTTTGTATGTTTCATTGGCCCCTCCTTGATGCAGAACAGGGAACCTTTTCAATTGAAGAACCTGATTCGATTCTATAACCTGTTGATGGTTCTTTTGGCAGGTGTTTTACTAGCAAACTTACTCAAGTGTGTTGGATCATTTGCAACGTTGTTTGATTGCGACAAAACCTTCAATCTCTCAGATCCAAGCTCAAGCGGAATCTATGGAATGGCGAATTTTATATTGTTGGTCAGGTTGAGCGAATATCTTGATACGATATTCTTTACATTGAGAAAGAAGCAAAACCAGGTAACCTTTCTGCACGTCTTCCATCACGCGTTTGTGCCAATCTATGCATTCTGGATCCTGAGAACTGCACCTCTCAGATTCAATGTGTTCATCATATTGGTCAACTCGTTTATTCATGTACTCATGTACTTTTATTATTTTCTAGCCACTTTTCAGCAACCAAGAGATGGCCCAGGAGCTAGGAATCGCGCAAAACAGGGGCCTATCATGTATGTTGTCACGAAGCTACTGATGTTCAAAAAATACATGACCCAACTGCAGATACTGCAATTCATCGCCCTAGCAGCTTACTCTATTTGGGCAACGATGCAGCCTAACAAATGTCAAGTGCCATGGACCTATATCATTGCAAACTTACTACTAGCGCTTGGATTTCTCAGTCTCTTTTTACACTTTTACGTGCAAGTTTACAGGAAGGGCGCGAGCACAAAAACTAAACGGGATTAGACTATTCGTTATAATCAATGAATGGACGAGAGAATTAAAGTTTCCAGTCTGTTTTTGGCTAACACCCATCGATACACGATTTTGAGTACCTTGAGAAGTTCTATAACTTTGATCGATTTAATTTGAGTACTGGTTATCAGTAGGGAGAGGCATGTTGGTTTAAATTACTAACTTTAAATGGCCTCCAATCCACGAGTTTCAGAAGACAATGCAAGCGGCAGATCTGGCGCCTTGCAGGCGTCAGCCGGAGTCGATTTCCCAGCACAATTTCATCCTACAGACGATTTGCATGCGCAACAACAGAAGCGTTTTCTGTGTTTTCATCCATTGATTCAATTTCATGGTCCTCGGAACAAGCCGAGATGTTTGTATTAAACTAGATCTGCTTGCCTATCAACCAAGATGATAAACTAAACCAGCCAACCATCACCCTCTCGATGCTTTCATCTTTAACATATCATGTCTAGGGATTCTGTTGGGGCCTCTTCGGAAGATGAATGCACGAGAAGTCGAAGAGTTGAATCTGCCGCATCAAGATTAGTCTACGAGCATAATCTTGGAGCTGTTGAGTTGCATTCAGAGACATTAAAGTGTCTCAATGACGAACACTATCTGAAGGACACTATTGTTCAATTTTACTCAGCTTATTTGTTAAACGAGATATGCGATAAGCAAGTGGCTTCGAGGGTGCACATTTTTGATAGCATCTTCTCTGGGCAACTTGATAAAATATTTGATGACAACAAAGTGAACAACTCGAAACTTGACCTCTTAGGCAAGTGGTACAACAATATCGACATATTTGAGAAACACTTCCTCATATTCCCCGTATGCTCAGATCATCATTGGTTTGCAATCATTGTCTGCTATCCCCTAAACGTTCGTCCCATTCATTGGAACGGCGATGAGCATAGCAAGAACAATAACTCCACTGCCAAGAGAGAGGGCACGCCAGGAATCATAGTGATGGACTCACTGGGTTTAAGGAATCCATTGGTCACCATGAAAGTGAGAGACTTTCTTGACTACGAGTGGCGAACTAAATTGAAAGAGATCAAGAGGTTCTCTCACCATGACCTGAAAGAGTATTTTCCTTCGCTTCCAAAACAAAAAAATGCTTACGACTGTGGTATATACATGCTGAACTATATCAGATGCTTCCTCGAGGAGCCAGATCGCTTTTATCGGCGCATAAGAAGGCGCGATAGCGAGTCTAGTCAAATCTTGAGAGCGCGTATCAGGGAGGTACTAGGATCTAATAATCGAGAGCATTTGAAGGCTTTGATATATAAAGTTTGTAAACGATACAATTGACCAGGGCCTATCAATTTCAGGGTGGAGGTCTGATATTGAATGCGTAACCAAGACTTGATTTGAACGTGATGCACAAAATTAATCGAAACTCATAGAATGAAGCAGCTTTACCATGTTTTCGGCTCTACGAGTGTAGCGAGAGAGATTCTACCAATAATAATAAACAACCTCAAACACACTGATTGGAAAGTCGTTAGATAGTCTATGTGTTAGATCAGATTGTATGATCCCCGAACCTATGTTATTTATTTTAGTCGTTTTGTATAGTATGTATCAAAACGACTAAAATAAATAATGGAATGTTGACATCTTCAATGCTCACGTCTAAAAGTGAAGAGTCTATTTAGACCCCACTCCATGGGATGATGAAGTGCGCATGCAAAGATCATATGCCACTAGCAGCGCTGACTCACTCTGTATTTCGGGCTGAAGCAGTCCTTTCTCGTTTGCTGCATAGGGTGAATTCCTTTACGAGTGTATTACATTTCGAAAGTGTAAATATCGAACTAAACTCCCTAGTTTACAGAAGACACAGTTATAGTTTTTGGGAGAAGATACATTGCTAGACATAGACATGTCAGCGGTTGTCGGCCAACCTGGGGCCTCCCAAAAAGGCCGGGCCAAAAAGAAGGGTGGAGGAGGAAACTCTGGAGATCGCCAATTGAGTGAGATGACAAGCGCTCTCTCGATCAAGGACTCAGGAAACCAACAATCAGTCTCTCTGTTTCCTCGTAAGCCTGAAAGAAAGGGACCAGCACCTGGTAAAATTGTTGCCCTCATAACAAATCTATTTAGAATGTCAATAAGCCAAAACAAACCCATCTATAGATATACTGTCGAGGTTGATCTCGAGGAGGACCAAACTCAGACTCAGAAAGCAACGGAAACCTCACAGTCTGCCAACAAAGGTGGTGATAGAATTCCTAGGAAGCTCAGCAAAGAAATTAGAAGGTTGGCCGTTGGCGAGGCTATAAAGACATGGATCGAGAAAAACAGACCGAGTGATTACAAGCGAGACCTCAAATTTAACTATCTTTTCGACGCCAACGCCTCCAACATGTACGCACTATTCAACATGTTCGCTAAGGTGAATGCCAAAACTCAAGAATTTAGGGTCGAATGCAAGTTGGAAACATTTCAGGGCAAGGAAGTTGCTCTCGTGCCTAGATTGTTCAGAGTTAAAGTTTATCAAGGTAGTATCTTGAACCTTCAAGGTTTGGTTCAGTTTTGCGCAAAAAACAGTACCACAAGGGAAATAGCCGACGTTCAGGAGCTTATACGAGCCATCGATGTCATAATGCGTGGCCAGATCGTCACTCTGCCTAGTTACGTTCTCACAACTACAAGCGTCTTTCCATTTAAGAGAGAAAACCAATTCAAAGTCAGCACGGGAGTTATCGCAAGCAAGGGTTATTCCATGAGCGCTAGACCCACCGAATGTGGTCTCGTACTTAATGTAGCTAATACTGTTGCAGCTTTCCATGAAGAGATTGCCCTCACCGATTTGCTCAGGGATAGATTTTCCGTTCGTGATCTCAGAAGGCCATTAACTGCGGATGTGTTAGATAGGTTGAAGAGAGAGATTCGTAACAAGCAGGTCGAGGCTCGACATCATAATTATGGAACAAAACAGAAGCCACACTACAGAAAGTATCGCGTCAATGATGTATCCGGATCCAGCAAAGATAAGTTCACATGGGTCGACAAATCAACGAAGGAAACTCGTCTCGTCACTATTCAGGAGTATTTCAAGAAAGAATATCCCCATGTTAACTTACAGTACCCGGACTTACCTTGTATAATCGACAAAGGCCGTAAGCTACCACTTGAGTTCTGTCATCTAATAGACAAGCAAAGAGTCTTACGGAAGATGGAGCCCGATGAGACATCAGTCATAATCAAAGAATCTGCTGTTCCACCAACGAGACATTTTGCCCAGATTACCAACCACGTCGCAGAGATCAAGAAATTCAGCCAGCCAATGGAAGATTTTGGTATCCAGTTCGACCCAAAACCAATAGAGGTTACTGGCCGTGAATTACCACCCATATCTTTGATTGGCGGCTCGAAAATGGACATAAGACCCAGTGATGGCCAATACAATGTGCAACGTGATCGATTCTTCAAGCCTGCCAGATTGACGAAGTGGGTTTTAGCCTTCATCGTTGATGAAGATGTTAGAAGAGATCAGCAAAGAAATGGTCCGAACAACCTATTCGAAAAGCGATTTTCGGAGCTGTATTGCAGAGGTGGACAATCGAAAGGAGTCTCTGTCCCTCCAATGGCAGCTTGCGATTCTATTCCAGCTAACCGAGAGGACGAGTTCAAGGCCATCTTAAAAAAGTACTACAGACATCTCAATAGCAGCAAAGTAGATCATGCAATTATCGTTCTACCGAAAAGATGTCCTGATTGGGTCTACAGATACCTCCAGTATTTGGAAGTTTCCGCTCAGGAGGGCCGGAAACCAGGTGAAAATTGGACGCGAACCTCTTGTTTGAAGTACGAGAATTATGTGCGCAAAATAATACAAGACCGAGACGATGGAAGAATGTTCATTGCCAACCTGTGGCTCAAGTACAACACGAAGTTGGGCGGAATCAACTTCGTTCTCAAGGATGACCGAACGAACGATTTCCTCCAAGATGGATACATTTTCATTTCCATTGATGTATGTCATCCTGCGCCTGGCGATAAGCTTATTCAATCGGTTGCAGCAACGGTTGCCATGTGGGACCTGACCAATCCAAACATGTCCTATTGCACTAGGACGCGAGTGCAGAGGAAGACCCGGGATAATCAATCAACCATAGAGGAAGTCGGGGAGATTGGTCAAATGCTAGAAGAGTTACTGGATTCTTACTTTGAAAAGAAGCGAAAACTTCCTACTAAGATTGTGACATTACGTGATGGTGTGTCAGAGGGGCAGTTCAAGATAGTACTGGACTTCGAGCTAGGAAAGGTAAAGAGCGTTATTTCTCAAAAATATACTAAAGCACGTATGAAGTTGCCGCTTCTTTCGTGCCTAGTAGTGCAGAAACGACACAAAGTGCGTTTCATGAGAAAAGAACCTCATCAAGGTCGCAAGGGTCCAGATTACAACATCCAACCAGGAACCGTTGTCGACTCTGAGGTTACACATCCACGCGACTTTTCATTCTATATTGCACCCCACAAAGCGATACAAGGAACGTCCAGGACTGCGCATATTTACATGATTTACGACGAGATCAACTTCTCTCAAGATCAAGCCCAAGCAATGGTCCATGCCCTGAGTTATCTATCTCCTAGGTGCACTAAGAGTACCTCAATACCGACACCCGTTAACTTGGCCGACTTGGCCGCCGAACGAGGCAAGAACATCGTCATCTCATGGAATGATGAAAATCGTCACAAGATGGACGAGAATGAGCGCTTAACTAAGATTAACGCCTTCCTGTCAAACATGGCGGATAAGAATTACAAGAACACCTTGTATTACGTATGAGATTACTTGATGTGTACTTCTTGTTCACAATTGATTGAGCTCTCGATTTTTGGAGTGTCCAGTCTCAGAGCAATAAATGTAACTTTGTTGCACAATATCTATAGCTTGACATAATCTTTGTTCATCAGTGTTCTCACAAACCAATCGTAACACCGACTCTATGCGATATAGAATAATCGAATAAGACTTTAGATAGATTCTATAGTCAACCACTCTAATTTGTTTGCAGAATTAGTGCAACTCTTGACCTGGGACCTAGAAAAAGATTTGTGTACATCGTCAAGGTCTTGCCAAGAACAGGGGGTGTTATTTTATTCACTCGGTTTAAGTCTGCGTTGATTTGCTTTTGTCCACGTTTTGTAGCACTAGATTACATCACCCAGGCCGACAATGGGCAAATCTATCAGAAAACGCTTTGGAGGATCGTTATTTATCTGAATTATAGACGCGTCTACGATAACAATTCTCGGACTTTGCCGCCACAACAATCGTTCCCTCCATCAAGTCGTCTCTAATCCTCAAGCTAACTCGAACTGAAAGCACTATAGACCAGAATAAAATTTTCTAAGTCGCATAATACAACTGTTGCATTCTCTTGGCAACAATTACACGAACCAAATCAACAAGCAAACGCATTTCTTTGCTGTGAGAAATTTCGCTATAAGCAAGCCAAGTCTATATTACAGTATTACATGAACTATCATTGAAACGGCACCAAACAATTTCGCCCCTATCACCATTTGATTGGTCATGGAGCGGCCCATAAATATCTTGATAGTTTATTATCCAGTACTCAAAATTTATTCGAACACCTAGAGACATGCTTTTATATAGCCGACCTGGAGAGTTGACTTGATTTTTCGTCCAAATATATTATCGAATTTTTATATACATACAAACGCTGTCATCCAAAAACTGACAGAGGCCTAGGTAGGATAAATGATCACTGATATCTCACCTAGAACATCAACAACTTTACATCTCTAGTCGTTAAAGCTAAATCACCAGTTATATTATATCTGTTATGACCAAACAAGGGACTTTTTCGACGTCAAAAGCAGTCACACTCTTTGGTTTAATATTTTTATTATCGAAATCAACCGTTTCCTTAACTACTGACATTCGTGTTACTTCAGAATCAAATTTGGGAGGCAAGTTAGACCACCATGACGATCAACTATCTATCCAGATCCTCGAGTCGCAGAAACAACTGCAGCACTTTGTTGAAGAGCAATCGAGCTCTACTATCAGTAATTTAACGAGCAACGACACCGATCTCTCAATTCCACAAGTGCCTGAAAATCTCTCAAACATCGATCCAAGATCCTCGGCAGCAAACTTTTGCTCACCAAGCTCGCATGACGGCAACGAGAGATCTGTAATCAAGGTCGGCTACTTGACTAATATACATGGTCGAAATAATCAACAGCGACAAGGTATAGTAATTAGTGGCGCCATAACATATGCGATTTCGAAGGTCAACAACGATACTAGTAAGCTTAACGGCAAGCGGATAGAACTGATAGCTAATGACACGGAGGGTCAAACGTTACTAGGTACTTCGGCTATACTGCACCAATGGCGACAAGGTGCAGTAGCTTTCTTTGGACCTGAGGATTCCTGTGAGGTTGAGGCCACTATCGCTTCCGCTATCAACTTACCTATGATCTCATACAAATGTGCTGATTCCAAGGCATCGAATAAGCCCCTTTATCGGACATTCGTTCGCACTCACCCGCCAGACACTCAGATTGTTAGCTCTGTCATAGCGTTGTTAACATATTTTAAATGGAAAAAGTTTTCCATAATATCCGAAAAATCAACCCAGTACCAGACTGTTGCACGCAATTTAGCTGACAGAGCAAGAGCCTCAAACTTCACCATCAATAGTGAGAGTAAATTCGAGAACATTTACACTTGCTGTGTAGACCATAAATCATGCTGCCATGATGCACTTTACAATATAATTGAGGATACTTTCAAGAAAACGCGTATATATGTATTTTTAGGTACAGTCAATGACTTGATCAGCATGATGCAAGTTATGCAAGTTAGGAATCTAATCAACAACGGCGACTATCTTGTCATATACATCGATTTGGATCAGTACAGTAAATCCCACTCTTACAAGTATTTTTGGCGCCTAGACATGGATCTGGGGACGAAAAGAACAATGATTGAGGCCGCTAGGTCCTTATTGGTTGTAGTATCAAGTCCGCCAAACGTCAGCACGTACAGCGACTTTGAAGAGAACGTCAGGATTTACAATGCACTGCCCCCTTTCAACATGGTCCAACCCTTCCAAAATTTGAAGAAACACATCACAGTCTACGCCTCCTACCTATATGATGCCTTCATGCTATATGCGGATGCTCTAGAGGAAACAATCAAGGCTGGCGACAATATACATGATGGTGAGGCAATTGTTCGCCGTATCATCAGCAGAAAAAACTATCAAAGTATTACTGGCCCATGGATGAATATCGACTCAAACGGAGACGTTGAAGGTAACTATAGTGTCCTTGCTCTACGTCCAACCCCGCCTGATGTCAAGTTGAAAGTCCCAGGAGATTTCAACTTCACAATGTTGCCTGTCTGTAACTTCTACTATGAGAACAACACCCTCATGTTGACTGGCACTATTGATTGGGTCAAAGGTGGGAGACCCCCATTAGACGAACCAGTTTGTGCTTACGATGGTAGTATCTGTCGCAAACCTCCTGACTCGTTTAGAGAGAAGCTAGCGGTTGTGCAATTAGTAGTGCTAGTAACTTTGAGCGTTATAGTTTTCCAAATTTACAGAAATTGGAAAAAGGAGCAAGAAATAGCCGGCTTATTGTGGCGCATGGAATTGGACGATGTGCAGTTTCTTTCTGGTCAATTGAACAGGACGCAGAGTAGGAGTAGTTTTGCTAGTCAAACTTCAAACGATTCAAATGGTAATCGGATCAAGAATGCATATACCAAGACGGCCAATTACAGAGGTGCGATTGTTGCTATCAAGGAGTTGCAATTCAGTAGTAAAAAAGACAAAGACATTCCTAGGGCTTCGAAGGTGGAGATGAAGCTGATGAAGGAAATTCGGCATGACAATATCAACCCGTTTATTGGAGCTTGCATCAAGCATGAATCAAACTTGATATACATAGTCACAGAATACTGCTCAAAGGGAAGCTTACAGGATGTTCTAGACAATTCAGATGTCAAATTGGATTCGATGTTTGTGTCGTCGCTCGTTTTTGACCTTTTATCCGGCTTGAATTATTTACATAATAGCGAGCTCAAGTGCCATGGTAATCTGAAGTCTTCGAATTGTTTGATATCTTCACGCTGGGTTTTGAAGATTACCGACTTCGGATTGCACAACTTCCGTTTGAAAGCGTCCTCGGCACCATTTCGTGAAAACATGCGCCACGCTCATTATCGTAATCAGCTATGGAAGGCTCCTGAGTTGCTCAGAAATCCAACAATGTTTGGCAATCCAAAAACTGACATATACGCCTTTGGCATAATCTTGCACGAGATTATTGGTCGAAATGGTCCGTTTGGAATCGATACTACTCCTATGAAACCTGAGGATGTCGTCGATTCTATCATGAACCCCAAAACCTGTTGCTCAGCACATCTCAGAGTTGATCACAATAAAGGTTGTCATCAGGCCACCTCAAGCAGTTCTGTCGATATAAGGCTGATCAAGGCTCAGCACAATATCGGACGTAATGACTTGCAATTAGATCCAAATCGTCGGCCGGGTAGGCAACAGTTTAATCAAACTAGAGGTTTTATTCAACTTGAGCAGTTGAAGCAACAAACTGTGTGTAGATCGTCAAATCTTGAGACGATACCACCCACATCGATTGAGTCAATGGGTGCCAAGGAGCAAAACGAGGATTCTCAGATTGGGCCTGAAGTTCCATTTATCAGCAAAACAGACGCTAAGTCTCCCCAATCGCCCTCACAGAATCATACAAATAACTTGCCTGCATCCAGTGGATTGGTCGACACACTGATACTTTTCAGGCCCGATATAAATCTTTTACAATGCCCTCAAAACGTAGTGGACATCATGAGAGATTGTTGGTCTGAAAAGCCGGAAAACCGACCCGATCTACGCACGATCAGACGTCGTCTAGAATGTTTGAGGCGCGGAACGAAGCACAATATCATGGATAACATGATGGAAATAATGGAAAGATACGCGAACAATCTCGAGGAGATAGTCCAAGAGCGGACCTCTCAATTGAGCGAAGAGAAGAAAAAGACAGAGGTTCTCTTGTACAGGATGCTTCCGCCTTCCGTTGCTGGTCAGCTCTTGTTCGGAGAGGAGGTTGAGCCGGAATCATTTGATGCTGTCACCATTTTCTTCAGCGACATTGTCGGCTTCACAGAGCTATCATCTAAGAGTACACCTATGCAAGTAGTCGTCTTTCTCAATGACCTCTACACCTTATTCGATGGAATAATACAAGAATACAGTGTTTACAAAGTTGAAACCATAGGCGATGCTTACATGGTCGTAAGTGGGCTACCAGAGAGAATATCCAATCATGCCGATGAGATAGCCTCTATGGCAATCGAGCTACTGAAGTCTGTTGAAGACTTCAAAATACGCCACCTACCAAACGAGGTGTTGCAGCTCAGAATTGGACTACATACCGGTCCAGTCGTTGCCGGCGTCGTGGGTACCACCATGCCACGGTATTGTCTTTTTGGTGATACTGTGAACACGGCAAGCAGGATGGAATCTCATGGAGAGCCTTTGAAAATTCACACAAGCCCACAGACAAAAGAACATTTGAGCAAATCTGATAATTACATACTTGAATCACGTGGTGTCATCGTGATAAAAGGAAAGGGAAATCTCGAGACGTTTTGGCTGTTAGGTCATCGAGATGAAACAAGCCAGTATAGGCATGATCCAAACAGTAAGATAGCGAACAATGTTGGGTTATTTGATGCAATCGGTCAGATTGAGGGTAAGAAGAAAAGTCCCCGAGTAGTGCACTCCCAGACAGCGGCGCCAAATGGGGATTTATTCAAATTGAGCAGTTACCCCGACTACTAGCCATCCTGTAATTTCTTTGTGATATGGCGATAGTATAACGGGGCTTGTCTCCTGTCGTTGACAAGTATATTAGCCACGCAATGTACCATATGATTGCATAGAAAGAGTAAAGGGCCACGGCGTATAGGATCAACCAACCATAATCTGAGCATTTCACTGATGATGCATCAGATTGCTCAAACATTCTGGACTTTGAACACTTTGATTTCGTCTTTGTGAATGGGCCGACTTGGTGATGTGGTGCTAAATTTGGGCTTCGTACACTACCCGAGGACATTTTGTAAATACTCTTCCTAGAAGCTGTCTTAGTTTTATGTCTACTATCAGGCGAAAGCGTTCTCATTCTGAGCGCCGACTATCCCCTCCTACCACATCTAATTGTATAACTTTTTGACTCTGATTTCGATATTGCCAACGATTTAGAGGATATGTGAGTCTCAGGTGATGGGGGCTCATTTATGATCCCGTCAGAGGGTTGGTTCTGGTTAGAGCAGTAGATTAGCAGATTTAGAAGGCATCTGCTGCCGCTATGCGCGTGGATTCATGCTACAATGTTGCAGCCAACTAAGAATCAGCTTGCCTTCACCTTGATTCACGTGATTGAGTTAGACTTTTGATTTTCATACGATTCTCTGTTGAGATTGCCTCAAGCTAGAGAGATGTTGCTTATGGTACCTCTCTGGGCTCTTTTTGGCTAGGCGAATAGATACTCGTACCAGAGCCTGACAGTTCCGGGCAATAGCCTAGATGCGCAGATCTTCGATCGAATCGAGAGAGAGGCACGGTAAGAAAGCTCGTCCGGTTAGTCGTATGGATAATGCAGGCCGCGATCACGAACCAAACCAACAGGTCGCAAAGATGAACCCACAGCCAATGACAAAAGCTAGCCCCCCATCACATACCTCCAATTTCAGATTTATCATTTCCCGTCCACAAGCGATCGTAATCGACTTGCTAGGCGTTCTGGTCTGCAAAAGCTTCATGTCGAGCTCGAAAGAGTTCAGAGACTTCTTTCAACATAATGTCTTAGAATACCTCAATGACAATTGGAAGCAGAAACAGCTCAAGATTATGATCAACTTCTTCCGCTGCTCGCAAGCAAACGTACCTGATGAATATAAGCTAGCTGATAGAGAGGAATCGAAAGAAGAACAAATAAAGCAAGCCAAGAGGCACGTCGTGTGGAAGTTGCGTAACGACCCCACAAACTCTGCACTGTCTTTATTCATGCTGGGAATAACAGAGTGGGGTTATAGGACTAAAACTTTACAGACTAGGTAAGTTGATGAATGATAATTCTTCCACATGTTGCCCTCAGCCATCTAACAAGTTTCTGAAGTATTTACGATGAGGTTCCAGGTATCTTGAAACAATGGAAGCACATGAAGATACCGGTCTACGTCGGCGTAGGCTCGGCGGATTTCCTTGTGATGGTCTTGACCAACACAACTTATGGAAACATTCTGCCCTTCTTCAATGGGCACATGAACATAATGGACTTCGACGGGTCCAAGGCGAACAAGGATTTCAAGAAACTGGTTACAATCCTTCGGCTCCCACCGGAGAAAATCCTCTATCTTACGAGATTTCGCCAGGATTGCAAGAAAGCTACTGAGAATGGGCTACAGTCACTTATAGTTCTGAGGCCCGACTTTGATAGTCATGGCTTGATCACTCAGTTAAAGGCTAGAAGAGGTAACGCCACTTCAATGGATGGGAGTAAACTCTCAAGGGGTATGATCATGGACGAGTCTGTGTCGCCTCCGGGAAAGGCGAACCAGTTCAATGATATGAAGAATCCTGAGATTAAGCGCCAGTTTGAAGAGAAGGTGGGTTCTCTCTCACTGATTGATGATCACGATGAGGCTGACAAGTATAATACTCAGTCGTCACAAATTGTTGAGCAAGATTTGACCAAATATAGTGTCGTGTTGTCACTATCAGAGATAAATTTCAAGTGAATACGAATTACGCGATGGATCTCGCTTTGTGATTTGACTTTGGGCTTCAATGCCACCAATATGGCACCTGAGTCGATATCTTCGTTCCAGTTTCCTCATGAACTAGATCTTGAGATGCAATCGCAAGTTCGTGGCGCATCAGGGCCAATCCACGGTTGCCAACAGCTTTTCTCAGTAGCCCCAGCCTCTTTCCATTGGAGTCAACTATTTCAGTGCCGCTGCGTAGATCGATTTTTGTATCTAAGGTTATGGGCATAAGACGTTTTCTAACGACGCCAGTGAAATGGATTCGTGCAGTCAATTCTTGGCCCAGATAGCAGCCTTTATCATAGCTGACGGACCCAAGTAAGTCAGCGTTGCATTCAAGGGGAAAACAGTTACTTTCAGGGTGATCTTGGCCACCCTCACCCACGCCAAGCATGTATCGGTGGATAGTATAGTCTTTTAGAGTTGATTCGAGAATATCTTGGTTAGTGATCGACTGAATGCTTGATTTCAGGTCAATGAAATCCGTGGTTTTAGAGATGATTCTCATCCCCATTGACAATATCCTAGGGTCATTGACGATAGTCAAACCATCGCCTATGATCTCTCCAACATCAGACAGCACTGAGATCCTCTCCTCGAAACTAGCCAAAGCCGAGCTGTCATGATTATCAACTAATTTAGGAAACAAGCACCAGGTCGTCAGTTCGTTCTCGATTGATAATCTTATCTTCCTTCGAAGTCGATAGCCGTAGAGTGTATTGGCTAACCCACTTGCGAGCGAAGAATCACATTCTATGAGCAATTCGTCATGTTCGTACGCCTGACCAGGTGGAGTAAATACACAGTCCTGGCGTGTTAATGCCGTTCTATATAGAAGGATGTCACAGATTGCTTTGCCATGAGCATTCAACATGAAGGCGCCCATAGCATTTGAAGAATTTTTGGCATGTTTCCTCTCTGGTATCCGATCTGGCTCGTACAGATACCGCACATCATTGCAAAGGAGTCCTTGTAGATATGGATAACAGTCTGGTCCGGTGATCTTGAGAAGTTTTCTGTTTGTCAGTCGAGCTAGAGCGAGAGCTGTCATCGCTCTATTGAACTTGGAGGCGATATTTTGATTTCCTAATTCTACTAAGAAACCAAATTGATGGCCGAGAGACAACCAAGATGAGCCTCAGATCAAACTCAGTCAATGGCACGTGATGTCACCGATTCTGGAGAGGGATAACTGGGCACATGGACTCCTGAGCGTCCAAATTAAAAAAAACTCTGCAAGTGAGAATCGGACCCCCGGGCTAACGGCTCACATCGATGGATGTATCTGTTCTTGGTTTCTCGGAGCGAGAATTGATGTCCTATTCTTAACCAGACACGAAGACGTCACCCATACTGTCGCTGGAAGTCGTATCCTAACGTCTAGTCGCTTCTCAGATTGGATGCAAGTTGGAGACAGAGTTGAGCCACCGACTCAGATTATACTTCGAAAAATAAGGAACTTTTTCGCCTCAAACATTGAATCGTTTTCAACAGGAAATGATTTAGAAACCGGCCCATCAAATGACCTGTGCATCAAAAGAATCAAGACGAAATCGAGCCTATGATGCTACAGTATTATATGCTACCTAAAGGCATCAGAGAAATAGCAAATACCATTTTGTGACTCGATAACGCAATTTAACTTAGCACAAGACCTTGGCAAGGTTTCCTGCCTAGCGAGCACTAAGGACACGATTTCAGTAACGTTCCAGCACAAATCGCTTCACATTAGCCACTTTCCTCTTGATTTTGCAACAAGAAGCTTAATTAGAGTTGCTCTACTGAAAGACAGGAAGACTTTTCTTCACCTGCTGCCTTGAGTTCAGCAAGCGACTCTGGTTGTTTCGTTGTGAGAGTTTACTTGCAGTGGTATGCAGATTCAACACTATGCTAACAATCAGTGTCAGATTGGTAAGACCAGCAATTAGTCTTATCCACGCCCCCTTGAAAGTGTAAAGACTCCATCGGCAATTTGTCGCTGCTTGAGACAGGCAATGCTTACCCAACATAGTTTCGCAATCTACTCAGAGAACAGACCGGCTGGACATATCTGTAGGCCCTATAAAAGATTTTTATTTGCAAAAATATGGTCTCAGTTGATCGTAGTCTTGGTAGAGGCACACAAAGCGACCAAAATGTTATCTCCAGCAGGAGCATTCAGTCTGGGAATCCAGATAGTCATCACTGTAGTTGTTATGATGTTCATCTCGACCGTTAGCGCGGGAGGAAAGGGTAAGGGCAGCGATATTATACTTTATAATCACAACCTTTTGATTCGGGGAGAGAAAGGGAAAGGAGGAAACTTGTTTCTTGGGGGTGACTCTGGGCATCATAAGCACCATGAACAATCTTATGGGCATCACGGCTATCACGAGATGGGGCATCATCACCATCACGAGAAGCAACCTATCATCATTCTAGAGGGAAAAGGGAAGGGTAAGGGCAAAGGTGGCAGAGGTAAAGGGAATAAGGGGAATAAGGGGAAGGGTGAATATGGTATGGGCTATGAGCAGCTGATTATGGGTGGTTACATGTAGCGTAGAGTGCAAAGCTCGCCATATAGCTGACAAGACAATACAAGACTATTCTCTGAAGAAGCTGGGCTGGATTTCTATGGGCAAAAAGAATTGATGCGACTTAAATCAAAGAAGGTATGGTAGATTCAATCCGGGGCATAGAGATTTATTTTGGGGGCAAATTCTATCAAGATGACAAACTCAACAAAGGCATGATTGCTGTAGCATCTTTGCTCTGCTAGTTTCCAATTGAGGCCAAGTTTCGAGTAGAGACGATTGTTCTCGCTAGCCAGGACCTTTTCTATACTCGCCTTACTTCGTTTCCTGAGTACTATAGACGGCCAAACTAGTGAGAGCCCTAGCGAACAACAACAAAATAAACCACCTAGAAGCAATAATTTAGCGCTTAGAGATTGCTGAGAGCTCAGAATTGTGTTGATTCGTCGCATTGTAAGGTCAAACTCTTCTTTTGAAACGCGTCCAATTAAAGCTGATGGGAAATCTGCCGGATAGCTATTAGATAGACCAAAAATAGTTAAATTTCCATTCCCTCGCAAGACGATAGGTTCGATCTGGTATAAGGTAGATTCTTGTGTAGGCAGGTCATCGTCAAAATCGAGGATTCGCCTCTTTGGCTGAGTTGGGCGTCTTTGGTTTTGCTTGTTCGATGGCGCTGGATTGATTTCATCGCAAGATGATACAATGCTGCTTTCTTCAATAACATCGAAGGCGTCTGCGTTAGAATGTGAAGAAACACCAACAAAGTCACTGGGCTTCAGTGGCTCTTCATGGATGGCAACCCCTGTTCCGCTTGTTGATCCGCCTATGGCACAAAAGTTTATATTCGACGATAGGTCGTCAGTTGTAGGAGAGAACTCTTGGCATAATCGAGCGCTTGTTCTGGATTGGTTGTCGGATGTCTGTACACGATGTTTCATGTTATAATCAGCTATGGTTGCCGAGACTGAGTCCCCCTTGATCGAACTTATAGATGGGTCATATTCAACTGTCTCCTTATTGCTCCAATTGCGTCCAGAGCTGGCTGATATCGAGTCGACCAAGGATTTAGGGTCGTCGAGTATGCTACTGTCTCTCGACGAGGATTTACGTTTTATAGAGGAGAACACGTTCATCGATGTGGTAGAGCGTGAGTCCCTGGCACCAGTTGATGATCTGGTTTGGCATGTGAGATCAGGTCTTCTGGACAAGTTTTCAGCGTCGTTAGATCTCGTTGCTTCCTCATCGTGTGAACTCGGAATATCTTTTTCGTGGTTTTCGATTGACTGCATCACAAATCTTACCGGCAGACTGACGGTTCACTAAATCTGGTGCAGACTCACCAGTCAACAGTTCTCAATCATCATCTCCTTCTTCACGGCAATTTCCAGATGGTCATATGCAAAATCTCACAGTTGGCCTCGTAGAGAGTTGCACCCTCCTCAATTGTAACCTATCGATCAGTTGATTTGAGGTGTCGAACAAGTAGTATCACTGGCACTTTGGAGGGCTTAAGTTCAGATAGGGTATGACTCTGGAAGCAACATCGCAGAAGGGGATAAACTATCGACTAGACCCACTTGTTCTTGAGACATCCATTTATGAATTTCTATTTAGCTTCGGATCTGAGGTCAACCGCATAGAAGTTTGGTCAAAACCAAAACTCGAATGTATACGAAATGAACAACGAATACCTTGTTCACAAGTCAACATACGGGGGAGTGAAGTTGATTTTGTATCTCGCGCCAGCGATGCCGCAAGTACTGTAAGGGGCCGGCGACTGTGCGAACTTGAAAACAAATAAAATCGGATGCAACGTTCAGTTCAGATTTGTGGCAAGCTTGCGCCTTAATCCATCACCAAAAAACAATCTTCAACTTGAATTTAGCCTAAGTGAGCCACCGCTTTATATCAGCCATCACAAGAGGAACGTAACAAAAGCTATCAGCCCAAGTGACTCAAGGCTAAAATAAATAGTGGCCATCAAATGAGAAGCGTGCATGCCGAGATCTAATGTAATCAATTGTATCATCCGAGAAGTTTTCTCCTTTATTTTTTAAACCTACATTTTGTTGAGATCCACCAGAACTTGATTGAGGCACCTATCTGTGTTCACTGTAGGCTACTTGTAACTACTATAAGGCCACAAAATCCATTAAATTCGGCACCGGCGAGTGTCATGGCCTCAAGATTGATCGCTGTTGCCGAGGAGGAAGATGCCGCGATTTTAAAGTTTCCTAAAGAATTCGACAATGCTGAAACCCTTACAATCAGTGAGGTGCTGAAGATCCTCGAAAATCGAAAAGAGCAATCGGACAAGTCAGATCCAGATCAGAGCCAAAAACTTAACGAAGCGTTTGTGAAGACGCTGGAGCATTGTAAAACTTTCAATAGGCTAGGAGACAACAAAGAGAGAATTCACGCCGTTCGCCGAATGCTACAAACCAAGAAGCTTCATAAATTCGAACTTGCCCAATTGGCCAACTTGTGCCCCGACTCGGCCGAGGAGGCGCGAACGTTTATACCCAGCTTGGAGAACAATTTTCAGGACGAGGAGTTGACCGAGATACTGAACGCCATGTGTTCGCTCTAACTATCTCGGAGGTCTCTTGAAAACACAATTCTCCTCCGAAATCAAATCTGCCCGAATCAACTCATAACCTCGTGTTTTTGTTCCATAACTTAGCTCTGTTTAATATGAGATGGTTTGTTTATACTCTTCCAGCCGATAAAATGTATAATTTGAAACGTTGCAGGTATTCCTTGCTCCAGAACATTGGAACCATACAGATGCTGATAAGCGGCGGCAGACGCTACCAGGACCTCGCGGTGAAGGTGCCTACTTCCGAAGATTGAAGCGTTGTTCTCACCCATTCCTTGCAGGTCGAACATCAATTCGAATATAGACGGATAGTTGATCTTAACTTCTGAAATGTCGACAGTCACCATGCCAAACCCGCTCGCCTGAAGAAGCCTCGCAATGTCTTGTCCAGTAGTTTTGGGGGCAACGTGAGGTGAAAATCCTGACAACCTTTCTAGTTCGGCCAATTGAAAAGAGGATCTGAGTTCAAATAGTGTATCGCCTCCTAATAGGCAGCCGACAAAAGCTGAGTTATTCTTCAGAATCTGTCGAACTTGTTTGAAACAACCAAGTAAATCGTTGACCCAATGCAAGTCGAGGCAACTTAGGACTAAGTCAACTGTGTTCTGTCTGATAGGCAGAAATTCCTCATCGCTCTGCAAATACTCGATAGGAAACTTGGGAGTCAACATCAAGTCCAGACGTCTAGCCCGCTTGACACTTTCCCTAGATATGTCCGCTTGAATAAGTAGCTGAACTCGGTCGGGATTTAGGTTCTTACTGATCAATCCTGAACATGATCCAATATTGAGGATCACTTTTCGCCCGCTGTTTGCCAGTAAATCAATTCTATCACATAGGTCCTTAGCTGTGTGGTCTCTGATATAATCAAACACGTGAGCATCTCTGTCTTGTGAGCTCCTATCCAGGTGATGTATGCGCAGTCTCTTGTTGAAGACGGTGCCAGTGGCCTCTGTAGTAAGACTTCTTCTGAACGCGATAACGTTCCGTTTCAAAAAGACATGGGCCATGAACGAGTTAATTTTAGGTCTCAAGGCCATGTTCAAGTTAGGATAATGATAATTAATACGGACCCTCGAAGCGAGCCTACTGAAAGTTCATTTTATGAATGACATTCTGTAGGGCTTGTTAAGACTCGCCCAGTGATCAAATCGATGAATGGAGCTCTTGGCCCTCCCCCCAAGTGGCCACAGGTTGTTTGCCTTAGATAAAGACAATCATAATAGCGATATATACCATGAGTTCAGGGGCTCTTTAGTTGGTTCAACTCAGCAAACAGAAATAATGGCTTATACATGTATGTTCTCGGTATTAGCCCCACTATGGGCTAGCAATCGAACCGCTAGGTTGCGCTGACGCAGGTTAAGCTCTTCACCTCTGCAACACGCTTCATTCGCTATTTTTGAGAGAGAATTAACGTCGAAAATCCTACAGCTGATACTTCATCTGTTATCTGACTTTTCTTGTCGGTCCATGAGACTAATCATTTGTGTCAGAAAAGATGTTATGTAAAGTTCGCCTCAGGACACACCAATCTGTCTCACAAAATGTACTATTCTAAATTGCTCATATTTACTACAATATTTGCCTCCTGTACATACCCCCGTTTATTGTGCACTGAATCATCAACAACAGAGCCGACCACAAATTCAAAGTACAAGAATGAACTAAGTGATAGTGACAGTTTCAAGCCAGGACAAGATGGAGTTGGATCGGGCCAACCAGCGAGTCCCGGATCGAATCAAGCAAATGGTGACCAACAAGGTGAAACTGAAATCGGAGAGCATCATGGAAATGACACCTCATTGGCAGAGGCATATCTATTTGGTTCTGCTGACCGCGAAATCAACTTTTCGCAGGCATTCTCCCTATTCAAGGATCTTTCCATGGAAGGAAATCCAACTGCCCAGCTCTATTTGGGCTTCATGTATGCAGCTGGTTTAGGTGTCAAGCCTAGTCAATCTAAAGCACTCGTCTACTACACATTTGCAGCCGCTTGTGATAACCTATTTGCTAAAATGGCCTTGGCCTATCGACATTGGTCGGGTATATCCGTCCATCAGAGTTGTGAATCTGCATTAAAGTACTACCGAAAAGTCGCCAAGAAGGTTGAAGAGGAGTTCTCGTTCAGTGGTTTTCATATGATACAAAAGATTCGTCTCTACGATGAGCACGAGAACCCAAGCTCCTACGGTAGTTCGATTGTTGACGATGATCTCATACAATATTATCAGTTTTTAGCCGACAAAGGCGATATACAGGCACAAGTCGGCCTTGGCCAGTTACATTTCCAAGGAGCAAGAGGTGTAGAACAGGATCATCAAAAGGCTCTGTTCTACTTTCAGAAAGCCGCAGAATCTGGCAACACAAATGCCATGGCATATTTAGGTAAAATATACTTAGATGGAAGCTCTGCCGTCGAACAAAACACTGCTCTAGCCTTCGAATACTTCAAGAAGGCTGCCGATCAAGACAACCCAGTTGGCCAGAGTGGACTTGGCTTAATGTATTTGCAAGGCAAGGGTGTCACCAAAGACTACAAGAAAGCGTTTGAATACTTCGAGGCAGCATCTAAGAAGAATTGGGTAGATGGGCATTTGCAATTAGGGATAATGTACCATAAAGGATTAGGAGTCGAGCAAGACTATCGGCAGGCTTTGAAGTACTTCCAGCTTGCCTCGCAATCTGGACACGTGTTAGGGTTTTACAATTTAGCGCAAATGCATGCGACTGGTACTGGAACGATCCGAGACTGTCGCATAGCAGTGGAATTCCTCAAAAACGTTGCAGAGCGCGGACATTGGGGCGAAAAATTTATGCAGGCCTATCAAGATCACCGTGAGGGGAACGCCAGAGCCTCGTTTGTTAAATATGCCTTTCTCTCGGAACTCGGCTACGAGGTAGCCCAGAGCAATGCAGCATTCATACTAGACAGAGACGAACTGCTTTCACTATTCTCGCGAGACGAGAGTTACAAGCGAGCTTTGATGTATTGGGCCCGTTCGGCGGCCCAAGGTTACGTCATGGCTAGGGTGAAACTAGGCGACCACCATTACTATGGCCAAGGAACGAAGGTTGATTACGAGGCGGCAGCAACTCACTATAGGATCGCCTCTGATCAACTTAATAATGCCCAGGCATATTTCAATCTCGGCTACATGCACGAACGAGGATTAGGACTCAGAAAAGACAACCACTTGGCTCAGAGGTACTATGACCTGGCCGCCGAAGCTAGTGATGAAGCTCAAGTTCCCGTGGCTTTGGTGAAATTGAAGTTGCGGGTTATCAACTTTTGGAACACAATCAAGTTAACTCACACGCAGTTTCTTGACCTCATAAACGAGGATTGGGATGTTTATGTGATAACATTTTTGCTTCTCGTGTTAGCTATAATCTTACTGACTCGCGGGTGATCCATCCAGGTGATTAGAGAGACAGAGAAAGACCAACAAATAATAGCCCGCTTTGTAGACAGAGTGGCACGAGTAAATTTGCATCCTAGAGCCGAAAATTCGTGCAATCTCGCAAAAGTTTAGTCTACTAGATCAATATATAACTGTAAAGTATTATATCTACACTCGCGTTGCAGGACAATCGAGAGAATTTTCCATATTAATTTAGATGATTCTAAACTACCAGAATTAGTAGGGTAGACTCTCGAGCTAGTTCATCGGTGGCCTCGCGTCATCCAATGATTGATTTCCTTTCCTGATTATCTGGTTGACCCTCTGCCTGACAGTAAGCTTGTGGGGTGAGTCATCGTGTTTGTCGCGCGCGCGCTACGCGCTAGCTGGCTGCCTGAACCAACGCGAGCAGCGAGAGCCGCTATTTGTAGTTGAGCGCCAAGCGGCATTGCGCCTGCGCTCACTGTCTTCGTCTGTGGGCGGACAAACTGCACAGGCCGGGGGCGAGAGAGGGAGCGGCAAACGATGGAGGCAAGCTGGCTCTCATGCGACGGCCAGACGCATCGGCTTGCTCAAACTAACTCGCTTGCCACTAGTTTGCGCATGTGATGGAGCACAAAACACAACAACAATATAACTGGCAAAATGACGAAACAAAAATAAAGCAGACCAGAAAACGCGAATGGTACATTCAGTTTAGCTAAGTCAAATCCGTTTTCGAGCCAACTGGCATCATTAATCGGGTTCAGCTTTAGGTAGCTCGAGGAGCAAATCTGGTGGCGAACGGTCTCGGCGAGAGAGGAGAGTTCAGAGGGAAGGAGACGAGGTAATTTTGTGCAATACCGTTTTGAAGTCTGTCTAGCGGCTCAGTGTAATGTCATCGACGCCAGAAAAGAAGGGATCGCCCACCAAGAGCAAGCAAAGCGCAATAAACTGATCGGAAGAGCCGTGATACAAGCATAATTCTCGCGCCACAAGAAGCAAATGCCCATTCTAGTCGACGAGTTTTGGCTTCGCTGGTGGCCACTTGAAGTGCGAAGTTGGCGGCTGAAAGAGGGAACGAGGGGCCGAGTTTTGTCGGAGACGAAGGCACGAGATGGCAAAGGAAAAGGACAGAAAGACAGGCAAAGATCAGCTGCTGCTCGAGGCCTCGCGTCTTGGGGATGCGCGCCAGCTCGAGTCCATACTAGGCCAACTCCAGGCGCTCAAGTCGAAGAAGAAAAGCAACCCGCTGGCTAGGTGAGTTTTCCCATCTATCTTGTCCAAATAGAGCTGTTCGCTAGCCGAGACTCTCTCGCCCACTTAAACTAGGCCGTCGATTGTTTTCTGGGACCATAATTCTCGTCAGCTGGGTTGTAAACCGAGCGACAGGTTGGAGGGGCAAGGAGCGAGCGGGTTCGCTCGGAGTGGGAAAGAGAGAGAGAGTGAGACTATGGCGACATTTGGCCAGACCGGCCGAGCGAGGACGACAAATGGCACTGGTTGGCGGGCGAGGGCGGCCATTTGGCTGTCGTCAGAGCTGCCTGTTTCGTTGCAAAACAGTCGGCCGAGCTGGCGGCCGTTAGAGATCAGCCTTGAACGCTTCGGTGGTTCGGCGATTCTGCGGCCACCACTCTGGATCGAGGCGACCGGCCGGCAAGCTTGCTCGACCAACAGCTGCTCCCAAGTCCACGATGGAGGCCTTTTATTTGGATTGAACGGCCAGTTTGGCAGCTCGCTCCCATGTTGTGTCCTCGCGCCCAAGTCTCCAGTTTAGGGCGAAGGTGGCAACAGAATTGGGTTGGCTCTCGATCATTTGGCCGAAGGATGGGGATTGAAGGTGAAGGGTCAAATCGGCGAGCAGCTGAGAGCCGCGCTCGTAGCCCCAAATTGATTTCTCTCGTTCCTAGTAAGCCGAGTGGAAATGTAAGAGAAAACCGCCTCTACATCAACACAATGGCCCCCCTCTCTCTCTCTCTTCCCATCCCACAGGCAACTCCATGGTCCCGTCCATTTACCTCGTTTAACTCAGACGGAATTCAATTTGTGTGTGGGCTGCAGGCTGCAAGCTCCTCAATCTTAGCCTCTGGCTCCCAGCTCTCAAGTCTAAACCCGCAGCTGGCTAGCTGAGCAAGTCTATATTTAGGCCTTAAACTCTACCCTCAGCCGCCAAATTAGAAACTGGCGAGCTCTTGGCCGCTTTCTTTTGTCAGCGACACATTTTCATTTCTCGCAACAACAACAATAAACATTCTCCTCCACTACTTCGAGCGCCTGGATGGCTTTCGTTTCCGTCCGCTTCCATTGCTTTCCGTCGGGAGGCAAGATTTCCTCCAGCCGCCAACTGAGTGGAGGAAAATTGCCAACAAGTTGCGAGAAAATAAATAGTCGTGAGCCTAAAACCACACTCTCTACTCCCTCCCAAGCTCAACCTTTTTCCGCTAATCCATAAATCACGAAGAGACTTGATGCAGCGCAAGAGGTAAATCGGCCAGCTTGTTCCTGTTTGTTTTGACTCTGCAGGCCTGGCCACTGGGGCGCCGGCACATTATCAGTCTCGGCCGCGCTCGGCTCGACTCGGCTTGGCTGGGGCAAACATGAAGAATGGCCGCCCGAATGGGATGCTCGTCTGGTCGCCGCAAGCCCTCGGGGTTCGAGGAACGCTCGCCTGGCCAAACCAAGAGCTGGCTACATTTGGCCAGCTAGCAGGAACAAGCCCAGCTTGGTCTTGCTTGCTCGCTGCCAGTGACAGGTGAATTGGAATTGTGTGATGGATAACATTATCGCAAGCCGTTCAGCTTAGCGGGCTCGATGGGTAAACGATCTGGGCAGCCCATCAGCAAGCTAAGGCAAAACAATGAAGCCTTAAGAGAGTAGAGGGGCTTTAGGCTGGCTCATGTCCGCGCCGGCTCCTCTACTTGTTGGCTGCGGCCGGCGGCTAGGACGCGCCGCTTGTTTGCGGCGCCGCGACCTTTACACTAACTTGAGCCAGCTCGCCCGTTTGCACTCAATTCAATTTGTCCTCTCGCTCGTCGGCTAGTCGGTCTGGCTATAAGTTATCGGATAGACAACTTGCAGAGCTTGGCAAACGAGCGCCAGCTTAACGGTGGAGGACACGAGCAGCTGTTGTTGTCGTTGTTATCCCCCCATGAGATTGCAAGCTCCCACTCTGGCTTCACTATCAAGCTCGGCTAGTTTCATTCGGGCCGCGGCCGCCGCAAAGCCTTTGATCGCAGCCGAGAGTATTGAGCGAGTCCGCTTGTAAAGTTTATGGTCAATTTAGGAGCAAACTGGCCTCGGCAGATTGCAAGAAAAACATCAACAACAACAAGGGAATTGATTAACTTATTGGCCGACTTTTCCTTTCTGCCGCGATTTGCATATGAGAAAAGGAGTTGGACACTTCTAACTTTGTGAGAGACTGCTTGCTGGGCTAAGCTAAGCTTCCATTCAAATTGGCCATCTCAGCCTAACCGACCCACATCAGGCGGCCAGCTGAACAGAGACGACTCCACTCCTCTCTCTACTCGTCTTTTGGCCGCGACACATGCCAGCGCTGAGCAGGCCTGCTGAGCCGCATCTCTTTACGCTCCACTCGACCCAAATATGACTTCTCGCCGGAAGCCCAAATTGCCCATATTGTTCCATAAGTCCTCTCTGCTCTTCCACTCGGTTTCGCCCCCTTAGTTTGGCCGCTCCCATCCTGCGCTCATGCTGTCTGAGCCCCGCGACGCTCGTGGGCGAGCCACTAATTGCTAGCTATCGACTGGGCTGCTCAAACGAGCGAGACGGAGACGGAATAAGGGACACAAATGGAGATAGAGACGCAGACGGAGATGGAGTGCCAAATTTGCATGTCAACGGGCCACTGCCAGCATTTCTGGCGCTCGTGTTGCGCAACGGTAGCGACGACAAGGACAACCCACAATGGCAAATGGCTGACAGATTTGGCCATGCGCAAGCCAAGAGTGTCGCCGCCGGCAGTCAGACAGGAGGGCTAAGCTTGAAGTGTCGCCTTGTTCCGCTTTATTGGCCTCAATCTGAGCGAGTACTTGAGTTCAACGCTGCTCCGTTGGCACTTTAAGTTGTTTGCCGAGCTGCCGCGCTCAAAGGGATTCACCGAGCTAACCAGACAATCGAGGGGCCTTAGAGTGTTGGCCAGCAGCCGGCCTGGTCTCTGGAGGAGGCCCGAGTTGGCGCTTGACCTTTGGCCCACCTCCTGCACCGACGGGCGCGCCTCGGAGTCGAGCTCGGCGCGGCCTCGCACTCCCTCGGCGGGTTCAGCGGCCAACAGGTGCGAGTATCTTAGCCTGTTTGCAAGGTTAATTCCGCTCATGTAGTTGAGCGCAACCCAACTAACCAAGTTCAGTTGTTGCTCGCTCGCCGACCAAAGTCTAGCCTCGCGCATGGCGGCCAGCGGACGGCAGAGGCGCCTATTGTCTCCACTTGGCGCGCTACTCGTCGCCGGACACTCGCTACCTGGCGCCGAGGCGAACGTTATGAGAGCCGTGTAGAAATTTGCATTCTCTTTCCTCGCCAGCTCCGCGCCATCGCCGCCCGATGAATGGAGCTGAGCCAGCTCGTCGAGAAACTGGCCACTGAGAAGCGAGTGGGCAGGCGAATGAGCTTTAACTCTGTGAGAGACTTGCACCAACCGATCCTGGAGCCGCTTACCTGCCGAGTCGGCCAGCACGGCCCTTTGTTCGAGCGGAATTTGCAAGTAGAAGTAGCGCTTCCCTCCCTCCTTCCCCTCAGAGCTTGCATTTGTTGCCACCACAACCTGATACTGGTAGAGGCAGCTCGAGCTTGAGTGCGCGCCCGATTTCAGGAAGTGCTGGCCCTGACTAAATGATCCCAACGCAGCCTCCTCTAGCCGCGCAAGCTCCGGATCCTCGGCCTCCTTTTCCCCATTGAAACTCTCGTCCTCCTCCTCCCCCTCCTCTTCCTCTCCTCCTTCCTCCTCCCCATGAACTTCGCCCGATCCCGAACTGTTGCCCTCCCGTTTTGGTTCCAAGTCTTCGAAGCTCAAACCCGTGAAGATGCAACGAGGGTCGTCGTCCAAACAGAAGCCGCACTCGCCAGCCTTGAACGCGGACCACGTGTTGCAGGCAAAGGCCATTGGATAGCAGCGCTCCTCCTCCTCCTTCATCTCCTCGTTTGCCTGTCTCGAAGCGCCCGACTGTCCGCCTGTTGTCGAGCCGAGCAGTGTTCCAACGAGCGGCGCAAAGGTGTCCAACAAGTCGTGGGCGTAGGAGTGCGCGCAGGCTAAATCAAAACTGAACGAGCTGGAGAAGTCGAGCTCGAGAAAACTCTTTAGCCTGTCGGCCGGGTTTAGGCTAGTGCATTCGGGTTGTTTGAAGCCTCCGTTGACGTAGACGTCGTAGTGGGCACAGTTTTCGTTTAGGCCAAACAGGGATACGTCTGTGTGTAGGGCGACCACCAGGTTTGCGCTAGCTGGCGAGAGGCGCCGCCTCGACGAGTCCTCGTCCAAGAATCCCGACTCTCTCGCCTCGCGCTCCTCGCCCCTCGACCCGCTCGAGGCGCCAAAACAGGGGCCAGCCGGGTCAAGTCCAGTTATGCGCCCAATGGAGCCCACCGAGTAGCCAACAAAACCGCTTATGTGCGCGCCAAGCGAGTGGCCGACCAAATGGAAACGACTGGCGCTCCTTTGGCCCGATTGTTCAAGTAGAGACGAGACAAAGTGGCCAATGAGTTGGGCAACAAACTTTGTGTTGCTAACGGCGGCACTGTAATCGATTGGAAGCATTGGCTTTGATCCGCCTGACCAATCGACAATGAACACGTTTGCTTGCGTGTTGTTTAGAAGCAAGTCTTTTGTCTTGCACATCCAGGAGCTGCTGTCCCAGCTTGCGAGGAAGCCGTGAATTAGGATGTAAGTTTTAAGGCTTGCATCGTACAGTTGAGGCTCGATCAAGTTTTGGCTTATGTTTTGGCCGAGTTGCTTGAGCATTTCAGCCTCATTCTCGTTATTCCTCCAATCGTCGGCGTCCTCAGAGTAGTCGGCCCGCTCAGCGTTTGCAGTTGAGTTCAAGGTGAACTTGACTGCAGCCTCACTGCAGCCGAGCGTCTTTGGCGAGTGGAGTTTCGAGGAGAAGAAGTATAAGCTTGGGTTGTCGCTTAGTTGGGCCTGCCGCTTCACCAAACACATGGCCTGAAATCGGGTCCCATTCGAGCTCGAGTTGTTCGGGTTTGATGAGCTCGAGCTGGTGTTGATGCTGCTGTCCGTTGTTCCCTTTGAGTCCTGGTCGCTTGCCCTGGCTACTCGGTTGCTATGCAAAAATGGACGCGCAAAGTCTCGAATTGCGCTCCTCACTGGCGACAGAACTCGCTCACCGAGGGACTCGAGCCAGCTCGAGTCTGAGACACCTGTTTGCGTTAGAAGTATCGCAAACGCAAACAAGCAAACCAAAGAGGCTCGCTTGTTTCCCATTTTAAAGTCTTGGTCCTCCTCCTCCTCTTCCAAGTTAAACCCGCACTCCTTCTCACTGTCAGATTATCACAGATTGAGCTGAGTTGTGGCGACGCAGAGTGAGCTGGTTTCAATTGAATGGGATCAGATCCATCTGTTTTGCCCGCCAAATCGAGTGCTCGCTCTCCTCAGCAGTGCCTTTTCTACCGTCAGCAGAACCATTATCTTTCCTCCTCCTCCACTTGTTTGCGCGTCATTGAATGTCGTTCATCTAGGAGCCCATAAACTTCTTACTCCCCATCACATTGTGTGCTAATTTCACCTGAGTGGGGCGACCTTTTGTCTTTTGCTCGCTCGAGCAGCGAGCTCTGCGCCCATTGTGCTCGTCGCTCCACTGTCAATGCCTATTGATGTTACCCAAGCAGCAGCAGCAGCAGCAACACTGATCATCCGGATCCCAATTGCGATCGAGCTCTCACACTTTATCGCACTCAATGTACCTGACTAACTGGTGTTGGTCGTTTATAGCGACTGGACACAAAACGCTCGAGTATTTCGCCCGAACCCTTTGTTGTATTGAAGTGAGAGTTTGGCGAGTTAGTGGTGATCCATGGAGGAGAGGAGAAAGTGGAAGCAAATTAGCACTGAGGACCAAAATGAAGATACTCACTCAGGAGAGATGTTGCTCATGTAATTGATTTCCACTGAATCTGCAAGCACAATGCCATGAAAGTAATAACTTATAATTGATTCGCTCACTCTAACTGGCTCAGGTTGGGTCGAATTGAGAAGCATTGTTAGCTCCACCGCCTGGTCACTTCCGGCCGCCAACGCTCGCGGCCGATTGTCGGCCGCTTGAATTCTGACCAAGTTTCGTGCATCCTCGAGCATTGAGAATCCCTTGAAGAAGTGGCCCTTGCTGTCGGTCAGCTTGATGGTCAGATGCAACATGTTTCTGCTGCTCACCATTGCGCGCCGATCACCCTCAAGCTGGAGCTCGTTTTCGCCCAATCTTGGCCTAAAGTTTGCCTGCACCGCCAACCTGTTTGGCGCCAGCCCCTTGCCAACCAGCGACCTCTGTAGGCGAGACTCTGCAATGAGAACGCGCACCTGGTAGTAGTTGACGCAATAGGGCGAGATGGCGCCAGTGCCCACAAAGTATTGGGGCCCATTGGCCGAGCCGGCGGGCAGAGCCTGGCTGCCGACCGGCGCCTCCTCAAAACCCTTTGGCTCGAGCGCCTCGTGGGCCATCAAGCTTGGCTGACCTATCTCAATGGTCGTTGGTGAGATGCTCAGAATGGGCGCACTCAAATTCTGGCTCAAATTTGGTGCCGTTGATGATGGTGGCGGCAGCTTGCTAAGGACCAGGGAGCTAACCTTGAATCTAGACTCGCCGCTCTTGAATCCGCTCCAACCCTCGGCGAGCGCGTTCCTCGTGTCGCTCTTTAGCTTGTCGATGGTTTGAACAAAGCGGCCCTTGTGGTCGACCGATAGACGTCGCTCAATCCTCTGCTTGTGGCCCATCTGATTCGTTGTTGCCTGAATTTGGCTTGAATTTTTCTCCCCTCCTATTTGAGCTCCTGAATCAGCTCGCCGATTGTTGTTCTCATTCTCGTTCTCATTTACTCCAGCCAAGTTCAGTGTCAATCTACGAAACCTCAAAGAGATCGGACTCAAGCTCATGAGTCGACACTGATCGTTCGCCTGGTTGCATTTGCCACATTTTCCAGCCAAGAATCTGTTGTAGTCTGTGCACCTGTAGCCAACAATCTGGCACTTGTCAGGCTCGCTGCTCAGGTCGTCCTCGAAGAGCGAGAGGGCTCTCATGTGGCTGCATGGGGTGAAGCTGCCTTGCGAATCAAATAGCAGCGACACGGAGGAGGTAGTTGAGTTTTTAAGCTCAGATTGGCCGCCGCAGCCTATTTGGTCTCGGCCGCCGTTGACCAAAAAGTTGCTCAGACTTCCATCGAGAGGATTGTCAAATAAGTTTAGTGAAACGTGCACTGCTTGTGTATCTAAGGCGTCGCTTGGACTCAGACGAAATCTTGGCTCAGAGAAGAGCCGACCAAAGCAAAGGCCAATGGGATCTAGGTGGGTTATTTTGCCAATCCGATGGCCGATAGCGTTCATCGCTTTGCCCGTGAAACCTGCAACATGGCAGCCTGCACGAGCGCGATCAAGGTTTACATTTGGATTGGAGGTTAGTGATCCCTCCTGTCTCTAATTGAAACAGTCTCTAGGCTTAAGAGCGAGGAGACGAAAGGGCGGAGGGTCACAAGGACACACACACACATAGACAGGGTAGCTTACCTAGTGAGTGGGCGATAATTTGGATGTTGCTTGCAGGTGTTCCGCACTGGCCGACCAAGGCGGCGAGAAAGCGCGCGATTAGCCGGCCAACCACTTGCGCGTTAACGGCAGCCCGAATGTAACGCGACCTAGGAACTGGATTGGCCCCATTAAACCAATCGACAATGATCACATTGTACTGCTGCTGCCGAACCTTGAGCTCTATATCCTCGGTCAGCAGGTAGCTTCCATTGCTCTTTGAGGCCTCAGTGAAGGCTGCAAGCGCTTGCTCGCTCACCAGCTTGTTGATGTCGAGAATTCTGTTCTTGATGTTGGTGAATCCGTCGACTAGCGTGTAACCGGCGAGATAACCATGGATCAGTAGGACGGTTTTGCGTGCTGGATCAAAGCGGCCATTTGCTATACACTCGCTCCTGCTTGGCTTCATCGGCAGCTCAAATGGAACGTCAACAAAGTGTTCATTGAAGAGCAAAAATCGTGGCAAAAGCGACTCTTCACCGTCTGGTTTCAATATTGCTGCACAATTCACTGAGCCCAATTTGCTAACCACAAACTGTGTTGTTAGCTCGCCAATTGAGGCTAAATTGAACGAGTTTTGAACCCAATCAGTTAGACGTCTAACATCACCATCGGCTCCTATTGCATTCAAGAGCTGGCTCATCATTGATTGCCTTGTCGAGCTCACAGATTGGCGGTCAATGTTTGTAATTTGCTCGCCCAACTTGCCGCCCGCTTTGTTGCCATACTGCTCGTGAAGCATCCCCAGTAGCTCGATTACAAAGGTGCGCTTATCAATCTGATTCGGGTCCGCATTTTTCCTCGTCTCTTCCTCATCGTTGCTGTTTAAATTGGTGCTTGCGCTCGACTTGTCCTCTTGCCTCTCGAGCAGATTCTTGCTCGGCTCCTCTTCGAGTGTCCGAGTTGCTTGGCTTTTGCCGCCCGAGTTCATGAGTATTTGAAAGATCAGCATAGAGCCCAAAAGAGGCGCCAAGTTTGCTCTCATTTTCCTCTCTCCCTTCTTCACTCTGGTCAATCGACTAAGTCTCGGCTGAAAATTTTCACGTTTGCTCCACTTTGTCGCCACACGTTTGCCGATAGGAGGATGCGAGATGAGTGCTGTTTTGGCGAGTGAGCCGAGAGAGTATCGCAAACAGGATGCGCTCGTGATACTGGCGACATTTGCCGCTAGTTGCGCAATCGAGCCAAGATGTGGCAACTTTGCCGCGAAATTGGCCAACTCCGTGTGTGCGATCAACATTTGTGCATGATCATGGAACTAGTTTGCCATAAATTACCTGGCCACCACTTGGGCTAGGCGCACATCACTCTCCATCGAGCCGCAATCAAGGGAGAGCGAGAGCGGCCGCCACAGTGACTCATCCACTTTGCAAACGAACGAGCCACAAAGGTGGCTAAACTGGCGGAATCGAGCTCCAATTAACTCTCCTCTCCAACTCCCGACAACCAACCGACAGTCTGAGGAAAACAGTCGGCCCAAACAGCGTCAGGGATCCAGTGACAGGATTCACATGTTTGCATCATGCGTCGTTGAATGGACACTCGCACTGCGTTCGGCTCATACTCGACCATGGGGCCAAGTTGAATGCCGTCGACTACAAGGGCTCGTCGGCCTTACATTTGGCAGCTTGGGCTGGCAACTTGGAGGTGGTGCGAGTGCTGCTCTCGCATCGAGCCTCCTTTGCGGCGCAGGAGTTTTCCTTTAGCCAAGATAGCGACGGCGCCAGCATTAGCGGCAACCATTCTAACCTGGAGCAGCAGCAGCAGCAACAGCAACAATCGCCCACTGGACCAGCGCAGAAGTCAAATGCAAGGCAGCATCAGCAAATAGAGGTGGACCTTTGCAACAACGACAACCAGACGCCCCTCTCGTTGGCGGCCCAATTTGGCCATGACGAGGTTGTATCCGAGCTGCTCAAAAGCGGCGCAAACGTGCACCTACGCAACAACCAGCTCGAGTCGCCGCTCGACTTGGCCTGTCTAAATGGGCGAGTGGAAACAGTGGACCTGTTGCTCAGGAGCTCGCCAAGCCTTTTGGCCGAGCTTCGGGCTGCGCGCGCCCTCCTCGTTGAGCCCGGCGGCCAGCGACAGAGGGCGCCGCCTCTCTCTGCGGCCGAGTCTAGGCCGCTCTCCTGCTCCTTGGACTCGCCCACAGGCCCAGCGCGGCGGCCAAGCGGCAACGGGGGCGGCTGGTCGATGTTGCTGCGAGGTAGGCGCGACTCGGCCGGCCACTCGCCGCTGCTCCGTCTTGCGGCCGGAACCTCAAGCATGCGCCAAAAGACGGCCACCGGCCAAGAGCTCGCCGGCGACCCTAGCTCACCTGGCGACGATCGTCAGCGTCGCGCCACTCTCACTGTGGGCGCGCCACTCTCGTCGGGCCGCCAGCAGCAGGAGCATCAACAATCTCGCAACCACATGGACCAGAACTCGGCGCAAAACTGCGAGCGCCTCCTCGACCACTCGCCGCTCCATTACGCAATCAGAAATGGACACGCGCAAGTTGTTGACCTGTTGCTCTTCACTTATCGGGCAAACATCTTGCAGCTAACCTCGCTCGGCAGCGTCCTGCACGAGATTGCAATGAACAACGGCAAACACAGTGATATGATCAGCTTGATATTCAACTATATCAATCAGGCTCAAGAGGACAAGTTAGAGTTGTTGAACGAGATGTTGAGTTTGAAGAATGGCCAAAACAAGAATGTATTCGAGGTGCTCAATGAGATAAACAACAGATCAGCGCAAGAGATCAAACGCTTGCTCTACGAATACAGTGAACAAGTGCAACAGACTAACAAGCTAGCTGCCAACAAGCTCCAACCACAAAACCAGAACAACGCGATAAAGAATCCGATGTCGGCCAAAGTTGGCGCTCACTTCAACCTGATGAATGGCCAATTTTCAAACTACTCTAGTCAGCTGATGCAGCAGCAGCAGCAGCAGCAGCCTCAATTCAAGGGCATGAACCAAATCGACTCATTTGTGACCATGAAACGAGTGCCAAAAGCTTTCCGAGCGCAACAAACGCTAGACGAGGACATCCGCTCCAGATACCTAGGCCAGGTGGCGGCACCGGATTGGCGCGGCGGGAGTGACGCGCTCGGGGGCATCAGGCGGGCGCCGAATGGCGACCAGCGCGAGCAAAACTTTCCGCTCGCGCAGTTTGCGGGCCGGCGGCCGGTTGGCGTGAGCAAGCCGGCGCTTTCCTCGATGACTCGCTCGGTGTCCAACTTGAACTGGATGCCGGCGCAGTATTTCAGCGACCAGCAGCGGCAGCCGAGACAATTGGGCCAAGCCGAAGCAATCCTGCGGCAAGAGAGGCTTTTATGCGACAAGCCTGACTCACAGTTGCAATCTGTCTGCTCGCCAAGAGAGGAAAACAATTTCTGTGATGATGAGCAAGCGACGACAAACAGTGAAGGCAAACCGGCCTGCAGACTGTCAAAGAGCCGCCACTCGAGCTCAGTGGCAACCGAATTGGAGGGCCGACTTGGAGGCGGATTGAGCGAGCATCTTTACGATAACAATTATGCTCCAGCAGATCGAAGCACCGGCGCCGGCGGCGGCGGAAACAACAACTCAACGCAACTCGTCAGGTCGCAAACAGACTGCAGCCAGCTAATGGGTCGATTTCCTTCCATCGATCAAAGGAATATTAGCCAGCAACAGATTGATGCCAGCGAGCAGGTTGAGGCTCATTTGCGCGCCCACCAGCAAGCAAACGAGCGCAAGATGATCAACCGCCATTATCACGTCTACGAGCATGAGTTCTATCCGCCCAGATTGCTACCTAGTCAGCCAATCGAGTCACAGCAAGCGATTGGCCGCCAGATGATGGCCAAGGCAAACATTTCGCCACGAATGCTCGACGAAAGCGACTGTCTGCGATCCAGTTTCAGGAGCACGACAAGTTGGCGCTCGTCGGCCGCAACAACCAGAGGTGCCAACCAGCAGAGTGGCCCAGACTCGGCTGCTACTGCTACCGTCTATGGGCCCAGACCGAGCAACAGTAGGCTGAGCTTGAACCTCGGCGCTGAATTGTCGAGGGACCAGAAGCAAGAGCGCGAGCTCGACTACCAGCAGCAACAGCAACAGCAGATGGACAGATTCCTTGGCCGCCATTCGAGACAGACGAAGGCTATTGCAGTGGTTCCCCCGTCTTCAAGTCTAGATTTGAACTTGGCCGAAAGTCGTTGCAACTCTGCCGACTTGAAGAGGCGAGAGCTAGTCGATTTGCAGCGCCGCCTTGCAGCCTCCAAAGCAAACGGTCGCCACCAACGAGACCGCCATCACCAGCAGCAGCTCGATCAACAGGATAGGCAGCAACTGAACAGCACCTACAGCCTAGAGAGCCACCTGGGCGAGCCGCAAGCTCGCTCCTTTGAGTCCACTCGCAACGCTTTGATGCACGACTTTGACCAGATGATTGGCCAAGAGTTGCTCAACAGGAATCATAGGCAAATAATCGACGCGAGCTACCCTCAGCATGGAGCTTGCCAGGAGTCGGCGGGCCCCAAGTCGGTGCTCACCGGCGTCCTGTTGGATATGGACCGCCATGGCGACCGGATCACTGTGAGCGGGACTAGAGTCATGCTGCCAGATGCAACAAGCTCTAGGAAACCGAGCAGCACGTCGTCGCGCCCCCAGGGAACTCTATCGGCTAGTGGCAGCGGGGTCAGCGAGAAGGGGCTCAGCTCGCCAGGATCCTCGAGCGCTACTAACTCCTTGTCGTCATCTCAAGCCAGCGGGGACACGAGAGGCCCGCTCACCAGAGAGGAACAGGACGACCAGGAGGAGTCCATTGTGTACCCCCAAGAGCCACCCCCAAAGCCGCCACGCCTGTCTCTGCTAAAAAAGCAGCAGCCTGTTTGCCAGAAAGTGATCCATCGAGCTGGAGACAGCCTGCAACGGGCAGTCATCTACGACCTACCTGGCTCCTTAGCCAAAGACATTCAGACCCCCCTCAAGGGCGGAGGCCAGCGAGCGAGTGGACGCGGCCAACAACTCGTGGGCCAATTCTCTGCAAGCAGGGGCTCTCGGCTCTCGTTGACCGAGCCACCGAGAGAGAAACCGCCACCATTACCGCAAAACTTGGCCGCACTCTCGCCAAGCAAACCTCTCGAAACTCCTCTCCACATTTCACCCAGCACAAACCGAACTGGCCCCTCGAGCTCGCCGGCCGAAATCGGCCTCCTCAAAATGTCATCGCTCGTTTCTAATTCAACAGCACCGGTTGATCGGACACCGAATGGACTCGCGATGACATTGGCCCTGAATGCAAACGGAGCCGCCAGCAGCGCCTTTGTCACCAGCACCAACCAAGCGGCCGATCCAGACTCAGGGGTCTGCACGAGCAATTCGCCCGCGAGCATGAGTCACGACTCGGAGGATCCACCAACAGAGAGTTTGGGAGCGACGACAACAGCAAAACAGGCGAAGCCCGATGACAGCGCGAGCGGCGCTATAGTCAGGCACTATGCTCGCGGCCACCAGCAGCCGCGCAAGGCGGCCAGTCTGTGCGAGACTGCGGCTAACCAACCGATCACAAAAGCCTCCAGAACTGGCGACTCGCCGCCCTCCCCAAACACTGCGCAACTTTGCATTGAAGAAGCCTTAATGCCTTTGGCAAATGTAAGTCTCTATCCCTCCCGCTGAGTTATCTTCCACCGCTAGATCCCCAATCTCACTTGTTTATCCCCAATTATAAATCCCCTTTTGCTCGTTTCAACTCCAGACTGGCATCGAGAAGGCCAACCAAGCACCCAATCGGCCCCAACTTGGCGAGTCAACCATCGAAAGCTTGCGTTTGGACGATGGAGCGGCCGCTGACTTGCTTCAAATGGGCAGCGACGAGCTGACAAAACGAGAGTCCGGCTATGAGAACTGCACCACTCTCCAGCAGCAGCTCAAACACGTCCGCTGCCGGTCAATGAGCAATCTGATGAGTGGCGTATTTGGTGTTGAAAGCGACCATTGCTCGCCGAGCACAAACTCGGCCGGTGATGACGACGACGACGACGATGATGATGATGATGACGAGGACTATGTGGAGTCAGTTTGCGAGAGTTCACGCTCGCCGAGTAGCCAATCGGCCCGCGAATCAGACGAAAGCGGCGGCAGCAGCAGCTACCAGAGCAGCGTGTTGCAAGAGGGCAGCCAAACTGGCGCCAATTGTGGGCGCAAAGAGGTGACACTTAAGGTTTTAGTTGAGAACACTGAGCAGCCAGCAAACGGCGACGATGTGTTTTACATAAATCCCCTAGTAAGTTTTGTTCTTGCCCAACCGACACTGCCCTTAAATCATCTGAGTGTCAAACCGTCAACTAACTAACCAACCAACCAACAGGAACTCAAGAGGATTGCAACAAAACGGAGATCTCAGGCTGACGTTGGCACTCTAACTGAGGAGGAGCTTTGCGCTGCCATTGACAAGAGCACAGGTTTCATCAGGTTCACCTTGAGAAAGAGACGAAATAACGATGAGGACTCTGAGGATTCAGCGCAAGGGTCAAGTGGCCTGTCGGCCAAGCAGGACACTGTGTTGCAGTCTGGTGCCGGCCGGGGCCAGCAACAGGCGAGCCAGTGCGCAAACAAGAAGACGAAGCTGCTGGGCGAGGCCAACTTGGTTCAACCAATTCATCCTGCAGCCGCTCAGAAGAAAGAGGCGGCCAGAAAGCAGGTGGACACTAGCCTCTCGGCCAAAGCGGCAGACTCGAGCCGAGACGAGGAGTCGGCCAGCAGCAGCACCATTCAGCAAGAGGACGTGAACAATAACGCACCGCCACCTAAACACCCAGATTGCTGGCACTTGGAGAGCGTAACCAGCTTCAAGAGATGGTACTCGGAGAGGCTGGTCGCTTTGGCCGACTATTTGCCAAGCTTCCTGAAAAGTGGCTTGGACAATCTCAAGTTCCTAAACCACCCTAAGTTGATGAACGACGATGTTTTGCAAGCGATTGACATAACAAATCACTCGCACAGATTGCTTATAGTTGAGAGGGTTAGGAGCGAGCTGCCTCCTGTCGACTTTTGCAACCTTCTCGAGAGTTCCATTTCAAACGATCAAGTTTCTGCCCAAGATTTGTTCCAACAGCTTGAAATCAACCACCTTTCTAGAGAAAGTAACATCCACTTGAATCCAGTTAGTGCAAACACAATAGTCCAATACAGGCATCTGAATCTGGATCTGCCGCTCGGTTATCGTGCAAGACTCTCGGCAGCTCTAGATTATTTAACCGAAAGATTTGAGGCGCCGAGAGGGCGAGCAATCAGCAAACAATCCTCGGCCGACTCATCGGGAAGCGGCGGCGATGTTGAGATGGAAACAAGCGAAGCGTCTGCGACATCGAGCAGCTCGTCCAAGGATTCAATCAAGTCGATTGTTCTCATGAGGCAGCATCAACCAACCGACCATTTGACACCTCCAGAGTCGGGCGAGTTTCAGGGCGCCGACAACAAGGAGAACCACGCTGCCAGCCAAACCAACGAAAACTCGCGGCCGCCGCCGTCCGAGACAAAAGTGCCGCAAAAGTGCAATGTTATTCGGGCGGCGGATAGAGGCTTGTTGTACTGCAAGACAGGCTCGGCGAGTTCGCTAGTCAGTGAGGTAGCACGCAAACTCGAGGCTGCTGCAGCCCAAAAGAACGCGGGCGGCCCCATGTTCCAGCGGCAGCCCATCGCGGCAGCTCGCAAGATCAACAACAAGACCTCGCCAGCACCGTTGTCAGGGCCACAAACTGAAAAAGAGTCGACCCTTGATGCAGCCACGCCCAAGAGTGGCGCTTTTGTTCCGGTCAAGTCGGTCTGTTGGCCGCCCCTTAGAGGTACCAGCCAATCGGCCGACAAGAGCGCGAAGATGGACGCCACAGCAGGCGCATCAAACGGAGCCAAGCGGACTGCACAACCAAGGGCCAAGGAGATTGATACAGGGATAGTTTGCGGCAACGAGCAGATGCAGAGCCAGGAGGAGCGAGTTATGAGCAAACTGCCAAAGTCAAAACCGGCGCCACCAGCCAAACCAGCCAAGTTGGCCGTCGGCTCAAAGTTCAACCAAGTCGACTTGAGCCAACGACTATAACTGTTTTTGTTTTTTAAATTTAAATCTTGCAGAGGAAGAGGCACAAATACGAAATTAAATTTAACTAATTTTATTCTCATATACATCCTCCTACACGTCGCCGGCCTAATTGTTGGCTTCCCACGTGATTTGGTACATAATATTTATTTTTGGTTGTGAGTTATGCCGACTTTTACATTCCAATACCAAAAGTTCTGAGTTAAGAGGCTCCAAAAGTTCTGATGTGTCCGAGCAGCTAGGGTACAGGCAGAATAATCGGGGATGACTGAATGTTAGCAAGATTCTGCAAACTGATAAATAAATCAGAACTTTTAGCACCCTTAAAAGTGTGAGGTATGAATGCATGATGGAGTCATTGAGCCATTTCCGGCCATAAGTTTTTTATAACGCGCAACCCCAAGCCCGAGTCCATTGTGGATCGTGATTGCAGCCCCTCGCTCGGGGATAGTTTTTGATTTGTTGATATGCTGCATGGTTCCACGGCTAGCTCGGATGTCTTCTGTTCAGCCCCACTCACATTTTGGAGTGTTTTAGGTAGCGGTTTTCCATGCTCCTACTCAGTATACCGCCTGTCTGGCATGGCCTTGTTTTCGGAGGAATTGTGGAGATGGATGATATCCGGAGATTGGAAGAACACAGTTGTGAGCATAAATTACATTTTTCTCGGTAAACATGCTACAACGGAATAGCACTCCGACTGAAATCGAA
>ENA-UOVY01000111-UOVY01000111.1-plant-metagenome-genome-assembly--contig:-NODE-111-length-50801-cov-629.792654_pt1 | contig 50801 bp, 32 predicted proteins | sample MGYA00249840_ERZ761561 | MGnify/ENA primary metagenome ERZ761561 (study PRJEB28882, sample SAMN05720143) | plant metagenome | isolation source: Guanajuato, Mexico | place: Mexico:Guanajuato, Mexico...
AAGAAAGGTTGAAGTTTTCGAGAGCATATCTTTGCTATTGGCTGTTCTTAGAGTACTCCTTACTGGCTCGTTCCTAACTGTATATGTATAGATTTATTTATTTTAGTCGTTTTGGTACATACTATTCTTGAAAAGCATGGAATGTAGACTTCTCCGTTGCTTGTAGTGATGAAACCCAACAATGTTCTGTGAAAGTGTAATTCAAGTGCACGTTTTTGTTCGTTCAAATTATTAAAGTTGAGCGCAACACATCGGCTCACGATTCCTATGGTTTGAGGAGAACCCCACTTAGAAGCCCATCGTACCCTCGATCATGATTGGCCCATAACAATGATCCACGATCCTCGATAATCTAGAGTACCTCTAACGCTCGAATTATAGCCTGACCTTCTGCTTAAGATCGAGTTCGCGTTCTAAACAGCCATGACGGACTCTGGACAGGCTACGAAAAAGATGAAGCAAGATGAATCGATCGTTGACTCGACAACTCAATCGGATGAGATCGGTGCCTTAAATGCCTATTTATTGAAGAATGCCAATCAAGCGTTACAAGATTCGAACAAACTTCACGTCCGTCCAATAATAGATGAGACTAGATTGGGGATTGAACTCTTTGTTGGTGATATAAAAGACGAATTCCATGGGTTGATCAAGACCCGCTATGCTGACTTCATTGTCCACGAGATCGACCTCGACGGAAAAATCGCCCGACTAACCACTCTTGAGTTGCCTGACGAACAAGAAGTAACTGACTCAGTAAGTTTGAGCGATTTTCTCGACAGCAAGGCCCTCGAGTGCATGTCAGACGTCAATAATGGATATCTAAATCAGTATAGAATCGATGTCACTGGAATGGACAAGAATACCAGAACTTCGCTCCATCATGCAATCAGGGGAGCGTTCGACCGCCTCGAAAGCTCTACGATATCTGAATCGGAAGTGATCAAAAACGAAAATCAGCAGGATGAGAAGAGTGAAGAGATCAACTGTGTCCAACAGGTGGAAGACAAGTCTAGTAATGACCCTGAGCAAAACGGTATTACAACCGCTGATGAATCAAACAGGTCCTCTGACAAAAAGTACATAGTTGTTACTAGGCGGAACAAGGTTAGTCGTCCTAAGAACACTTGGCCTCGCGATAGACCTGACCACACACATTTCATCCTGTACAAAGAGAATAAGGACACAATGGAAGCGATCCATAACCTAGCGGCCGCTATCAATACTAGACCTTCAAACTTCTCTTACGCTGGTGTAAAGGATAGGCGTGCAGTTACGAGCCAGTGGTTGAGTTCGTGGCGACTCGAGCCCAGAAGACTGGTCGCAGCTTCACGGAGGTTCAACAAGCGGCCTTTCTTGAAAGTTGGCAACTTTTGTTTTAAGAAAGAGCCATTGAAGTTAGGCCAACTGAAAGCAAACAAATTTGATATCGTTATAAGGCACCTTGTGCATAATAGTAAAGGTGTGAAGGTGATTGAGGAAGCCATGAAATCGATCAAAGTGAATGGTTTCGTTAACTATTTTGGATTGCAGCGCTTTGGTACGAGATCCATACAGACACATGATATTGGCTTGGCTATACTCCAATCTAAGTGGGACAAAGCTATCGATCTCATTTTGTCGTACAGGTTTGATGATAACATGCAACCTTTAGCGACCCCGAGGAATAATTCTGCTGAGAATACGACCTGCAACAACGAGCTTGGCGACTCCTCTGTTGAATCTCAAAAAATTGATCGTCCGAGAAGTGATAACAAATCTTGGGCGCACGGCGCTGAGCAACATAACTCCTTTATTGACCTATGGAAGTCCAAATTGGATGCGGAAGTTGTTTTCAGAAAATATCCTCACTTTAGATTCACCAATGAGGGTCTTCTGATGAAGTCTTTGTCCAAATCAGAGGATTCTAGTCGAGACTATCTCAATGCTCTTATTTCTCTTCCCAAGAATACTAGATCAATTTATGTACATTCTTATCAAAGTTTATTATGGAACAGAGCTGCCACATTCCGATTGAAAGAGTATGGATTCGAGGTAGTTCCTGGCGACTTAATCTTAAGTGCTGAAACTAACATATCTGACAACTCCTTAGATATATTGTTAAATGCTGATGAAATTGAGCCGGCCGATGCTTCAGCAACCAAGTCCACCGATCAAAATTCGAACGGTACCAGGAGGGTACCGATTGAGGAGATTGATTCCAAGATTGTTATAGCGGACGCAAGCAATGTGAAAAATTATTCAATTTTCGATGTAGTGCTGCCGATCGTGGGGTCAAGAGTCAGGATACCTGAAAACAGCGTTGGCCAAGAGATCAAACGACTATTGGATGATGACAATTTAACTCTAGAGAGTTTTAAAGCGCGCGAAAAATTATTCATATCTTATGGCTCTTATAGAAAAGTAATGGTCAGACCAAACAATGTAAATTGGAGGATAGAGCAGTACTCAAATCCAAAGCAAAATTTAATTGAGACAGACCTGGAAAAGCTGAATAGGGAAAGCATTGTCGGAAATAAGGAAGGTCATGATCGACCTCCGTCGCCGTTAAAGAGTGACTCGAGTGACGAAGCCCTAGTGGTAGAATTCGAACTGCCCCCATCATCCTACGCGACCATGTGTCTCAGAGAGATAATGAAGAAACCCTCGACTAACTTCAACAGCAGGTTTTAAATGTTGTATCGACCCTACCCTATATCATCCAGCTCGAATCCATGACCGGGAAGATTTAAGTTTAATTTTTCGGATTGTCCGCTAAAGCTACGATTAAGTCCAGGGCAGCGCCTGTTAGAGATACCGCCTTCCACTCTTTGTCCAGAGTTAATTTAGATAATTTAGAGCAGATATCTTTCAACCTGTTTTGTTCCGGACAGGCAGATTCTAATAGTTCCCCCACCATCGAATCAAGCATTTCTTCAGTAGTGACCTTGAACTTGCCACACTCCGGCTCGGACCCTTTGAGGACTTTGACTTTATAGTTTGAAGCAGCGCAACAAGCTTGATGGAATCTTTCGTCCCATTTCATCGCGGAATTAGCTGCCAAGGTTTGAATGGTTGAGATGAGCTCTCTCTCGAAGGCGACCATCTGGGCCATTTTGTTTGCCGTTCTGATACACTCGGCGGATTTCCAGAACTCGATTGATTTAGCATCGTTGAGGTTCGTGCACAGCTTCTTTGAATGTTTTGATCTCGCTCCAGAATAAGAGTTCAGTGATCTACGAGCTACAGAGCTAAGACATTTGCCATGAATTTTCAAGCATTTCAAGCCCTCTGATATTCTATCACAAGAAGCCTTCATTTCAGCAGCATTTTGAGGATACTGATTGAAAGAAGTGGTGTATGAGTAGGTTGCTAACGAGGAGCATCTATCGATAGTTTGGAGATGATTTGTGCAATTCTGTCCATTCGCGAGCTCTGCCTTGGGTTTCCTTGGTGTAGACGCGCTGGTAGCAGCTATTTGGTTATCGACAAGTGTTATTCAGATGAACTTTTGCGACAACCAAACAAATATAGAGCTGCATAACGAGACTTACCTTGAAATGTACAGCAGAAGAGCAAGGATATAGTGAGAAAGTTTAGAAATTTAGAGTTTGCGGAATCCATATTGTGATTATTGACGTTAACTCAATGGAACGATTAAAGTCGAAAATAATCAAGTTTATAAACCTGGATTGCTAGCGGCCGATCACTGAGTTGAATGAATTTGACACCCTTAGACTCATTGACATTGCAGCTGCATCTAAGGCAAATTGAACTTGCTTCTCTCTCTCTCTCTCTCTCTCTCTCTCACTATGATCCCTTGAGAAAACGGAGGGCAATGGATGGCAACCTTACGTTAGGAAATAGGAAGGAAGAAATTTGAGGAGTGGATCCGTTCTGAACTAGAGTCGTTTAGTTCAGCGTCTGATTGGACTAAACCTGTCCCAACATTATGCCGTCTCTTAGATATAGGAGGCAAGCTGACAGAATATAGCTCAAGTTCATCAGCTATCAAGCATGACGAGAATTGAGAGACGAGAAACTACCCATGGAATCAGTTGCGAGAAAGGTTTCGCTTGTTCACATCCAAGATGCAAGTTTCTGAGCAACCGTTGTTTGCTTTTCAGAGGATTAACAATTGATTGCAGATGAACCTTTGGGCCCTCCGACTGAAGTCCACAAATTAAGCCCCAACCACACACCATATCCATAGGCAAGGAAGTCGTCGAGTTTCCCGACTTGGATGGTGTCACTTGAGCTAGGGGAAAATGAAAGACGTAGCGAGACATCAAGAGAGAGAGAAAGAGAGAGAGAGGGTTCAATCTCTTGACGGAAAAGGATGCAGAAACTGGTTTTTCACGTGACACGAAACACCTTTCGCGGGAAAGCTAAGGATGTTTTCCACCGTTCAATTTAACAACTTTTCATAGAAGTGGCTCCGATCGACCTTCAGCTCAGGTTAACCACATAGGGCAATCTTCACTCCTTCCAAAAATAACCATATCGACTCTAATCTAAATGAAGCGTCGAGAAAGGATAACTGGATTCTAGTGGGAGAGATACGACTTGGCTGGATTATGCGGCCTAAGCGCTTTGAACATGGAGGTTAAACTCGTGCCCAGATCATTGTGGTTCCATCGAGTCATACGCTGACATCCTCGATCTAAACCCATCGTTATGCTTGACTGAACTGACAATGAAGATATGGTCTCCCTTGACCAGTTCTCTATTTAGCATGTATGAATAGTAAACTAGATCATCATTCATTGTGAAGGTTCGATTCTATCTATTTTCACTTTCTTGATGTGAGGTCGAGAGGTTTCGTCGCCCAGAAAGGCGGTAAGATGGAGAACGTGGAACGAGTGGCGCGTAAAGTGAATGAACATGCAAACTTCACGACAAAAATAAATAATCTCCAGTCTTCATGGAAGGCATTTCTGTGTGATGTTTATTGTGAGAGTCTTCATGCAGAGTCTTTGTATGTGAGATCGCGGTTTCGAGCTGGCGCGTACTTCGATGTTGCCGTTATGATTTCCATGGATGTCGCACCGACATTTTGCGGATAATTAGCTTTTTGTAAGTTGGGCCTGACCCCTGCCCCAGATTTCACATTCATGACATTCGTTTGAATCGAGAGACTTAGAAATGAATAATATAGCACTCAGTGTGACCAAAGCAATCACAGACTTGCTTGAACAAAATGAAAAACAGTTCAGGGATCAACAATCGACACAGGATACGCAAGCTAAATTATTAAATCGTTTGACAACTAGGATAGAATCTCTCGAATCTAAATGCTCCGAACTAGAGAATGAAAATGCCCACCTGAAGCAGGAGTTAGCCGAATCCAAGAATCTTGAGAAAGACTTGGCTAAGGATCTCTGTTCCATCAAATCCGATGTTGAAAAGTTGAATGTGCGGGTTGCAGAATATGGCGGTTGGGTGAAACTTATCACTGCTATAGCATCGCAGATTCAAGGTTTGAACATCGCCAGAGATAACATCGAGAGCCAATTGTCTAAGATTGACCAAAATCAAAGTGAACTAGCCGACCAAATTCAGAGGCAGCAGAGGCAAATAGATTCGGCACTATCTTGTCGAATGCCCGTAAAATCCCCATCGACTTCATCCTTCTTTAATGGCAATACTCACAGCTCATTATCGCGCCAAAGACATGGTAGCTCTACTCCCAAAAACAAAACTCTTTATAGATCTCTAGATGCAAACGATGACATTAACGAGCTAAGCAGCCACGCAGAAAATCTGAGGGAGGGAGTTGAAGCATTGAATGCTCTTCAACAAAGTTTCGAAGTATTGAGAAGTAGTAGCTTTTACTCGGACGATTAAAGTAAATTATTCAATTCATTGTTAAACTTTTGATTACTCAATCAAAAAAGGCTCAGCTTGCTTGTTTTATCATTGCAGTAATCTAGCTTCTTGTGAATGCTCTGAAGGCACTAGAGGCGGCATTCGCTTTATCCTCCGACACAGTAGCCTGTCTAATCAGGATAATACATCTTACAATGTTGACATAGGGAGATTCAATGCAAGCACTAGGATGTCAAAACAAGTTATGTTGAGTCTTACACCGAGACGTGATTAGTCACCGGACTTTGGTTTTCTTTGCTCACCCTATGGAATATAGAGTTGCTACCTTACACCTAGTATTTAACATCTTTCAAGGTTCTCGAGAAACTCCAAGCAATGCTCACGACAACCTCCACCACTGCTCCAGGTACAACTCTGCTGGGTAGACCTGGGCTGATTGAGGCAACCTCAATCCACTCGTATGTCGACCCATCCATCAAGCAACAGGTGCAAGGCGAATCGCCACTTCTCCATGAAATCGACAATTGGTCACCCATTGATTGTACGGCTTTGATACATGCACTTGTTGCCTCGATGTCGGTGATCTTGGTTTCAGAATTGGGCGATAAAACTTTTATCATCACAGCCATAATGGCCATGAAGAACTCGCGATTACTAGTATTTCTGTCATCAGCTTTGGCTTTATTCCTCATGACAGTTTTATCAGTTGGTATGGGTGTAGCTGTAACTGTTATTCCGAAGCTATACACACACTATGCATCGATTGTGCTCTTTCTTTGTTTCGGCTTGAAAATGCTCAAAGAGGCTTATGACATAGGTGGAGATGGCGAGGAATCTGAGTTCGAAGAGGTTAAGCGAAGTCTTGAGGCGACCGAGAATATGGATCAAAATGGAAACAATGCTGAAGACTCTAAGGTTGTCCTTGCGATGGGACTAGTTGAAGATAAAGTGAACATCAAACAAGATCCGGCGGAAGAGACGAAGAAGCACGGATTGCTGAAGAACTTGGGCCAGACGATTTATGTAGCACCCATAGTGATTAAAGTGTTCACCATGGTGTTTGTGGCTGAGTGGGGAGACAGATCGCAGATCAGTACTGTCATATTGGCGGCTCATGAGGATGTTGTTGGCGTTTTCGTTGGTTCCTTCATGGGTCATGTTCTCTGCACAGGTCTGGCCGTGGTTGGTGGTCGTTTTGTTGCAGACATTATATCAGTGAGGACAAGTAAGTATCACTTCTCGTCCACTAAATGCGTGTAGAGCCGGCAACCGAACAAAGCCGTATACAAATATCAATCCACTAATCAAACCACAACACATCCGGTCGCCAACTACTCTAGTGACCTTATTGGGTGGACTCATATTTCTGATTTTTGCAATGTTTGCGATTATATCTGGCCCGTAATAGGGCTGACGTTGGAGGTTGTCACTTAAAAATTTATTAAGACTAACACGTCGTTCAACTGACCAACATCGACAGAGTAAGTGCAGACTTCGATACCTCTTTGTATCGTGGTTCTGGTAATTATACCTGCGCGGGTCCATGATCAATCCAAGATTACTACTCTCAAGTCGAGTTTGTTGGCAGAGCCTTGCTTTCCTACAGAAGGTTTAGCAGGTGATTAGCGTAGGCCATTGGCTTCATTTCTGGATGCTGAACAGCTTGAAATTCGAGAAATCGTGGCTTTAGTTTTGGCCCCATTAGTTGAACTATGGCTCCAAGATTGCCCATCATGTCACAATAATTTGGTGCAGAGAATACTGTTATACACATATCGTCATGGGCTACCTCATAGCCAAGTTGCTTGACCTCGTGACTCCGAATGATGTAGTCTAAATTGTTATACGCGCAAAAACTCCGTGTAACGTCCGGACCGAATGCGATTGCAATGCCACGCTTAGAAACAACCCTTCCATTAGCAGGCATAGGATCCGACCATAAGAGCTCACACATTAAGCCATCACCTGGAGGTTGTCGGTTGCGATCTATTTTCCTAATATCATCTAAACTGACATTGTCCTGAGAGAATAAACCGCCGTGCATTACCAATACTCTACTAGATCGACCAGTTTCTGGATTTTCGCTATGCAATAGATGAGCCAACGGTAATACCTGAAAGACTTGCGTGAAAAACTCATAGATTGTTGCTGAATACTTATGCTTACATTCACCCTCGAATCCATACATTTGGTTCATTGTATGAGTTTCATGATTACCACGTGATATATACAGGTGTCGAGGATAGAGTAGCTTTAGGCTCAGTAGTAATAATATGCATTCAGTGCTGAAAGATCCTCTATCCACTATATCACCATTGAATAGATATGGATTATCTTCTGACGGTAAATCGTTGATTTTGAAAATGTTTAGGAGATCAAAGAATTGTCCATGGATATCACCTACTACAGTAAATTTCTTACTATCCTCTATCTTAACATCTACTAGAGTCGGTTGTGCAACGAAACACTTATAAGCTTGACATAAAATCTCGAGCACATATCTTCGGTGTAACCTTTTTGAATCTTTGAAGTGCTCAATAAGTTCATTAACAAATTCCAATGTTACCACTTTATGATCCTTCAACCTGGGACCGTCGTAAGCACTGTCCACAGTGATTGAATCACAATCGGTCGTGTAGGCCAAGGGTTTCTCTTTCTTTCCTTCGACTGCGATGGCTTTCTCAAAGGCAAGTCTGTGTATCAGCTTTTCACATTCTTTTATCTTTGCGTAGATAAACTTGTCCTGATTGTTTAGATGTTTCTGAATTTCAGCCACCTTTTTGAAATCTTCTAAAGCTAACTTGGGCTTGTTTAGCGCCATGTAAGCGGCTGCCCTTCGATAGTAGGCTTTGAGATAAAGAGGGTCGAGGGCTAGGGCACTGTTTGCATCTTTTATAGCTTGACCATAGAATTCCAGCTTACAAGCCGCAAAACTGCGGTTTCCATAACATGCAGCCGTTGCCACAGTGTTGGCCCCGACCTCGATGGCTTTTGTATAGAAACAATATGCTTCCTGGTACTTGCCATCTCTGAAATACTGGTTAGCCCGATCTTTTATTTGTTCCATTAGGCTGGCCATTGTTCTTTGATCTCCAGGAGAAAGTTGTAGAAAGGGTGACAAATTTGGAATCTGTATATTCTCAAGTCGATATGGACATTTAGTGATGGAGTGAATCCGCTCCCAGTGCGCTTGCGTTTACGGAGAACGTGGTCTTCAGTAGTACCAAGGTGGTGAATGAGTCATTGCACGTTCTACTGATATTATGTTCAAACATAGATGATTTTTTGACTTCTAAGGTATCCTCCACATTTAAGCCCTAGAAGCCTTTTACGGATGTAATTATCGCCTTCTTTCGGACTTCGCCCAGGCTTTCCAGGAAATCATTGTGGCTTCCAGAAACACAAAAAATAGACTTTATACAGACTCTGATCAGCCGTATCCCAACGCACAATCTCTCAGTATTCATCAGTTGATCTTGACGTGATAGATTGAGACAGTTTGGCCAACCAAAATAGGAGAGCAAGCGTCGTTCAACATAAGCTGACCTTAAGTTCACATCGTCTACATAGCGAACCCAAAAAAACCGATCCCCACCTTCCATTGAGCACCATCATACCATGTCGTCATCTTCATCACATGTCAGGTCGAGGAAGGCTGTCGTAAGTAGTTTTGAAAAAGCCCAACCTTTGAGCTGCAAAGCATTAAAGATAGCCCACTGACGGCACTCAACAAAGCTTATCTTCCTACATGGCTTGGGCGATCAAGGGTCATCATGGCAGATGCAGTTATCATCAATGATTCCGCATCACATAAAGTGCATTTGCCCCACTGCGTGAGTATCTGTGATATCGCTTCCAAAATGTTTCCAAAGAACGTTTCAATCTAACTGGGTGTGTCCAACTGAACCAGACCAATACAACCCGTCACCCTGAACATGGGAATGCGAATGAATTCATGGTTTGACCTCAGATCACTTGATCCAAATGATCCTGAAGACGAGGATGGGATCGAATCAGCTTGCAAACGTATACACGAGTTGATAGCAGACCAAGAGAAGCAAGGTGTCCCGCATGAGCGGATTATGCTCGGGGGGTTCTCTCAGGGTGGAGCTCTGTCGTTATACTCTGCGCTAAGGTACCCGAAAAAGCTTGCTGGGGTTGTCGCTCTGTCTTGTTGGCTTCCCTTGCATCGTAAGTTCCCTGCTGCTGCGATAGATGCCAACAAAAGTATACCCCTTCTTCAATGTCACGGAGATCAAGATTTTGTTGTCCCTTTTTCTTGGGGTAAAGCTTCTCAGCTAGTTTTGTCTACGTTCCTCGATCAAACGAGTTACAAATTCAACACATACAAAGGACTTGGCCATAGCTCTTCAACAGCAGAACTCAATGATGTGATGGAATTTATAAGGCATTATTTACCTGTCTAGTCAAGAATGGAACACGTTCCGATGGGGCCAGCTAGTGGGGTAAATTTAATCAATTCAATTCACGATTATTCTGAATCGGTCCATGATGGGGTAAACGACCCCTAGAGTCCGAGGACCTAGAAATTTTATTCCAGTCCGCAATGGAGAAAACTGATCGCGAAATTTCCTCTCAGATCTTGGCTTTTGTATCTAAAGATATTGGCAAGAACCTGATCAGTCCACCAATGATGCTCGTTGTATACCGATGGATGGACACTGGGTGTCTTCATCTTTTTTTGTAAATTTGGCGCTTGCTGGTTATATTGGGTAGCTTACAAATTCAATTTATTGTTCCTCTGTATAATTGTCAATTATCAAAGTGGTAATCATATACCCTTAAACGCAGGGTTACTTCTAAGTCCGATCACTGCAAGAAGCTCTACATCCGCTTTTTCTCAATTAAGTTTTTAACTGACGCAATTATATCTATAAACTGAGAACTCTCAATATGGCTCGTCAGTCTGAGGCAGGCGCAAACTTCAAGGCAGCTGAATTGATGCAGTATCTTTTACCTCCCTTCGAGATTGGTCCATCATCGAACCTGTGACCAAGATGAGCATCGCAGTTGCCGCAAAGAACTTCTATTCTCACGAGATTGGGATTGCTAGCCAATAAGAGTATATTACTTGATCCAACAAGGGCATAATCTTTAACGAATTTCAGCTTATTCTGGTCTGCGGCTTTAGAAAAAGCCGGCCAACCACATCCGGAATCAAACTTGCTGTCTGATTTAAAGAGTTCTTCATTGCATACAACACAGTGATAGGTTCCTTTCTTGTCGAATTTATTATACTCTCCTGTGCCAGGTCTATGAGGGAGATGATGGTTAGACTTGTGCAAAAGTGCCTAGATTGAGAAATCACCTGAGCTGAACCCGAACGAATAAGGTGAGAAATTTGAATGATTGCTGAATATGTGATGCGGCAACTTGGTCTAAAAAACCGTAGTCATGGCTGTGACCTGATATCAACAAATCGATGTTAGATCTGACCGAGTGTCAATTTACCCACATGGTTTGGTCACATACCTTTCAGTTGATTTCAATTGAGTGACTTGGTATTGCACGGGAGAAAGTCTAGCCCTCAACTCCTCTTTGGAAAACTTGGCTTTTGGTCGAGGGCTTGAACCAGATTGGTCCTCTGGACTAGTAGACAGATTCCGATGTGAGGCCATCCCTAAACTGGATAAAATATACGAAAAATTAGCATATATCGTCTATGTTCAGCGAAGTTTGCCGAGGCGGCATTCTCATAGATGTCAAACTTTTCGCTTTGAAAGACAAGGCGTCAATTTCGTTCATACTGAGGTCAATCAGGATGACAATGATGGGCGTTGGTAGTTGAGCAGATGTGCATGTCACGTTCAGCTGATGTGATCAACTAGGATGAGCTCTCGAAGTAAGCTCGGCATATTTTAGGATTGCAAATGGATATAATGCCAAGGTGATCAATCGTGAGTTAAAGTTTCATGCGCATTCCGATAACCGGAAGAAGATTCCGAATGTCTAGAGGTCTGAAACATCGAATCCAAGAAATTAGTTAATGATAGGATTTCCATCTATGAAAGCTTCAACTTCTCTGGGATCGGGCTGAAATATGCATTTGTTGGTGCAGACTCAATTTGGGTATGTTTCGACGTGTTGCTTCCACAAAACTTCCGTATGGGCGTACTTACATATGTTGCTTGTGATCTGGTGGTGGTGATGCCGTAGATGGATGACTGATGCCTTCAACGATCTCTTGTTGACTGCAGGGTAAGGTGTGCATAGGTTTGGGCCTATAACCAGATAAAATTCTTTTCTCGAAGTTGCTCACTAAATCCTTCATTAGCCTTCCGAGGTTTCTCATTATATCAAACTTTAACTTGGCCCAAAGATCAGAAAGCTTGTTGAATATCGCAGATAATTTCCCGGAGGCTCATGAACATATCATGACGAGTGCCTGCCCACTCGTCCAGAAGCTTCGAGTCGCGATCTAGATTTGCCGCAGGGAACTAAGAGAGACATATGTTCTGGCTATTCCTGCGGCAAGTCGAGTCTGGATAGCTTATTTATTTTTGCCATGAGTACATACTGCGGCCCCAATCTTGGTGAAAAAACCAACCAATCAGGTAGATATGCTGCACAGTATATATTTTTGTTCGTGGCCCTTCGCTAAATGAATATTACCCTTCGCTCGCTCGCACGGCGGCAAGCAGTGAAAGTAAAATTCAATAGAAGCCAAGAATGCTGCATCAAGCGATAGTGCACATGCAAGTGCACCATCGCCACCTGGGTACGGTACCCATGACAAACAACAGACGAACCATCGCACCCAGAATTTATCACACGTGTAGATACGTTTGTTCTCCTTTTGGTTGGTTCCTCGAGCTTGACTGGTTGAGCCCAAGAAGCCAAGAACACTACAAAAGTTTCCCATTGGATGAGGAACTCTGTCAGAGGCGAGATTCGGAGATTTGTCGTGGATCAAAAGTAATATGATTGCGACACACTATCACGATCCGTTCTTTCCCTAACTTCAATTAGATTTGCACAACAACAAAAAGAAACATGGCGGGCGATACATGACAACAATTAAAGTTTCGGGATCGCCAGACACGAGGAAGTAGATTTTTAACGAGTAATGGCATGACACGTCGGCTTGATTATATCTGTTCTTGGCCTCTCGGAATGCATTCAATTGTACATATTAGAGAACAGTGGTTATCAAGTCGGGAATTTCTAAATACTCTTTGAATGGGACTATATTGCTTAAGGATCACAAGAAGACCCCTGGTGGTTCTACTGCTGATTATTATCGCCATCAGTCTTTGTATAATTTCATTGCACCAGTATTGGATTGAAAATTCTTCCCATAGCCAAGTCAGCAGGTTGGTTCGTGAAAATGATCAAGGCAATAGTGACGACCCTAGCCCTAAACCAGTCCATCATAGATGGAACGGGGGGGCCACTGCCAAAACGATCTATCAGGTTTATCAAACAGATATGACGAACGACTTGCTAATGAGAATAGAAGATCTCAGAAGGATTAAGTTTTCGATCAATAATGAATTGCGCCTTCTGGAAAGTGAGAAAGTCAAATTGTTGAGAGAGAAAGCCAGTCTAGCTAGCAAAAATGAAAAGTTGTCAACGCAAATTAATAGGAGCAAGTTCCAACTCAAGCAACTGGAGCTTGATCTTTCGGCGAGTAGGAAAAGAAAATTCGAGCAGAATTGTGACAGCGAGCGAATCTCACCAATCGTTTTCAAACCATTGGAATCAGTCGACATCGACCTCTATTCGATATCAAGCCAATTTAGAAATTACGACCACCTGAAGAGTCCCAATACTACCAAACAAGATAGACATGGATTCGACTTTTCACGATGTCCCCTGACGAAGGAATTCAAATTTCATCTCTGGCGAGATGAGCCGGTGAACGAATCTAAGCTCTCTGTGTCTTTAGCATCTTTAGCAAGAGAGATTCTGTTGAAACACAATCAACACACTAATGATGCCAAGCAAGCTTGCCTAATATTGAGCCTAGCCTACCAAGATACTGACTTGGGCCTTGAGCCTAACGTTTTAGTCTTAAATTTAGACAAGGATGACAACATCAATCAGAACTTGATGCGCGGCGCCGCCATAGCTTCTTCGTCTTTTCAGGAAAACTCGTTTCGAGACAAGATCGATCTAGTCCTACCAAACACTTGGCGACCTCCTGTCGATTTCGACTCCATTCTAGGCTCTCTGCCCTCCCAAAGCCCAACCGATAGAAAGTATCTAGTTTCTTATTTTGGTCTGAATGGTCATGATGTGACACGATGGGATGAGGCAGAGTCAAAATTAGATTATTTAAGTTCCTTAGAGAGAATCCTACAAGTTATCCATAGAAACTCGCTGGACGATTTATTTTTATTTATTTACAGCTGCGGACCTAGCTCCAAATCACATTGTTATGAAGAGAGGGACAAGATGATAGAGATGTCCACATTTCTCATCATATTACCTTCGACCGAAGATATTGACCACAACACGAATGATCTCATATATTTGTCGCTTTCAAGAGGCACAATTCCCGTGATATTTGGAAAAGAGCGCACTAGGTTGCCTTTCGACGAAGTTATTGATTGGACCCGTGCAGCTCTACTTCTACCTACCGCCCGTTTGTCTGAATTCCATCTTATCCTTAGATCTATCAGTCCAGCCGATCTTTACCAGCTCAAGTATCATGGTAGACATGTATTCCTAAATCATCTCGCTACTGCAAAGCAAATTTTGGACACTGCCATCAGTATTATGAGTCTGAACCGCTTCAATTATCCTCCACCACCAATCCAAAACATTGAGACAATCGATTATTATGACAGTCAAGAGCGATTAATTGATACCAACTGCACTATGGACTCCTGCTTGGACTCCAAGTCGGAATCGCTTACTGGCTTGTTTTCGACAGAGATACTCGGTCCTCGAGAGAAACCACTCGCTTCAGGGTCTTTCAATAGAAATTTTTCGCTCGTTTTAACCGCCAGCTACGAGCTCTGGAACAATCCAATGTACTCTCCATTTCAATTGTTCCCAAGCCTGCCGAACGACCCTCTGCTCCCCTCAGAGTATAAGTTTATAACCTCAGATTCCAGCTTTCGACCGATCGGTGATGGTTTAGGAGGATCAGGATTTGAATTCTCTCGCTCACTCGGCGGCGATTTTCCAAACGAGCAGTTCACCGTCATCCTGTTAACATTCGAACGCAAATCTATGCTGATGAAAATCCTTGAGAGATTGAAGGGTGTGCCTTTTATGAACAAGATATTAGTAGTCTGGAATGGTGTGAATCATAAACCACCAGCCGACCTAGTTTGGCCTGACGTTGGGGTGCCTATCGTTGTCGTTAAAGTGGATCAAAATAGCTTGAATAATCGATTTCTACCTTACGATGCAATCGAAACTGATGCCATTCTCTCACTGGACGATGACAGTCCTCTAAGACCTGACGAAATCGTGTTTGCATTCAGAGTGTGGCGCCAATCAAGAGATAGAATAGTAGGATTCCCAGGTCGATATCACGCCTGGGATGGCGTTCAAAGCTCTTGGATGTACAACTCTAACCATTCCTGTGAACTTTCAATGGTTTTAACAGGGGGAGCTTTCTTCCATAGGCACTACTCATATCTTTACACTTATAGCATGCCCTCCGTGATTCGTTCCATCGTGGACAAGTTCATGAATTGTGAGGATATCGCCATGAATTTTCTAGTCGCTCATCTAACCCGCAAGCCACCTATCAAAGTGACCTCACGCTGGACTTTTCATTGCGCCAACTGTCCCAGCTCATTATCGGAAGACGAATCGCATTTCAGGGAGAGGCACGAGTGCCTGAATACGTTTGCATCTATCTATGGATACATGCCATTGTTGAACACTCAACACAGATCCGATTCCGTCTTATTTAAAACAAGATTACCTCACGACAAACAGAAATGCTTCAAATTCGTCTGACATTGGCTCCAAAACTCGCTATTTTTTTCCAATGAATCTGGCAATGTATTCATCAGCGAGCTCAAGACGACCCTTCAATCGGACACCTGCAAGACCTTACTATGCACTCGAACTTGACTCTAAATGAGTCATAGATGCGAAAGCAGCTTGTTTGGAACATAGTTGAGGTTATGATAACATTGTTGAAGCGGATTCAATTGAAATATGACTGCCGGATGCGTGCTCAAGTCAAAGGAAGTCTACTTATGCTTAACTTTATTTCACATAACCTCTTGCAGGATTCGAGCGTTCAGTGTAAGAACCAGTCACGTAGTTTCGTGATGTAAGTTGAACCACCGAGTTATCTGAGACACCACCGTTATGGTGGCCAATATATTCGAGGAGATGAGCTCGTATGCCGTCTTATTGCTTGCTTGTTATACGCGCAAAAATAATAATGTCCACTGTCCCAGCTAGACATCTGCTAGCTACGGGGCCCCATCTCTGCCAACCAACTCATTTTATCCTGATCCTCGTGATATGCAAGGCTTAGAGTAGTAGAGTCTACTGAGGCCCGTGCACGATTCATGGTCCGGACCTGCTGCGAGTCAGAATTCCAGCAGACTGTCCGTCTTGAATCAAACTAATCAATGATAGATCAGATCCTCATTGCCTTTTCTTATTATTCTCATTGTGATCGTGATGACAGTTTCGCGACCTTGCGGTATCGACCCACCTGATTCTTCCATCGTTGTGAATCCCTGACATGTTCAATGGAACACGTTTGTTTGATTCATCAGGGCGAACAGGGGGAGCACGTAATCGAAAGTAGAATCAATTCTGCGTGACATCGCTATCGGCTCAACTCTTCGAGAGATAGTTCGTATATCGCTGGATCTAGCAGTTTATTCAGCTAGTAGCTGGATGTTACAGGATGTAATCAGGCGATGAGTTTAGTCCCGTTACAATTGATCTTTTGCTGAACGTTTTCGCTAGGAGACTGCATTTGTGGTGCAATTCAAGGTTATTCGTTAGAAATTCAGCTAATTACAGATCCAAGTGCTTGTCTTCAACCGACACTGACTGTTCAGACCAAAGATCGTTTGAAGTCCTCATTCAATGGAGTTGTTAGAGCTCACGCGGGCCAGGCTGCCGGAAGTTGAGTCAAACTTCACTGCACGTAAATGGCCGCATCGATTCCCATTCATCCTCGATCCATTCCTGAACAGCAAATACCGAGTTTGTGGGCCGTTTCAATTTGCAAGCTCGTAAGTCCAGAGAGTTGCTCCACTAAGGTTTGGATATAAAGCTCTGATTGAATGGATTCCATCGACAGAAGTTCCACTGGGCGAGTTCGAATTTGGCCCCATTGAACAAGGACCAAACCAATGCTAGTCAGCTGGTTCGGTTAGTTAGTGTAATTGGATCCGATTCTATTGTTGTTTGCGTGGGTCTACGACTGATGCGGTTGGTTCTCTTTGCAAGTGACCTTCAACTATAAGGGTAAACATGCAGAATCTCGACCAAGTTTTGTCTCGTTAATGAGCGGCCAGGACAGCCATCACGGGGCGCGTCTTGGTTTGTTTTGAACCTCTAAAAGCAGCAAATGAGGGCCGCTCGAGGAAAGGGAGAGAAGAGGGCCGATTCGAGATTGCAGGATAAAATTGTCGATTCAAGAACGACAACACGAGAGGTGAAGTGAGCGTTCCAAAGTATTTGTTCTTGGCTTCTCGAGCTAGAGGGACAACTTGCAAGCACTTAAGCAATCAAAGTTCGTGCACCTGATCTGGCTCCACACGCCAACTCAAATCCTCTCCGGAGGCCTCAGAAAAGGCTTGACCTTGGAAGTTGCACTGACACACACTTGATCGGCGCCCAATCTCGACGAGTTTGAGCGCACTCCTTGTGGAGAGTGTGCAGTTTTCATTATCTCGGATCCAGAATTTGTCTGGCACCAATCTTTGCATCTTGAGCCTCGTGGGTTTGCCAGGATCCTTGTATAAGTCGCTGCCTGTTCGCTCGAATGCCCCTTGTGCTCGAGCCCATCAATCAATGCAGGCTGTCGAGTTTGTTCGGGAGGCTCAACGAGAGCTGCGCGCTTCCAGGTTACCGGTTGCCGGCCTGGCTGCTCGAGGAATGGCCACCGTTTTTGAGTTGAATATAAAATTGCGTAAATAAATGGGCAACGACCACCATTTAGTCTCGATATTTGACGTTCACGAGGCGAGGATTGTGTCAGAGGTTACGGAAGTGATTGGAACCCTGCTGCCAGGTTTTGGCGGCGCAGCAATCATATTATGGAAGATTGATCCTTCGATGCGCGCGTTAGTCGGCTTATCAAGTCTGCTGGCTCTGTGAGTTGGAAAATTTTGCTGCAGAGTTCGAGTGGTGGCTGTAGTGTTTAGAAACAGATGCTAGAGTCAACTGGGACAGGAATCCCTGTTTCGGGCGCGAAAATCGCCACTTTCTCGCAGCCTGTAACCACTGAACGAATCCTCAATTTCTTCGAAGAAAGCAAAACCAGGTAGACTTACTCAACTATTGAGTCGTTTGGCAGTTGGCTCGGCGAGTATTATTGTAAACAATCAGCGCCAGCAATTGCGTGCGAAAAGGAGCAGAGCAATCCTGTTCGCCGATTGGTAGCTCGCTGAAGGGGCCATTGTTGAAGCGGCCAGGTGGATGTTCGAGGATTGGAGGAAAAGTAGACGGGCAAAATTTTTTGAACCCAACTAAACGAAGTCGAAGCTAAGCCTCGAGTTGAAGCTCTAGAAGCTAAAGCTTAAAGGTGGGCGCTGGTCTGCTGGCTGGCAAAGTTTCAATAATTGGCTCCTCTGGCTTCATTATATAACTTGCTCGGGCTTTGATTTTGTTGATTTCTGTTGCCGGCCGACAAAGCTAAGCCCTCGAGTTGGATTAAAATTTGAAGCTGAAGCGAAAGTAGAGCGGACGAGCACGTTCTTTGCGCACTATGCGGCCAGGCGGCCTCGCTGCGGGCATAGGAGCGGTGAGTCGCGAACGCGCATAGGCGCGCAGTTTTTATCTCCCCAAAGTTGAGCCTCCCGAGTCCACATTCTAGTCCCATGAGCTTGTATGGGCGCACTCGCTCGCATTGATCGCGCGTTTGCGCACAAATTGCACCTTTGAAATGGCCAAAATTGGCCCGCGAAAAGCAGCCGGCTGCTTGATGTTTGTTAGGGCATTTTGGTCCGACAAGTCTAGCCCAAACAACTTACTCCTGCTTGAGCGCTTGCGGCTAGGAGAGCAGAGTTCGAGTGGGCGAGGCGCCTCTTATGTTGGCCTGAAAGTGTTTGCGGTTCGTGTTGAGCTTTGGGCGGTCAGTTTGCTGAGCCTGGGCGAGAGCGGTGTCAGTGTATAAGTGTGTTTTCCCTCGATCACATTAAAAGTGGAAGGATCGAGCAAACCAAGCAACCCGAGCGGCCACGATCCTCATCCAAGGCGCTAGGCCCGCGTTGGGCCTGCCTGGCGCCGCTCATTCAGCGAGACCAACATGGCCAACCAAGTGCTACCGCAACTCCAGCTGTATAGCCCCCTACAAGACTTCCATATGCAAGCGCTTCCGTTTCACCTGCACAGCCAAGCCAACGGCTCGCAACCCTTTGTTGGCCCACTGACCCCGGAAAGTGGCCATCATTCAGCTCTATTCAGGTTTCGGCGGGACGAGCAAGGCAACGAAGAGCAGGCGCAAGGAGCCGGCGTTGGCCGGCTAAGGGGGGCCGAGTATGCAACATTCAACAGCCTGCCGGCCGCCTACTATCGGCAGGACGATATTGAGCACGACCACGAGGCCCCACTTTTCAACCAAATGCCGGCCCAAACTAGAAGGTACAATCAACACAAGAGCAAGAGACCCGTTTACGTTTCCATAAAACAACAAACCGTCAATGGTCTCCTGTCGCTCCTGCTACTTTTCATCATATCCATCTGCGGTTGCATGGGAACCATTTTTATAATTAGCGCACTAACTGTGATCGAATCCCTGCAAACGCGTGGCAACTGTTACCTGGTTAGTCTTGCATTGGCCCACCTGCTTGTAACCCTGCTCGTTATTCCCTCCAGTGCCTTGCAAATTATGGCCGGCGAAGGGATAAATGCGCAGCTCCTATGCCATTACCAGTGGTTGACGTTGGAGTTCAGCTTGATTGTGAGCCAGCTATCCTTTATGCTAATCGCTGCTGACAACTATTTAGGTTACAAGTCGTCGGAAAAGGTTACCACAACAAGTCAGCGACTTTGGGAGGGAAAAAGTCTCCATCCTCTTAGGATTTCGCATCCATTTGAGCTGGAATCACCAGCAAGATCGTTGATCAGCAACAACAAGCAACTGGACAACTTTGACACCCTTTCAGCTGCTCCAATGGCGCCAAGGGCCAACGAGAGAGCCTTGGTGCCCATTAGCGAGCATCCAAAACTTGTCGCAAGAAGGCCGACCTCAAGCAAGATGGCAGCTTTGCTCGTTTGCCTTGGAAGCCCCTCAAACTGGGGCACTCTTGGCAGTTTTAAGAACGAAAATAGCGAGCAACAAAACTCTGCACTTGGAGGCCAGTTTTCGGGCCAGATGGAAACGAAATTAGCTGGTGCGAGTTGTGTCAGTTACCGCAGGTGCTGCAGCCACCTTAAGGTGCTTGTGTGGATTCTGCTCGTATGGCTGGTTGCATTAGCTTATATAGTTCATCAACACGAGCTCAGCTATGGAAACAAATTTTGCGCAACTCAAACCAAGCAAGCAACTCTAGGTAAGCAACACTCGCCGGCTAATGATAGTAGTCGCCCAGGTGGCGGGGCTCTGAATTCCCAAATGTCTTTCCAGCAATTCCAGCCAACAAAAACAATCCACAACCAGCGCAACAATAATCAATTGGTCTCGAGGGATGAAGCGGGCAGCCGGCGAGTGGTCAGGTTAGTGGAGAAACGCGCCACTCGAGTTGACGACGCTCTTGCCGTTGAGGGGCTGGTGAAATCTGGTCGATTGGACGGGGATAGCTTGCATCCCTCGTCGGGCATCTCCAAAATTGGAACGGATGAAGGTGCAAACAAGAGAGTTGCTGAGGTTGCGGTGGGGGGAGGGAGGAGCTTGCTGGTTGATTCGAGCGGGCCACTCAGCGAACTAGCGACAACAATGGCAAAAGCTGGCCCCCAGGGAGACACAACTAGGGGGCTCTCGGATGTAACTGGAGGCTCATTGTCGAGCCAGGAGGAGAATGATGGAAGCGGAAGTGGTGGAGGCACCGGAGTTGAAGGTAAATCTCGGGTTGGATGGAATCGAGTGTTCTCGCTTGCGCGGACAAAGGCGCCAGGTAGGGGAGGATTTGAGGGGATGCCGGCGGCTGTGTTGCACAAATGGCCACGCGGGCGCCCGACTGACAGGAGGCGCCCGCCCAAAGGCTCGAAGACTAAACGAGCCCGAGCAGTAAGGGCGACCGGTGGGCAGCTGTCAGCGCTTGATTCGGATGACGGTCTACGAGCTGGTCTAGTTGGGGGACCTTGGCGACTAACTGGCGGCTTGAGGGATAGAGAGGCCAACACTACGAAGAAAGGCGAGCTCAATGGAGCCAAGCGGCCCGAGGGCGGCCAGAGTAATGGAAGGGGGCCAGGCAAGGGTTGGATGAGATCTGGGCGCATGAATTTGAGCGCCATTAGACTGGCATGCGGCAGCTGCCATAGAAACAGGCCGGTAGAAAGAGGGCCGCCATCGGATGAGCAAGAGCTGCCAGTGGTCAAGGGCGCGGGCGAGAACGATAACGATTGCGAACTGGGACTCGGAAGTGAGCTGGACAAGAGTGGGCGCTCCAGTTTGGGTTTAGGTGGCGCGGACAGTCCGAAAGAGGTTGGTTTTGAGCCGGAGAGAGGCGTTGGGCCGAGTGGGGCCAGTGATATGGTTGCGTTCATGCAGACACATGTGGCCGCTGATAAGCAACAATCGTCCGCCGACCGAATGCCGGGCTCTCTCAGCGCTAGTTACACTGGAGAGTCCCTATTCGAGAGCAGAGACGAGGTGGCCGGCGGGACTCGTGTTGGGCAGGCGGCAGCTGGGGGCGACAGTTTTGAGCCGGATAGGGCTGGCAAGGGCCGTCAGGTTTGGGTTGCGGGGTTGCGATCGGCGGGCCGATACGCGGCTGCCGAGCTCGGGCTGGATTTGGGTGGAGTGCGAGCTGGGCTCATGAATAATAACCGCACTGCAAACTACGAGATGCAAATAACCACACGCCATCCAGTGGCCGGCCGACGAGGGCCCAGCTGGGGCCCCCAAGCCAAGTCGGCGCAGCAGGCCGAGAGGATTGGTCGCTCGCTAGCCAGCCAAATCAATAATAATGCGCCACTAGATTCGAGCGCCATTGAAAGCCCTGGGGAGGAAATTGCAACAAACTCGCCAATTCAAGCCAACAAAGTGCACCAAATTCCCCAAGCCAACTTGGGGCCAACAAATGGGGGGCAGCAAAACGAGAGTAGCGCGAGCAGTAATGGCGGCCAAGCGAGCTCGAACAAGCCCACTGTCAATCAATTAATGATAAATAACTCGAGCTTAGTAAACAAAAATTACAATGGCCGCCAGCAAGCGCGGCCGGAAGTGGAGCAATTGTATTGGACAATGCTGGTTGGCACGATTATTATTCCAACTCTTGTTAGCACAATCCTGTTTGCAAGCGCTTATTTGAGGATGAAAGAGTTTAAGATGCGACCATACAAGCCAATGCCGCTTTCCGCCTTAAACGCCAGCTTGCCTGCTGGCCTCCTATTGGGCCAGCCGCCATGCTTGGCCCCGCTCGTCCGAGCTGGCGAGAGTGGCTGCGCATTTCCGGCCGAGTTGGAGGGCGCCAACAAGGCCGGCGGCCAAATGGACAGGGCGAAGGTGTTGGTCGAGTGGCCTGATTGCGAGGCAAATTCCTACTCCGAGCAGAGCAAGCGGTCGGCATCGCAACCAAGCGGCGGCGGCGGCGGCGGCGGCGGCGGCGGCCGAGTTGCAATAGTGTCGCACTCGCCGAGCAACTCGGCCAATGGCAAGACGCATGAGCCTCGTCGAGCGGCCGACCAGGAGGAGGACATGAACCTGGTGGCCGACCGCCAGCAGCAGCAGCAGCAGCAGCCAGCCGCAGCCGCCGCCGCCGGCCTCTCGCAGGCACGAGCCCAGCTCCATCAGCCCCTCAGTCAGGTGCTCAGCGCGCCAACCTACCTCAGCCAGCAGCAGCAACTTCGCCGCCCAAACCAACGGGGCCCCAGCCTTGGCTCGAGCCGGCCCGAGGCGCCGTTCACGTTCGTGCAGCCGCCGCTCGTTGGCGGCAACTTGTGTTTGGACGAGAGCCATCCGCTCGACGTCTTCCAAGACACCTCCTTCTCTGCGCCTCCCTCGGCCACCCTCAGGCAAGAGTATCTAACTGGCGCGAGGGATCTGGCGCTCAAAACACAACAACAGCAGCAACCCTTTCAGCAGCCTAATTGCCGAACGGGAGGACAGACGTTTGCCGGAAGTGGCGACCAGGCTTGCCAGTTGCAGTCGCGCCGGATGGAGCCTTTCAGGCAGCAATACGACTTCAGGCGGCGCCAGCACCATGCGCAAAGCTTCCACTACGGCTGCTCGGCCAGCCAGCACGCGCTTGAGGCTCGGCCAGTCTCTTCGGCGCCCGTAGATAGCCTGGAGTGCCAGCCGGCTCCCCGCTACAGTTTCCTCCTGCCCGAGACCGGTGGTGGTGGTGGTGGCAGCGGTGGCGGCGGCGGCGGTAAGACTCGGCCGGCGTCGGAAAATCTGCGCCCACAGTCGCAATCACAATCACAGCAGCAGCCACAGCCGCAGCCGCAGCTGCAGCACGTCCAACTGGAGCAGCCGATGCTCGGACGCCAACGCTCGTTGCCGAGATCATCGCGCCTCCATTGCAGCGAGCCGGGCCGAACGCATGTGAGCGCGGCCGCCGACGCCACAGGCCAGCCGCCAGTGTTTGGGCCCGCGAGCGAGCAGGTTGAGTCCCGCAATTGGACCCACGAAGCATCCAGGCAGCTCTACCAGGATCGGCGGACGCAAATGCGAGCTAGCCGACCAAGGAGCGGCCAGACGGAGCCTCCGGATCAACTTGAAGAGAGGGAGCGGCGATCGGGCGCCGAGAAGCCGGCCCTCCAGATGCAGGAGGAGGGGGCGGCCGTTGCTGCAGCGCTGGCCAATGTTATTAAGTCAATGGACGAGGAGGAGGAGGAGGAGGAGAGCTCGCGCTCGCCTTCCGTGTCCGCGAACCAGTGGGCCTGCGAGCAGCATAGCGGTCGGACTGACTTGCAAACAAAGGCGCCCCAGAGCATCCATCAGATGGAGGCTATAGACCAAGTGGGGGGCAAACACGAGCAGCAGCTGCAGTGGCGGCGGCTCCAAGAGTTCGGCCAGCCAGTTTGCCGGCCAAGTGCCACAAGCGAGGCGCCGACTGGGGTCCAAGCGCCATCGGCCCAGCTCGGCCAGACGCTGGCGCCAGGAAGCGGGAACAAAGTCACACTGTGCACTTACTCTTACATGACTGATGACCAATTGCTCAAATCAAACATTATTGTATTCGTACTCAATTTAACCCTCTGGTTGCCATTCATTTTGCTCTCGGTCGTTGCAAGATACCGCGAGCATTTAAGCCAGGAACTAAGGGATAGTGTCTGGTGGATGGCGACTTTGAACTGCTGCTCTTGCTCGTACGCCTACGCTCTAACTAACAAGGACTTTCGCGAGGCCTTCAATAAGTTATTCTACTATTGTTGTTGCAAGTCGCACGTCACCTTTCAGAGGAAGACGCCCATTTTTAGGCGTCAACTGGACGTTGATTCTAGGGGCAACTTGCGCGTCCATATAATACCTGGCCTCAATTTGTACTCTACCAAGGCGAACGGTGTTCCGCTAGCGGCAAGCTCGCACGCAGTCAACGGAGGCGGCGGCGGCGGCGGAAACCTGGCCCACTCTGGGGGCCACCAACACGCGTCCAGCCACCACCCTGTCCTATCGGGCCTCTCGCCCGACCAATCCGGCCACCAGGCCGCCTCTCCAGCGGGCGGCCAGCGCCACCACTACATGTCGGTGGGTGGCGGCTTTGGGGGCCCCCTGTTCGCCTCGACCAAGGCGCTGGGGCACCATCTGGCGGGCGGCGCCAAATCTCCGGCTGGGGGTCTGGGCCGACGCAACGAGCGGCCCACTCGCCATCGTCACCACCATCCAGAACTGAGCGGCAACATATGAGAGCAATGGAAAGCATCATCGGCTCTAGGCTTGAGCTCGCGCAAGGCAGCGCCTGGCTAACCAACCATTGGACAGGTAGAATGGAAGCAAGGTTACTTTCGTACAACTTTCGTTGGCTTGAGTGCGGGACATGAATCTGATTTGTTTGAACCTGTTGTTGCATTACATGTTGGCCGATGGCGTTTTTCGCGCGAGGAGTAAGCAAAAATTGGCCAAAAGTAGAATAATTTCTATTCTGGGGAAAACAACAACAACTGAGCGGCCAAAGTGACAAGATGCAAGAACAGATACATCCATGTTCTGTTTGCGGCAGGTCTAATGCTCGCACTTTTGCCACAGCACAAAATGTGACTGAATAATCATAGAGCCAATGGGTTTTGATGTAACTCGCGCGCACATTCTATAGGCCAAAGGTTGGCGCTTTAACGAGATTCCATCCATTAGCTTCACTTCCAACTCAATGAGCAACCACATAAAGTAAAGCAAGGCAAAGTTTTATTGTCAACGACTGAGGTTTGTGAACATGATTAATATGCTTAGTAATGCGCAACCATGGGAGCTCTGCGAGGTTAATTTTGCTCGCGTTTGACGGGCGCCAAGCTGAACGCCGCGGCCTATTCGGGCTCCCAATCCGATCAACAAACCGCCTTTGCTCGGCTAAGGGTCAGCAACATTGCCCATCAGCTCTGGCTTGCGTGTTGCAGTCAAGTTTTAGCGTGGGACTTTCGCTTTGCTCCGGTTGATCGGCTCGTCGTCATGAGCAAAAGGAGTCAGGTGAAAGGATCCGCTCGTTCCATTAACATATTTTGCCCATCAATTGATTCGACTCCATCCGCCCAGTCGAAATCATGCGGAACTGCTCGTCACCAGCGCTTCACGTTGTAGCTCAAACTTATTTTACAAACACAAACAAGCAACCACAAGGGAAGAGCAAGAACGTTGAATGAACCAAGAGCCAACCCTGATAACCTTGAAACCTCAGCTCCCTCAATCTAGAGAGTTAAGTGGTAGAATAAACTTGAGACAACCATGTCCGGCTCAACGATCAGCATGTCGCCTAGAAGGGGCTACTTGGGCGTCGTTTTGATCTTTTGTCTGATGACAGTGACACTCTATATGGCCTTTGCATTTCCTTACACTTTGTTCAACTTGAAGCAAACAGAGACGACCGAAATAAAATCTGTGATCCTAATAGGGCTCAGTGGCGAGAGGTCGCCAAGACCAGAGTCGTATTTCATCGGCGAGGAGCCGCCGGAATCCTTGCACCTCATTGGCCATGATCAGCTGACAAACGTAAGTAGGAATCCCAGCTCGAATATCTCCTTGCTAGTTGACAATCAGCTGACAGTTAACAATCTGCCATTTGAACCACAAAAGATCGGAAAGGAACGAATGTATCTGCTGGGCAAGTTTCTGAGACTAAGGTACTATCACTTGCTCCTGAATGGGGACCCGCGAAAGATCTACGCGCGCAGTGCGGACATTGACCGCTGCTTGGAGAGCGCACAAGCACTACTTGCTGGCCTCAATCCAGCCAGGGACCAATGGACTTGGTCGCCAGCCGGCGAGTTGGATGGTTGGCAGCCAATTGCAGTGCACACAAGAGACTTCATGCACGACGACCTCCTCTCTGTGGGACCCTTTTGCCCCAGACTTGACCAGCACAAACAGAGATGGAAGAATTCGACCAGATATCAGCAGTTGCTCAACGAGTTTAGGCACGATCTGCAAACTTTGCGCTCGAACACAGGTCTTGAGTTCGAGGACGACCTAGAGATGCTGAGCGACATTGAAGAATCGCTTAAGGTCAGGAAAGCCTTCAGGGATTCGGTGCCAGTTTGGTATACCAACACCTTTGCCAACAGGCTAGCGCACATAGCTGATGTGACAACTGAGAGCCGTTTTAGTTCAGTCGAAGTTCAGCGCCTGTTTGTTGGTCGTTTGTTGCACGAGATGATGGAGAATATCAATGCAAAAGTAAGGATCGACCAGCAGGTTGAGTCAATATCAATGGAGGAGAACACGAGCGAGGACGACACAGATGTAAAGGCTGAAAAACAGTTACCAGAGCAGCCGGGCCCTAGAATTCGAAACGAGCCCAACATCTTCCTCTACCTTACAGACAAACAGCGACTGTCCGCTCTCCTGAACAGCCTCCAAATTTACTCCAGCCAACCATACTTCGGCTCTCTTTTGATCGTCGAGCTTCACTATGATCCAATCAACAAATCACACTTCCTTCGCTTGTTCACAGTTAGCTCAACAAGCGTGAACAGCTTTCCCGAACCATTACGAGTGAACCCGATTGCATGTGCCGATTCAATCGAGTGTGCAGTACAACAGTTTGAGCAGAACATCCGCCATCTAATGTTAGACACTCTATCGTGGAGCGAGGCTTGCTCAGATCGCCTATTACCTCCACTCGTACCTCCACCAACCTCCACGCCAACAAATATCCCCGTGAATGAAAGCCTCTCGCAACCAGCTCAACCAACCACAACACAGTCGCCAAAATCGACAACCGCCACCCCCTTGCCCGATTCTGGCCGCCCGACAGAGGCTCAATCGGGACATCTCGCCGAACTTGATGAGAACCTCATCGTTGGTCCAACCAATTTGCTACCGCCTGGAGTGTCTGGCTTGCAGGAGGAGTCGAGCGGCAACAGTACTGAGCAGGACAAGTTGATTGAAAACACAATCATCACCACAAACCCGACGCTCGAAGTCGCTCTCAACAATCTAACAACTGCGCCCATAATAGAACCCGTCGCGACAGTAACCTTGCCAAGTGAAATCCAAACGTCCCAGCCGTCGCCTTCAAGCCCAACGATCGAGCCAAATGTAGTAAATTCGGATGAACAGAACGATCGTATGATCCATTTGCATTTTGATGGATCGGAAGCGCTGTTGAACGATGAATCAAGAATCTTCGATCAAGAGCAACAAGACATCGGCGCTCTTTGACGGGAGAACATGTGATGAGAAATGAGAGTTATCTCGAATTCGGAATTCCTAGCCAAGCTTCCGAGACTCGATTGGCTGGTCCTATTTGACAGGTTGTCATTTAATCGAGTTACGTATCACGCGACCAGGCATTGATGGATGTCAGAGCACTCTGATCCGATGATAAGGAGAACCGAAGGCACGAGCATCCTGATTGCTCTAGCTACATCTGATCTGATTCGTATAACCAATGCGCATATATCTGTTCTTGGCTTCTCGGACTGGTCCAGAGTCGCAAGCAAACAATTGTAAATAACACCAAACTAGAGATAATAAACCGCTGACAATTGAATATAGATACGATAAACTTGTCCACTAGATGGACTATTCAGGCCTGACTAGCGTGCAATCGGCACATCTAGAGCTACAGATTGAAACCGGGAACTGATTTAGTTGGCTGACGAGGGTCGGCATTCTGCGATCAATGGGAGCTCGAGCTCTCACTCTTGAAGATCTAGTTGATTGCTCAAGAGTATTTATTTTTACCATTGATAGTGTTTCACAAGATAAGCTGTTTACTCTCTCAAACACTGTCTGCACTGTAAAAGATCGCTCAGTAGCGATAAGCCTTGGATCTTGGAACAATCCAGGCAGACAAATAAGCTGAATTAGCTCGTTTCTTAGCTCTCCAGCAATCTTTAACAAGTCGTATCTCTGCCTAGCAAAACTACAACTCAGTCAGAATACGTCTGGATTGCCATTACAGTTTTAATTCTCTTCTTGGGGGGCCAGAAATTCAAAACAAGTCTGGTCCAGTGCATATCCTGAGAAACCAACCGCAAGATGCTCAAACAAACACAAGTGATTCTCTTGGTGGTAGTTTTGGCGACGATAGCTTCTGTCGTCTTATCTGCCGTGACTTATCGGGATGTCCTCACGGAGGAGTGGAACGCCTTCAAGGAGACACACAACAAGAGGTACGCCGACAAGAGCGAAGACAACTATCGTTTCAAAATTTTCTTGGAAAACAGGCATAAGATTGCAAGACACAACAGGCGCCACGCAAATGGATTACATAGCTACACTTTGGGTTTGAACAAATATGCTGATATGTCACACGAAGAATTTGTGAGTATCATGAACGGATACAAACCGCAACTTAAGAATAGTTCGCCCAACGACATCTTGCACGATGAGGTTTCAAAAGAATCGATATCGCTGTTAGCTGACCCTAACGTCGATCTGCCCAAGAGCGTTGATTGGCGTCAACACGGATATGTAACCCCGGTCAAGGATCAAGGCAGTTGTGGCTCATGCTGGGCCTTCAGCTCAACGGGTGCTCTTGAGGGTCAGCACTTCAGGAAAACTGGTGATCTGATTTCATTGAGCGAGCAAAACTTGCTCGATTGCTCAAAGAAGTATGGAAACATGGGATGCGATGGTGGCCTCATGGCGAACGCTTTTCAGTACATCCGAGACAACCACGGCGTTGACACTGAGAATTCCTATCCTTATGAAGCCCATGATGATAAGTGTCGTTTTAGAAACAAAACTGTGGGAGCCGACGACAAGGGTTATGTAGAGATTCCATCGGGAGACGAGCGGAAATTGATGCAGGCAATAGCAAGCAAGGGTCCTATCTCGGTTGCCATCGATGCAAGCCAAGAGTCGTTCCGTCTGTATAGTGGCGGTGTCTACGATGAGCCGAATTGTGGCAACCAAGCAGAGAGCTTGGACCATGGTGTACTGGTTGTTGGATATGGCCATGATCCAGTTCATGGCGACTACTACCTCGTTAAGAACAGTTGGTCAGAGACTTGGGGACAGTCGGGTTATATCAAGATGGCCCGCAACAAGAATAACCAGTGTGGCATTGCGACTTCCGCTGTTTACCCTGTTGTTTAATCTTGATAATAATGATACTCTAGACACATTTAATGGACTATAAACTATGACTGATGTGTTCTCTTTATCGACTGTCAGTACGGAATCATTCCTATTCTGATTTTTCTAAGATGCGTCCTGATTGGTCTTTTCTTTCCGAGGTTTTCGCATTTAGTGAGGAAATCGTCGAATGTGTACTTTGGGAAGAGACGATGTGACCAAAGTTCGAATAACTTCAGCGTTCGTTCCATATCCTTAACCTCACGGCCAGGCCTAAACGAAATGTCAGCTACCATCCTCAGCAACTCTGGTAAGCCACGATCGTCAGACAATAGTTTGTCTACATCCAATTTTGGACGGGGATTCTGAACAACTCTCGATTTTTTAGGCTCCTTAGATGCGTCAGGGTCGTTTGGGTCTAGAAGTTTTGTCTTTTTCCTTTCTGGCTCGGGCACCTCCTCTGCTTCTCCGTAATAGTCGAGAAAGTCATCATCCTCATACTCGTCATCCCAAACCCCATCCATGTCTATCAAAGAAATTGATTGGTGATGATCCAAAATAGTATCACTTCCTAATTTAATATTGCTATCCTATTTTATTTTTGTCATGAAGAACATACTATATATATATAAGTATATATATATATATACTTAAATACTTTACAGTATTTAGCTATTAAGTTAATTTTGCTTCGATATGTGCTCTTTATTGGCTGGAAGTTTTGGCGCGCGCACGATGAGTGCGCCTTCATGCAATGAAATACATGTATAATGGACTAGTGTTACGAATCATGAGGTTTTATCTAGTCTTACTGCGACGAGTTGGCCGGTTTCAGATAACCTATGAAGATGAGTATGGCGTCGATCAGGGTCCATACTCCAAACCCGCCAAAGCTAAATAGTTTACCTACACCTTCATGCCAGTGGCCAAGGTAAAACCTATCGGCACCAAAGCCTCCGAACAAGATACTAAGCACTACAGCTGTCGACCATTTGTGTCTTGTCTCCGGTCTACATGATAAGTATCTATTGAATTTACGATGGCCAAGACAGTACGTGGTGGAGTTGACATTGCATGTAGTCAGGTATTTAGTATTCGCTTTGCAAGTCGAGTTCTGAGCGCAAGAGTACGCATCCTCTTGCACTTGCCAGCAGTATAGGCATGGAAAGGTCACAGAAAATACATGCTCGCCCTTGCAAGGTATATCGTCATCGACGCGACAGTCTACTGTATTTAGTTCCCCATAAATGCACGAGGTGTTGAAGTCGCATACCACTCGGCTAGATTCGACATTTCTACATTCGACTGATTCGTTTGCTGTGTATCTTGCAATCGAGGGTTGAATAGCAAACTCTTGATTATATAGTAGCACTTGGTCGATACAAACTAGTAGGATTAGAGTCGAAATTAATCGATGGCTCATTATTTCATGACTTGACGGTGAAATCTTGAAGGCATATTGCGATGGAGTGTGTGAATGTTCGAACTTCGAAGATTTTTGCCTCGCGCTCGCCCTGCATTGAGCTCTCAGACTAAACATTGCCGGCAGAAATAAAATATAGCGAGCACGTGGATTCGTTCTTTTGTAAGGCGATCTTGGCTCTCCAAAAATTGATACAAATAATTCAATTTGACTCACTTAGGAGCTCGAATCATCTGGCTCCATTTTTATTCATCGCTAAATCTGTTAGATTTGAGACACTGAGACCCTCTGCTCGATAGGTCTCCCTGAAACAAAAGTCTAATCTATTGGAACCTTTAAAAACATGGATAGAAAAGATAAATTTCCTCGTAGTCCCGAGGTTGACGCCTTCCGACAAACCATCCTCAAGACGGCTGAGGATCTAGTGGTCAACAAGTTTCCCCAGAGGATCATTCTACTAAATAAAATGCTGAGCTCCGGAAAACTCACCTGTGACCCGTCAAGTGTGTACCAAAAAGTAAACATACCTATTCCTGACATGTCGGACAAGGATCAAGATTCAAACACATCCCAGAAACAAGCAGCTCCAGTGTCTAATCAAGGTACAAGCGCCTCTTCTTCGTCTTCCTCTCTGCCTGCTGCAGCTCAAACTGTCGCCTCGAATGGCGAAAACGGGGTAAGTTATCTCTAACCATTTTGGAGATGATTATCGAGAGTCGTGTGATGCTAATCTCTAACCATTATGAATACTACAGCCAAGTGCTGCGAAGCGAAGATTTGCCCAATGTCCAGCACATTTGGATAATTTCACGGTGGGCACAAAAGTCTTAGTGTTACCTGACGGTGTTGTGCCGTCTAACAAGTTCATAGTTGAACTGATTAGCGAGATCAAGCCTTTAATTGGTGGCTTGGTCGAGGATACAAACTTACTAAAGGTGTGGCTGATGTATCTCATACCACGTATTGAGGATGGAAACAATTTCGGTGTATCCATACAGGAGGACGTTCTCGGCGAAATTCGCGCCAGCGAGGGGGAGGCCGCTGCCTACTACGACCAAATATCGAGATACTTCTCTTCACGTGGAAAGACTGTTACTAAAATAGCGCAGTATCCTCATATCGACGATTACAGAAGAGCGATCTTAGAATTGGACGAGAAGGAGTTCTTTAGTTTAAGGTTGATTGTAGCTGAATTACGCAATCATTATGCAACATTACATGATCTTATATCAAAGAACGGTGACAAGATTAGAAAGCCTAGATCGTCTAACACTGAGAACATGTTCTAGAGAACAACCTCCTTGCCTCCTCTTCAATCTCATGCCTAGGCATTCAAAAAGCGCCCCAACTGTGGACGCCTAAGTCCTCTAGAGAACAAAACATTTGGGGCATTCTCACCATGAGTAGAACCAATAAAGTTCATCGGCTTTGCACCTGCTCAGCTCTCTGTTGGTACGGCTTCTGGCTAACACTATGTTCCAAGACTTCCCAAACTCCAGGCTTCAATTTCAAATTTGTTTGCCGCTTATAAGATGTAGACACTATTTCTTGTTATGATTGGGTTTCAGCCCAAGTTATTAGTTTTTTGTGGGGGCATTGGAATTCCAGTTCGGATATGTTGAACACCGGTCGCTGGTCAACACTTGCAGCTTGTCGTTTTACCTGTGGTAAGCTTGTTTTTGCACAACCTGAGCTCCCTTCTGAATCCTACACTGTAACTTTCGATAGAGTTTTAACATGCATAACTGACACCTCTTTTCGAGCTAGTATGTGAGCACAACCAATTCGAGACATGGGTCAACTTTGTAACCTTTTCAACTTTTTGTTCGACGTTTAAGCCGCCTTGTTAGCTGAATTCGCCTGTTAATTATGCGAGCGGATGTTAGAGTCGACAAGAGGCTGTGAGCGCGGTAAGGCTGTTGCCTGCATAAATCTTGACAGGGGCCATTTGTCCACGCTAACTATCCTACTTTTGTGCCACCTAATCAGACTGGTGCTTACTTGTTGAGTTATTGGAGTTTGATTACCTGGGTTTAAAGAATGACTTCCTCTACCGTGTGGCCGTTTCGTACGAACTATGGCAGATCGTGAGACTTTCTGGCAGGCTTGACAGATTGGTTAGACCAGGGTGCAAATCGGATACCGAGAGTATAGATATCATTCTGTGGGTGGCTCTAAACAATACTGGCCAATCAGTAGAATTGGACATTCTTCAAAAAACTTTGAATTGTGTGTTTTTACCTACACAACCTAGAGTTTGCCTTGGAGTTGATCGAATTCATCAAGCATATTGGGTTAAGAGAAAAATTTTGATGTGTAAAAAGTATCAAAAAGTTACGAGAGAATGGAATTGTTGTTGAGACGGGGCCCAAATATGAGTAACAGAGGCAAGCTGACACTCATTCCAAGATACCTTATACTCTATGGTGTCATGATTCTCACGATTATGGATGCTGAGGCTCGAGATAGAGGAGAAGACATCATTTTAACAAAAGGCAAGCTTATTATGAGAGGCGGAAAAGGAAAAGGTATGTTCTAGGGGAATTCAATTGATTGGGTGATACATTCAAAGTGGTCGAACGCTGGTCTAAAAAACCTCACTCCTCTATTGCAATCGACATGCTCGACATCTTAACCTACTACCTGTTACTTTTGAACCATCTTCTACCATCAGGCAATCTTATCTTGGATACCGGAAGTAAGGAGAGCGAGATGCCTATGATGCGCCACCATTTCAATCCGTTCATGTTTTATCCGATGCATCAGCAACATCACCAACCCCCCATGATAGTGCATCCAGTTTATTTTGAAGACCATTCAGCGATGCAGCATTACCAACCCGAGCAACATAAGGAGTATCATCACGAGCAACCACACTACCAGCATCACGAAATAGAGTACCAGCACCACGAGCAGCAGCATCATGAACCCCACCATGAACAATATCATCAAGTTCAACATGAACAAAATCATGAGCACCACGAGGAGCCTCAACATGAGATGCACCAGGAGCAACATGAGCCGATAGAACACCAGCAATATGAGCACGAGGGTCAGCAAGAACATGAGGGGAGCAACCATGAACAAGGCTATGGTAGCCACCCAATGATGTCCATGCTCATGTATGGTAGCGGACTTCAGCCAGCTCATCAACAAATGCTCGCAATGCAAGCGCTGCACCAACAAAATCTACCCTCGAATGGTTATCAAGACAAACTCTTCCACCAGGAACTTCAACTGAAGGGGCAGGACCAGAATTTTCAGCCGCAACATGATGGACGCGATGTGATTAACGCGCAACAGAGCAAACAGAGCTCGACGCTCAATCAGCAATCGTCTAATAATCCGTTGATTAAGATCATCAAACCTTTGTTTAAACGTAACTTGACAAAGCAGAAAAAGCCTTAGGTTGACTTGCGTCACTTGGTTGGATCTACGCTGTAACTTATTTACTGTAGTCTTGGGGATTAAAGTTCTGAATTGATCGTCTTTGGCCTAGAAACAGGCCGCGCAGTCATGTCAACTCCATGTAAAGAGGTGTGATTCAGTTTTCGAAGAGGGCCAATCATTGTTGGGAGACCACAATGGTGGTATGTGAGGCTACCCTCACACGTGCTCCTCATGAGAAATCACGGATATTACTTTGGTCCTCCCGCTCTAGAGATTTGAAGTCGCTAGATTGTTATTTACTTTTGTCATGAGGAACATATTCTGTTGCTGAGCCAAAACACGGCCATGCATCTGCCACCCGATCGGACATCTAAACTGAGTGAACGACAACAGATCTCCGATAATCTCCATTCGATTCAAGGTCTCGTCGGTAATTTCATCGATTCAATATGATCAAAACAATAATCTAACTAAGCTATGGGCAAGTGTTCTAAAGACAAACGCGACTTATTCTACCGATTGGCTAAGGAAGAAGGCTGGCGCGCAAGGAGCGCCTTCAAGTTACTCCAGATCGACGATCAATTTGGCATTTTCGATGGTTCGTACCATACACTCCAACTAACACCTACAGTCTGACACTAACTAACTAAGTGCCAAACGATAATCGTCCCTATCTTTTCTTTTCTTGATCCTTATCTTTGGAGGAGTCTTAAGGGCCGTCGATCTATGTGCTGCTCCAGGTAGTTGGAGCCAAGTGCTAGCCAAGAAGTTAGGGGAGAGAAGTAGTCAAGCTGGTGATCAGTTAAAGATTGTTTCCGTTGATATTCAGACAATAGCTCCAATTGAGGGGGTGACCCTCATTCAGGGTGATATTACAAGCCAAGAAACTGCTGAAAGAATTGTCGGTCAATTCGAAGGACTCAAGGCGCAGCTCGTTGTTTGCGACGGGGCCCCAGATGTAACTGGTCAGCACGATCTAGATGAATTCATACAGTCGCAGCTAATTCTCGCTGCCTTGAATATCACGTCACTTATCATAGAAAGTGGAGGCACTTTTGTTGCCAAGATATTCAGAGGTGAGGATATAACTCTGATGATAGCCCAACTGAGGATATTTTTTAAAAATGTTCATGTAGCGAAGCCACGAAGTAGTAGAGCGTCAAGCATCGAGTCGTTTGTTGTGTGCTCGGGCTATGCCACTCCCATTGGTTATCGACCTCAAATGTTTGATCTATCAACAAGTGTTGGTATCGAGCCATCAAGTACGAACGACCGAACCCTCCGCTTGGTTCCTTTTCTGAAATGTGGAGATCTAAACAGCATGAGCCAGAACCAGAAAAATAAATCTCAACGAGATAGCTAGCTAGGAGATCGAGATGATTAGCCGGACTACAGGGTCAATTAGGGGCTTGAATTTTACGTCTTCACTAGTGGTGCTCTTTATTGTTTGTTGTTTTCGTTTCGGCTTCATTTGTTTGCTCGATATATATAGTCATATATATATGTGTGTTCATGGTTATACAAACACGCATTCTTTGATACGCATAAAACACTGAACTACTATTTCTTCTTTACTGGTCCTCGAGGGGGTGTCACGGGCCTCTGATTGAACGGTGCAGATAAGCCGCCATATTGATACTTTGTCTTCTTCTCAGACGGCTTGAGAATTTGAAACGAGCACATTAGTGTTTCATCGACACTCATCATTCCTCCGGCATTATCGAATTCACCACAATAGTTTGGTGCAGAAAATAGCGTGACTAACTGACGTTTGGCAAAAAATTCATAGCCATCTTCAACAACTTGATGAGCTCTACAAATAAGATCTAAATCATGGCGGTTTAAGAATTTGCCAACGATGTCAGCTCCAAATGTGAATGAAACACCACGGTCATTTTCGCCCCATCCAGTAACATCCTTGTCGGGATCGGACCATAACAAGTCGCATAGTAAACCTGTGTCAGGCACATCTGTAGGTCGAGCTATTCTCCTTATTTGTTCCATTGTGTTAAGATCTGGACTTAGACCACCATGACAACAGAAGATCTTTTCGTCAATAATTGCGGCCACCGGCAAGCAGTTGAAGCATTCTGTGAAAGTTTTCCACAACTTGATGTTGTAACGCCTTTTACACTCGTCATAAAAGCCGTATATTCTATTGATACTGGCACATTCATGGTTGCCCCTCAGTAAGAAGAAGTTTTCCGGATATTTAATTTTATACGCCAAGAGGAGGCAAATAGTTTCCAGCGATTGCTTTCCGCGATCAACATAATCTCCTAGAAATAGATAATTTGATTCAGGTGGGAAGCCTCCATATTCGAACAAACGTAATAGATCATAATATTGACCATGAATGTCGCCACAAATTTTCAATGGCGCCTCCAATTCTAATAATATGGGTTGACTGAGAAAAATCTCTCTAGATTTAGCACAAAGGCCTTTAATTTCTTGATCGCTAAGTTGTACACTTTTACCTGGCCGAGATCCTCTAACTTCTAAAAGCCTAGTTATAATTGTATCAATATCCATCTTGATTTGCTGTTCGGCCATGGGTTTTGATTTTTGATCTTGATTAAGTGTTGTCTGCGATTGTTTGAGATAGGTTTCCTCTTCTATCCGATGATAATTGTTAGCGATTATATTGGTTCAGTTAACTATATCTACCAGCGTTTGAAATTTACAAATGTTTGCGAATTGGATAGATACGATGATGGATGATAATAATCCTCTTGAAATAATGGCTGTGTTGTGGAGTTTTAGATATTTTCGTGACAACAATATGCCGATTTTGTGTTGATCTGTTACATGCTAGTCAATCTAGGAGTCGGGGGTGATGGTGATGCTATGGAGTTGGATATTATTATTGTTGGAGAACAGGAATGAGTTCAATATAAGAGAGGAGGAGCAATCGGAGTAAGAGCTGCGGAGGCAGCTTGAGCGACAACAGCGGCGACGGTAGCGGCGGCGGCGCCAGCGGCAGCAGTAGCAACAGCACTAGTGAGCTGAGAGCAAGGCAGCGCACACTACCCGAGATCATCGGGTTCGTGTGAAGTGTGCATCCTGCGCAAGCCGATACGGCATTGCTAAGGCAGATTCAACGCTGCTTTTTCGATGTACGATCTTTCAGCCAAGTGCCGATCTTGCTGCGCTTAAAATACCGTCGGACTACTTCGTAAAGTTACACTCAAGTATGCTGACGCGGCGCTGTCTATACTACATGATCCATTTATACGATTCTCCACTGTCCACTACTGTCACCTAGCCTGACAAATTCACTGGCCTACCTAACTATCAACTAGAAAAAACCAAGCCGAGGTAACAAACAATCCTATTTATCAAGATGGTCAAAGCAAAGTTAATCAGGTTCGGTCTCAAAGGGGAATACAGGAAGACACAAATCAACAACGATGATCTGACGCTTGCCGAGCTAGAGCTGATGGCGCAACGAATATTCAAGTTGTCGCCGTCGGACTCCATAAAGATTAGATATAAGGATGACGACGATGTAATGGTTACAGTTGGTGATGATACAGAGTTGAAACTGGCAATGGAGGACTTTGAGGTGCTTCGTCTCCTGATAACCTTGAATGAGGGCAAAGAGAGTGAATCAGGTGATTCACAGGCTGAACAGCATCGGCAACAAGAGCAACAGCAGCATCAGTCGGAGAAGAAGCCAATGGAGAATATCCACGAGTTCGATCCACTGAGTCCTCCTCAGCACCATCTGTCACACTCTGGGCCTCCCTCATCCATATCTCCGGGTCATCCCCCAAGTTCGCAGTCGGTACCACCTCCGCCACCGCCTCAGCAGCAGAATCCGCAACATATGTTGCCTCCGCATCAGCAGTTGCAGCATCAGCAGTTGCCACCGCCACCACCGCCGCAACAGCAGATGGGCCCGCCGCCGCAACAGTTGCCGCCGCCACCACAGCAACAACAACCGATGTCGCCGCCAAACCATCATCATCAACAGCAACCGCCGATGTCGCCACCCAATCATCATCCTCCTCATATGCCGCCGCCACCACCCCAGATGCAACAACATCAGTACCAAGGTGCGCCTCCCAGCGGACCAAGCTCATCTCCGGGTCAACAGCAACAACAACAACAACAACAGGCGTATCAGCCACCGCCGCCACCTCAGTACATGCGCCACCCATCATTCGCACCGCCATTGCAACCTCCAGTTCATCCAGGCGGCTATGTGCCTAACCCTGCGCCATATCCACAAGATCCGGCTAGACCAAGCCCCTATGCAGCGAAAAAGAGGTACCCGATGTAAGATATCGAATTCACGTTTTGTTAGCACTAAAATTCAAGTACATTCTTATCAAGAACCTAAGATAAATTTAATGTATAATCGGGGAACAATAGATTGTCATTGTCATACATTTCTAGTTCGATTGGATCAGCGAATTCAAGCTGTGACAGTTGGTGAATATTGTAACTACTGTGCTGGTTTTCTACTTCGCTAACGACCTCGTCTTCGTCTTTGTCATCGTCATCATCATCATCATTATCATATGCTACCGCTAGGTTAGTTGTATTGCATTTGGTTTTTGCTATCGTTGTTGCTGTAGCCATACTCGTGGCGAGTGCCATCGATGCTGTTGAGACAGCAAGTGATGAATCCAAGATTGGCAATTCGCTTGAGGATGCATTCATAATTGATTTTGAATCACCACCATCCCCAATAATAGGGCTATCTGGTGAGGCTAACTCAGATAGTGTTATGGCCAGGTTATCGATGCGCTCATTATTACAACTTTGTACTGTGGACCCAATGATGGGCCCCGTGGGTGCTAAAGATTGAGGCTTTGGTTGTGTTGAGTTTGTCGTATTCAAAGCCAGTGGTATTATTTGGTCGTTCTCAAACTGTACAGATATAATGCCTAGTCGAATTAAGGCTATGTCCCTTTTTTGGACCAGATCTCGCAACCTTGAGGCCACGTGCTTAGGCAAAGAGACCGTTATCTTTGGAGGTGTTTGTGACGGTGTTGCAGGTTGATTGAAACTGTCCTCACCATTTTGTTTCGGGACAGTTTTGGTTTGCTGCTTCTGTTGTGTTATAGCGGATGATGCTTGATGCTTATTATCCATAACTTTCAACTCTGGGACGAATGGGGGATCATCACAAAGGAAGTGAGTTACACTTGTAGTTCATTTTTGATTGACGAAGGCAGATGTTGTGATTGCACCATCCTTGCTCAATTATATTACATAAAGGCGGTTCTACACCGAGGATAGAGGGGGTAAACGAGGTCAGTTCAGGAGGGATGTGACATTCTTGCGCCAGAATCACACCAGATTATTCAACACGTTGAAATCGTAGGGTAATACAAAGACATGAATGTGCAATATTGTTTACAGACGGACTCTTTAGATAACCGTAAAGTTCAACAGGATAGCCTTAGTATCCCCTAGAAGGGAAACCATTATCAACTTTACCACTGGTGGTTCGAGCTTTATACGCACAATACATATAGAATGCTGAAACAATCTCTTGACTGCAGGATGACAGTCTCGACGCAACTGCAGGTCGACCCTGGGCCAAGGAGCGCATGCAGCATGGTGCTAGAATGAACCCCAGAATACCTAGATTGGAATAAACAATCATAATTAAGCTCGGTGCACGATTGGGGGACAGCTTCGAGGCCCGGTGAGTCTCTCAGAGACAGACCCCTCGCCATCGGATGGATCGATTTTGTCTTAGAAATCGATAAAGCTGTTCCCAAGTGTCGCTTAGCCCAATAGCTTTAGGGGCTACGCAAGTTTGGTGGTCGCGAGCTTTTCAAATGTGCCGCGTCAAGTCGGAGTGCATGCGCGAAAGCACAACAGCATGATTTCCTCTCACAACATGAGGTCTGTACTCGGACACATAAACCGATTTCGCCTGGCCGAAAACATCAGGTACAATCTCTATTTGTCTTACAATTGACCACTAAAATCGAGGCGTCTATTCCCAAAGCTACTATCAAACATGGCCACCACTACTCAGAGTTTGCCCAAACAGGAGATCAAGGCCCCAAAAAAGAAATCGGCCAACCCCATGAGAGAGGTTAAAATCCGAAAACTTTGTCTCAATATTTGCGTTGGAGAATCTGGTGATAGGCTCACAAGGGCAGCAAAAGTGTTGGAGCAGCTTACTGGTCAACAACCAGTATTCAGCAAAGCCAGATATACTGTCAGGAGTTTTGGAATTAGACGTAACGAAAAGATCGCTGTTCATTGCACAGTCCGTGGCGCCAAGGCCGAAGAGATTCTCGAGAAGGGCTTGAAAGTTCGAGAATACGAGTTGAGAAGGGAGAACTTCTCTCAGACTGGAAACTTTGGTTTCGGAATTCAAGAACATATTGATTTAGGCATCAAGTATGACCCGTCAATCGGTATCTATGGTTTAGACTTCTACGTTGTGCTGGGCAGAGCCGGTTACAATGTTGCCTACAGGAGAAGGAAGACAGGAAAAATCGGATTCAACCACAAAGTGACGAAAGAAGATTCAATGAAATGGTTCCAATCTAAATACGATGGTATCATTCTCTCAGGAAAGAAAAAATAGATGGATGTAATTGATGAAATCTGTAAACAGAGATTGCCTTCCCATTTACTTCTAGTTGCTCTCCCAACAACTCCTACTTTGAGTATCAACTCGTCAATGCTGCCCTCGTAGCTCCCTTAATCTCTACCACTCTATCAACAAGGCTCTGTAACTTGTCCTGCTCGGTCAGTAGTCTCTCTATCTTATCGAGTTGGGCCTTGTGGCTTCTATCCCCAATTTTCTCGTATCTTTCATGTAATTTCTTATGTCCCTGTTCCTTGGCCTTGTACTTGACGATCACCTCCTTCTCCTTCTTGATAATCGGAACTGGAACAACAAAAGGAAGAACTGTCTTCTTTATGACCAGCTTTTTGATAAACGGGCTAGTCGTTTTTGGCCTGATTAAGACGACGGCAAATAGGGCGGCTATGGCTGCCAAGAATGTAGCAGCAGCGGCGGCAACTGCGGCAGCGAATGCCGCAGCTGGGGCTAGCCCCCTAGCTACAGCAGCTGCAAAAGCCGCTATAGCTGCAGCTAGAGCAGCCCCGAGTGGATTTGGTAATGGGGCTGGAACCGGCACTGGAATTGGAAACTGTCGATTACTTGGCTGTGAGAGGATGTGCTGTCGTGTTTCGATAGCCTGCGTGCCCTGATCGAGAGAGTTCCCTCTATTCCCCGAATTTATCGCCTGAATAAGCGCTATAGCCTCGACTGTGCTTAGTCCATTTCCGTTATCCGTCTTGCTCTTACCTGCAAGCGACCGCCCAGCCAGAGTTTGAGCAAACAGGTTTGAGGTTGACAAACCTGGTGACATCAGCGCTCTGAGAGATCTCAGCGAATGTGTTGGGCCCGCATTCAAAAATAACCAAATATATAAGACAACCAGCAACATCTTCCCAGATCCTTTGAGTCTAACTTTAAAGCTGATCAGACATCTGTCGTAATTGCAAGTTACTTTTGAATCTTGTGTGGAAGGTACTTGATCATTTTGGAGAGCATAGGATCGCTTGGGATTACTTGATATCCGAACGTTTGGCCTATTTCCGGTCAAACTTGTCACTTGTTCCGATGGATAACTAATTTCGATTGCCTCTCGATAGCACTTCCCTCGCATTGTTTATTAATACTTTTTCAAGTATTAAAGATACTCCAATTTTGCGATCATGCCAATTAAATGGAGTGCAATTCAATTTGACATGGCTACTTAAATCAGCTAGCTACTCGAATTGCAAAGCAACAGATGATCATCCAGGAGCATCGAACCTGGACACGGAGCAAGCTGAAATGAGCTACATATTCTTAACAACAACAATTGTTATTGCCAACAAATTGGCTTATCGTCGAGCATGTACACTAGACGTTATTAGGTCGAAGTGGGACGAGAAACTGGACTACAGTTCGCGGGCCATCCGAGGTTAGTATTTTACTATCTCTGAGGCGAAAAAATCGTCTCGAAGACGACGAGAAAGTCCATTGTTCGCCTGTCTGCCATGTCAACAAGTCTGCCATAAAACTAGAATCGAATGTCGCCAAGCTAGCGAAGTATTTTTATCCAGGTGCCTTCATCAGCAGGCGTAGAGTAGGAAAAAGTAAGAGTTGTGGCCAAAGCGCGAGAGAGTATTGAGAAAAAGTTTTCTGCATCTCGACTTTTATTCAAACAAAGTTGTGTAATACATTCCCTAAGCCGGTAAAAGCCTCACTACTCGCTTGCTCTCGAAATGTTAGGCCATTCATGAGTTCGATCCTCCATTATTGGCGCCATTGGTTTCCCCACCATTGGCCGGCTTGTGGTTTGTCGGCGTAGATGGTGAAATTTGCGGTTCATTTGCGAGGTGAGAGTTCAAACCTTTGGCTCTTCGTTGCGTCTGACCAGTAGAGCTAGGATTCGAGTACTTCCTTGTGAGCTCATCTATAGTTGTTGAGACGTGTTCGATCAAATCGACCAGACCCTTTTGGCCGAATTGATCTGCCAGTGAGCGTTTCTTATTCAAGGCGCCAACCTGCGGGTAGCCAAATTGGTTACCGTAACCACCAAAGCCGCCACTAAACGGTGAGGCTATCATCATGGTGAGCAGAGGTAGGAGGAGCAGCATTCCGCCGGCGGCAATGAGAATAATTGGAAGGATTGATAAGAATGGACTGCTAGATAGGCTACCCTGTCGCTGGCTTAAGCCGCTAAATGCGTCAAAAATCGAGGGACTTGCCGTGTAATGGGCTTGTTGGCCGGCTGGAGTATTAACATATCCATTTGGTTTCACCTGATAAGACCATATTGGTTGAGTTGAGGATGCCGATTCAGTGGATGAGCTTGAGCTCACGGCAGCAGTTTGTTGTATTTGGCCAAGAGCGTGAGTTAGTATGGATGGGAATACGAATAGGAGGATAAAATGGGCTCGATTTTTCCTTATTTCTACCATCTTGGTCGAGTTTCTTTCTGGCGAATTTTCAAGCTAATATTGGGATTTCCTCTCGAACTGCTTCCGAAGTTTACGTGATATTGTGGCCTCTCTAAAAAACTCTATCTTGCACTCGTAAAAGCTAAAAGATTCAAATGGACCGATGGCTCCCGTTGAATGACATCAACGTAGAGGCAACTTGTCCCTTTTATACCAACATGATACTTCCCACCAGTTGCACGACACAAGCGAGTCAAGACAGAATACGCGAAAGAGAAAGGGAGAGAGCTGCAAACAGGTGACCGGATCTTGACTGATTGTGTGCCGAGTGCAGGCGATTGTGTGCAGACTCCGTTCTGATTTTCAAGATCCGGAGGCGGAAAAGGTGGGTAGGATAGTGACATTCTGCTTCACTAAATTGTAACGTTAAATATTTCCACTAACTTGGACCTCACCCATGCAAACTATTGTCTGACAAACATTGAACTTTATTGTTGGGTGCATTCACCTTTCCCTTACAATCTATCATGAATAGAGAGTGACAAGATTTCCGTTTCTCCTTCCGACGAAAAGCTCTCTTTCCATTTGGTGGCTCAGTCGGGCATTGGATGACAGACGCAATGTCATGCTGTGCGCCTGTCTTAAAAAACGACGATTTTGTGTCTTGCTGAGCCAGCTAGTGATTTCTCCTTGAGGAGCATATCTCGCAACTGATGTGAATGGAAGATCTCTAGACGATATCCATCAGTTGGCACCATTTGAATGACAAGTTATGGTTTGCTGCATCGGTGAATAGCGCGAGACCCTTACTGATACAGTAGGTTGTTGACGTTGTTGTTGTTGTTTTAAACGAAAATTGTTTGGATGCACTTCCGTCGAAGACAAACATCAGCCCACTACAAACATAACGGCGAATGGTCACTCAGACCTCTTGGGCTTATCGAGCTCGGCAAACAATGACCTCTCGGTTTAGAGCAAACATCTTGCCGCCGCAGTCGGCATCTTTTGAATTCAAACTGATGACTCAAGACGGATGCTCGATTGAGCGAGTGGCCGATTTGAGAGATGAAATGGATGAAAGCCAAAATCTGATTCTTTCTTCCTTCGTAGCTCTTGACTAGATAAGAGAAAGCTTTCGACTCATTCAAAGCCCACCGGATGGTCAGTGTTTAGGGCGAGAGCCATAAATTAGAGTGACCAGTTTCGGAGCACAGGGCTCATAGTTTTGGGAGCATGAATGGGAGGTAATTGCGACGACTTTTAGGGGTAGAGTAGGATTTGCGCATCATTACACTAAGATGGAGTAAATTTAGGATTAAAAGCCAGTATGGCTGCGCTGTCTTGAGTTGGAACCCCTCAGGTAGATAGATTGGATTTGGGGCTAGAAATGTGGAAGAGATAATTAGTCTTCAGCCTACTCACTCAGTGATGTTGCCTCTTGGCTTTCACGCACTGCTAGTCTCAGGCTGAGACAGAATGGTGACGGGCAAAACAATTACGGTAACAGAACATGCTGACTGAAACCACTTGTAGCTTGATTAATCGGACATTATATGCGCAGTATCGACTTACAGGCTTCTCGAGGCTCTTGCCATTATGACTCACGACGAGTGGACTCACTCTCAGTGTTTGCACAATTGCAGGATGCACCCACAACAAAGACAAATTAAACCATGTTGGCGTCTCCTGGTTAGCTCCAGTTCATAGCGTGTCCATGAAGATTCAGATCACTAGTGAAGCGTTAACAAGACGCTTGGCAGTTGTAAGGCATTGTTTTCAGTTAAAGCCGAGATCCGGAGACTCAACCTAGTTGCTTAATCCGTCCTTGATGGTTGGGGGATTCGCTGAATGCCCCACCCAACGCAACCTAATCAACCAATTTTGAAGATTGCCGTTCCGAACAATCCTTGCTCATCGGCAACCCTCAAGAGGCATACCGTCTCGCATACGCGTATCCACAGCTTGTTCAAGCTGAGTTACGCGCGGACCAAATTACAGGGACAGCTCCCAAACATCAGTTCCGATCCCTAAAATGGACAGAATTTAGTCACTCTCTCGATTCATTATTTTATTTCGAATCAACCTGTTGAATAAGTTCAACAATTTACTTGAACCCAATTCTGGATATTTACCTTTCAATCGATCGTTCGAGTGTTCGCTGGGCACATATATAGCACAGCGCAGTAATTTACGAAAAGCCTGAGCAAGTCTGCCCAGTCATGTTTACAATATCAAGACTCAAGCTTTCATATTTAGAGCGTTTCTCGCTGCTACAGGCTCCAACATTGTGTATGAGCGGCCCGGTGGCAGAGCACATTCCCGCACTTTAGGGGAAATGCTCATACGATTTCGCACTGACCATCCTCGCGATGACCGAGCAAACTTATCACTATTGGAGAAACCTTTTAGAATACTCAAAGTAACCGCTAACAAACACTGGTCAGTCGAAGGATTGTAAACAAACAAGCCGTACCTGAATAATCTCAGAACGATCCGAATCTAAGCCAAAGAAACTCACATGACAAGTTGGATGGAACCAGCACCAAAACAAGTGTACTCAAGGATGGGATTGCGATTCCTCACTCTCGATTTTTCACGCAAAGTAGGACATAGTGTCTAGTAATTTGCAAAAACAAAGACAGAAAGGTTGCCCTCGGGCAAAGTTCTTACATGACAATGGATCGTGTCTACAATCCTATGCAACAGCAGCACGAATTCCAGCCGCAATCCTCAAACTCACAACCACAACGCCCTCCCCATCCTCATTTGGGCACCTCTCACACTATACACCAGCATCAAACTTATCACCATGACGATCAAGATCATATAATATTACGTTATCACCAGCAACAGGCGCCAACTAGTCTAGAGGCACCGCCAACCTTGCACCGACCTGTCCATCCGCCACCACCTCCCCCAGCCCCATCCTCGCAATATCAGGTCTACCAACCCTCGAATTTACAAACACACCGATCCGTCCACAATCATAATCAACAATATTTGCATCACTACGCTAACGGTTTCCGTCCGCAGGTATCACCGAAAGCTTCCTCGGAGAGCAATAGCGAAAATAACAATCTAAACAATTATCATGACCACGCTAACGAGGAGCAGGTTCAAGCAATCCTAGCAGCCAAAGAGGCATTAGAAAAACCCATTGAGGAAAGAGACGAGAAGGATATCCTTTTGATCGACAATCTATGTTCTTTGTTACATGGGTTCGACGTCTTTCCAAAGACTGTGCGACGCGCCCTCGCGGCTCAAGCAATTCTAATAGTGATCGACGAAGTGGGCAAAGAGTTGATTGTCCACAACGAACAACTTGACTCATTTTGTGTGTTGATATTTGGAGTCTGTGAGCAACTCAATGTTACCAAAACTGTCACAGTTCGTTATTATCACGTGGGGGACGCTTTTGGAGTTTGTGAACCAACAACAGATACCATGAGATTTGTCGGTTACATGGTTACACGATGCGAAAATTGCGCTTTTCTTTGCGTTAAACGTGATGACTTTTATACATTACTCACTGATCCAGCCAATTATCCCACGAAAGAAATCATTCGGCACCGAGATCGCAACGGAAACGTTATTTGTGTTAGTCAATTCAGACTTGATAAGAAGTCATCAGATCCTCCTTGGTCACATCACATGCAATCAGCCAACCCTTTAGGGGTCGTCTTACCCGATGGGCACATAATACTTAAAGTAAGTTCCTGCGGCTGTTATACATCTTCCGTCCAAATCATATGATGAAAACCATCCTTGCACTCGGTAGTTGTTCTCTCATTGAGTAATTTAAACTCTTGCGAGAGAGCATCGCATGAAGACAACCTAGGGAGGCCTTATAAACTGATAAAACCTTTCGTATTTCAGAAATATTCAATTGACACTTCGTTAACGTGTGATTCGCCTTACCCCAAAACAGGCAACAGAAGCCTATCTACTCATGGCACTAGTTGATGGTTATGACAGAATAGACGATAATTATATAGACGACTTCCTTCTCCTTTTCAGAGTGTTCATGACGCACGACCAGAAGGATCGAGAGAAGAAGGTTCCCCCAGGAATGATAAAGCTATGCTTGGCGCTAGCTAAGTGGTTAGATCACAGCACATATCGAGACAAAGTTATCAGAATCGTGCTCGATTGGTTAAGTTTATATCATCATGATTTTGAGCTGAACTCAGATTTTTCTTACCTATTTTTCCGAGTCCTTGAATCTAGACTGCTGAATCTGAGCATGAACAATCAATTGCATCTACTCCACATTACGCTGTCCACAAAATCAAAGATAAGACATGTAACCATATCGCGATCAAGCCGCGAACAGCCGCTGTCGTTTTCGATATCCGGTGGTTATGAAAAGAACTGTGGTATTTTTGTTACGCAAGTGTATGGATCAAGTGGCGATGGTTGTCCTTTCGACAGCCTCATGAGTTATCTTAAATTTCCGAACTCAACAGGTCCTGTGATACCCCCTCGCTTACGAGCAAATTATAACTACAACAATCAAGATTCAAGAGTCTCTGTTCCGCTTAGGCCAGGAGACCAAATCTTGGAGCTTAACGGAATCAACTTTGCAGCAATAAAGTTGGTCGAGGCACAGAGGAAGTTAGATATTTCAACGCACTTATCACTAACAGTAAAATATAATCCATCCGCATTCCACGAAATGAGGGCTGTTCCTGAAGGAAAGAGAAAATCCTCTCTATCCTCTGTTTCATCTGTATCACCATATCAGCCCTCCAGCTCTCAGAGTAAATTTACATTCAACCCCCATGACCAACTCAGCAACAAACAGATAGATCACCTCCAACCTGCTTCGCCCCTGTTCTCATCGAATGTAAACTTTGGATTCAGATCAATCATAAAATCGGGACCAAAAAGTGACAAATCAAGACTATCTTACTTAATCAACTCGTCCAAGCAATTTGTAAAGCAGATCAGAGAATCTACAGCCCAATCCTCCTCTACTAACATTGAAACTATGTCTCGCACAAGCGACAACACAAGTGATGATCAGAGCAACGATATCGAAATTAACAAGGCCAAATCTAACCCTGACCTATCTAGTATGCGAACCAAAGATCGTCTGATAGAATCAGGCTTGTCTAATATTGTTCGATTGGATGACCTAAATCCTGCCTCAGTAACTGAATCTAATGGATCTACCCAAATGCTTGTTAACGTGCTACGTGTATTCAACGCAGCGAACAACGACTTCAGGTATCTGTTAGTCCACGAAGAAACAACTGCTCGCGAGGTTGTTATGGTGGCAGTCAAGGAGTTCAACCTAACCGGAAACTCTGGATCTCACATGTCTCCAGGAGACAAATCAATTTCCTCACTAAATTGGCATCTTTATGAAGTCTCAGTGGTCCCCGAATCAAAGACAATCAAGCAAAAATGTCTATCAGAACAAACGACTCGTCTTGCCGAGCGAGCTTCTCTTTGCTCGCGTTTCTACATCAAAAGCACTTCTCAAAGTTCATTCGGTCAGTCGAGGCTGGAAATGGGCGATGATGCGTTAGTTAGTGAAATATTGAAGGAAAGTCCAGCTAACGTTAGCTTAACATCTCTTAACGCAACATTGCTCGCAGTTGAGCTTACACTAGCCGATTTCGACAAGTTCAGAAGTATCGAACCTCAACAGTTTATCTACGATACCTTTTTCGATTGTTCTGACAGACCAACTCAACAAAATCAGTACATCTCTACTAATGGACATTTGTCGGCCGATAGCGCAAGCCTTACGTCATCGAGTAGTGACGGAATGGACGCTGACCTCTTACATTCAATCAATAAGGCAAGATCGATACCCCAGAGCTGGATGCGCGAATATCAAGAGTTTGCTGACATCTCGAACAAGGAAATGTTTTGGGTAGTTTGCGAGATTCTGAACGAGAGAAATATAAGTCGACGAGTGAAGATCGTCAAGCAATTCGTTCGAGTTGCTGATGTCTGTTCTCAGCTGAGAAATTACAATTCCATGTTTGCAATCATATCTGGACTTGGACACAGTTGTGTTGGAAGATTGAGACGAACATTCGACAAGCTGAAACCAAAATACAAGAATCAATTAGAGAAGATGCGAAGCTTGTTCGATCCGTCGAAAAATATGTCGAATTATAGGATTTGTCTCACAAACACGCCGCCACCGGCTATACCTTTATTTCCTCAAATTAAGAAAGATCTCACTTTCAGCAAAGAGGGACGATCAATATTTGTTCGTGAATCTAACGAATTAAGCGACGATGAAGATATGAGTTATTCACAGGATACAGTGAAACGTAGATCTCGCAGCGATATGTTGTCTATTCACCCAACAAACACGGACCAAGTCTCAAGCAATCACCTGCCAACTGTTCAGTCGCGTTCTATATCATGTAGAGCATATAACAATCGCACCACAAGTGCGGACAATAGCAATATACTGGTAAACTTTGCCGAAATAAGGCAGTTCACTGAGCGAGTTCGCAATGTTATCCGCTTCTCATCTGTACCTTATTCAAACGATCTCTTGACTAACAGCAAAGATAGTCAACGCAATCAAGCGCAAATCAAGAAGATGCATGAGGAATGGCAGATGCGCAAAAGGATACGACATTACATAGGTCAAACTTTAAGTAACGCGATGACTCCGAGCCAGCAGCAAGCTTACAACAATTTCGATCAAACTGATGGGTCGTCTACAAAGCAAAACTTTGCGACCAAACTTGTCATTACTTATGACGAAAGGATTCTGTATAAGAAATCGTTAGACATTGAGCCGGAACTTAACACTAGACCCCCGGTTGCGCCTTCAGAGAGAAATCCGCCACCCGCAGCTTCACTAGACCATCAAATCCCTAACCAGCCGCAAGTACCGCCGGCTGCACTCACTATGCATCCACCCTCAGCTGCTAATAGCTCGCCTACCTTGTCAAAATCATCCTCCCTCTCATCCTGCTCTTCATTCAACCACCACCTGCCTAATCATCACACACAGAGGAGCAATTTAACGTCATCTGTGGGTAAATTTGGAACTGAGAGCACTGAGAGTCTTAGAAAGTTGCAGGCTCTAAGCGAGAATGTCGACGACTGGAGATCTTATCATAGCAACGGTAACGGGATAGGTAGAGTAAACAGCGACCAAGCCCGTGCGAAGGGTCTTGTACCCTCTAGGATTTTCCCTGCTAAAAGCACTCGCTGAATGGAACGCGCACACACACAGGGTCACGACTTACAATGTTGAAGACGATTTTGTTCGCACAGGGTTTTTGGACATGGATACATGTA
>ENA-UOVY01000113-UOVY01000113.1-plant-metagenome-genome-assembly--contig:-NODE-113-length-50616-cov-628.432428_pt1 | contig 50616 bp, 35 predicted proteins | sample MGYA00249840_ERZ761561 | MGnify/ENA primary metagenome ERZ761561 (study PRJEB28882, sample SAMN05720143) | plant metagenome | isolation source: Guanajuato, Mexico | place: Mexico:Guanajuato, Mexico...
GCCGCCGCCGCCGCCGCCGCCGCCATCACCACCGACGGAAGGATGTTTGCCGGCCAAATCAATCACTTGATTAACGGGACTTTTCGTCGCCAAACCTCGGCTGCGGTCGCGGCCAGTTGGCTGCGGCGGCGGCGGCGACAGCAGCAACAGTCGAGCCGGCGACCCAACGGGCAGGCCGAAAATGCCGGCGCCGCAATAACGCGAGTTTAATCCACTTCTCCAATTGGCCATCAACTTTCGCCACCAAAACCGGCTGGATGGCGCCCGAATCCGCGTGTTGCGCGCACGAGACGAGTTTGTTTTAGAGTTCAAAGTGAGCAACAGCTTTTGGGCCTCGAAGTTGGCCCAAGCAGCAAGGTTTCGTCTGCTCATGCGAGTGGAAATTGCAGCCTTGCAGAGGAGGGGCGAGGCGAGGAGAGCTGAGCTGAGCTGGACAGGGGCCAGAGCCTCTCATCAGGCGATGATTTATTGGCCGAAAGTTTGAATGTTTGGCCAAATGTTTCCATATTGTTTGGACCACCTTTAGTTGGAGGGCTCAACCCGCTCAACAGAGTCCAGTGGTCGAGGGTTGCCGATTTTGGAGGGAGGACAATCGAAAGTTTGCGCCGACCAGCGAGCGGCCAGCTGATGATTGCTCATGGCTAAACTCATCGCGTCGCGTCGCCTCGCCTCGCCTCGCCTCGCATCCCATCTCATCTCATCTCGAGTGAGTGAGTCCAGCGAGCCCTCGGCCGCCTAATGGAGAGCAGTCACGACGAGCTGGCGCCAATAAACCCGTTAAATTGGCCGCCCAGGTCAGCGGATGCGAACGCTCATGCGGACGTGGACGCAGATGCGCAAGGCCCGTTATGCGCAGAAACACTTTGGTCACTCTTGTCCAACTCAGCTCAGCTCAGCTCAACTCGCGCCAACCCGAACGGTTGCGCTCGCTCACTTGGCCGGACGCGGCGCTGGGGGCGGCCAAATGTGTCACGACTTTCCGGCTAATCATATGGCCGCGCGCAAGTCGCTAGGCCAAAAGCGGGCGGCTCCACTGACAGAGACAAATGAGCGAACAATGGACAGGCTGGCTGGCCGGCCGGCCGGCTGCTGCTGCTGCTGCTCGTTGCCGCCGCCAACATGTTGCTCGGGCGCCCATCAATCGGCCGCCGCCACTCATCTATTTGGGGCCCATGGATTTGAGGTTAGCGGGTGGGGGGGGGGAGGCGAAAGTCGTTGACATTTGCCTCTTCCCTTTGATTGACGAGAGATCTGACGGTCGCTCTGGCTGGCCGCCGATCGGCCGCTTTGCTCGCTCCCTCGGCCGGCCGGCCGGCCAGCCAGCCAGCCTGCCAGCCTACCAACGAGGCCAGGCGGCGGCCAGTTTGCGCGCCATTTCGAACGCCGATCGGCCAATTGCGTGGGCAGCAGTTTGCGTGCGCCAACTGGAGCCAAATGATGGTTTTGATCGGACGGGCCGAGCCTCTTTAATCTCCTTTCATCAGCTGCTCGCTCGTTGCAAATCGATGGCCAGATCGAGAGACAAGAAACTCTCGCTTGTGTTGTTTAAAGAAAACAACACCGACTCCAGCAACACGGCAACCAATTGGAAGGACAAATCCCAGCCCAAGGGGCCAATTGGGCCGCTTCCGGTTTGCGTAAGAACCAGATTATTGGTCGCCTGAGTGTCCTCTGCTTGTTTGCTTGGCCCCTCTGGCGGTTGGATTGGACAGGCCAGCTGCTGCAAGCTGGGGGCCACCTGTTTGCTCTGCGGCGCCACTCGGCTAGGCGGCTTGCCTGGAGCAGCAGCAGAGGAGCGAGGAGCCCGAGTATTTGTAGTCGCCCTCCCTGAAGGTCAGCCTGTCCTCTGCGCACCTAAGCTTGCACTGCTCGTTTGGCTTCAGCAGCGCGCCCAGGCTCAAGTCTTGCGCGCTCCTCTGCTCGCCCGAACAACCCGCCAAATCGGCCTCCATGTAAGCGCGAATCCTGTCCATCCAGCCAACTGGCTCGTCTTGCCGCAACTCAGCCGGCTGGCAGTCAACCAGCGCGAGCGCCAACAACATTAGCGCTAGAACCTCCATTCGAGCCATAAGGAGTTTGGTTGACTTGACGATGAATAAAACGATCCACTTGATCGCTATGCTGCCAGTGCGGTGCAATCAAAACAGAGCTCCACTAGCAGCTCGCCGAAGGTTGTGCTCCAGTTCTATTTTTACCGTTTGGCTCCTGCTGCTGGCCTCCAGCGAGTGGGCACGACGAGAGATTTGCTTCTGGCGCCGCGCTAGTCTCCATATGCTCGTACAGAAGCTCAATCTCGTTGGCAGCGAACAAGCGCGAGTGTTTCAACCTGACGCTGTTGGAGTGAGGGGGCGAGCGATTAGAGGAGCGCATTCGGTTAGTCTCGGCTAGTCCCTCATTTTAAACTGCAGCCGCAGTCGGCTCTCACCTTTCGTCGGCCGAGCTCAGGTAGTCGACCTGAATTGAGTGCACCGGGTTTGCGGGCTTCTGCTGGCGCCAGCTGGACTCGTCTGCGTAGCCAACGCGAACTCGCTCGATCCTCTGGATGGGGCCACCTTGGGGCAGCTCGAACATGCCGGTGAGCGTTCGATTGTCGAGGCCAACGCTGGCAGCCTCCAGCCACCAGGGTCCGTGCACCTCGATGGTGTGGCCCATCTTGGCTCTGTGCGAGTCTCTCACAAGCAGGCTAGCTCCATCCGAACCGAGAAAGCTGAGCCTCAGCAAATCGCTACGAAAGTTTGACAGATCAACGGATTCCCCATCAAGGTAAACGCGCACCCTGAAAGTCATGCCTTTGCTCGGGGTTGAGTTGTGAACGGTTAGCATGCTGCAGTTTGTTTGTCAAGAGTTTCAGTTTGGCGGCGGCGGAGGGGGGTGAACTCACTGCAATAAGGCTGCTCATTTGCTATTTGCATATAGTAGAGGCGTCTGTTTGCGTACGCAACGCCACCTGGCGGCCGCCAACTGCCCTCGCTCGGGGCGCTCGAGTCGGGGCCAAAGTGATTGAAATAACTCGAGTGGTTGTTTATGTGCTCGATTGCGTTTGAAATGGAGCCGCTCGTCCGCTGATACTCAAAGTCCATCGTATAACACTGGCCAGTTGAGTTGCAAAGGCCGCAGAGTCCCCGAGTGAAGTGGCGATAGGAGCTGCAGGCATAGGCGACATAGGAGCAATCTTTGCCCGGAAGCTGGTGCGCGAATCTGGTGGCAAAGTAGTGGTCGCAAGTGAGGAGGTCGTTGTGGCCAACGTTGCCGAGTAAGAAGCGCACTGCGGCTCGGAAGTAGTCGCTGGCCAGGCGCGGATTTCGCCAAACTGAACAGGGCCGCTGGAGGTAAGCGTTGCCGAGGCGAACGTTGTACTGGCCAACGAGGTACCTGTTTCCAAAGGGGGTCCTGTTTGAGTAGTAGGCGTCCACGAGGAGGGCGTCGCTTGGTCTCAGGCCCAAGTAGGTGGTTTCGTTTCGTATTCCAAGCTCGTAGCAGAAGCCGCCTGGATCGAGGCCGGTGATGCGGCCGAGCCTGACCGCTCGCTGCTCGCCAAAGGCCAAGCGGGCCGCCTGGCCGCAAATGTGAGCGCCAATGCTGTGGCCAAGACAGTGCATCAGCTCTGGTTGCAAGCCGCCCACTCTGGCCAGAGCGGCGAGCATTCGCGCGAGTCTGCGCGAAACCTTGAAGCTATTTTGGGTGGCCGCGAAGAGGGAGCCGTGCGCAAACTCCGACCACTCGACAACGATCACGTTCGGCCGGAAGCTCCTGTTCGAGTGGGCCGCCCTCTGGCTCAGTTGTTCCTCCTCCTCCTCCTCCACCTGCTGCTGCTGCTCGCGCTCGTTTCCGCGCGCACTGTTCAGCGCAATCCGCTTGGCCTCGCTGAGCCAGAGCTCGTTGTGGATTCCGCCGAGCCAGCCGTGGACTAGGATCACCGTCATCTGGCTCGCATCAAGCTGGGCCTCCCCAATCAGGGAGGCCGTGATGTCGTCGTCCGAGTAGATCCTAAATGCGTGCTCCTGGTTCAGGCGATTGTTGAACACGAACAGGGTTGGTTGGTCCTCGTTTTCGAGCTCAGTTTCGCGCGACAGAAGCGGACAGAGGAGTCTGCTGTTGAAGCGCACGAAGGTGGCTCCCCCGTAAACCACAGTCTTTGCCACCTGTCCGAACAAACTCTCGACCAGAAACTGCCTGTTGTTGGCGAGCAACTCGCGTCTGTCCGCTAGCTCCAACCAAGTGCCGTTTTTGCCATTGAGAAGCGCCCGATTCTTCGTCCTCTCTGCCCCTGGAAGCCCGTTGCTCGCTTGCGATGCGACGAAAAAGAATAGGAGCGCTGTTTTAATTTGAGCGCGCATTTCCATCCTCCCGAAGAGCCAACAGCAACAACAACAGCGGCGGCGGCGGCGAAACTTGTCTCGGCTGCGAGAGTGCCAGGAGGCGGCGGCTTATGGAAGTCGGGCGGTTGGCGCGCCAATCCGTCAATATTTCAATTGTGCTAGCTCAGAGTGGCGGCGGGCGTTCGCGTGCAGGCGGCCGACGCTGAGCCAGGCCAGCCAGGGCGGCGGGCAAACGTGAATGCAAATGTAAATTAGCAAAGGTTGGATTTGATTTGATTTGATTTGATCTGGGCGAGCGAGTGCAGAGTGTTCAGTTTAAGCTGGCCAGGGTTTGCGCGCGAAAGAGTTGAATCATCAGCGCCAGCGCCCGGCTGATGCGGACAAGCGGGCCTGCGGGCCGAGCAAGGCGGCGCCGCTTTCACACGATTCTTTTGGGCCGCCTCCCTCAAGCCGCGAGAGGCGCAACCCGGCGAGCTTGGCCAGCTCGCTCGCAGGCCAAGCCGGGCGAGTCGCGTGCGGCCGGCCGGTTGCGCTGAGGGAGGCTCCTCGAGCGGGCCAACTGTCAGCTTGCTCGGCCACTCTCGGGCGGGCGCGCGAGCGAGAGCGAGAGCGTTTATTTGAATGCGACACCTAGAGGCTGGCAGGCCGCTCGCTCGGCCAATCAATCTGCCCGAGCTGGCGGCGGGCGCCGTCCAAAAGTTGGCGGCCGAGAGCTGGAGGCCGAGCAGAGTGGACGGCCGGCCGCCCTGTTTGGCCATGGAGCCAAACAGGGCCAGACACAGTAGTTGCAGACTCACGCGGCCGAGCTGGCTGATATGATATTGGTTGCGAGTGGAGTGGAAAAGTTTTGTTTACATTGCGACTTAATTTGTTTTAACCAAAACAACTGGGCTGGCCGGCGCTGGCATTCAGCGTGCCGCGTTCGGCGTTCAGCCTTCAGCCGTCAGCCTTCAGCGCTCGTTGCCCATTGCTCGTTGCTGGCCGCCCGTCGCTCGGCGTTCAGCCTGACGCGCTGGCCATCGATCACCGGCCGGCGGCCAAGCGAGCGCTCCAATGGCGATTAATTACCGGCCCAGCCAGCCTATCCGTCATAGGCGGCCACCTGAGCGCCGCCGCCGCCGCCGCCGCCGGAAGCGAGGCGCGCGTGCTCGGCCGGCCGGGTCAACGGCGGCATTCATTAGGTAAACAAGCGAGCCCAAGAGGTTGTAAAGTTGGTCAGCAGCGTGAGATTGATTGATGCGCCAGATAAGAGCGGAAGCTGGCCGCCAGTGGCGCTGGCCGAACGCCACAATCTTGCTCGCTGGCCCCTAAATCTCGACCCCACTTCTCTGCGGCCAAGTTTTCGTTTAAACTCGCGTTGCGAAACGAGCAACGCCGCTCAAACTCGCGGCCACCTCCATGCCAACCGACTTCCTGTAAGAGCTCGCCGGCGGCACTCCCTCAGCGCGTACTTGTTGAGCCGGCGTAAGATCTCCTCTTGCGGCGGCGGCGGCGGCGGCGGCGGCGGCAGCAGCAGAAAACTTGTTCTCACAGCAGCCAGAGTTCAATGCTATTGTTGTTCTTTGTTGCACTTTCAGCGCCACAACAACAACAACAACAACTCTGCGGCCCGAGTTCCATTCTCACGCTGGACGCTCGCGCTGCCCCTTTGGGCGCAATTTTGTGCGCAAATCCAGCGGCCGAGGAGGCGAGTTTTGGCGCACTAATTTTTGGAATTGGAAACCCGCAACACCAAAACTAGCGACAAACTCGCACCCTCGCACCTAATCAATCTCTTCCGAGTGACCGAGTCTAAACTAAGAACAAAACGCAACTCCCCTTTTAAACAAACACAAACACTGTTGGCCAAACTCACGTGAGATTGGAAGCGCAAGATTTGGCCGAGCGAGAGAGTCGATCAAGTGTTGCGATGGAGAAACTGGAAGTGGCGCCTCTCCACTCTTCGCCCGTGAGCTCTAATTAATTTATCATCGTCAAAGTTGGCCATCGGCTGCCGGCGGCTGACCATTGTTGTCGTGGTCGCCCGAGGAAGATGATGATTGTTGGCGAGAAGCGTGCGCCGATTTTTGGCTCGAAGGCGAGGACATAGCGATGGCAGCGGAGGGCGGCGCTATATTCCCACACTCTCAGCCGGCGCGCCCACGAGCAAACCCAAGGAGAGCTCGCCCGAGGAGGCAAGCCTCGTCTTGGGGCCTCTCGCATCGTTCGGATTTGCTGCAGAGGGTAAGAGGTTTGCTTGAAACGGGACCGCTCGTTAAAGCTGGATTTGGGTTCCTTCTGGCGGAGGCAAACCTAAGGGGAGCTAACAAGCGAGCGCCCCCTTCAAATCGCGGCGCCGTGTCCATATGTTGTTGACTTCAGCCAGCTAATCGCGCGCGATCGTTAGTCGCACTGTCTGGACCAAGCGGATCACCTGCGTCAAGTGGGCGCCTGCATATTAGGCCGCCTCCGTCGTCCAATCAACCAGAGCGGGCCATCTGCCTCTCAGAAGTCCGCCCGTTAGTCTGACTGGCTGCCTGCCTGTCTGTCCATCCGTTCGTCCGTCCGCCAGTCAGTTGGGCAGACAACCCAGGTGAGCGGAACTCGCTGTTAGTCAACAACTTGTCCTCCTTTAAACAAATCAACTCTTAGTTCGCCAGAGTTGCTCCACAGATAAACGCGCAAAAGTCCGCTACTTCTTCGCCGAGTGGATCTATCTGATATAACAAGAAGAGGCAGAGAGAAACATGAACCAAAAGCGACCCAACTCAGGCCTGGTGCCCCTGTTGCTAGCAGCGCTCCTCCTCTTCCTCCAGGTGGACGCACAATTTTTCACAAAATCCTCAAAATCAATACCTCGAATGGGCCGCAGATCGGACCAGTCGATGGGCCAACTTCGTCACGCTGTCATTGACTCTCTCGTTGACACTTATGGGCCAGATTTAGCTGGCCTGCTGAGGGTAAGTTGAGTTTTGTTTTGGTGGACAGTTTTAAGCGCTAAATTAATACCGACGACCCACTCATTTCAAGGGCAAAGCTGAGGAGGACTCGCAACCTGGAGAGTCGATGGAAGAAAACGAGCAACCGCTTGATCTAACTGGCTATCAGGTTCAGGCTAGCGATTCATTTGGGTCGCGAGATGAGCGCTCGCTCGCCAGGCTCGAGCCAAAGCGCGACCCTAGTTTAGCAATGCGAGCGCTTAATATCAATCGACTCATCGAGCATCTGGCCTCAGGAAAATCGATCGGCTCCTACGATCAGCTCTTCACCGATCGAAGTGGCGCCAACCAGAGCCAAGGGCAGACGAGAGATAAGATGCAAAATTATAGCATCGTGAGAGACTAGTGGCCGCGAGGATGGGAAAAAATTGGAAAGCTCACAGGTGCGACAAGTCGCTGTAGGCATTCGGATACTCTCCAATCGAGTACAATAAACGAGCTCCTGAGATACAAGTGGCTTACTTCGAGTCTGGTTCCTTTCAGGGATCGGCAATAGTGGCGCCCTATATGTACGTGCTTGCCCGAAGCCGAAGCGATACTGCAGGTATCAGTCGAAGCCATTGGGAACTGCAGATTGCGCCCGCAACATCAGCTGGCTTTTCTGCTCATTGTAAGCTCTCTTTCTCTACCTCTGTGCAAAAGCGAGCAAAGAACTCGCTCTTTTCCGGGCTAAGCAAAAATAAGCCACATAAAACCACTTGAATTCGATAACAACAATATCTTAACCTAAACAAACTGACCCCGGCTATTCAGTTATTAAAGACTATATTCAACTGTTTATTCTGCTAAACCGGAGCAACTCTGGGAAGATTTTGGCTCATGTCTACTTCAAATGACGAGAATACGAAAGAGTCGGTCGCCTCGAGGAAAGCGGCGGCGGCCGAAATGAGAAAGGCTAGGAAGGCCATTCGGGATCCAAGGATCCGTTTACTTAGTGATTCAGAGGTAGGTTGATCCATTGACAGTAATGGTCAAACTTCTGAGATCCACTATCCTGTTGATAATCTGAATGCATCCTCTAACTTGAAACACTCGACTGTTTTTCGGCATCCATTATGTAACAAATGGTAGGTGCCGAAAGGAATACTTAAGAACCGCATTCCCACCAAACGTTCGGCGTCAGAGTGCGTGGATGATCTCTCTCAGATCATGGAGGATCTGGACCTCCAAATTTGGATTCACGATTTGCCCAACCAAACTAGCAAAGTTTGTTCCCATCGGTATTGTTTTGATGAGGAAGACGAGAGCAAGGACTCTGGAACCAACGAAGCTGAGAGTAACAGCTACCTCAAGAGTTGTGATTGTAATTGTGCGCATGGTGATAGTGACAACAACGAGAGACCCAAAAAGACTGTTCGATTCGACGAGCATGTCCATGAAACTGTGTTCTTCGCATCGAGATTGTACGACAGACGTAACTTCTCAAAGTATCATTTAAGTTCGAGACATCATCCACCAATCGGCCAGCATTCTAACAAGTCTAAGAAAAATCGACAAAACGCATCCAAATCGTCGTCGAATGAAAACTTGCATGAGCAAGACAAAATTGCCTCGAACTCAAAGTTGAATCACTCAAATGGTTGCAAGATGACTAAATCTCAGAGAGCAAAGCAATCAAAGAAAGACAAGAAGCGGAAGCTGAGCAGAAAGGATGAGCCAACAGATACAAGTAGTGACGACCAAGGATATTGCTCGTCTAGACCCAGTTTCTCTGATTGAAACCACCCTCCTTTGTCATCTCCATAGATCGCGACGACATATCGACTAATTGTAATCACGCTCTAGTAAATTCTCAGTAACTTTCACTCAAAACCTGGTAGTCTCAAAGTTCTGTCGTCTAGTTTGGATTCAATTATTATGCAGCAAAATCCGATTTGTGCTATAGACCCAAGTGTATAAAACGGCCGTGTCCAGGTAACGAGGGACAGTCATAGTTTGCTTGCCGAGAATCACAAGAATAGAATTTGCCTATGTGGACGCCTGCGCTTGTCGCTCAAAACCAACTACAGCTCTCGAAAAACAATTCCGTATTTATTTGTTTTTAGTCGTGAGCACAAAATGTTATATTGTCGATGAGAATAAACAGACACATCAAGTCTTCTATGGTTTTGAATTAATTTTCAGATGCATCATCTACCACTGATTGAACCGACATGATGAAGATGATTTGTGTCCGCCACTGGCAAGCTTCTTGATTTACATCTACACTCTATAGCAGCAAGAAATTCTAGCCTTGGGTCCCTCAAAGCTCGGTCATGAGCAGATCAGGGTCAGAGGAAGCCAACTCAGGTAGGCCTCTCAAATCAGCTAAACTCGATCTCACGAAATACAAAATATGTTCTGCGCCAAAATTTGACTCGGAGGTTGTCCAAAAGCTGATGCGAGAGGATCCAAACAAGCAGCTGAACTTACGGAGAGTCAACGAGCTCTCTTACAACCTCGAATACTCAGAGCTCCAGAGAGCCCAAGAGCGTGAGCAAGAGGAACTCAGATCTCAGGGTAAACTGATAAAAAAGAACACTCTTACTGGACATGTGGAGATGACACATCTTAGTGAGGCCCAATTCGAGGAACAGAGACGCAACTTCCATTTTAAAGGTTTCGCTGCTAGCACAGCAGACTATCCGAACTCGGAAATCGTCCAAGCTCAGAACAAAATCATCAGTTGCGCCATTGAGCAAGAGAAGGACGAAACTGAGGTTGCAGTATCATGTCCTCTTGCCAAAGATGATGAGAAAAAAGTCCGAGTAAAGAACGATGATCCAACTGATATTGATGGTTTCATGGGTCCTTGGGCCGCATACCAGAACGAACGACATGTTAGTAGACCTAACAAGGAAGATGCGGCAATAATAGCAGAATACATGGCAAAGAGAAAGAGAAGGGCCCAGCCGGTAACTGAGGAAGAAACCGATACACAGCAGTTTACTGAGAAAGCTCAGCTGCACATCAAGAATCCATATGACTATCAGGGTAGATCCTTCTTACAAGCACCCCGAGATCTCGATGGAGTGAACCTATACAGCGAAAGCTCGCCTGATGGTTGTCAGATTCCTAGAAATCTTGCTTATACCTTCGTGGGGCACACCAAAGCCATCACTTCAATCAAATACTTCCCAAACACGGCCCACCTCTTACTGTCCTCCTCTTTGGACAATAAGGTGAAGATATGGGAGATGTATAAAGATCGTCGATGTGTTATGACCTATTCGGGCCACAAACAGGGCGTGAGGGACATTGATTTCAATAGAGATGGTGATAAGTTCGTCAGCGCGAGTTATGACAAATATATGAAGTTATGGGATGTGGAAACTGGCCAATGTGTACAAAGATTTACCAACAACAAGATGGCCTACTGTGTTAAATTCAATCCCGATCTGGAGCGGTCAAACATGTTCTTATCTGGAATGTCGAATAAGAAGATCCTCTGTTGGGACTGCAGGAGCGGTGAGATCGTGCAGGAGTATGACAGACACCTTGGAGCAGTCAACACTATCACTTTTGTCGACGAGAATAGAAAATTCATAAGCACATCAGATGATAAGTCTCTCAGAGTTTGGGAGTGGGATATACCTGTCGACATAAAGTATATCGCAGATCCCACCTTGCACTCTATGCCAGCCGTTACATCTGCTCCAAACAACAAAAGACTACTCTGTCAATCTATGGATAACAAGATTAAGGCTTTCACTTGCCACAACGAATTCAAATTGGACAGCAAAAAAATTTTCCGTGGTCACATGGTGGCTGGATACGCTTGTGTGCCCGACTTCTCGTGTGATATGAGCCTTGTAATCAGTGGAGATGCAGATGGAATGATATACTTTTGGAGCTGGAGTACTGCATCTTTTATAACTAAGTTCAAGGCACATGAAAGTACATGTATCAGTGTCATGTGGCATCCTCATGAAAAACAGAAACTTGTTAGTGCAGGGTGGGATAGTTTGATTAAAATTTGGGACTGATAGGGTTGGACATTTTAGAAAGACCCTTGGATTGTTTATAGTGACCTGTATATCTTTGAGTATCGATCGACATCAAATTTGCGAGCACATCCGTTGTAATTCATATACCTAATTTTGCCGAAAACAGGTCGCTCTGTCCAAGCTCGATCATGAACGCCGACCATCGACCACATGATGCCAACATAGCCATTCGGATCTCGACCATCCATCTCATATTTGTCGTTGAGGAAGATACCTATTCTGATTGCCTCTTCCACGCTTGGTGTCCATTCGAGAATCTTTTTAGCCCAATACATGCGCATATACCCATGCATTTTACCCTCAGTAAGTAATTGAATCTGTGTCGCATTCCAGAGTTTATCATGCGTCTTCGCAAATTGAAGCTGCTCCTGGGTATAAATATGCTCTCGTTTATCTCTCCGATGTTCCTCGATTGTTTTTTTAGCCCAATCCCAAGCCCCCTCATAGTTGTCGTAATCAGGCTGGTAAAAACAGTAATTGTCTGACAGTTCCCTCCTAACAACTGACTCTTCGATGTAAGCATCAACGCTTTTGCTAGCTGTCGCCTTGACGGACTTATCAATCAAACATAGTATGGCCCTCTGAACGGAGAGCTGTCCAAAGTGGTAGTAAGGGGATAGACATGATAGACCGTTCCTCGTAGGTATATTGCGATCCTCATCGAATCGCTTTAAACGCTGAGTTATAAACTCGTACAACATCCTGTAACCGTTGATAGTGCCTGGCTTGGCCCAAGTTATGGGGCGAACGGACTCATCGACTTTCAAGTGTGACCACGCTTTATCCCAATCGGTAGGATCGTCAGCCTTACGATCAGGTTGATATGGATGCTTTTCGAGAGCCGGGATTTCAGTCAGGAATTCCTTGAGATTGTTATGGATTTTTGGACGAATAGTTCTTGCTGCAAATTCGAGCTTGTTGGAAGTAATCCAAACAGGTACGATGTTATGGGCATCAACTTGATAAAGAGGAATGTTCTTCTTCTTTAGTTTTTTCCCTGCCTCTTCGAGCCAGCTTAGGGGATCTCTCAGAGGACAAAAATCTGCTATGACCAGATCTATCTCATACTCTTCACAGTAGTCGGCAATCAGATCTTTAGCATAGCCGAGTTCGAGATGGAACTGAATACCCAAAGTTTGGCACTGCTTCTCAACCTGCTGTAGACCGTTGAGAAGGAAGTCGTATTGCCTGATACCAGCTACACTGTAGTGGGACATCAGGTAGAAAGTGACATAAAGGGGGCACTTGTGTTGGAGGGCAAATTTTTGAGCACAAATCAGGGCCCAGTTATCGTCAATCCTCTGATCACGGAACATCCAATACGATACGCCCCGATAATTGCCATGTGTTTTGGCGGGGATACCGTTTATGCACCTAGAGCGTTTCTCATTGAACTTGTAATCCTCAATCGATGGGGCATAGTCGGTTTTGTTTTTCTTCATCTGTATTAGAAACTTCTTGAATTCGGCCTCATTAATTGGCTTCCTCTCGCCGAAGCCGAAATTTATGTCAGTTGGCTTTTCGTCTTCAATCGAGGACGATGACTTTTTGTTGCTTGAGGAGAGATTCTCTGTTTCTACTTTGGTTCGCTTCATATTAATAAGTTTTGGAACTGTGCTATTTGATATAGATTTGGAGTATCTAAAGGCTGGTGGGTTGAGCTTAAAATAAACGTTTCTGAGTATCAAGACATGGTGCCTCAACAAAGGCATAGATAACTGGTGTAAATTAATAGGTTAGGTTAATAGTGAGATGGTTTGTTTTACAACAACACGTGATAGGTGGATTAGAAACTTACGCTTTGATCGCGCATGGCCTGCTCCACGTACCGACAAACGTAGTGGCGGCGGCGCATCCTCAACAAGAAAGATAATTATTTTGGCTTTGAACTTGGCCGCTACTTGTAGTTTCAAGGAATTCTATCACATGATTGTTGTACTCAGGCGAACTTGTGACGATATTACCCAAAATTTCGCGCAACTTGTTACATCTTTCCTCCAGCTGCTTAATCTGATAGAGGTAATGTTCGCGCAATTGTAGCTGATAAGCTTCCTGTCTCTCGAGCTCGAGTTGACGCTCTCGACCTGTCATCTTCTTGTTGGAGTTTTTTCGCACGAGAGGTAGAATAGGCTGCGGAGGTTGTCTTGTCAGATGGATCCTCGGACGGGGTTTGCGCTGCTGGACCAGAGCCTGTGGAGTGTCCAACTGATTCGCATTCGATCTTTCGAGCTCATCGCCGGTCGGCAGTGTCGATTGTTGTTCGATCAATTCATAATGTTGATGCTCATATGATATGGGATGCTGGATCTGGAGTACTTTTTCGGTTTGTGATTCCTGTGTTTGTTGCGAGACTAACGGTTCATAAGTTTGACATGTGGATGCTGTGCATAAACTAACTTGCTGATAGTTTGGTACTCTCTCATGGGAGTTACTTGGACAGTTACAATGGTTTGCTATATTCACAGCATTCTCGTATTGATGAGTTTCTGAGAGCACTTCCGCCGGACAAATTTCGTTCGGATCAACAAGTGCAAACATAGGCGAGTCAAAATCGATATAAAAATCATCGTTGAAGTTGATGTCACTACCAAGCAAAGACATTGTAACTGCGTACGGTCCCAAGCTCAAAATAAACGAATAAAAACAGTGTTGTTCGAATGTTGGATCCAGGTGCAACGATCCCACATCCTTGGAATGTCGGGTGAATATTGTCCCGAGCTTATGCAATAGATACCGCTCGAAATCTCGAGACCCTTTTTCCAAGAGTTCGCTTAGCTCCGCACGATCTAGGCCCGTATGGACGCATGCGCCATGGCTTGAAAGCTCGCTCGGTCCAGTTCTGATTCGCTCACCAGAATTATGCTGACGCCCTCTTGTGTCGTTTGTCAGTACTAATCGGAAAGCACAGCGTGCGAGTTGCACGTTTTTGCATAGAGTCTCGAAAGGTTGCTTATTTTGAGATCTCATGATTCAGACCATGATGTTAAGACATTTATTTAAAGTAGGCCACCGGCTGGCCATCATTGATGCCAGGGCTAGTATTAAATACATCAGATATAATGGCCAGCTCAACCGTGGTTTCAGTAGTGAGATGGCGGCCGATTGGCCGCAGCAAATCAAGGACTTTCTGGAAAAACAAAAGATCGATAAGCCCACCCTCATACAGGAGAAGACTCTGCCAATCGTTATGAACAATAGAGATTTAGTTGGTATAGCCCGAACTGGATCAGGCAAAACTCTCGCCTTTGTGATTCCGGCTATCATGAAAATTTTGAAAGAGCGCGAAATGAGTGGAAAGAGTGCCGATGACGATGGAGAAAGGCAGGCAACTTGTCTCATCCTTGCGCCAACAAGAGAACTTGCCACTCAAACGTCCGATGTTCTGAAGAAATTCCGCAACTTAGGTATCAGATCCATTGTGCTCGTTGGTGGGGCATCGAGAAGTGCTCAACTCAGCGATCTCACCTACAAAGATCACGATATTTATATAGCAACTCCCGGAAGATTATTGGACCTAGCCGATAGCGGATGCGTAGATCTTAGGAACATCAAATATCTAGTTCTCGATGAAGCTGATAGAATGTTGGACATGGGCTTCGAGCCACAAATAAGAAAAATAGTTCAAAAGATTCCCAAGGATCGGCAGACGCTCATGTGGTCTGCTACCTGGCCAACAGAAATCCGCGATCTAGCAAACGATTTCATGCAAAACTATGAATACATAGCGGTCGACAGTGAAAAGTTAAAAGCGAATCCCAACATTGAGCAGATTGTCCAGTTCTGCGAGAATCGAGACAAACTCGGCCTGCTAGTTGATCGTCTCAAGGATCTGTCAGAAGAAAACTCTCAGGCAAGAATTTTGATATTCGTTAATACCAAGCGCATGGCAGACCAATTGTTACTCCAACTCATGAGGCATAGGATGAAAGCCATATGTATGCATGGCGATAGGTCTCAGTCCCAGCGGGACCATGCCATTCGACTCTTCAAAAGCAAACAATGTAATATTATGGTAGCAACGGATGTCGCTGCTCGAGGTTTGGACATAGACGATATTACTCATGTAGTTAACTACGACTTCCCAAGCTCAATCGAAGATTATATTCACAGAATCGGGCGCACAGCACGGCACGACAAAAAGGGTACGTCCATCACTTTCTTCACAAGCAATGATGCGAATAATGCAAAGAAACTAGAGAAGGTGTTGAAGGAAACGAAGCAACCTATTCCTGAGGAACTTTCAAACATGATGCCCGATGACAATTACAGGTCCGCCCCTAAATCGCGTCGACCGGCGTCCCGACGAAACTCCTTCTACACCGATGGTTATCGTGATGATAGTTATGCTGTTGATGACGACGATTTCATGCCAAGAGGTCGTGGCTCGAGAGATTATAGGCAGGACACACGATCTCCTAGGTCCAGATCCAGCTTCTCTTTCGATGACTATGATGACAACGACGAGGGCACAATGTCTAGGGGTCGTAACACCAGGGCTATGTTCAGATAGTTAACATGAAGACGACTTGATTAAAGTCCCTCGAGTAAGCCAGGTTTGTAATTCAGGTACATTAATAAAATGATATAACCCATGAAACGGCACTCTCTCCAGCTTTTTCGCGCAATTAGAAACATTCCAGCCGATAGAAAAGATCGAACAGTGAGCCATTTGGCCTAGAGAGGTGTGAACTAACGTCCTCGCCGGATTGGATCGATATTCAGAGTTCAGCATTCAGAACGCATGTAGCCCTTTGATTCACTAACTTAGATCTAGATTCGATGATTTGAATTGTGTCAAAAATTGTAATTCTTAAAGAGCTTCTTATCGTGTCGGCTGCCTAAACTCGCTCGCAATCAGTGCTCATTAACAAATGATTTGATAGTGTTCTCAATTATGTCGACTGATTCAAGTAATTCTTCCTCATTTATCACGAGTGGAGGAGCCAAACGTATTTTGTCGTCGTGGGTTGGCTTTGCAAGTAAGCCGTTATCTTTCAGACGCAGGCATAGCCTCCAGGCATCAAACTTCCTGTCGATAACGATGGCGTTCAATAAACCCTTGCCGCGCACTATGGGGACCACATCTTCCGGCAGTCGATCTCTCAATTCCTTTCTAAATATCGCACCCAACTTTTCAGCTTTATCTGCCAGGTTTTCATCCTTCAAAACTGCTAAAGATTCAATAGCCACCCGAGCTGCAAGAGGATTTCCTCCGTAGGTTGATCCATGTTCACCCGGCTTGATGGCGAGCATAACAGGATCGTCCGCGAGCACAGCCGACACAGGATAGACCCCTCCCCCAAGCGCCTTGCCTAAGCAAACAATATCCGGACGGACTTCCTCATAGTCTGTAGCTAACCAGCGACCACAACGACCCAAGCCCGTTTGCACTTCATCACATATCCAAAGGACATTGTATTTATCGCAAAGTTTACGAACCGTTCTCAGGTAACCAAAATCTGGGACATTGATGCCAGCCTCTCCTTGGATCGGTTCGATCATGAACGCACACGTTTTCTCGTGATTCTGCTCGAGAATCTTTTCAAGTTCAGTCGTGTTATTGTAGGGCACCAAGTCAAAGTTCGGCATGAATGGCCCGAATCCAGAGTAAGAGCTTGGATCATTTGATGACGAGATTGCAGCCAGAGTTCGACCCCAAAAGTTTCCATCGGCAAAAATTATTCTCGCCTTGTTCTCTTCTATTCCCTTGACAGTATAGCCCCATTTTCGCGCCAATTTACAAGCAGTCTCGCCAGATTCAACTCCAGTATTCATTGGAAGAACCTTGTCGTAATTTAGAAGCTTTGTTATAGTCTCTTCGAACTCGCCTAGGACATCATTGTAAAAGGCTCGAGACGATAATGTTAGCCTGGTGGCCTGCTCTTGCAAGGCTCTCACTATTCTCGGGTGACAATGACCTTGATTGACAGCTGAATATGCAGATAGGAAGTCGTAGTACTGTCTTCCATCAACATCCCAGACACGAACTCCTTTGCCTTTGCACAGGGCAACTGGAAGGGGGTGATAATTATGAGCTCCGAACTTTTCCTCGCGCTCGAAAACAGCCTCAGATTTGGTTTCCGGGACTGCTGAAATCTTCTGATTATACCGAGATGATGTTGCGAACTCTCTACCTTCCTGAATTCTATCCAATCTCTTCAAAATCGACGAACTGATGAGATGTTTGAGCATTCTCGCTTTGTAGGTGCTCATGGTGACTCTATAAGGAATAAGGCAGGTACTCAATGAGCGCAAATGCAATTAATCGTGTTAGCGCTCAAATTCACAGCATATAAACGTCACTGAATAAGTCGGCAGGCTTTTCATCTAGCCTAGCGATCAACAACGTCTCACTCTGCAAGATCTGGTTTTGTTGATCTAAGGAGATATTCGATCAATTTCATAGGACAAGATGTGCATTTGTTAACATGGTCCGGGCAATTGACGCATGAAGAGCGATTAGTTCTGCTAGATACAACTTGATCAGGTTATATGGTTGATTCATGTCGACGAAAGCCTGCGTCGTCGTGGACACGAAAGATCAGATGTACACGTCTCGTCGAGATATCAGCATTAATCATGGGTGATTGTCGGAAATTTGGAACTTCTTAGAGCCATTGCGCATCTTTGCGCAAGACTAGAGCATTAAGTCAGAGCGCGAACATCATCACGAAATCGATGATACACCCAAGCGAAACACGATTCATGCTAGATCATTCGCCTCGCTAGGGATATCACATAAAAACGTGAAAAGGCTGATAGACTGGCTTGATACGTTGTAGCTCTACAAATTGTCCAACGTAGAGTTCCTCGTAGGTTACCCAGAGATCCACAAGGACATCCTTTCCTTTAGGTGTCTCCTTGCTCTCATTTTCGTTCGTTCCGAAGCCGAAAAATTCCCCAAAGAAACTCTCGAAGGGGTCCATTCCGCTACCTTGCGAACCACTCTTCTTCAACTTCTCCTCTCCACCCTCATCATAGAGTTTTCTCTTTTTTGGGTCGGATAAGACCTCGAAAGCTTCTCTGAGGCTTAGAAAATTTTTTGGTTTGTCATGCAGGACCTTGTCTGCAGGATCAACTGTCATTCGAAAGTCCTCCAGCTGACTCACGCTGACAGTGATGGCGTACAACACGTTTTGGGCAAGACAATAGTCCTTGCCGAATGCAAGAATGACAAAGGCTGGTGTCTTCAAGATTGCACCGGTTGAGCAGGGAGGAGAGGAGTTCAGACCACTTGCAGTGGCCTAGTGGATAGCTGGCGTTGGTCGGCTGCCATGTCCAAGTCGTGGCCATTGGACCAGCTGTTCAAGTACAGCTCCGTGCCAACCTCGTTATGGATAAGCCTAATGTTTGTGTTATCGCTCTATCTGTGGCCGAACCACCGCCAGAGGTAAGTTTTAGGAGTCCTGCTCATTCGATCAATTAACAATCTGTCAGTGGCTAGTTAACCAACTTCTCAAAACCAAATTTTCAGACTCGCGCCAGCAACAATACTCAGACGGCTCATCAGCATCACCATCTCGACGTGCGTTAGTATTCTCATCGTATACTTATACAGTCGCTATCACTCGAACAAATCTTGGGTGGAGCTATTACTGTCGTTTAGACTTCGCAAGCTCAAGATCAAGGATGTAGTATGGCCACTTATAATTACGGCAACAATCTTTTTGGGTCCAGTCGTGGACGACTTGCTGTCTAGAAGATGGATGGGAGGCGTATCAGACCCTTCAAGACCAGCTCGGCGTAGGCCTAACGTATGGCTTGTGCTGAGGAACTGGCTTCTTGGTCCACTGGTAGAAGAGATCGTGTTCAGATGCATCAACTGCACCTTATTGGCCAACGACTTCCCAACCCACTACAACGTGATCATCTCGGGCCTCCTCTTTGGGGCTGCACACTTCCATCCACAGCTAATGCAACATGTCTTCGTAGACATGGAGCGGCAGCTCTTAGTCGACTCTCTGGTACAGTTTTTGTACACCTCGGCCTTTGGTATGTACGTGGCGAGCATATTCATGAAGACGCGATCCCTGTGGCCAGCGGCCGCGGTTCACATCTTCTGTAACGCAATGGGTTTGCCATCTGGTGAAATCGTGCGAACTAGATGGTTAAAAGTAGTGACTAGCTCGGGAATCGTAGCCTGGTTGCTTCTCTATACAAATTATCTGATAGCTGAAGGCTAAAGCAAGGCAAGCTGACTCGGCTTGAAAAGGAAGCACGGATCGAAAGTTTCGTACACTAATCTGAAGACTGTGTTAGAGATGGAGAAGATCTAATCCTCTCAGTGATATGGGGCGGGGCACGAGCTGGCCAAGCGGGGTTGCAGCTGTGAAAGTTATCACGTTCGCACAATGTTAGGACAAAAGTCGTCATGGTTAGGAGAGCTCTGGATCTGCATGGACCGGTCACAGTTTGATCTAGTTGTTGTAGTAACGTGACGTAAAATCGTGCCCAGAGAACTTGGGGTCGAAAATTCAAGCTTTTATATCAGAAACCGGAATAATGTCTGTGGACAAATAAACGAGCTGGATGACCAACTGAGCCATCGGCACTCAATCAAGAATACCGAGAGAGGTGTCCTACCCTCGAACGACACATGGGGCTCCATTTTCTTTCGTTTTCGTCGTTAATTCGCACATTGCACCTAGCAGTACGAGCAAAATACGGCTCACAAAATTCACAATTCGCTGACTCCAGAGCAGTCTTCAACAAGTGCTATACTAGCATTGATAGTGGAATCAAGTCGCCAAAGTACAGAAATTATCTAAACGCAAGAACGACTCCATGCGATCGTATAACAGACGGTGTCATTGGATGAAGACAATTTTATGTCCTAGTGCCCCAATGTTATTTGTAATTCGACAGTATTCGTCTTAGATCTCCTTTGTCTTCGGGACTTATCTCACTTCTTGGGAATTCAACGTCGAAAGTTATGTACAGTGCCCCCCTCACGTGATTATTGTCATAGTTTGGCATTCCTTCACCAGATTTCCTTACCCTTGCACCCGGCCAGGTGACTTTCTCACGATTAACTTTAACTTCATGTCCATCAAGATGCTTGATCGATATGCTAACACCCGTAAGTGCGTCTGCCAAACTGATGGTGGCATTTGTGTATAGGTCGTCGCCTTGTCGCTCAAAAATTGAGTGGGGTATTGTTCGTATCCTAACCTTGAGATCTCCTGGATCCCCGTCCATGTGAGGCTCTCCCTCGCCATAGAAGATCTGCTCAGCTCCATCCTTCATTCCGGGCTCGATCTCTACTTCGAGTAGTTTTTCTTGGGTTGTCAACTCCAAGTTTGGGCATTCATCACAAACAGTTTGCTGCATCATCTGGAAGCGACCTGGACCCAATTGGCGGGTTATCATCTCTTGTCTGCAGTTACATTTTCTCGTTCCTTTGGCTGGCTGATAGACTGGCTTGATACGTTGTAACTCTACAAATTGTCCAACGTAGAGTTCCTCGTAGGTTACCCAGAGATCCACAAGGACATCCTTTCCTTTAGGTGTCTCCTTGCTCTCATTTTCGTTCGTTCCGAAGCCGAAAAATTCCCCAAAGAAACTCTCGAAGGGGTCCATTCCGCTACCTTGCGAACCACTCTTCTTCAACTTCTCCTCTCCACCCTCATCATAGAGTTTTCTCTTTTTTGGGTCGGATAAGACCTCGAAAGCTTCTCTGAGGTCTTGAAAATTTTTCGTCGCGTCCTTGTCGTCGATGTTCTTATCTGGGTGCATTTTTATAGCTAGTTTCCTAAAACTCCTCTTGATTTCATATTCCGTCGCTCCCTTAGATACACCTAATATTTTATAAAAATCCCTACCGGCCAAACAAGTTATTACCATAAATATGAGAATTAGTTGGATCGTCAGCAATGCTGACAGAATTGGACTTGTCATCTTGATGATGACAAGTATTTCCAGGTTGATTGCAACTGAATATGGGCCCCGAATGGAATGATGACAGGCCATAACAATCCCGCAAGAGAGGCACGAGGTGGATTTATTGTTGAAAATGACGCCGCAAGCGACATCTAGCATGAAAACTTTCGTGTGCTTTGAGTGGCACAGGAAGAATTGGATATCTGGTCGCAATATCAGGTGGATTCCACACACTCTTACCATGGAGTTCGTCCAAACCTCTTTAGTAATATAATTTGAATATCGTCACACGCTACCAGTCTGGGGCCGAGAACTGCGATAAGAAAATGGCCACTAAGCCAGTGTCAGTTGCTTTCCGAGATCAGACAGCCATGATAACATCAGGCAAGTGGGCCTCGAGACATGCAAAGTTCTTTTTACGTCGTCGAGATTCACCAAGAACGCTCACCACTTCCTCCACTCATCTTGCACTTGATGCCTTATGGTATCAGCTAGACACCGCTCTCATTGCGAGTGCTTCCTCTCACTAGGAAGTGAGTACCATGCGCGCGGTTTTATATATTGATAAAAATCGGAAACAGATTTCGTCACCTGGAAGCAGTCGGACGAAAGATTGCATATCAGTGGTGGACGATAGGAGCTAGATTTGGTTAGCAAGATGAGCCGATGGTACCGCTGGAATCTCCAGGCAAAGCGGTGCGATTATGCAAATTACAACACACCAGAGAGGCCGGCGAGTGAATGGGAGGGAGGTGCTTATTATCATGGCGCAAACTTGAGAATGCAGGTGAAATGTTGCACCCTCGCCTCCGCTCGGGCCCATGGTTGATCTGATAGAGATTGCGGGGTAAAACGTGTGAATAGCCATGAGCATGCGTGGAGGCCACTCGCAATTGATAGCGATTGCTCGTGACCACTATCATATAGGTGGAGGATGAATTCGTTCTGATCAATACATAGACGCGCTTATATGGGATGCGGCTGATACGACCTGACCACCAGCTCACCGGCTAAATAGGTTGGTTCTGGCCGGCTTATATTCGAGAGGCAAACAAACTGCCAGCTTGGTTTGGTAATAAACGCGTCTCAGGCTCGAGCCGTGAACGACTTGCTTGCCGGCGCCCCAGTTTGGTCCGTCCAAGTTGGATGAGGCTGGTCACACAATTTCAATTAAATGCGCCCACCACCTCGTGTACTTTCGTCGCCTGTTTATTGCTTAATCAACTCGCTTTCACGATAACAATATTGCGCCTTCACAATGCTAAATTTGGGCTCCAATTATTCAGTGGAGCATAGGCTATGGCAGCATTAGTTGCAGTATCTATCATCGCATGATGCTAGTTGAGACGAGGGCGAGAGTGCGAGCGGCCCCATCGAGATTGAACGGGAATGGGAGCCAATAACTTGGAGATTGAAAGGAACGAGTGGAAACGTGTTTGTTGTCGTTCTTGTTGAACAAGAGATTGAATAGTCCAGTGGGCTAGCTTGAAGGGATTGCGCCCAGTTGTGAGGGGGGGGGAAGCCAGCCACTAGTTTCTAACCGAAGCAGAGCCATTGAGGAGAGGGGAGCCAACGAGAGAGCTAAACCATTGTATGACCCTGATTATATTGGTCGGAGAGGAAACAATGATTGAGCCGGAAAGGACACAAAGAGGCCCACAGGAGTCGCACAATCAAGCAGCCAATGTGGATCGAATGATTGGCTGGACAGGTGCGCAATTGATTGAGAGAGCGAGAGTTTCTGACAGAGGGGCGAGCTATTGTGGGACAAGTGGAGCGAGCTGCACAAACAGTGATAGCGGCGGCGGCCAGGATGCGGCTGTACTTGATCATATTCGAAATAAGAGAATTGTTATCAGGGAATTGAGGAGGAGGATAGAGAAAATTAGCGAGGAAGATGAGGAGCTGAATCGGGTTGGGCCGAGTTTGGTGGTTGAGGGGCAAATGCGCAGTAGCTGCTCCGCACTGCAACCGAAAGCTGCGTCGTTCTTTGGACGGAAACATAGCGGAAGTTGCGCTCACCTCTCATACAACCAAGCTAGGCCAAGTCTAGCCGACCATCAAGGTTCAGATGGGCGCAGTTGTAGCGACAAAAAGAGGAAGCCAGAGGGGCAGCAGAGGGACACTGAGGTTGAGTGGAAGGGGGCGGGAGTGCTGAGGCGAGTCGCTAGATCTGCCGGCGGTGGCGTCAGCAGCGGTAGCTGCAGGTTGGCTTGGACCAAAACGAGCCTCTCGAAAGAGATAACCACCGCGACTGTCGGCCAACGAATCAAAAACTTTCTCGACAGTTTCAGCAGTAAAATCGGAAATAAGTCTTGTCAGGAAGCAATTGGTTATGCATTATCGCACCTCGAAAATGAGAATTTGAATCTAGAGGTCAGAACAAAAGATCCCCTGTCACCTGCTGAGAGAAGCCGAACTCGAGCATTTAGAGCTTCAGTTTCGTGCCAGTCGGCATTGTTTGACCGAGCAGAGAGTGAGTTATTGAGAGCTAGCTCCTCAATTAGCGAAGACTTAACATCAAGACAGGTGGCTGGCGAGGAGAGGGCGTTTGGAGGGGCAAGACTTCCTTGTACAGCTTTATCCTTGTCAACAGGCAACATGACTAGCGGCGGTTGTCTTGTCAATAGCAACTCTCTGAATGAAGATCAACCAAAACAGCAACCTAAACTCGGCGAATTGGAGGATAGGCGCTCGACGTATGGTTCTTCGGTGGGCGTGGTGACCACAGACTTCAACTATGGCTCGTCATTCTCATCAGGTAATAATTGCTCCGAGGGTAACAACAACTGTGCCGTTACATTTCAATGCTCAAGAGATTGCGCTGCTCAAGGACAGATGGGAGAGTCCCCAAATGATTGCAAGAGTCCTTCCAACAGCAACAGCAACAATAATTTTGACACCAGTAAGCAAGACAAGAGGCACAAGAGGAGCAAACATATTGGCGCCTTGAAAAAGCGAGAGAATTGGGATAAGAACATTGAATTCTTGTTGGCCGTCATCGGATTTGCAGTAGATTTAGGAAATGTTTGGCGATTTCCTTACATCTGTTACAAGAATGGGGGAGGTGAGTTGTTTAGAGCAATAATTCACTTCCAAATTAACAAATTTAGGTTGGCGCATGACCAACGACTAACCTGAACGTACATCAGGTGCATTTCTAATCCCTTACACTGTTATGTTCGTTCTTGGAGGCCTGCCGATCTTTTACCTGGAAATGTCTCTCGGCCAATACTTTTCAAGCGGCTGTCTGACTGTCTGGAGACGTGTTTGTCCCATGGCCAAGGGGATCGGGTACGCAATGTGCGTGTTAAACTTCTTTACAGGTCTCTACTACAACACAATTATAAGCTGGGCGGTTTTCTTCTTTGCTGAATCTTTTACGAGCGTCTTGCCGTGGACTAGTTGCGACAATCATTGGAACAGTCCCGATTGTAGAACAATAGAGCAAAGACAGAGCATCAAACAGATTAATGCAACCTACTCGCTCTTGGACCAAGCCGACAGCAATCAAACGAAGCCCATCCACTTTTCAAGCCCAACCAAAGACTATTTTGAGTGAGTTTCTATTTTGTATGTTATTTGATATATCCAGTGAAACGTGACACAACTAACTTCGAGTGTCGACTTCCTGCACCAAAATTAAGACGCGAAGTATTACAGGTTCATCTATCGAGTGGAATAGACGATTTAGGATACATAAGGACACCGCTGGCCATATACTTGGCCGTTGTGTTTATATGCATTTATTTTGCCATTTGGAAGGGCGTTAAAAGTACTGGAAAGGTAAAGTTGAAATGGTTTTTGAGATGAGATCGATCGAGGCGCAAAGTTGTCCTGGCACTAACTAGCGTCGCTTACAACTAGGCCGTTTGGATCACCGCCCTATTACCGTATTTCGTTCTCATCCCGCTCCTAATACGCGGGGTTTTCCTTGAGGGCGCCTGGCTTGGCATCAAGTATTACCTTTATCCACAATGGCTGAAGATATTGGACGTCGATGTTTGGGTTGAGGCGGCAAAGCAGATTTACTTTTCCCTCGGACCCGGTTTCGGCACGCTGATGGCGCTGTCTAGCTATAACAAATTCAATCATAACTGTCGCCGGTAAGTGCGTTGGAACACGAGGCAACCTTAAACTCGAACCGCAAACAACAATCTCCAAGCTCAACCAACCTCTTGAAACTAACTAAAACGAGATTTCAGTGATGCATTGATTGCCGCCCTTGTGAATTATTTCGCGAGTTTTATATCCGGTTTAGTAATCTTCGCCGTGTTGGGTTATATGGCCACCATTGAGAATGTGAGCATAAGCGACGTTGCTACAGAAGGTTAGTGGTTTTTGCTCAATATCTGCTCGTCTCAAACTTCACGCAAGCCAATATAACCAACCCGACTAACCTGATTTAATATCAGGCCCTGGCCTGGTCTTTCAAGTTTATCCCGAAGGCCTAGCGACTATGCGATTCTCTTCGATGTGGTCGATTCTTTTTTTCATGATGGTCATAACCTTGGGTATAGATAGCACGGTAAGTTGAGCTTAACATGATGCCTCACCATCTTGCTCATCCTTCAAGTGGCCATAAAGCGATGGGGTTGAAATTCAATCTTGTTTGAAGGAATTCCGAGCTGCGCAACCAAGCTCTCATGATGTTTGCGACAGTATGCTCCTGAAACCTTGCAAATCTAAAGGCTCCGCGAATTGAGTTAACTTGAATGCTATTTCTGCCAGTTCATTCACTATATTCGTTCTAACTTCCTCTCTTTATCTCACCCTCTCTAACTCCATTAATCGACCGCAGTTTGGTGGCTTGGAATCTGTCATAACTGGCCTCTGCGATGAGTACCCTCGCTTATTGAGGGCTCATAGAGGCACTTTCATTGGTCTACTCATCGTACTCATTTATTTATGCTCACTTCCTACCACAACCTATGTAAGTTTAAGAAAAGTACATTCATAACAGAACGAAGCCCCACAAATGAATTGCCCAGCTCAACAAACGCTAACAATACTCTGATTCGAATAACAGGGTGGCAATTATGTAATATATGTCTTGGAATCGTATGGGACTTCTTTATCATTGCTATTCATCGTCTTGGTCGAAACCATCATCGTATGCTGGCTTTATGGGGCAGATAGATTTTGTAAAAATCTTGAGGAGATGTACGGCGAGACGCCTGGTGCCTATTGGCGCATCTGCTGGAAATACATTAGTCCAACAATACTACTTATGATCTTTTTCGCTGCATGCGGACAGGAACTTGATAAATATCACACACTAACTAATGGACACTACACGTATCCTGGTTGGGCACCAACTATCGGCTTGCTGATGACAGGCTCCTCCGTCTGCTGCATTCCAATTTACGCTCTCTATTACTTGAAAACAAAAACTTCCGGCTCATTCTTAGAGGTGGGTAGCCTTTCGTTATTCAATTTTTACAAGATAAATACGATCCAACCGTCAGTTACAATTACTAATTATTTATTATTTGCAATAAGCGGTTAAAAATTGCTTGCAAGCCGATAGAGAACGAGTTAAGAAACGAGAAGGACATTTATGTTGGTGTTCCGTTGGATAAACACGGAGACGAGATCGATCCCCTTCAAGATACAGTTATTTGAGTTGAACGTTAATTAAAGTTTTCTCCAATTTTGGCTAGTTTGTGATCGTCTGAGATCTATTTTCATCTGTTTTGACAATGTTTTTGTCGATATCATCGAAATATGGATGAAGAACGGCTGATTTCGCATTCAACCTCTTTTGAGGATCGTAAATGAGCATTTTTTCCAAAAGATCTAATCCAACATCATCAAGTTGAGGAACTAAAGCTCGACAAACGTTCCTCTTCCAACAAGGGAAAGTGTTCTTGTAAGCTTTCAAAGAGGTTACGCCCGGCCATACTTCCTCAGTCGGCGTTCCCATGGTTCTAAAAATACGAAATAATTGATCGATCTCGGAATCTCCATGGAATAGAGGCCTCTTGGTGGCCATTTCAGCAAAAATGCATCCTACACTCCACATATCTACAGGTGTCGCATAGCGCGGGCAACCAAGTAAAACTTCGGGTGCCCGGTACCAAAGGGTGACAACCTCGTGAGTATATGCTCGCAGTGGTATTATAAATGCACGTGCCAAACCAAAATCAGCCAACTTGATGATTCCGTTCGAGTCTATGAGTAGATTTTGTGGCTTCAGGTCGCGGTGTATAACACGCCGTTTATGGCAGAAAAGTAATGCCTCCAATACCTGGTAAAGATAGCTCTTGAGTAGCATTTTATCGATGTACTCCTCTTCGGGTAGGTTGTCTAAGTATCTCTTGAGATCCATGGATAAGAACTCGAACACTAGGTAAAGTCGGCTTTCAGTCAAATAAACTTCTTGTAAAGATACAACATTAGGATGCACCAACTCTTTTAAGAGTGATATCTCCCGCATGGCAGTGGAGGGTACACCCTCATCTTCGTTCTCCAGCCTGATCTTTTTCAGGGCAACAATTGAGCTTGTTTCCTTATGACGAGCTTTGTATACAACACCATATGTGCCCTCACCTATTTTCTCTATTTTCTCATAGTTGTCGCTAATTGTCATTGTGCGAATGAAGTTACTTCAAACGGTATGATGGCCTGATGTCAATTGAGCGCTCTCTCCCTCCTTTTGAAAGAGAAAACTAAAATTATGACTGTCAGTAGATGGTATATTTATTCAGGAACTTCATAAGAGTACGTGTTGCGAGTGAAATCTCATGATGCAAATTGACCAACTGTTAACGTGTCGGTCGCTGCCGGAGGGCCAGCGAGAAAACAATAACACGCGCCTAACCGTCTTTTTCCCTCGTTCATTCAGGCCGCCCCTCGCTTCCTTCGGCCTCCACCTCGCTTCTGGTTGGTGCTGGCCCTAGAATTGGGCGCAGTGCCATATGGCGCGAATTCATCGATACTGGCTAGCTCGATGTGTTCTGGGTTATGGACTTCGTCGGTTATGTTAAGGCCGCTCGAATGGCCGGTTAACTGGCGATGACGGAGGAGTCTCTCCTGATCCTTTTCTACTTGTGCGAGGTATGCCTCCCGATTGGATTCCCATTCTTCAGCTTCCTTCTTGAGCCTTACGATCTCTACCTTCCTTTGCTCCAGGATTTTTTGCAACCGCTCATAATCCTGAGTTATTGATTTCATCTGTTGTATTTGAAATCTTTCGAGCTAAACAAACGATGTTAGATTACTATCGCGTCTTTAAGGACGTCACAAGACATCCGAGGAACAGGTAACACTTACATCTTTGGCCTGATCTTCCAAAAGAACCTGTCTACCCTTGATGGCGTCCATGTTGAACTTTGCGCAACTTTTGCGGATCGATTCAATGCATCGCCGATCATCTATAATAGACTTTCGCAACGACTTGATACGGCCGTCCCTTTCTATTATCATTTTTATGTGTGCTTGCTGGTCGAGAATTCTATCTAAATTCTTATCTTTATCGGCAACCACAGCATCTATGGCCGTCTGTGTCTGGACGAATCCATCTTGACTTGCATCAGCACTCTTACAGTCCTCTATGATGTTGTCGAGCTTGGATAGCTGCGTCTCAATATAGGTAGTGCAGATGTCAACGATATCCATTTTTGCTTCCCTATTTCAATGATCAAGATAGATTTGTGGCGAATTTCAATCCGTACAGTATCGCCTTGCCACAAAAAGTTCGTTGTGGGCATGCGCACGGGCTGAAAATTTCGAAGTAAGCTTTCACTGAGGGCCTAGGCCAGGTAACTGGAATAATCTTGTGCGCCAAACTAGTATCCCAACAGATCATCAACTTAGCTTGTTTCAAATACAATTCGTGTGAGGGGATCGTCTCTTGCTAAGACTGGCCTAATTGGCGGCAAGACTGTTGACTTGGCCAACAAAATTTGTATATGCGATGCCAGCCGAGGCCCCTCGATTTGGTCCGCACTCACTCGGGAGCCGAGCGCGGGCCAGGTTGCAATGGGTTCTTGCGCACGATTCCCGCCATTCTAAGGAGGTGTGTCAGCGCAAACTCGTCGCTGCTCGGACAGTGCAGGCCGAACTACCCTTGAGGTCTGCATGCTAGTGGTCCGCCAATTTCGCGAGGCACGTTAGATCATAACAACCAGCGACAAATACGAACAGCCCCAAAACAACAAATCCAGCTTCGTCTTCCATGTGATCAAGTTTTAATATTAGCATAAGACAGCTGTTTGATACCAGTTAATTCTTCTCAGATGCAACGACACGAGAACACTAACCCATGCAACTGCAACATTGTTTACGACCAATCTTCAGTCTAAATGCTCTAAGAAGCATTTGTGTATGGACAAGAGGGGATTCCTTTATGGGACTCCTCTAAGCAGGTCGCTGGATGGCGAGCAGCAAGACGAAGATGGCTCCTTTCATAAAACTAGGGCTCGGCTGAACCGTCAACAAACTGTCAGAGATGACCAGGGAAGGCAGAGATTCCACGGCGCTTTTACAGGTGGTTTCAGTGCAGGATATTTCAACACTGTTGATACAGTAGCCGGGTTCCGTCCGCGTCAATTTGTAACTCATAGGGCAGATAAGCAAAATGATGCAGTCTCGTCAAGATTCAGCCATAAGCCGGAGGATTACATGGATGAGGAGGATTTCGGTGAATTCGGAATCGCACCTAAGAGATTGCAACTCAGTGGCCAGTTATCTGGCAAGGGTAGTTCAGTAAGTTCAGCGTTCCAGGACAAATTGCTATTATCCAGTACAACTATTGGAGAGAAAATTCTCAGACGCTTGGACCGGGAATTGGGATTGACCAGAACTGAAAGTATCAGTCGAGAAATTGAGCCAAAGAGTGTCAATTTCACAGCAAAGAACGATTTCCATGGACTCGGCTACAGGCCTCTAGAGTCAAATTTTATATCGGATCCTGGTACGCAAAGATCTACGAACCCTCTCACGGCTATCTTGGAACGCGGCAAGCGGCTCAAGATATCTGGAGAGGCTTTCGGCACTGGGGTCTTAGAGGATGATGACAGTTACAATAATGTCGATGATACGTACGGCTACGATAATATACGCAACTATTGTTTCAAGGGCAACCATAGATCAGTTCCAAAGCATAGTAGTGAAGGTAGCAATACTAGGCAATCTACAAGCAACTTTCTCGATGATGCACCACTTCCAGGCTTCGTCCTGGTGGAGGATTTAAGTCAGTGTGATAGTACCTTGAAGAAATTTCCACTTCCCGCTGTTCCAAAAGATTGGATTGCACCTGTCAGGGTTGAACCTATCCCACCCAAACCAAGTGAATCCGCTCAGTCTCTTACATTTAACCGGTCCAGGAACGTTTTTGACAAAAAGTTTGTCTCTGGAGCGGCAACTCTGAACTCTAGCCCCATCAGCGACAAAGCAGGCCTAGTTCTTTATTCCGAATTAAAATGCGTCGAGCCGAATCCAACTCGAGCCCCAATATTGTCAGAGGACGAGTCTCTTTTGATAGCTGCGACTATCAGTAGGCAACAATTTGAATGGAGGCCTTGTAGTTTGTTATGCAAGCGTTTCAATGTGCCGAACCCTTTTCCAGACAACTCGTTTGTTGGCGTACAGCCTTCAGAGCTTAATGAAGCTTCGAGACTTGAGTCAGCCTGCATTGACGGATCTGAAACGTGTGCGATCAGACAGGACCAGGAACTAATCGAGTTGAGGAGGAGCATATTCAATATCTCTTTCACTCAGCACCCATTGACAGATAGAGATTTGTCTTGTGATAGCGATGGGAATAGTGAAGATGAGCCACAGGTCTTGGATGAAATCGATTTCTCACACGTGGGACAGGAGACGAAGAGCATTCACGAAGACGAGCCAGAAGTAATTGTTGTTCCTGCCTCAAGGCGAGAGCCAGAATTGATAGTGCTGAGCGACTCCTCATCGGAAAGCTCACTACCCTCTCCGTCAACAGTCACCCCCAACGTTATACATCCTAATGAGCATGATTGTGACATGTACGGTCCGCCTCTGCCGCCCACACTAAAGACTCTTATCGATCTAGATCAACGTCAATCGGCATCGTGTAATCGCTCAACACAGAAACAAAGAAAGAAGAACAAAAAACATAAAAAACACAGGCACCTAAGCTGAGGTATCATAACTTTGAGTCTAGTATATCGATCAATTTCATTATCTACGAAGGTTTGTACGCATTCTTGCACTTGCGCGAGGGGCGCGGAGGGAGGGGTGGCGTGGTTCGCGAGTTCTCCGAAACGAGTTTCCCCTGCATGTTCGAGGAGAACAAATGCTGATGGTAATGAAGCCACAGTGAGTGAATTGAAGTAACAATGACGTTCCAAGAAGGCAATGTGCTTCAACCCTCCCACTGACGGCCTTCATGTAGCCACAGAATCAGAAACTTCGGGAAGCGTACCAGTCGAGAGTATATAAAGGCTGAGCGTCTCTCTGAACGTTGTCCATTTTTAACAACCGCCAAACTTACGTAACCGACAGAACTCAATCAGTCCCCACCAAGAGCGTTAGTTCCCGAACATTATTCCGCCAACAGCTGTACTTTCAACATACCATACCTAGACTCGTAACCATGTCTTGTCCAAACGTGAAATTAAATGACGGAACTGAAATTCCAATTTTCGGCCTAGGCACGTGGAAGTCTCAACCGAACGCTGTCAAGAGCGCTGTCATCGATGCCGTCAAAGCTGGTTACCGGCATATTGATTGTGCTTTCGTATACGGCAACGAAAACGAAGTAGGTGATGCTCTTACTGAGCTCTTCAAGGAGGGAGTTGTGAAGCGAGAAGATCTCTTTATCACATCCAAGCTATGGAACGCCTTCCACAGTACACACCTTGTCAAGCCTGCTCTCGAGGAAACTTTGAAGTTGCTGAAAACTGACTACCTTGATTTGTATCTCATTCATTGGCCCTTCGGTTATGCTGAGGGCGAGGGCAACTTTCCCGTTGACAAGGATAACAAGACTAAGCTTAGCGATGTTGACTATCTCGACACATGGAAAGGAATGGAGATGGTCAAAAAGGCTGGTCTGACAAAATCTATCGGTGTGTCAAACTTCAACCACGAGCAAATTGACCGTATTCTGGCGGTTTGCGAAATCCCACCCTCGATGAATCAGGTTGAATGTCATCCATATCTGATCCAGAACAAGCTTATCGAATATTGCAAGAGCAAGAATATTGCTGTGACAGCATACAGCCCCCTAGGCTCACCAGACCGTCCTTGGGCCAAGGAGGGCGATCCTAGCCTGATGGACGACCCGAAGGTCAAGAAAATTGCGGAGAAGTATGGAAAAACATCTGCTCAGGTTCTTATCAGATTTCAAATCGATCGTGGAATTGTTGTCATTCCAAAGAGTGTCACGAAAGAAAGGATCGAGGACAACATGAAGGTCTTCGATTTCAAGCTCACTCCCGAGGAGATAAAGGAGCTAGAGTCGTTCGATCGGGGATTTAGATTTTGCGCGCTCGAGTGGATCAAGGGCCACAAACATTATCCATTCTCGGTGGAATACTAGAAGGGATCATTTTAACTGTTTATTTACACACCCAACACAAACAGGATAATTAAATGCACTTTTAATACTCTATATGTTCCTTCGAGAGTTCCTTCTTATTTTGGCGGCTGGAACTGCGCCGATCTTCAATGACTTAGTTTTCGTTATGAGACTCTTTCTAGGGGGTGTTTTATTGTTAGCTGGAGAGTCGCCTTTGGTCTTGGCCTTCCCTTGCCGTTTTGCGACCATTTCTTCAAAGTCGGCAATGAGCTTGATGCAGCCACAGTTTTCCTGAGGCTCCCAAGTTGGTTCGCCATTCCACGACTTCCATTTGAGGAGGTAGAAAATGTTGCCATCAGCATCGATTTGTTTGCCCACAACCTTCTCCACTTCAAAGTTTTCTGGCTCGTCACTCAATACCTGAGTGCTATCACTGGCAGTGTCTTCATCAATATCAACAACAAGAGTTTGTTGCTGTTTGCTGGCGCACCTCCTCTTGGCGTTCGATCTAGTTCTTGAGCCCATTTTAGTTCTGGTGCTTGGAGAGATTCGTGTGGTTCTATCTACCTGTTGATTATTCGAAGCTGTCCTAAGGCTACGTGGTCCTGAAGAAAGTCGGGTGGGATCCATGTCAATCATTAATTGTGATGGCTGAGTGCTGAAACAACGTCTTTTATATAGCCACCAGGAGTTAGGTTCAGGTCATTCTACCCCACTTCCGCGCGGGCCCCACCACCACCAGCTCGGGCTCACTGAGTTGAAATAAGTATCAACTGCGCGTGCGTGACACCGTACCGCATATTTTCGGGTGTAAAATACCTGATGGGCGTTCTGGTATCTCAATGTGTTTCGAACGGCGGCAAGCTGGCCCGGATAGAATTGGGAAGGAGGCGTTGCAAGCCGGGGCAAGCGTAGAAAAGCTGCAATCGGGCAGGGGGCGGGGAAGCGAACGAAGGGGAAAAATTCCCAAGGTCTCGCAAGAGTGCAGCCAATGATTTCAGTGCAAAGAGACGGGCACAAACCACTGGCAAACCTAACCGATCCAATGCTGCCACAAGGTCCACTTGTAAATCCAGCTTTCTTGGTTGCATGGTGCTGCCTCTGGTGTTCAGTTCGAGAACTAACTGGCGCAACATTTGTCGGGAACTTCTCGATTAGTCTTGCCTGGTGGTCGGAGATTTTATTTCTCCGAATTTTATTCGGTCCAGTACCGAAGTTAACACATGGATGAAGAGTATTAAATTTACCCGGACTAATCAAATCAAATCAAACCAAACCAAACCAAACCAACCAAACCAACCAATATTTTATTGGTTCGTCGCTCGAAACCAAACCAAACCAAACCAAACCAAATTGACCATACTGATAGCAATTAGTATGAGTTATACTCTTTTATTGGATTTATGTTTCATTTAAATCTAAAAATCGTGGGCCATACAGAAGAACGTACGCACAGTGCCAATCTCCACCACCAGACAATTTCAGTATTTCTTCGCTATCTACCGGCTCGACTATATCGTCGTCGCATTTGAACCACTGCTCCTCTCTCCTTATCCATGCAACATAGTGACCACTCGCGCTCGATCGGCCCTTATGGGTCAACACTGCTTTTAGTTCGTAAAAGCCACTGTTATTCGAGCCGGGATCATCCGCGAATGTGTACCTTTTTAGCTCTTCGATGTCATTAGCTAGAAACTTTGTCCGCCTCGTCGAGACTTCCTCCTGACTCCCGACAGGTGGATTGGGCTCGCCGCTTGTCGTAACGACACCAGGCTGCGCGGTCTCCGTCCCCTCGTCGGCTGATTCCCCTATCGGCGGACTTATGTTTTTCGTCCCAGGAGCGGCTAATGAATCGTCGGCTTGTTTGTATTTCGACCTCATGGGCGCTAACTTTTCCTGAAGCTCGTTCGTGCAAAGTTCGTATACGTCCAGAATAAGGCTGAATTTAACGTCGCGTAACAATTTAGCGTTTGTTTGCACGTTACCCTTGTAGTGGAAGCGAACAAACTGTATGGTCAAGTATGCGGGTAGTCTACTTATTCGGGAGGTCTTCGTGTAGGAGGCATCACGGTCTAAGGTGGGAGAGAACTTTGTGATAGTTTCCTTCATTCTCGAAATGAGCCCCGCCTGCATGTACCTCACATCCTGTGATATGAAACAGCTTAGTTGCAAGAAGTTTTCCTCTGTTTTTGTCGCTGGTTCGTCAGGCGATTCATCACATTTCATTTCGGCCTCGAAGACACCGCTAAAGTATTGATCGACGAAATTGCTATATCTGGAATTTTCGTCTGACGGTTTCAAATTCTGCTGAAGGATTCGGGTGAGCTCTGTCCAACATTCGTTCGCGTCTTGTTGCTGGAAAGTGTTGCCCTCTCCTCGTTGAGCAAATCTTGGGACGCAGCCGTGTAACATTCTTAGTAGGATCAATGGCTCTGACACTGCAGAGCAATCCATGGTAGCATATAAGTCCCTCAAGGCAGCTGTGATACTTTGATTATTCGGCTCAGCTGAGATTGCAGCGGCAAAGGATAGCTCAACATTGAATTTCTTCAATGCTTCTCTCAACTCAGGTACCGTCTTCAAGCACTGTACAGTGGCGCTCATATAACACGTGTTACCAAGATTTGTTAACCCAGCAGGTAGATCTAGGGCAGCCGCCAGCTCGCTTTCGTTCATATCCTCGACAAACTTGGGCTTTTCCACCGGCGCCTCGGGTAGTTTCTCGCTTGATCCCATGAGCATGAATATACAACCGTCGCTAACCTCAAAGTTGTTTGGCCACTCATCATCCTTGATCACCGTCCCTTTGTACATAAGTTTTTGTCTCTCAACTGGAACGCCAGTTAGAGTGGATAGTTGGGCCTTGAAGGTGGTGGGTGACTCTGTTTTTCTGAGCTCGACATCATCTAGGGTTGTCTTTCCATTGAACCACTTTACTTTTACCTTAACAGTGGACATGGCTTATAATTTGGGCAACGTTAATATCAAAGAGGTAATGTGTCATTCAACAGATTGGTTATAATGATGAAGTGAAGATTGCGAATGAGGAGAAGATCGCTGGCGATTGAATATTGGGAGGGCGCGTGCTTCTATGGAATCCGCTGACAGACGCGCTGCCAGAGAAGAAGCAAGAAAAGCTGTGTTTTCCCGCTGGGAATCGATTCTTATTTATTTTCAAGGCTGTGCAGTCGGCGACCGGCCATAAACAGACATAATGTTCATTATCACGCCCAGGCTCCACATGTTACAGTGCGAGACCTTTTCATCTTGCGGTTGTCCACTTCTTGGCACAAATCGACATGTAATCCCAGTCGGGGATTACCTGTTGGCAATACACATTCCACGAGCCACTATTATGCAAACCAAACCATTATGCCAGTCTCTGATCACATTTGCTCAGCATTTCAACACTTTATTGTCAACCATAACCGACGACTTGAATCGCTGCTAAAAAAATTGTGACATTCTCGTGAGGAAGAACTTCTCAGCACTTTTTAGGCCTCATCTGTTGTGTCCTTGAGCCTGGATCGAGTCGTTATGCTGATCCTCATCCTGCTCAAGTATAACGTACGGTAAGAAGCCCTGAGATTGACCCTCTATCTGGTGGTGAAGGCGACAAAATGACGAGTGCCCCTTTTCAGATGGATTTGTCTCATCTCGTTGATCTAACAAATTTTGGCTACCAAACATTGTGTGGCCAAAACTAGGAAGTGCTGTATTAATTGATATCAATGACATAGTCACGGGGTCGTGTTCTTCTCCACTAGAGCCCAGTTCCTGTCCGTAATTGGACTCACCATTGAAGAGGTTGTTTGTTTGTTGGCAGTTGCGCGTAAACTTTTGGTAACTGTTTTGATGATTCTTAAGGCCTAGGCTAGGCCAGTTGTTAGCTTGTCTCGAATTCAGGGTACCATATTGGTTCAACGAGTTCATCCAGGTTTTTGGTGACTCAAAGTGAGCCGAGTTTGATTTCACAATCCGTGCAACGCTGGACCCAGGCTTGTATTGCTGGTTAGAGATGTGATCATGCGAGTAAATGTCGAACGAGCCCTCTGTTGGTTCTGGATTTGGCGCACATTGATTCGCACTTGGAGGGCCGCTATGGATCGAGTCGACTGCATGCATCGTTTCTGCTGTCTCAACACTTGATGGGGCGAGCGAAGATGATGGGGTAGAGCAAAGTTGCGGATTGCACAACTGGCTAACATCGAGCTGTCGCTGGTTCTCATCCTTGTGATACGGATCCGATTGCTGTTGGTTAGCGTGGCTGAATTTGATCTTTAGGCTGGACAAATCCATGAGTGTCACTTCTGATTGCGTTCCAGGTGGTAGGTCGTCACTTAAGGATGACCTATTGCAGTGGGAAGGGTAACTCTGATCGGACCCACTCGTTGTTAGGGTAATTGATTCGCTCTCAGGGCTCAAGTGATTTGGGTCCCCTGAAACGCATGTCAACATTGTGAACATGAGGATCAGCAGAGTGACGACGCAAACTGAACCAACTACGAAAACCAATTTTGCTATCGTTGAATACCTATCGTCGATACTCGATAGCCAGCTGAATTCCTCTGGGTTGTAGCCAAAGTTTGCTAGATACAGGCTTATGTTGAACATCTCATATTCGGACCACTTCCTCTCTAGCCATCGGAAAAAACTTGTCCCCTTGTCATGACCGGCCCTCGACACAATAGCATCTTGATCTCGAGTAATTCCAAGTGCTTTCCTAACACTATCTATAGTTACAACATCCGTCGAGGCTGTGTCCTCATGCAATTTGGTTAAACATGGGCGCACATTACTTGGAAGTCTAATATAGATACACCTGTCCCCAGGAATCGCCAGTTTCGGTCTGAAACAAAACTTGGTCAGATTCCTGTAGCTTAATGAGCAGAATTTGATACACTGTGAGTTTGTGGTTGATGTTGTCACTGTATAGTTGGATTCTTGACCCAATTGGGAGATGACCGTCGATTTCTCCCCCACAAAAGGTGACCAGTCAATTGACAGCGAATCCTCGCTAGCTCTTAAGTGCAACTTTGAGTTAGCGGGCCATAGGGCCAAACTTCCGGCCATCTTGACGGTCAGAAGCGGTGACGACAGCTGAGGAATAATTTGATCAATCTTGAATTGATTCCATCTGAGATCTATGAGACGCAGAGATTTGAACTCGATCAATCTTAAATCGTTCAGGTGGTTTAGCATGTTGTTACGCAGAATAAGAATAATCAAGGAGCTTTGCCCGGCTGAATTTGGATCAACCCGGAGGCTACTCAGCTCATTGGAACTAACATCTAAATAGTTGAGATCTTTGCAAGCTCGACTATTGAGCTCAATCTCTTTAAGTTGGTTGTAACTTAAATCAAGACTCCGTAGGCTAGACAGGTTGAGGCACATATTTGACTGAAGATCCCTAAATCTATTGAGACTTAAATCGAGCTGAACAATATTGGCACTAATATCGCTTCTTGTATTGAGATGTCTCAAAGTCGAGTTTCGAAAACTCAAATGCAAGAGTCGAGTTGTGGTCCATTTTAAGGTGCTGAGTTTCAGATCCCTCGCTTCTATAACTAATTTGACGGAATCTGTCAGCCCTGTCAAGAGCTTGCAGTGCTCAGCATAATCAGAGAGCTCATCCTGGTTATCGACCTGAGACGACCCTTGAAAATAGTTGAATGGCTCACTCAATTCAACATCTTGTCTACTACCTGAGCATCCGTTTTGTAGGCAAACATACTCATGTACCGGCATACATTTAAACCGTGGCAGCCGGTCAATGTGGTCGTCGAATACGACCAAGCCATCAAATCGTTCTCCCATATCACCTGCCCACTCTGTATTCTGAGCCTCGATCGCGTTCAGCTTCGGGTTGAAACTTAAATCCAAAACTAACCTTCGGTATGGTGACAAAGGTGGTAGAGTTTCCAGCTTATTGTGGCTAACGTCCAGAAATGAGAGTCGAGCTAGGCCGTCCAAGAACTGTTTCGGTATCCAACTTAGTCTGTTGTGAGAGAGATCCAATTGTTCCAATCTTGGCATGATCCTCTTCAAACCGTCCACTCTCGTCATAGGATATTCGGTTAGAGTGAAAATGGCGTTCGAGCTTAGATTTAAAACTTCAAGTTGGCTGAACTCGTAACTCGTTGAGTTTTCCCTCATAAAATAACGTAACATGTTATCGCTAATATCAAGCCGGCGCAAGTTGGTCAGTCGCTGGACAATTTTGCCATCGAACGGCCAAGAATCAAGCCAATTGGAGGCCAAATCCAGACTAGTCAATTGCAGTTGATCGTTTAAATTTTCAAACATCGCAAGTACCTGTCCAACATTGTACTGATTTCCGCTAAGTTTCAGTTCGAATAAACCACCTCGCAGCTTCTCGTTGACGAGCGGACTCACCTTCTCTCGCCACGATGGCCCAATATAACTGAGGTCGATCGTATCGATCACAACTAGTGGATCTAATAGAAGACTCAGTAAAGATCCATCGACATCTTTTGTGCGACTCAGGTTAACCATACCAAGATGAATTCTCTTACTTCTCTTAGTTCCTCTCGTGCTTCCGTTATGCTCGATCTGCATTAGATTGCTAAGATCAACCCTTCGCAGAGCGACTGTCTCAATGAAAGTGCACAGGTCGAGACTGTCGAGCTTTAGGTTCTGGTTACCGGCAAGACTCAAAGTCTCAATAGGTGTGGGATCAATATTACTGCCGGTTTTGTTAGACATGAACACTTCTGTCAATTTTAACGTGCCAAACAAATTCTTATCCAAATAAACGTGGTTCAAAACATATGAATGGGCTAACGATCCTGGCTTCAAGTGGGTCAATTGGTTCCTCGATAAATCAATATACTCTAGCTGATTCATGGAGCTGAGCGCGCCTTGATCTAGGTTCTTGATCCTATTGGAGCTCAGATATAAATATCTCACTGATCTCATACATTTTAGATGGCGAACGTTGAGTTCGATCAGCCGATTTTGGTTGAGCCAAAGGAATTGAACGTTGTTACCAAAATGAGCACAATCTTCAATCTCTATCGACTCGAGACGATTAGAACTCAAAACTAATGCAGAATTATCCTCTATAATTTGTCGTTTTTGGAGTCGATTTGTGGATTTGGCCATTTTTTTAGCATTCTTGGGTCTTTTTGTCGTCTCGTATGAAGTTTTAGGTTTCTGAAATGTGATCTTTTCTTTCCAGGTAAAATCTAAGAGATTTAACAGTTTGAAATGATGATGACTGAACTTTCTCAGTTGATTTGCTCCCAAATTGAGTATTCGGAGCTGCTTGAGATTAGCTAGCGATGAATCCGCAATGTTGTCCAGAAGGTTGTCGGACAGATCTAGCACATTCAACCTGATGTTATGAGCAAATATATCACTTGAGATACTCTTAAGCAAGTTGTGATCCAGCATCAACTGTTCCAACTCGGATAGATTAATAAATATATCTCTAGGTAGAGCGGCGAGCTTGTTTCCAGATAGACTGAGTATCCGAAGCTTGGAGTTTTTCGAGAATACGGCTGCATCTAAGATGGTCAGCATATTACTGGCTAGATCGAGATGCTCAATGCTGGATAGTGACCAGAAGGCTTCTAGATCGATGAAGCTAATGCGGTTTTTGGACAGGTTTAGAATTTGCAGGGATTCGCACTGATTGCTCCTAAAATCGCTGCTTGATATCCACCCGAGCTGATTGTTTGTTAAGATCACTTCGTTTAACAGTTCGGGTTGGCTGCTTGAGCTGGCAGGTGGCGATAAATAATCACATAGTGTCAAGGCCGATTCGTTGCCGAAGGAAATCACGAACGACGAATCTATATGGTACAAGTTCAGGTATTTAGTATCCAGATTTTGCAGTTTGTCAAAACTTTCCTGCCCATCGAGTTCGAAAGATTCTTTAAAAATTAGTCTATTCACAAGTCTTGAGTCTATCATGTCCACAGGTCTCGTCAGACTATTGAAACCTAGATTGATCGACTTGACTCTGTGAGATTTGAATGTAGCAGGCTCAAGCTGGAAGACAGTTAATTTGACCAAACTGTTGTGACTCAAGTCTATAAATTCGAGCCGAGAATACACGCTATCAGCTTTAGTTTTTGGCCTCAGTTCTCTTTCAGAGTCCTCAAGGACAGATTGTGGAACTGGCGAGGGGAAAACGAGCAGTGAGTTCAAGTTGAGATGGACTAGTCTGTTGTGTTGGAGGTAGAGTTGGCTCAGATTTGGCATCGTACAGAGCAATAGTTGGGCTATCTCGAGGGTTAGATCGGTGAGCTTGTTGTGGCTGAGGTCAAGCTGGGCCAAGGCAGGTAGAAGGAACACTTTCGGGTTTGGGCCAAGCTCAGCCGGATTTGAGCAAACGGTCCCAATGCTGAGATGAGTTTCATGCGGAAACTGGGCGAATAGATGCCTCTGAAAAGAGGCCAACTTGTTGTTGGCCAAGTTCAGTGTCGTCAAATTGGCTAAACCATAATACTGAGCGCTTGTTTTGGTTGAATTCATTTCAAACGGGACGAGAAAGAGAGAGTAGAGGGGGAAACTCTCGAGCTCGCATGATTCCAAGCTCAGGTACTCGAGGCTGCTACCTGGCTGTCCCATGGAGGATCCCTCGTACAAATCGAACTTCAGCCGACCATTCAAGCTCAACCATTTTAGTTTGGTCTTCAGGCTTAAAGTTGGTGGTCCAAAGACGAACGCTGCACTTTTATACAGGCTCAACTCGAACCGATTCAAGTTGGTGAACTTATCTAACATCCGGCGGAAGTTTATCTCGCCGACGCTATCTCCTCTTTTCGGTGCGAAACTTGAGAACTTCTCCAAAGTCGGGCTCTCATTGATCTTGTGCTCAAGAAATATTGATAAAAATTGTAAATGAGTCTCGTTTATCAGCCTGCTCAAGTCAACCATTTGTTCCTCAACCATACGACTCTCAACTGGCTGACCATCGACCAAGTGAGAGTTATAAATTTGCAAGGATATGTGATCGATGTGCAGCCGCTTTACTTGCCGCTGACTAGTTCCACCACCGACTGGCGGACGATTCTTGGACGGATTTGGCGCGATGTTTGCATGAACATTCAGGTAGGTTATCTGGATACTGGTGGTTGGATTCTTGGCATTAATTTGGCCCAAATCGTCCAAAATTTGGCCGAAATTTTCAGGCTCACAGCTGAGCTGATTCACTTGCCACTGTTGACCCAAGAGTTGGCCATTTGGAGGTTCGCCAAGAGTAGAGCTACGATTTCCATCCTCGAGCTCAAAATCCTTGCACTGACAATACTGAGCGAGTTTATCATTTGACGCAAGCAAAAGATCGCAACCAGTCTGTTGAGTGTATGCAAGATTTTGCCCGGTTGATCTCGTGGATGAGCTTGCAATGGATTTGGCGGATTGCTGGCAAGTACAACAAAGGAAATGATTGGTGACGAGCCATAAAATTAACACCACGAGCGGTGCACTTGACCAGCGCCGGCCACTGATTCGTCCCAAGTCTAGGCTTTGGTCCATTTCTTCAAGTGGCCTCTCGTTTCCTGGGCACAGTTTTGATTGACCGGCGAGTTGAGAGCAGAAGGAACTTGGGTTAGATCTTTGGCGCGACAGCAGCAGAGTTAGAGATCTGTCGGCTCGAGTTGGTTTCGCTCGCCGATTGAAATTGGCCAGATCGTCTGGAGAGTTGACCCAGTTTATGGGGCGCAAGTTTGATTGGTGACAGTGGAGTCAGCCGGCCGGCCAATGGAGCTTGGGGCGGATGGAAGGTAGTGAAGAGGGCAAAGCTTTGGAGCGGATGTGTCGAGTTTGTAGGATTCTCGTAATTGGAACTTGCTAGAGTTTGAAATTCCAAAGTCTGTAATCCAATAATCAAGCGGCCACCAGATCTGCGGGCCTAAAACTCGCCTATCCGCACAACCGTTCAACTTCAACCCTCTGGCTGCCGGAGTGATCCCCAGGCTTCCGGTTGCTCGGCTCGCCCAAAATGGAAGTGGCGCTGGGTGGCTGTTTTAGGCCGGCAGTGGCCTCTCGTGCTTGCTTCAAGTTGGACAAATATTGGCGAGCTAGATGAAGCGAGACAACATTTGGCATCGACACTAAGCAATAAATCTTCTCCAATGCGAGCCCCTTCGAGCGCCAGCAGGCAGCTCGAGTGGGCGGCCAACTTTGGGCCCGAATCAGCATCAGCGTTTGCCTGCTGGCTAGCTAGCTAGCTTGGCGGCCGCAATCTCAAAGAACAAGCACTAATGACTTGAACAGCAGTCAGCTGGCCACACTGACCCTCCAATGTTGCAATTGAAATAATACGTTCGTCCTCCTCAAACGATCTCGCTCGCCCTCTTACTCTTTGCGATAAATTGGAGCGGCCGCCCTCTTGCTCCTTTGTTTGCTTTGCCTCCTCTCTTTTGGTTGGTCCAACATCTCGAATGGTCAATTTGTTGCAAGCTAACCGAGCAAAGCCCCTGAAGAGGCTCGTTGGCCAACGTAAGCTGTGTTAGGTTGCAAACAACAAAACAAGGGCGACTATCAGAGGGGCCCCCCCCCATTTGGCCTCCGCGCGTGTTATATTGATTATTGGCTGATTTTGCTCCCATTTGGAACCCAAGAGGAGCCAATGTGTTTCGGCGGGCGCAAATTTGCGTCAAAGCATCAGCAATTAATGCTCTCTGCTTGGAGGCGGATGGTTGGTATTAGCGTTTTGGGGCTAGCAGGCGGCCGAGTTGATCTCGCGCCAGTGTGGCCGCCTCACCGCCTCACCCTCTCCGGCCACTCAAACTCTGCAGGTAGGCTGGGCGTTTGTCCTAGAGGCTTTGCTCGCTTATCTGGCCGCTCTTGTGAGAGATGCAAGCGATGGCTGAGCCAAAATTATTCAACCTCAGCCCGTTCGCCGGCTCCCTTGACTAATGACTCAATCTATTTGTATGCGCACAAAAAGATCCTTATCAAGACAGCGCCACTTCCTGGCGCCCCGAGCGCAAGTTGGCCCGGCAGGAGGAGACCGGAAGCTCGGTTATTCATAACTCAACTTGGCGAGCCTGTCGACTTCCTGCGCTTGAGGGGCGCCTCCACTTGGCTGGCGGCCGCCACTTTTGGGGCCGCCGATCGATTATGTTTGGGGCCAAGCGAGTTGGGCGCGCGCAGACGTCGCGCTCCAATTGCTCGCCAGAATGACAGTCGCCGCTGCCACTTGCCACGCCGCCGCCGCCACTGCGGCTCCCTGGAGCCCGAAATCCGGCGGCTGAAAACCGCCAGTTTGTGTGGCCCCGCCTCGCCTCGCCTCGCCTTGAGGGGGCAACATTGCTGACTCGCACAGATTGACTTTACGATGATGATAATTCTCCTCCCGCTCTTTCAGGCGGCGTGCGAGCGGAACAGGAAGTTCCTCTCCCTGGAGCAGCCAGTCGGTTCATTTTTTGGTGCCGGCCTCAAGCGCAGCCTGGCCGCTGCTAGAGAGCATCAGTCTCTTCCTTTCCCTCTCTAAGGTTGAGCAAGGCGAGGAGAGTTCAGTCCAAGTGGGCGCGCGATTAGAATATTTACGACTTCATCGCGCGGGCGCCAAACTTGGCCGCCATGGGCCGAAATAAATTGGCCGGACACTCAATGAGGCGGGGGGGGGGCCAATGAAATGGAAACAAGGATGGGCACCCGATTTTAAAAACACTGCAAGCGGCTGGCTGGCCGAGCGAGGAGGATGGGAAGTATGGGGGCGAAGAGTTTGGAGGCAAGTGGAGCGCGCTTTGATCCTGAGGTCGGCGCATTAGGGCGGGCGGACTGGCCACCGTGACGTTAAATACGGTCAGGGTCTTCCGTGTATGGGGTTGCTATCGGTCCCGTACAAATAGATCGTACGACCCTCCGGGGTTTAAATTCTAGCCGGAAAACTGCGAGCTGTGCTTTGAAAACTATCAGCTTTCCAACTCTGGCCGCCAAATAGATTGCGATCCCTAGTCGGATTGAAATCAGAGCTGAGATGCGATCTCAGGTATCCAGATCCTCTGATTCGGCTTAATGTCGAGCTATGCGAGCGGCGTGCAATGTAGGATTTGCGGTATGCTGCCTGGGATAGAGCAGGAGACCGGCGGTAGCGGCCACGGACTTTCCTCTTACAAATGATTGTGTGAACGTGGAGGTTCCGACCGGAGCTCGGACATCAGAGGAATAAATGAGATTTAACAAAGTAGGAGAATTTCGGGTTTTCGGGGATTCTCAACATAGAAACTCGGTAACAAAATAAAAGAATTTACCCTCAATGCCAGCCTACACCCACCAGGCTGACCACAGAGGTGGGCTGGTCAAAACCCGCCAGTGCTATCCAGAGCGCGAGTGGAATGGACCGAAGACCTGTGGTGATATAAAGATCCTAGGTCGCCTCCGGCGACATATCGCCTACCCACCCACCTAAATGCAACCGCCACCCACCTGCGGCTATGGATCTTGATGCTATGGGTGTCTTTGCTCTCTGGGCTCACATCAGCATGATCCTTTTCTTCGATTTCGTGAGAGACAGATTCTGTGAAGAATAGGGAACGGCGGTCGCGGACTAGCCGTTACAGCCACCCTTCGTTGGGCCTCTGTAACGACCGATTCTAAAAGGCCGTTACGATCGGTCATCGGACCGTATGATACTCAATCGTACATGCCACCAAGCGTACGCCCACCAACACGTTGCCTACGCGGTTGGCAGTGCCATCGCTTCTGATGGAAAATGGTTGAAGACTTTGTACTAGTTTGGGTTGGCACAACCGGGGCTTGAGCTCGATCTCTGACACTTTCTCGCCTCTTGCAGTTCCGATATAGCCCGAAATTTTCTCTGAATCAGGCTCGTCTTCAGAAGGAGTGCACTCCCTCATCTGCTCGCGGGCCCGGCCACTCTTTCGGAACGATCGGCTTTCCACTGGAGATCCATTCACCACCTGATGGCGCTGCTCTATGATAATTTTTTTGACCCCAGATCGGCCCCAGAAACTATACAGCAAACCGGTCGGGGGTGAAGATTAAAAATTGCAAAAATCAGAACCAGCAAGTGTTTTAAACTCGAGTTCTGGTGGAAGAACCCCGTTTTATTCAACGCCATAAGGCAGTCGAAAATATAGCATTCGCTCGCTCAGGCTAATAAAAGGACGAGCTCCCAGCACCTCAAGGTGTCACTGTTGAGAGCTGTGTGAAGAGAGTTTGGAAAGGTCATGTTCCAGCTCCTGAGCTCAGGCCGGATAGACGGTCACCCCAGTAAATAAACCGAAACAAGATAGTAGTTATCAGAGTATAACATATATAATTGTATGGCTGAGGTCCGAACATCCACGATTCATGCAACCATTTGTACGAAACTAGTCCCCAGCCGCTGCCGCCGGTCTCCTACCCTATCTCAGGCAGCGTGCCACACAATTTACGTTACAGCCTCCACTAGCCCTCATTTCTGCGCCCGATGGAGCGGATTCTGGTGCCACAACAGGCCCGCTTGTTTGGCCGCCATCCCTACCCGCCCACTGACGCTGCAACCGCGAGCCTCTAGTCAGATTGTGGTGTCAACGTGGGTCAAGGGATGGCACTTGGCTGGCTGAAATAATTGCAAGCTCCGCAGCTAGGTGGCCGCAGATGATTAGGACCCCTGGCAGTGGCGCTTCCGTTCCAGCGGCTAAATGGAACCAGCCGCCGGAATGGAGACATGGAACGATTAAAGGGGGCTGATTTATTATTCAAATGTCGGCGCTCCAAATGCGCACCAGCCGCCGCCGCCGACCTCTCGAATTTGGGAGGGGGCTGTCCTCTGCCCGCCTTGCTTGGAGTCAATGTGCGCGATGAATCCATCATTACGGCTCATCGAGATAACCCGAGAGATTGATCTTGCTGCGAATTGGCGCTCGCGATTTCGCGCTTCCTCACTTTGGCCGCCGCCGCCGCCGCCGCCGCCTCTGCATCCCGAGCGCCCGATCCAGTTGGCTGGGCAACATCTGGCCAAAGTGAATGGGCTTCGGATGTGAGCGACCAAATTGGATCCTGCTCTCGCTTATGCACTTGAGGTCTGCCCGGCTCAAGCGGGGCTCATGGGGCGCGCAGACACGCAGGCTAACGGGTGGCTGAGCCGCCGCCAGCTGCTCGCGGCTCAATGGGCCAATCGCGCACCTAACTGGCCCGCCGCTGACTCTTTATCTGGCCCAAAGCAGATGCTTCCGGCTTGAGCCAAAGAATTGGCCGCCCCATCGATACAGCTCACTCGGCGAGCTCCAATTCTAATGGGAGTCGTTTAATTGAAATTACGGCCCCAAGTTTGGCAAGTTTGTCCCCGCGGCCCAGGCTTTGCTTTGGCGCACTGCCTTTGCCACTGTCTGTTTGGCCCAGCGACGAGGTTAAGAATCGCGAGCTCCAGCGGCTAACAGATAACAGCTCGAGATTGCGAGATTGGTCCTCATTGGCTTCCGTTTGCGGCCAACTGCGCGCCAAGATCGCGCGCCTATGTCGCAGCGCTCACTTTGCGCGCAGTTGCCTCTCGCAGCGGAAGCGGAAGTCGGCTGCCAGTTAATGACTCAACTTTCAATTGTTTTGTGAGGCCAATGGGCGGAGGGTGTTGCTCAGTGCGAGGGGTTAGCTTGGTTTGTTGGGCGGGCGGTCGGCCGGTGATGAATGAAATAATCGCTTATTTCTGCAACTCGCTCGCTAGACGGCGATAATGAAGCGGCCAAACGAACGAAACAATGCACGAAATCAGGCGCAAAGACTGGCGACAAGTCGCCCCACTGAGAATGGGCAGCCCGTGTTTCAATTTGGCCAAACGCAATTGGGTCAGACTGGATTGAGCAGAGCTGAGGCGCGCCTTTGTTTTGTTTTGCCCTGTAATGCTTTGTTTTGCGGATCGAACGAGGCCAATCTTGCTCGTGTTTCCGCCGATACCAGCGGCTTCATTGGCCAACTTGAGTGCCATTTTGGCCGCGCTAACGAACCAGCCGACTCCAGTTTAAGTCGGTCCACCTTCAGCACTGTCGAGCGCCGATCATGTGCGCCGTAATCGATTCACTCACCTCAGCTTGAGTCCCGATTCCCTCTTCAAACTTCCATTCGGCTTCCATGCAACCTGCACGTCCGTTTCGAACATTCAACCTTGACGAATTCCAGTCTTCCTGTCTTTGCCGATTTGATCGCCCTTTACCTGCAACCTCCCTGACTCTATTTCAAGCCCAAATCGGACCCAAGTTGAGCAAAGGAACTGGACAAACTCTCTCGCCACTTCCGAGCGTCTGATTGTCATGTTTCGGCGATCAGTTTAGATGTGGAAGCTGCGGGCGCCTGGTAGCCGACGCGCAGCCGCAACTGGCCGCGATTGCTGGCAAGATGAAGCCAGCGCGCGCGCCTGGTTGACGCAGTTCATGTTTCCGGAAGCTGGGGCCAAGGGCGCCGCGCTCGTGCCCCCTGGTGCCAGCTCGCGAGATTATCCTGTGGGCTCGCACACAACCTCCTTGGGGGCTTGAGGCGGTGATTGCCGGCCATACAGGTTGTCTCATCGCGAGATGGCAAAGTAAGTTTCGGACAGAACGTAAGATCAGAAAGCTACACGGTTGAAACTTGGTACGATGACGGATTGGGCAGAAAGCCACGCGGAAGCAAACACGAGCTCGTTGCTTGGCGAGCCATCAAAGCCGAAGACAGGAGAGGCAAGCAAGTTTCTGCGAGAGGCGAGACAGAACATGTTGGCGGCCCATGACTCGAGCTACCTAGTTTGCAGCCGAGTGCAAGCAGATGGTGCCAGCTTAAGGCGACGAAGGCAGACGACACTAGCGCCGACCTAAACGACCCAATTGGAAGCCCAACTCCGCCAACACTGCAAATCTCTCAGCCTAAGTAAGCCGTCTGATCCGACCAAAGGAGCAGGAGGGCGAGAGGAATGACGAGAGCTGACGCTGATGGGCGTCGAGGGGGCGCTCTCGGCGGGCGAGCGATCGCTCATCGGCCAAAAGCTGGAGGGTTGTCCTGGCCAGCAGGTGGCGGCCACCAGGAGCACACACCAGCGCTTTGCGCCTGTCTGCTGCTACAACCGATACAGGATCGGCCTGTAGTCCATCCTGTGAATCCAGACTAGAGGCGACAGCAAATTGTTATCGCGCACACGCACAACTCTGAGGCCCTTTGCTGCTCGAGGCTGCGAGTTGGCCTTAAATGATCGCCCACTCTCTTGCTCCCTCCCATTCCGCCAATCGCGCCTTCCGTCACTGGGGCGCCATTGTCGCTGCTGGCAGACAATCATGGAGCCAAATATCGCCTCCTCTAACGACACCCTCCTGTCCTAACAAAAATCAGCTGCAGCGGACGCAAGTCCATCAGGTGGCTCGACATCCTCAAGCCTTGTGATGGAGGCAACGTTTGGCCAGAGTGAGTTGGGTGGTCGGAACTTCATTTCAGTCTGCGCGCCGAGTGGGCGGCAAGTTTTGCTGATGTCATCGCGAGATTTCATGCAAAGATTTGCCCAAACGCATTCATCCATGGAACTGAACTTTGCATTCGAATATCTCTCGCCGTTCCCTTGTGTTTGGGATCTTTCGCTTTGGCCAGCCAATATTTGGAATCCAGGAGTCCGGGTGGCCTGTTGCATCTTGCTTGAGTTGGTGCTGAAAATGAACCTCGTCCTCGCAAAGTCTGCCGCAGCAACAGCGGCAACAGCAACGGGAATCTCTCCTTCTGGGAGCTGGACAAAATGGAGCCGACTTTTCACACGCTCACTTCTGCTTCCTGTTCCCTATTGGCCGGCTGGAGGAACTCTCGCGGAATTGAATGCAATAAATGGCCGGACAAGCCAAGTGCCGTGAGCCTTTGTCTCAGCACTGAGCACTTCCTTTATGGCCAAATCAATGACAACAAAGAACTCGCGCGGCCAAGGTGCAAATATGCAAACTTAACCCCTCAGCTTGAGTTGCGTGTCCAAAATAGTTCCGTGTCTTTGGAAACCAATTTGGCTTTTGGCAGCCAAGTTGTTTGGCCCGGCAAAGCTCGAACTCCGCCGGCTCCACTGTAGCCTTGAGACAATTTCGCCACCTTTGGCCAGCCGCGAGTGGAGGCGAGAGAGTTCACTTTCAGCCGATGCTATTGCAGTCGCCCCTTTCTACTTCGCCTGTTGGCTTCCTCGGCCAATTCCAGCATCGCCCAATCAATCAGCCCTTTGTTTGCGGTCGCCCAGCTTACGCAACCAGAGCTCATCCAATCCAATCCAATCCAATCCAAACACTTGCGGCGCCAGGCGAACGCGCTGATCAGCCTGCACCAGGTTGCGGCCGTCTAGCACAAAGGGCTGCTCCCTTTGAGTCTCCCACTCGAAGCCTCCGCAGCTGATTGATTTGTGCTCCCACAGACCAGGTAATGTAATACCCGCAAGCCGGCTCCGCTTCCAGGCGCAAACTCAAGAGGCTCACGGAGGGCGTCTGCGCTCCTTCAAAGGACGCTCCAAAGGGCAACAATTTATCACAAAAGTTGCTCCAAATTCAGTTCGCCCCCGTTGGTGCATGTAAATCGTGATTTTGTGCGCAAAGTTTGCCTCCATCACCATTGTTATCATCATCAGCGCGCCGGCCACCATGCTTGCAATGCGGCCAGAGAAAGCCAGCGCCGCCGCCGCTTGCAGCCGGGCGAGCCGAATGGGCGCGAGAGGCGCGCTCACCTGTTGGGCCAGGCGAGCGCGTGAACTCGGAATGAATCGTTTCCGTTCCCATTGTTACAGGCGCCACCATTTGCGTCTGGCCGGCGGCTGGCACCATTTTGGCAGGCAAGTCACTGTTGCGGTTTCCAATGCGACTTTGGTTGCCGCCGCGGCCAAAATCCGGCCCTTTCGCCTGGAGGGGGCGCCAACTAAGCCGCCAATTTGCTTGCTTGTTTATCCCGCTCGCAGCGAGCCACAAAACTGGCACCGCGAAACTCGCCCGCGGGCCGCCGAGTTGGCTGGCCGGCCGGCCGACTGACTGACTGGCTGGCTGGCTGGC